>JAABUN010004183.1_pt1 | contig 20306 bp, 20 predicted proteins | sample 5559311 | NCBI WGS metagenome assembly JAABUN01 (sample SAMN10711877, study PRJNA513370) | rock metagenome | isolation source: Antarctica rocks | place: Antarctica: Victoria Land, Siegfried Peak sud
CAGGCACGCCCGACCGGCCAAATGAGCAGCAATCGGTCGGTCCGGATCGCCCGCCCCGAGGCTCCCGCAACGGGCGGGCTCACCCGGAGCTTCGCCTGAACACCCCGTTCAACACCACACACCTAGGTCTCCCTACTACCCTGCCCCAGCCGCTGCCCCGTCGGACAGAGAGCGGGGTCGTGCTCGTTGCTCGCAGCCGCGGGGCGCCGAGCGGACCGCCACGGAAGGTCTTAGGAGCCCTGCGGACGCAGGATCTGCAGTGCCAGGAGGCACGTGGCCTGACCCTCCAGCGTCGCCAGCGACAGGCGGAGTAATCCCTCGAGCTTCCCGAGGCGCTGTGCCAGCGTGTTCCGGTGGATGAACAGCGCTGCCGCGGTGTGCCCGGGCTGCGCGTCGTGCTCGAGGAACGCCTCGAGTGTGCTCAGCAGGTCGACGGCGTGCACGGCGTCGTACTCGATCACGGGCGCCAGCAGCCTCCGGGCGCTCGCACGCGCGCCGGAAGAGGCGGTGGAAGCGATCAGGGCACGGATGTCCAGCTCCGGCGCGCGGTGCGGACTCCGGGCAGCGCCGATCATCGTCCCCGCCTGGTAGATCCCCAGCCGGAGCTCGTCGATGGTCCGGCAGGGCCCCTTGAGCACGAGCGGCTGCTCGGGCAGTTCCCTGATGCAGCTCGAGAGGAACTCGACGGCGGCATCGTCCGCGCCGGCGCCAACGAGCGGCCCCTGCGCGAACGCGTACAACACACCCGTACGTACCTGCACCCGCACGTCGTTGAACCGAGCCTGCAGCAGCAGGCGGATACGCCAGGCATTGGAGAGGTTCCTACGTCCCGTCGTCGCTGTCACCACGAGCGTCGGACCTGCGGCTTCCAACCCGGTGGACCGGAAAGTCGACGTGAATTCCTCCAGGGCGACACCCTCCCAATCCGGCACCTGATCCAGCAGGATCTCGAGCTCGCGTTCCTTGTGCGTGGTGGTGTGCAATGCGGTCTGCAGCTGCACGGCGATGATCGACGCCGCCGGTGCGAGCAGGATGGGCGCCGGGTGGTCGGACGCGGCGTCGCGCACGATCAACTGGAACGAGTCGCCACTGCCCATCGGCAGGGGGATACTGCCGTGACCGGTACCCGGAGGGATGTCTCCGAGCTCGATCGCCGTCCACCGGGACGCCGACGGCGAGCGTGCGATGACCGCGCCCGCGGCGTCGACGATGGCGAGCTGCCCCTCGACCGCTTGGGCGGCGGCGTCGAGGATCACCTGCAGGTGGGATCCCGAGGCAGCGAGCTGGGCGCACTCCTGCGCCAGCTCCCAGGACCTGTTGACGGCCGTGTAGCGCTCCACCTCGAGCACCGTCGTCACGTGGCGATGGACCTGCAGGAACGGCACGCACTGGGGGATCTCGAGCAGCGGGACGTCCAGGGCGGTGGCGGCCCGCACGAGCCCCGGCGGGATGAGGCGGTGCGCCGTCCCCGTGCCGAAGGCGATCGCGGCAACGCGCACCCGCACTAGGCGCTCGACGTACGCGGTCCACGTCCGCTGATCCTCGATGTTGAGCCCGATCCCGTTGGTCAGCAGCACCACGTTGTCGCTGAGGAACGGTGTGGGATCGATAGTCTCGGCAGGAGCGCACCAGCTGATGTCCCAGCCTAACCGCTCCGCCGTGGACGGCGTGTGGAGCCGTAACTGCAAGGAATCCGCAGCCAACAGGTCGGCGACGATCACTCATTCCTCCTATGTGCGCGTGCCCACCTTCGGCGCAGAACCAGGTGCAGCTGCCCACTATATAGGCCGGAGGCCGCTCATTAGGGTTGACGCATGACCGACGTCACAACCCGGCGCAGGACGCCGATGATCAACTCGGACATGGGTGAGTCCCTCGGCCTCCATTCGTTCGGCAACGACCTTTCCCTGCTGGGGACCGTGGACGCCATCAACGTGGCCTGCGGATTCCACTCGGGAGATCCGGACGCGATGGCGGACATCGTCGCGGCAGCCCACGAGAAGGGCGTCCTCATCGGCGCCCATCCCGGACTCCCGGACCTCGTGGGCTTCGGCCGCCGCGAGATGAAGCTGTCCCCCGCCGAGGTGGAACACATCATCCTGTACCAGGTCGGTGCGCTCAGCGCCTTCCTGCGCAGGGATGGGGCCGCCCTCAACCACATCAAGCCCCACGGGTCCCTCTACGGCATGCTGGCCCGGGATGAGGAGCTGATGAGGGGAGCCGCTCGCGTGGCCCGCCTCTACGACGTCCCCGTCTACGGGATTGCCAGCACCGCACATCAGAGCGTCTGCGAGGAATTCGGTGTCCCGTTCGTTGCCGAACTCTACGTGGACCTCAACTACGGTCCCACCGGCGAACTCCTCATCCAGCGGCGACCGGAACCGACGGACCCGACAGCAGCCGCACGGCGCGTTACCCGCGCCCTCACGGACGGGGTCGTCGAGGCCGCGGACGGTACGCTCCTCACCATTCCCTTCGACAGCATCTGCGTCCATTCCGATGCCCCCAACTCCCCCGAGGTGGCGGCAGCAGTCCGCTCCGCCCTCGACACCCACTGAAAGTCCACCCCGAAAGGACCCCATGGCCGACATCGTCTCTCCCCTGCCCGGCATCTTCTACCGCAAGCCCGGACCGGACAAGGACCCCTATGCCAACGAGGGTGACCCCATCGAGGCCGGCCAGACCATCGGCGTCGTGGAGATCATGAAGCAATTCTCCGAGATCCGCAGCGACGTCTCCGGCACACTGGAGAGCTTCGCGGTCGAGGACGCCGGCACGGTCAACCCGGGCGACGTCATTGCGACGGTGTCGGAGGGGTAGATCATGGAAAAGATCCTCATCGCCAATCGTGGCGAGATCGCCGTGCGGGTCATCCGGGCGGCACGGGAACTGGGACTGGAAACGGTCCTCGCCGCAAGTGAACCCGATGCGAACTCCTACGCGGCTTCACTCGCGGACGACCTCCGCGTGGTGGGACCCGCACCGGCCGCCAAGAGCTACCTCGACGGCTCCGCCGTGCTCGCCGCCGCCGAGGCCTCCGGGTGCGATGCCCTCCATCCCGGTTACGGCTTCCTGTCGGAGAACGCCGCGTTCGCCCGATCGGTCGCCGCGGCCGGTCTGACCTGGGTGGGCCCCTCGCCCGAGGCCATCGAACTGATGGGCAACAAATCCCGGGCGCGGCAGGCCGCAGAAGACGCCGGAGTGCCCACGCTTCCCGGGAGCGACGGCGCCCTGGACCCCGACGTCGACCCCCTGCCCATCGCACGCGCGATCGGCTATCCCCTGGTCGTCAAGGCCTCCGCGGGAGGTGGCGGACGGGGCATTCGGCTCGTCACGGGCGAAGAGGACCTCGTCCGGACCGTCGACGTCGCCCGCGCCGAGGCGCAAGCGGCTTTCGGCGACCCTGCCGTGTACCTCGAGCAGTTCGTCCACCGCGCCCGGCACGTCGAGGTGCAGATCCTCGGTGACGGCGAGCGTGTTCTCCACCTCGGTGACCGCGACTGCTCGTTGCAGCGCCGGCAGCAGAAGATCATCGAGGAAGCCCCCGCTCCCCGGCTGCCCGACGGCGTCCGGGACACCATTCACGCCTCCTCCATCGAGCTCGGCCGCCAGTGCGGGTACTCCGGGCTCGGAACGATCGAGTTCCTCTACGACCCGGACCGTGAACAGGCGGCCTTCATCGAGATGAACACCCGGTTGCAGGTGGAGCATCCGGTCACGGAGATGGTGACGGGGCTCGATCTCGTGCGCGAGCAACTGCTCGTCGCGTCCACCGGTCGGCTGCGGCTGAAGCAGGAGGACATCGCGTTCCGAGGGCACGCCTTCGAATTCCGTGTGAACGCCGAGGATCCCTCGCAGGGCTTCATGCCCAGCCCGGGCACACTGCAGCGGCTCGACTGGCCGGGCGGACCCGGCGTGAGGATCGATTCCGGCGTCGTCGCAGGGTCCGCCGTCGCACCGTTCTACGACTCGCTCCTCGCGAAGCTCGTGGTGTGGGACGAGACCCGGCCCCAGGCCATCCAGCGCTCGATACGCGCGCTGGGCGAGGCACGGGTCGAAGGCGTCAAGACCACCCTCCCGCTGCTATCCACCGTCATCCGGCGTCCCGAGGTTCGCGACGTCGAACACCACTCGAAGTTCATCGAATCCACCCCCGACCTCCTGGGAGCTGACGCATGAGTCCGGTAGCGCACCATCTGGCTCGCGCCCGCTACACGTGGGGTGGTGATGAGTTTCTCTTCGTCGAGATCGCGGAGAGCATGAGCCTCGCCGCGAATGTCAAGGCGAATGCCATGGCCACCAGGCTCTCTGCCCAGGAGATCGACGGTGTCGTGGACATCTGCCCGGCCAACGCCTCGCTCCTGCTCCGTTTCGATCCCGACGTCGTACCGCCGGACCGGCTGGAAGCGCTCGTCCGGGAGGTCGAGGAGGAAATCGCCCAGCTCAGCGAGCAGACGCTGCAGACGCGGATCATCGAGATCCCCGTCTGGTACGACGACCCCTACACGCGGGAGACCGGCGCTCGCTTCCGCAAGGGACACCAGCGCCCGGACGGCACGGACCTGGACTTCGCCGCGGAGGAGAACGATCTGTCCTCCCCGCAGGAGTTCATCCGGAAGCACCACGAGTCACCCTGGCTCGTGTCCATGGTCGGCTTCGTCGCCGGGCTGCCCTTCATGTTCCAGATCGTGCCGCAGGAGGACCAGCTCGAGGTACCGAAGTACCTGAGCCCCCGCACGGACACCCCACCGCTGACCGTGGGGCACGGAGGCTGCTTCGCCTGCATCTACTCGGTGCGAGGCGCCGGCGGGTACCAGATGTTCGGCATTGCTGCCGCACCAATCTTCGACCCCGCGCAGAAGCTCGCCGACTTCTCGGACTTCATGATCTTCTTTCGACCCGGCGACATCGTGAAGTTCAAGCCTGTCGACGAGGACGAGTACAGGGCCATCCGGGCCGAGGTCGACGCCGGCACGTTCACCTACCGGCAGGCTCCGGTCACCTTCGACCTGCAGAAAGCCCTCACCGACCCGACCGCCCACAACCGGGACATCATGGAGAAGCTCAATGGCCTTTGACATCATCGAACCCGGACTCGCCACCTCGGTACAGGACCAGGGACGGCTCGGCTACTACAACGTGGGCATCCCGCAGGGCGGTGCCATGGACCAGCTGTCGGCGTCGATGGCGAATGCCCTGGTCGGCAACGCCGAGACCGACGCCGTCCTCGAGTGCGCCTATCTCGGCCCGAGATTCACCACCGACACCGATGTCGCCATCGCGGTCACCGGCGCACCCGTCGACGTGAGGATCAACGGGGCCACGGTGGAGCAGTGGACCCGGCTCAGCCTCTCCACCGGAGACGAGGTGTCCTTCGGGATGCTCTCGGGCGGGACGCGTTACTACGTCGCCGTGCAGGGCGGGGTCGATGTCCCGATGGTCCTCGGTAGCCGCAGCACGTATGTACTCGGCGCACTCGGCGGCCTGCAGGGCCGTCCTCTCAGGGCCGCGGACACCGTGCCCGTGGGTTCCGTCGAGGCGATCGGCCACCGCATCGGCAGGGACTCGATCCCGGTGGGCCTGCGACCGGCCTATGCGAAGGACGTGACGGTCCGGATCCTGCCCGGGTTGTACGACCACCGGCTGACGGCGGAGGGCATGGAAACCCTCGTGGGCGCCGCATGGAAGCTGACGCCCGTGGCCGATCGCACCGGTCTGCGGTATTCAGGCCCGAACATCGAGTGGAAGCCTCGCATCCAACCTTTCGGCGCCGGTTCCGATCCGTCGAACATCGTCGACGCGGGTTACGCGATCGGGTCGATCCAGATCCCAGGCGGCAGGGAGCCGATCGTGCTGCACCGCGATGCGGTCTCCGGCGGCGGGTACGCCATGGTCGCGACGGTGATCAGCGCGGACATGGACGTCGTCGCCCGCAGTGCCCCCGGAACCCTGACCCACTTCGAGCCCGTGACGATGGACCAGGCCCTCGCTGCCCGCGGCGATGCAGCGAGGGTCCGTCGGGCGATCTGGGAGTGAGGAGCACGACCGCAGCGCGGACGGCGGGACGGTCAGCCGGAGAAGGCGCCCCGCCTGGCCGCGACACCGGCTCCCTCGCTGCTCTCCCGCACGAAGAGTTCCGGCGCGTGCCGTACCGATGCAACGTCCTCCCCGTTCATGACGCGCCGGAGCATCCCGACAGCGGTGCGGCCGATCTCGACCATCGGCGAGCGGACCGAGGTGAGCGGGATGGGGAGCTGCGCGGCCAGGGAGGTGTCGTTGAACCCGACGACGGCGATGTCCTCGCCGACGACGAGCCCGGCGGCGCGGAAGGCGCCCATGGCACCGATCGCCGCGAAATCGTTCACCGCGAACACTGCAGTGGGGGCGGCGCCGTCGAGGCGCAACAACTGCTCGCCCGCCCGGCGGCCACCCTCGGTGTCGAAACGGGAGGGGAGAATGCGGTCTCCCGGCACCGCTCCCACCAGCTCGCTCCAGCGTTCGACGAACCCCGCGGTGCGGTCCAACCCGGTGCTCGCGTACGGCTCCCCTGCGAAAATCGCGACGGACCGGTGCCCGGTTTCCCACAGGTGGTCCGCGACGAGGCGGCCCCCGGCAGTGTCGTCGCAGGTCGAGGAGGTAAATCCCGGGTAGCGGCGGTTCATGAGCACGAAGGGCACGTGCCGAGCCGTGAGGTCGTCGACGAGGCTGCTCCCGGCATGCACGTCTCCCAGGATCAGTCCGTCCACCCGCCGGGCGAGCATGATCTCGGCCTTGCGGCGCTGCTCGTCCAGGTTGTCATGGGAGTTCATCACAAAGGTCGAGTGATTGCTCTCGGCAGCGGCCTCCTCCACGCCCTCGTACATCGTCGCGAGGACGATGTCGGACAACCGGGGTACGATGACGCCGATCGCCCGCGTCCTCCGCGTTCGCAGGCTCGTGGCCTGCGGATCGGGCGAGTACCCGCGGAGCCTCGCGAGGTCCCGCACCTTCTGCGCGGTCTCGGTGGACGCAGCACCTCTGGCCACCTCGGTGTCCGAATTCAGCACCCGCGACACGGTGGACACATGGATGTTCAGCTCCGCGGCGAGATCCTTGAGCGTCACCGCCGCTCGTCTCCTACTTACTGCGTTCACGCCTGCCCCCTTCGTCTCAGTCCTGGAATTGTTTCAGACGCGTGAAATCTCGAGGACTCCATTGACGAGACGCAGGTCACATTCTAAGGTTTTCCTCAGCCTACCCAATCGATTGGGTAGGCTGTAGACCACCACAGGCGCCCTCCCGAGAACTCCTATCGCTCCGCGGAGGAATCATTACGGTAAGGCACCCAATCGTTTGGGCAGGAGACAGCATGAGTCCCACCAGCACCGGCCACGTAGTCCTGCTCGCGACCGGCGGCACCATCGCGTCCCGCGCCGACTCCTCGGCGGGAGCCACCGTCGCCGCCGATGCCGGCCACGACGTGCTGGCCACGGCAGGAGACCTTACGCTACCCGTCGACGTGGTGGACCTCATGCAGAAGGGCTCCTACCTGCTCACCTTCGACGACATGCTCGCGGTGTGCTCATCGATCCGCGCCGCCCTGGAGTCCCCCGACACGCTCGGCGTCGTGGTCACGCACGGCACGGACACCATGGAGGAGACGGCATACCTCGCGGACCTCCTCCACGATGATCCGCGACCCGTCGTCTTCACAGGAGCCCAACGCGCGGCAGACAACCCGGAGCCGGACGGCCCGGGCAACCTCCGCGCAGCAATCGCCCTCGCGGCCGCTCCCGAGGCCCGGGGCCGGGGCGCCCTGATCGTGTTCCACGGCGAGGTCTTCGCCGTGCCGGGGACCAGGAAGACGGAGACGACGAGGCTCCGCGCCTTCAGCAACCCCGACCGGGGAGTCGTGGGAGCGGCGACGACCGACGGCGTCATCACGATGGACCCGGTGTCCCCGCGCCCCCAACCCCTCGCCACTCCTCCCGCCGGGACAGCGGCTCGGGTCGACGTCGTCGCCTCCTACCCGGGCGCGGACGCAGCCCTGTTCCTCGCCGCCGTGTCAGCCGGCGCCCGCGGAATCATCCTCGAGGCAACCGGACTCGGGAACGCAAACGCAGCGCTCTGCGAAGCGGTGCGCGAGGTAGTGGGCGACGGCGTCGTCGTCGTCACCAGTACCCGCGTCCACGCAGGACCGGTGCTTGGCGTCTACGGCACCGGAGGAGGCAGGACGCTCGAGGATGCCGGAGCGATCCCGTCGGGGCTGCTCCGCCCCTCCCAGGCCCGCACCCTCCTGCACGCGCTACTCGCCCTGGGCCTGCCTCCCCACGAAATGGCCTGGCACATCCGCCAACGCGGCCAACCCTGACCCGCGGACCAGCACGCCCCAGACCCCCGATCCGCTCGATCCCCTCAGCCCCACCAGGAAAGGCCGAACCATGACAAAAGAAATACAGATCGCCTTCGGCGTCGACGTCGATGCAGTTGCCGGGATGCTCGGCTCCTACGGCGGTGAGGACTCGCCCTGCGACATCTCCCGCGGGCTCTTCGCCGGTGACGTCGGCGGTCCGAGGCTCCTCCGACTCTTCGAGAAGTACTCGCTGCCCTCCACCTGGTTCGTCCCGGGCCACTCCCTCGAGACCTTCCCGGACCTCACCCGGATGATCGTCGACGCGGGCCACGAGATCGGTGTGCACGGCTACTCGCACGAGAACCCGATCGCCATGACCCGCGACCAGGAGACGGCGATCCTCGACAGGTGCATCGACCTCATCGAGAAAGTCTCCGGCCGTCGCCCCACCGGATATGTGGCCCCTTGGTGGGAATTTTCACCCGTCACCAACGAGATCCTGCTCGAGCGCGGCATCAAGTACGACCACTCCCTCATGCACAACGACTTCGAGCCCTACTACGTGCGGGTCGGTGACAGCTGGACGAAGATCGACTACACCAAGCCTGCCGAGTCCTGGATGAAACCGCTCGTGCGGGGCCAGGAGACCGATCTCGTGGAGATCCCGGCGAACTGGTATCTCGATGACCTCCCGCCCATGCTGTTCATCAAAGCTGCGCCGAACTCGCACGGCTTCGTCAGCCCCCGCGACATCGAGCAGATGTGGCGCGACCAGTTCGACTGGGTCTACGCCGAGATGGACTCCGCCGTCTTCACGATGACCATCCACCCGGACGTCTCGGGGCGCCCGCAGGTCCTGCTCATGCTCGAGCGCCTCATCCAGCACTTCAACTCCCACGAGGGCGTCACCTGGCACACCTTCGACCAGATCGCGGACTCGTTCCTCGCACGCAACCCCCGAAAGGAAACCAACTGATGTCCATCAAAGAGGCGGGCGTCGATCTCTCGGCGCCGAGCGGGAACGAGCAACGGCAGTTCCCCGTATTCTCCAGGCGGAAGACCAGCACGGCGACCGTCCTCGCCCTGCTCGCCTGGACCGTGGCCGTCTTCGACTACGGGCTGTTCGGCACGCTCCTGCCGGCCATGCAGTCCGAATTCGGCTGGACGGCACCTGAGGCGTACGCCATCAACACCTGGATCGCCGTGGGAACGGCCATCGTCTGCTTCGGGATCGGGCCCGTGATCGACCGCCTCGGACGCCGGAAGGGCATGATGCTCACCGTCGGCGGTACCGCCGTCGTCTCGGGAATCACTGCCCTCATCCCCGCCACGCTCGGCTTCTTCAGCAACTCGCTCCTGGTCCTCGTCCGTTCCTTCGGCGGTCTCGGATTCTCGGAGCAGGCCGTCAACGCGACCTACATGAACGAGGTCTACCAGGTCACCGAGGATGAGCGTAAGCGCAAGCGCCCCGGCTTCCACTACTCCTTCATCCAGGGCGGCTGGCCACTCGGATTCCTCCTCGCGAGCGCCCTCGCCCTGGTGTTCCTGCCGATCCTGGGCTGGCGTGCGCTGTACGTCATGGCCACCATCCCGGCCATCATCATCGTCCTGCTGATCGCCCGCAAGCTGAAGGAGACGCCGCAGTTCGAACTGCACCAGCGCCTCTCCGAGCTGGAGAAGGGCGGCAAGACCACCGAGGCCCATGCACTCGCCCGTGCCTACGGCGTCGAGCACTCCTCCACCTCGCCGCTCAAGCGCATCTGGGAGCCGGAGTTCCGGCGCAACACGATCGTGTTCTCACTCGCGTGGATCCTCAACTTCTTCGGCATCGCAATCTTCAGCGTCCTCGGCACCTCCGTCCTGGCCAACGCCAAGGGCGTCCAGTTGACCGACGCGTTCTGGATGCTCATCGTCATCAACCTCCTCGCCTACTTCGGCTACGTGTTCCACGGCTGGGTGGGCGACAAGGTCGGCCGCAAGAAGACGATCATCGTGGGCTGGATCATCTCGGGCCTGTCCTTCGCCGTCATGCTCAGCCCACTCGTGTCCAGTCCGTTCCTGATCATCCTCACCTACGGCACCGGACTGTTCTTCCTCGTGGGCCCCTACGCCGCGATCCAGTACTTCATGGCAGAGTGCTACCCCGTGAGCTGCCGTGCCACCGGACTCGCCTTCATCGGTGCCATGAGCCAACCGGGCACGATCATCGGCGGCGCCCTGTTCACGGTGATTGCCGCGCAGTCCGGAACGGGTGCGGCCGCCCTGTGGGTCGGCGCCGTCGGTACCCTGCTCTCGGGAGTCCTCATGATCGCCGCTCGTCCCGTCGCGGCCGTGGCCCTCGAGGAGCCACATGCAGCGGTATGAGGTAGCCGTCGTGACGGGCGCGGCCAGCGGCATCGGCCGCGCGCTCGCCGTCCACTACGCCGGCAGGAACGTACGCACGGTAATCGGCACGTTTCCCGGGGACCCGCACGACCCGGAGGAAACCCTCTCCGGCGTGCGGGCCGCGCGAGGCGAAGCCGTCATCCACGAGGTCGACGTGCGCTCGACGGAATCCGTGGACGCCTTCGTCCAGCGCGCGCTGGACGAGTACGGGCGGCTGGACTACGCCATCGCGAACGCCGGCATCCTCCGCAACGCTCCGCTCAACGAACTGACGGACGATCTGTGGACCGCCATGCTCGACGTCGACCTCACGGGCGTGCTCCGCACGCTGCGAGCCGCCTCCCAGCGGATGGAGGGGCCGGGCGCGCTCGTCGCCGTCTCCTCCATCGCCGGCGGCGTGTACGGGTGGGAGGAACACGCACATTACGCCGCGGCGAAATCGGGGGTCCTGGGCCTCGTCCGCAGCGTCGCTTCCGAACTCGGTCCGCGACAGATCCGCGCGAATGCGGTGATCCCGGGCCTGATCGAGACCCCTCAATCCCTCGATCCCGTGAACTCGCTGGGTCCCGAGGGCCTCGAGCGGGCCGGCAAGGAGATCCCCTGGGGCCGGGTGGGCCGGCCGGAGGAGGTCGCGGACGTGATCGGGTTCCTGACCTCCGACGCTGCCCGGTACGTCACCGGCCAGTCGCTCGTCGTCGACGGCGGGCTGACGATCAAGATGCGGGCATGACGGCGGTCCGCGGAAACAGCGCGCTCGGCGCCGTCGGCCCCCGCACCGTGGTGGTGACCGGCGGCGCCAGCGGTATCGGCGCCGCCATCGCGGAGGCATTCTCTGCGCAGGGAGACACCGTGGTGGTGATGGACCGGGCCGTCGGCCGGGACGTTCTTGACGTCGACGTCGCACGGGAGGACAGCGTCCGCGCTGCCTTCGCGGCTGTCAGGGACCGAGTCGGAACCATCGACGTCCTGGTCAACAGTGCCGGTCTGCTCACCGAATCGCCACTCGAGGACATGACGCTAGAGCTGTGGACGGAGACGATCTCCGTGGACCTCACGGGTGTTTTCCTCTGCTGCCGGGAGGTGATAGGGCCCATGCGGCACCAACGGTGGGGCAGGATCATCAACATCTCCTCGCAGCTCGGCATCAAGGGCGGCACGGGCCTCGGCCATTACAGTGCTGCGAAGGCAGGGGTCATCGGGATGACCAAAGCCCTTGCCCTCGAGGTCTCGGCGGACAACGTCCTGGCCAATTGCATCGCCCCGGGACCCGTGGACACACCCCTCGTGGACGGCATCTCGGAGGACTGGAAGGTGGCCAAGCGCAAGGAGTTGCCGCTCAGGAGGTTCGGCATTCCTGCGGAGATCGCACCCACCGCGCTGCTTCTGGCGAGTGACCCGGGCGGGAACCTTTTCGTCGGCCAGACCCTCGGCCCCAATTCAGGGGACGTCATGCCATGATCGGCAGCACGCGGGAGGGAAATACCTGATGTGCGGTGCCTGTGGCCGCAGTGTCGTCACGGATCCCGTGCTCGGGCCGATACGAACGAAGCGGGACATGCTCATGGTCGCGCACCTCGTGAACGCCGTCGCTGCACGCCTTCCCGGCGCTCCCGTCCTTCAGGTCAGCGGAGACACCTGGGCTCTCACAGGGGCCACCGGCACCACGCTCTCCTGTCATACGGTCGAGCAGGTCTGGAGAGGCCTGCTCGACTGCATGAGGGGTGCAGATCGATCCTCCGCCCTTGCCGTGCGCCTCATGCTTGAACTGCCTGCAGCCACCCCGCTCGCCGACCGCGTGCTGCGGAACGGACTGGAGGCGATAGCCAGCCGTTCACCGGAGCATCCTCTCCTCGAAGGGCGCGAAGCGCCAGCCGGCGCATCCGCGGCTTCTGACCGTCAGGCCCCCGCTCTCGTCCGACTCGACCCGGTCGAGGCCGCGTCCCGTACCCCTCTCGCCCGCACCAACTGACCTCATGTCTGCCCTGGCCAGCGCACAGGCAGGTCAGCCCTCCCAGCGCTCACCGCCGTCGTTCCTGGTTGTCGCATACGAGGAACGACGGCGATCGCTGCCGCGCCGGGAAAGTTGGCATGCCCGACGCTCACGGGACGGGCCCGGCACGGCACCGCGCCAGCGGTACGCGTGCAGCCGGACTCCCGAGCTTGACCCCTCCAGCGCGTGTCCCTAGCGTGAGGTCATGACCTCCCCCGACATCAGGTTCTACTTCGACCCCGTGTGCCCCTTCGCCTGGATGACCAGCAAGTGGGTGCGCATGGTCACCGAACAGCGCGACTACTCCGTCGAGTGGCGCTTCATCTCGCTGCGGCTGCTCAACAGCCACATCGACTACGACGCCCACTTCCCCGCCGGCTACGAAGCCGGCCACACCGCGGGCCTGCGCCTGCTGCGCGTCGTCTCCCGCGTCCGCGACGACCACGGACCCGAGGCCGTCGCCCGCCTGTACGAGCGCCTGGGCACCCTCATCTTCGACACGCGCGAGGACGATTCCGACGGCGGCTACCGCGGCACCACCGACTTCCTGACGCCGATCCTCGCCGAGGTCGGCCTGCCGTCAGCATTGGCCGAAGCGCTCGACGACGCCTCGCGCGACGCCGTCATCCAGGTGGAGACCGACGAGGCGCTGTCCCTCACCGGAAAGGATGTGGGCACGCCGATCATCCACTTCGAACCACCAGAGGGCCTCGCCTTCTTCGGCCCCGTGATCAGCCGCCTGCCCAGCCCGGAGGAGGCCGGCGAGCTGTGGGATCACGTGGTCGGTCTCGCCCGCTTCCCCGGCTTCGCCGAGCTCAAGCGGAGCCTCCGCGAACGCCCGCAGCTCCGCAGCTTCGGCGTGTCCGACGGCGAAGCCGGGCTGAAGGAGGACTGGCACGGCGGAAGCCGGCGGACCAAGAAGTAGTGACACCTCAGCCGAGGATGGCGTTCGCGATGAACAGGAGCGGAATGGACCCGGCCCACACCGCCGTCGTGATCCCGGACCAGCCGCGGAGGGCAGCGGTCCCGTCGAGGCCGGCGAAGCGCGTGACCACCCAGAAGTAGGAATCGTTGAAGTAGCTGAACACCATGGACCCGGCGGTGCACGCCACGGCGGCGACGATCGGATCGATACCGAGGGACCCCACGAGCGGCGCCGTCACCGATGCGGCCGTGATCATCGCGACGGTACCGGAGCCCTGCGCGACCCGCACAAGGGTTGCGATGAGGAACGGCACGAGGAAGGCCGGGAGTGGTGTCGCCGCGATCGCTTCAGCGAGCGCGTCGCCGACGCCCGAACTGCGCAGTACCTGGCCGAGCGCGCCACCCGCTCCGGTGATGAGCAGGATCAGTCCGGCGGAGGCGGCTGCCTCGGCGAACCAGCCCTGCACCTTGTTCCGCGGCGTCCAGCGCGGCAGGAGGGTGTAGACGGCAAGGATGACGCCGATGACCAGGGCCACCACGGGATTGCCGACGAAGGCGAGGGGCACGGCCCAGGCGGACGGCTCGTAGTCGCCGGTGCCGACGACGCCCTGATTGCTCTGGTCGATCGCACCGCTGACGGTATTGAGGATGATGAGCAGCAGGGGCACGAGCAGCGGCAGGGACGCGACGAAGGCACCGACCTTATGCGGCTTGGCCCCCGGAGGCGGTGTGCCGAGGTCGATGGACGGGTCGGCCGGGATGTCGTCGACGCTGTCGCCGTCGTCGTGCCTGGTCATCGCGCTGGAGCCGCCGGCCGGGCGATCCGCGACTGCGGTCCCGCTACGCCCGCGCGTACCGGCCGCAGCTGTCCCGTAGACCGCTTCCCGCACCGTCTCGGACATGGACGGTTCGATCTTCGGACCGATCCACCGGGCGTAGAACACGACGACGGGCAGGAGGATGACGGTGAACGCGAGGCCGGTGAGGATGAGTGCGCCGAGGTCGGCGCCGAGAATGCCTGCGACGGCGAGCGGCCCGGGTGTAGGCGGCACGAGGTGGTGGGTCAGCGTCATGCCGCAGCCCAGCGCGAGGGCGAGCGTGATATAGCCGGTACGTTTCACCCTCGCGATGGAGCGGGCCAGCGGATTCATGATGACGTAGCCGGAGTCGCAGAACACCGGGATGGACACGAGCGCACCGACGCTGCCGAGCGCCCAGGGCTCACGCCCCTTGCCGAACAGCTTCAGGAAGGCGAGGGCCAGGGCGTTGGCCGCGCCGGAGACCTCGAGGATCTTGCCGATGCCCACACCGAGCCCGATGACGATGCCGATCGACGCGAGGGTGTTGCCGAATCCCGTGGTGATGGACGAGACGATGTCCAGCGGAGCCTGTCCTGCCACGATGCCCGTGACGAGGGCCGCGATCAGGAGGGCGACGAAGGCGTCGAGACGCGTCTTGAGCACCAGGACGATGATGGTGGCGATCCCCAGTACCAGCGCCAGCAGAAGTTGAATATCCACGATGACGTACTCCTTGGTGGGACGCTGGGCGGGCCTCGTTGCCCGTCCAGGTGGTGTGCACCTGCCCGGCGACTGCGTTGACGGTGCAATGTGCTGCCTGTCACACTAACACCGGGCATAAGACGTCTGACAGTGAATTCTGGACGAGAGTGACGTAGAGATGTACGGAGCACCGGAGCTCACCACGCTGCCGTTCCTGCTGAGCCGGAACCCGCACAGCGGAGCCATCCGATGACCCGCAAGTCCCTTACCCAGATCGTCTTCGAGGACATCCTCGAGCAGATCATCAACGGGGACTACGCCCCGCTCCAGGCGCTCCCTCCCGAGGGCGATCTCGCGACCGCGGCAGGAGTCAGCCGACTCACCGTCCGCGAGGCCCTCCAGAAGCTCCAGGCGCAGAATGTGGTGCAGGTGAAGCGCGGCCTCGGAACCTATGTCAATCCGACGGCGCAGTGGACGGACCTCGAGGCGATCCTGCGCGCCGCAGCGGTGAGGGCGAACTCGCCCGACGTCGCCCTGCGCCTGCTGGAGATCCGCCGCATGGTCGAGACCGGGGCTGCGGAACTGGCCGCGCTGCACGCTTCCGACGACGACCTGGACCACATGCAGCGGGCGGTGTTCGAGCTGGAGCAGGCCCACGCGGCGCAGGACCTCGACGCCGTCACGGCCGCGGACCTTGCCTTCCACGACGCCGTCTTCCGCGCCTCGGCGAATCCCTTCGTGCCCGTCATCCTGGGTCCGCTTGGACAGTTGCTCTACTCGATGCGCCGCGAGACGTCGTCGTTCCCGGAAGTCCAGGTGCACGCCATCGAGCATCACACCCTGATCCTCGAAGCGATCCGCGCGCGCGACGCCGTCCGGGCACGCCAGGCCATGGAGGCTCACATCGACCAGACCTACGGCGACTACGAGTACTTCATCCATTCCGGCACCACCCCTACCCCGAGGAGTTGAACGTCATGGCCGACACAGCAGCATTCCCCACCGACCGTACCGCCGTCCTGACCGGAGCCGCGTCCGCCCGCGGCATAGGACGCGCGACGGCGGACCGGCTCGCCAGCGAGGGGTGGGCCATTGCCATCCTCGACATCGACGGTGGAGCTGCGGAGGAGGCAGCCGCGGACATCACCGGCCGGCACGGCGTGCGGGCACTCGGTGTCGTCGCCGATGTGTCGGGCGAGGCCTCGGTGGACGCCGCGATCAGCCGCGTCGAGGCCGAACTCCCGCCGATCGTGGCACTGGCGAACCTCGCCGGGATCAGCTCGCCCACCGAGTTCATGCAGGAGACGAAGGAAGCGTGGGAGCGGGTGTTCGCCGTCAACATGACCGGGACCTTCCTCGTCACGCAACGGGTACTGCGCGGCATGATCGAGCGGAAGCTGGGACGCGTGGTCAGCGTTTCCTCGATCTCCGCACAGCGCGGCGGCGGAACCTACTCGAAGGTCGCCTACAGCGCGTCGAAAGCCGGCATCATCGGCTTCACCCGCGCACTCGCCCGGGAGATGGGCGAGCACGGCATCACGGTCAACTGTGTGGCTCCCGGCCCGGTGGACACCGACATCATGGGCGGCACGCTGACCGAGGAGCGGAAGCGAGAGATGGCCCGCGACATCCTCGTCCGACGGGTCGGAACCGTCGGTGACATCGCCGCGCTCATCGCCTTCCTATCAGGTCCCGACGCCGGCTACATCACGGCGGCCACCTACGACATCAACGGCGGCCTGCAGGTCTCCTGATGCGGGGTGTCAGGACCAGTCGAGATCACCCGCCGCAGCAGTTTCCACCGCATACCTCGGAGCACGTAGATTATGGAGATGAGCAATGACGCCTCCACGACAGTCCTCCGTCCGTTCGATCCCGACGGCGGCAACGACCAGCCTGCCGAAGCACTCGAGGCGCTGATCGCGAAGATCGAGGGAGAGATCGCCGAGCTGCAGTTCAGCCGTTTCACCAATGATGACGCCGTGGCGCTCGGACAGTTGCTCGTCCAGCTCGGCGTAGGGCGCAACCTGCCGATCGCTGTCGGTATCAGCAAGCCGAACCACATCCTGTTCCGGGCGTCGCTGGATGGCGCCACCCCTGATAACGACCACTGGCTCGAGGCGAAGAGCCGGACTGCCGCGCGGTACCTGGTGCCGTCGCTCCTGGTCGGACTGCGAACCCGGCGGAACGGTGGCCGCGCCGAGGACAACCCGATGTTCGACGCTCGGACCCATGCGGCCCATGGCGGCTCGTTCCCGCTGTACATCCGCGGCGTGGGCCCTGTCGCCACCGTGACCGTCTCGGGGCTGCCGCAGCTCGAGGACCACAAGCTCGTGGTCGAGGCGCTGCGCACGTTCCACGCCGCCGACGGCCTGTAGTCCCTACGGCGGTGCCCGGGGTGGCCCGGGCACCGCCGTCATGTCAGGACGGTTGAGAAGGAGCGGGCGTTGGCCAGAACGGGTAGCTTGCTGCGTGCGTCCTCGATCTCCGACGGATCGATGTCGGTGAACGCGAGGCGCGGCTCGGGGCCGAGTTCGACCATGACCCGCCCGAGGGGCGACACGACTGCGCTGTGCCCGACGCCGGTGGGGGCCGTACCCGCCAGCGGAATCCCGCTGCTCGCCGGGTCGGCCTGACCGCAGGCGATGACGAAGGTGGTGCTGTCCAGGGCTCGCGCCCGGGCGAGCAACGACCACTGGTCCACCTTTCCCTCCCCGGCTCCCCACGATGCGCACACGATGTTCACCTGCGCCCCTCGCGCGGCCGTGGCGGTGAAGAGCGCAGGAAAGCGGATGTCGTAGCAGGTCGCGAGCCCTACCGTCACGCCGTCCACGTCGAAGGTCACGGGCTGCGTGCCAGGCTGGACGCTGTCCGACTCCCGGTACCCGAAGGCATCGAACAGGTGCACCTTGTCATAGCTGGTATCGACTCCGGGCCCCACCGCGAGCAGCGTGTTCCGGACCCGGCCACCCTGCCCGGGAGTGAACATGCCCGCGACGATGACGATGCCGAGGCCCGTGGCGATCTCGCGGACGCGACGGGCCCACGGCCCGTCGAGGGGTTCAACCACGGCGGCGAGGTCGTTGCCGAACGCGCACATCGCCGCCTCCGGGAACACGACGAGCTCCGCCCCCCCGCTCACAGCCTCCCGGCTGAGTCGCTCGATCTGTCCTAGGTTCTCTGCGGGAACAGCACCACTCGTCATCTGTGCGACAGCTACGCGCATCGGTCTCTCCTTTTCGTTGTATACCTAAAGTATGGGAAGAACAGCAGGGCCGTCTCCGTCAGGCCGCGATAAGGCCTACTCGTACCTCCGGGAGAACGTCCTGACCGACGCGTCGATGCAGGGAAAATTCCTCAACGAACAGGACCTGGCAGCGCGGATAGGCGTCTCCAGAACGCCCGTGCGTGAGGCATTCCTCCTCCTCGTGGCAGACGGACTCTTGGAGCTGATCCCGCAACGTGGGGCCTACATCCCCATCGTGACCGCGCGCCAGATCTCCGACCTGATGGATCTCCGCGGCGTCCTCGAGAGTCACGCCGCACGGGTCGCGGTCGCTGCCGGCAATCCTCCACTCGAGGGCATGCGGAACATCCTGCACCAACAGTCCGCTCTGCCAGATCCTTTGACGGGCCCCTCCGTCAAGGAGTTCATCCGCCTGGATGCCCTGTTCCACCAGGAGCTGGTGGACGCAGCCGACAACACCCTGATGTCCCAGACCTACCGCAAACTGCAGGTACGCCAGGTCCTTGTCGGAGTCGAAGCTCTGATCAAGGTCGAGGGTCGTCGGCAGCAGGTCTGCACCGAGCACCAGGCCATCATCGATGCTCTCGCGGACGGCGACGCCGATCGGGCGATCCACGAGCATCTGGCTGTCACCCGCAACATCCTGCTCCGCGCCTAGGCGCGGAGCAGGATGTTGCACGGACGAATCAGACCTTGGTGCCCTCGAGCAGCAGCCGATACTCGTCATCCTCTGTGGCATGCGGATTCCTGCCGAGTGAGAGGCCGATCACCGTGACCAGACCAGCGACGGCCACGTACACCGCGACTGGCACCCAACTGTCGAAATTACTCAACAGCACCGTGAACATCAAAGGGGCGATAGCTCCTCCGATCACGCCGGCGAAAGTGTAGGCCAGCGAGCTGCCGGTGGCCCGGAGCCGCGGTGAGAACTGCTCCACAATAAAAGCGGCCTGCGGACCGTACATGAACGAGTGGCAGGCGAGGCCGAGGACGATCCCGACAATGAGCAGGAACTGGTTGTCGCTGTCGAGCAGGGAGAAGAAGACGAAGGTCCACAGGGCCCCCAGGACCGCGGCGATGCCGTAGACGAGCCGGCGGTTCACGCGATCGGACACTGCTCCAGCAAGCGGGATCAGGAAGAGCTGGAATGCCGATCCGATCAGCACGGCGGTCAGCACCTGGTTGCGCTCGAAGCCGAGCACCTGGATGCCGTACGTCAGAGTGAACACGGTGAACAGTGCGTAGAGCACATCGGGGCCGACGCGGGAGAGGATGGCCGCGATCAACGGACGCAGCTCATTCCGGAAGACCTCCTTGATCGGGGCTGCGGGGCGCTCTCCGTGAGCTTCGATCGCCTTGAAGATCGGAGTGTCCTCCAGCCGAAGCCTGATCCATAGTCCGAACCCCACGAGCAGCGCTGACGCGAGGAAAGCTATCCGCCAGCCGAAGTCGAGGAACTGCTCCTCGGACAGGAGCACCGTCAGCAGGGCCAGTGCGCCGTTTGCCAGCAGGTTGCCCGCGGGAGGTCCGACCTGCGCGGCGGACGCCCAGAATCCGCGCTTCTTCGGATCGCCGTACTCGCTCGAGAGCAGTACAGCACCACCCCATTCACCGCCCACGCCGACGCCCTGGGCGAAGCGCAGCAGGACGAGGATGATTGGGGCGGCGATACCGATCGAGGCATATCCCGGCAGGATCCCGATCAGCACGGTCGCGATCCCGATGATCATCAGGGTGGTCACGAGGACCTTCTTGCGGCCGATCCTGTCAGCTAGCCGGCCGAAGATGATCCCACCGACGGGCCGCGAGATGTAGCCGACCGCATACGTGGAGAAAGCGAGGATCGTGCCCGTCAGCGGATCAGAGGCTGGAAAGAAGATGATCGGGAAGACGACCGCGGCAGCCGCGGAGTAGACCGCGAAGTCA
>JAABUN010004186.1_pt1 | contig 20296 bp, 17 predicted proteins | sample 5559311 | NCBI WGS metagenome assembly JAABUN01 (sample SAMN10711877, study PRJNA513370) | rock metagenome | isolation source: Antarctica rocks | place: Antarctica: Victoria Land, Siegfried Peak sud
AGATGCCATGGTTCACGAAAAGCTAAGCCGCCCAAACCCTTACAACCAAGTTCGCCTTTGGATGGTAGGTGGTTGGAGCCTGCGGCGTATGGCGTGGAGGTGGCCTGAAATTGGACCGCCCTCTACATCGAGAACGAGTTCGCCGAAATCCAGGCCGAGGCCGACCGTCTTTCCCTTGCCCTGTCACGTCTGGACGCCTGCCGCCCGGCACCGGCAAGCCAGGACGCCTGGGAGGCCACCCATGTCTGCGCCTGCGCCACCGAGAAGATCTACACCGGGTGCGAGCGGGTCATGCCAGGCTGGCAGGCGATATCGACAAGGCGCCCGTCACGCCCGTGGCAGGGTGGCACTCGGCGTTGCTGCGGCGGATGGCGAACCCGTTTCCCGGCCTCCGGGGCGCCATGATCTCCGAGGCCATGATCTCCGAGGAGTGTCATCGCCGCCTGGACCGCCTGCGGGCGTTCCGGCACCGGGAACGGAACACCTACGGCATCAACCTCGACTTCGGGATTGTGGTGGACAGGGCGCGGGAGGCCGTCTCGGCCTTCGCCGGCTTCCGTGACGAGATCAGGGCCTTTCTCGGCCGCCACCCCATCGACGGCCCACGTGACGATCCCGAAGGGAAGCCCTGACCCCGCCATTTGCCGCCCCGCCCGCAAGGCGCGGCGTTTCCGCTCGAAGCGGAACCGTCCTACCGGTGCGCCGCCACCCCCACCTGCCGGCACTGCCGCAGCAGCACGCAGCCGGAGCATTTCGGCCGCTCGCCGGTGCAGACCCACTTGCCGAAGGGCACCAGCCTTTCGTTGATCTCGATCCAGTAGCGTTCGGGAAGCACCGCCCGCAGCGCCGCCATGCTCCGCTCCGGCGTGGTCGCCGCGACATAGCCCCAGCGGTTGACGATGCGATGCACATGGATATCCACCGAAATCGCCGCCCGGCCGAACCCCACCCCCAAGGTCAGCGCCGCAATCTTCGGGCCGACGCCCCGCAGCGCCTGCAACCCCTCCAGGCTGTCCGGAACCGCGCCCGCCGCGGCGATCCGGACCGACAGCGCCCGGATGTCGCGCGCCTTGGGTTCCGGGAAGGTGGCGCCGGACAGGGCCGCCAGGATGGTGGCCTCGGGCAGCGCCGCCATGGCCTCCGGCGTCCGCGCCAGGGCGAACAGGCGCAGGCAAACCGGGGTGGTCGTCTCGTCCGGGGTCCGGGCCGAGATCAGCGCGGCGACAAGCTGCTCGAAGGGCGAGGCATGGCCAAGGTCGCGCAGCGCGAACATCGCGGCCTGGGGCAGTCCGGCCGTCGCCTGGCGCAGCAGGCGGAAGACCAGGTCGATGTCGAAGGGGTCTTTCGAAGTGTCCATGCGGCCCGCAACGCGCGGCGCCCGGCGGCGTCCATCGCCGGACGTCATAAGCCCGCCGGGCCGCGTTCACCCGTCCGCGCCCGCCCGGCAACGATCAACTTGCCGGCGGCGGGTCCGTCTCGTCGAGGCCGGGCAGCCACCCATCGGTCTCGCCGGCCGGGCGGCGTTTCCGCGAAGCCGCCGCCCGCAGCCGGATCAGCTCGTCCACCAGCCGGTCCATGGTCTGCCACATCGGCTCGTCGCCGGCGCGTTCCGCCATGATGAAGCGGTGCGCCGCCAGCGTCACGTTCAGCGTGCCGCGCGTGGTCTCCGGGCGCGGGCTGCGCATCTGCACCAGCGCCTTCTCGATCTCCTCGACCGGCACGCCGAACCGCGTGGCCAGCTCGCCCGGCGCGGCGCCGCGCCGCCGCAGCGCGCGGGCCTTCGCAGCCTCCTGCGGGGTCAGCGCAATGGCCGGCCGCAGCGCCTGGGTCTGCCGCGACATCTCGCCCGAGCCGCTGCCGGGCGCCTTGCCCTTGAACGCCATGCAACCCTTCCCCTCGCCGGCAGCACCGTGAACCGGCACCGAGTTCCTGCTACTCGGCCGCCTGCTTCTGCGGCTGAGTCCCCCCCTGGACCCCTGGCAGCCGCACCCGCAACCGTCTGATCCGCCGCGGGTCGGCATCCAGCACGCGGAATTCCAGGCCCGAGGAATGCGACACCAGCTCGCCCTTCGCCGGCACCCGCCCGGCCAGCGTGAACACCAGCCCGCCCATGGTGTCGATGTCCGAGGCCCGTTCCTCCTCGGTCAGCACCACGCCCATCCTGGCCTCGAACGCCTCCACCGGGGTTCGTGCATCCAGCTCCAGCGTACCGTCCGGCTTCTCAACCATCTGCGGCGGGCCGTCCACGTCGTGCTCGTCGAAGATGTCGCCGGTGATGGTCTCGACCAGATCCTCGATCGTCACCAGCCCGTCGATGCCGCCGTATTCGTCGACCACCAGCGCCATGTGGATGCGCGCCTTGCGCATCTGCAGCAGCAGGTCCAGCACCGGGACGGAGGGCACCACGAACAGCGGCTTCCGCAGTATCGCCTTCATCTCGAATGGCCCGTCGCGGCCGACGCTGGCGAAGACGTCCTTGATGTGGACCATGCCGACGATCTCGTCGAGCTGGCCGCGGAACACCGGGTAGCGGCTGTGGCCGTCGCGCTGGATCAGGCCGACCGCCTGCTCCATGGTGAAGTCCTCCGGCATCGCCATGATGTCGGCGCGCGGCAGCATCACGTCGCGCGCCACCTTGCCACGCAATTGCAGCACGTTGCCGAGCAGCGCGCGCTCCTGCGAATTCAGGTCCTCGCGGTCCGCCTCGGTGCCGCCCTCGGCACGCGGGCCGTCTGGCCGCTCGATCAGTTCCTCCATGCGGTCGCGGACGCTTTCCGCCTCGCGTTTCCGCAGCAGGCCCTGCAACCGCCAGAACAGGCCGTTGCGCGACGCCTCGGCGGACTGGCCGTTGAGCTGCGAACCATTCGCGCCGCTCATGCCGGCCCCCAGGGGTTCGGCAGACGCAGCCGGTGCAGCACGCGGCTTTCGGCGCGTTCCATCCGCCGAGCCTCGCCGGCGGTCTGGTGATCGTAGCCCAGCAGGTGCAGCGTGCCGTGCGCCACCAGATGGGCGAAGTGCGTCGCCGGGCGCTTGCCGGCCGCCGCGGCCTCGCGCCGCACCACGCCGAGCGCCAGCGCGAGGTCGCCGAGGTGCCCGCCCAGGCCGGGGAAGCTCAGCACGTTGGTCGGCTTGTCGCGGCCGCGATGCTCGCCGTTCAGCCGCCGCAACTCGCGGTCATCGGCCAGCAACACGGTTACGCCCCTCGGGACGCCCCCTTGGCGCCCGCCTTCCCGCAGCGCGGCCCGCGTGGCGCGCCGCGCCAGGGCCTCGGCCCGCGGCAGGATGCGCCGCCAGGCCGGCTCGGCCAGGATGACCTCGATCTCCGGGGCCGCCCCGGCGCCCCCCGCAACCCCATTCCCGACGGCCGTCCGGGGCAAGCCCCACATGCCGCCGGGAGTACTACTGCCCGGCTCCATCGCTGTCCTTCTTCCCCTTCCGAGGCTCCTCCGGCCGATCCCGGCCGGATTTCGCCGCGGCGCGCGCCTGATCCGCACGGCCGTATGCCGTGACGATCTTTGCAACCAGAGGGTGCCTTACCACATCGCCCTCGGCAAAGCGCGCGACGCCGATGCCGGCCACGCCATCCAGCGTCCGCAGCGCGTCGGTCAGCCCGCTGAGGTTGCCCTGCGGCAGGTCGACCTGGGTCGGGTCGCCGGTGATGACCATGCGCGTCCCCTCGCCCATCCGCGTCAGGAACATTTTTATCTGTGCGGGCGTGGTGTTCTGGGCTTCGTCCAGGATGGCGTAGGCGTGGGCGATGGTCCGGCCGCGCATGAAGGCCAGGGGCGCGATCTCGATCTCGCCGGAGGCGATGCGCCGCGCCACCTGTTCGGCTGGCAGCATGTCGTGCAGCGCGTCGTAGAGGGGCCGCAGGTACGGGTCGACCTTCTCCTTCATGTCGCCCGGCAGGAAGCCCAGCCGCTCGCCGGCCTCCACCGCCGGCCGCGACAGCACGATGCGGTCGACCCGCCCGGCCTGCAGCAGCGCCACCCCCTGCGCCACCGCCAGGTAGGTCTTGCCGGTGCCGGCCGGGCCGACGCCAAACACCATCTCGTGCCGCGCCAGCATCTCGATGTAGGCGGCCTGCGCGGGCGTGCGCGGCGCGATCGCTCCCTTCCGGGTGCGGATCTCGGGGTGGTCCTGCAACGGCAGGCGCGGGTCGCCGTTGGTGTCGCCCTCGGCCATCCGCAGCGCCGCCTCGACATCGGCGGTGCCGACGGGATGGCCCTTCTCCAGCCGCTTCCACAAGGACCGCAGCACCATCTCCGCCACCTCGGTCCGGTCGCCGGCGCCGGCGATGGTCAGCCGATTGCCGCGCGAGCCGAGCCTTATCCCCAAACGTTGCTCGATCCGCGCCAGGTGGCGGTCGTGCTCCCCGTACAGCAGCGGCAGCAGCGCGTTGTCGTCGAATTGCAACGTGACCGTGCGCTGGTCGGGGCCGAGGGGCGAGGACGGGGCGGGCCGCGGCATGGCGCGGGCCTCCCCGAGGGGGCCGGTGTTCCGGAGGGCGGCGGTGGCATTGCTCAAGCGGGCGCAGGCTCCTCTGCAAGCTGGCGGATCGGTTCCGCCTCCCGGTCCACCAGCCGGCCGGAAAGCGAGTTGGGGAAGGCCGCGACCACGCGGACCGCGGCGACTTGGCCGATCAACGTGGCATCGCCAGCCGCATGGACCGGCTGCAGCCAGGGCGAACGGCCCTGCACCTGGCCCGGATGCCGCCCCAAGCCGGTGAACAGCACCGGCATGACAAGGCCTACGCGGGACCGCGCGAAGCCGTCCTGCTGGTCCCGCAGCAACGCCTGGAGTTCGTGCAGCCGGGCTTCCTTCACCACGTCCGCCACGGGATGTGGCGCCGCGGCGGCCGGGGTTCCAGGGCGCGCGGAGTATTGGAAGCTGTAGGCGAAGGCGAAGCCGACCCGCCGCACCAGCGCCAGGGTCGCCTCGGCGTCGGTCGCGGTCTCGCCGGGATGGCCGGCGATGAAGTCGGACGACAATTCGAGGTCCGGCCGGGCGTCCCGCAGCCGGTCCACCACCCGGAGGTAGTCTTCCACCGTGTGGCCGCGGTTCATCGCCGCCAGCACCCGGTCGCTGCCGGACTGCACCGGCAGGTGCAGGTAGGGCATCAACTGCGGCAGGTCGCGGTGCGCGGCCACGAGCGCGTCGTCCCCAGGGGACATGAAATCGCGCGGATGGCTGGTCATGTAGCGCAGCCGCAACAGGTCCGGGATGTCCGCCAGCGCCCGCAGCAGCCGGCCGAGGCCCCAGGTGCCGCCGTCGGGGCCTTCGCCGTGGTAGGCGTTGACGTTCTGCCCGAGCAGCGTGATCTCGCGGGCGCCGCGCGCCACCAGCCGCCGCGCCTCGGCCAGCACCGCCGCCGCCGGGCGGCTGAACTCGGCGCCGCGGGTGTAGGGCACCACGCAGAACGAGCAGAATTTGTCGCAGCCCTCCTGCACCGTCAGCAGGGCCGTGATGGCGGCGTGCCCCTCGGGCGCCGCGCCCGCCGCCGGCAGGTGGTCGAACTTGCTCTCGGCCGGGAAGTCGGTGTCGAGCACGGCGCCGGCGGCGCGGCTGACCTGCGCCACCATCTCGGGCAGCCGGTGGTAGGTCTGCGGCCCCAGCACGAGGTCCACCCAGGGCGCCCGGCGGGTGATCTCGGCGCCCTCGGCCTGCGCCACGCAGCCGGCCACCGCCAGCACCATCGGCAGCCCCGCCGCCGCGCGCCGGGCCTTGGCGTCGCGCAGCCGGCCGAGTTCGGAGAACAGCTTCTCGCTGGCCTTCTCGCGGATGTGGCAGGTGTTCAGGATGACCATGTCGGCCGCTTCGGCCGAGGCCGCCGGGGCGTAGCCGAGCGGCGCCAGCACGTCGGCCATGCGGGCGCTGTCGTAGACGTTCATCTGGCAGCCCCAAGTGCGGACGAATAGCCGCCTGGGCCGGGCCGGTTCCATGGTCGTCGAAGTCCCCGTCATGCCGCGGCCCGCCTCCCCTGGCCCGAGCGCCAGGCGGCACCGGGGTCCGCGCTACGGATGCGCGGCGAGGCGGCGGGGGTCAAGCCGACGGGGGGCAAGCCGGCGGGGGCCCGTTGCGGGGGCGCCGGCACGGGGCGGCAGGGGTTGCGAATCGCCTCACCAGCGAAGGGTCCGCCGTGAGGAGCGCGCAGGTCAAGTAATGGTTGCGTCAAGCCGGTGCCGCAGGGGTCGGCAACGGGGTCGGCAACGGGGCCGGCAACGGGACCGCCGGCCGGTTCTGCCGCAGCAGCGCGGCGCCGGCCGAGACGATCCGCCCGGTCTCGATCGCCAGGGCCTTGCGGTCCGGCAGCATCGCGGGGCTGAACGGCTCGTGCAGCAGCACCGTGGCGCGGGTGCCGGTGCGCCGCGCGAGGCGCCAGAAATGCGAGGCGATGTCCATGTCGCCGTACCAGGCGAACAGCGGGCGGTCGCGCCGGCAGGCTGGCAACCCACCCAGCCGGTCGTAGACCAGCGACACCGGCTGCACCTGCGCCGCGGCGTCGGCGGTGGCGAGGAAGGCGCTGCGGAACGGCAGCACCCGGGCGCCGTCGTTGCTGGTGCCCTCGGGGAACAGGATCAGGCTGTCGCCGGCCATCAGGCGGGCGCGCAGCGTGCCGGCCTCGCGCGCCGTGGCGCCGCGCGCCCGGCTGACGAAGACGGTGCGGCCGAGCCGCGCCACGGTGCGGATCAGCGGCCAGGAGGCGATCTCGGCCTTCGAGACGAAGCAGGCCTCCAGCGTGGCGCCCAGCACCAGGACATCCAGCCAGGACGAATGGTTCGACAGGAACAGCACCGGCCGCCGGGTGGCCTTGCCCGCCGCGTCATGGGTGGCCGGCCGGCCGATCACCTGCACCCGCAGCCCGATCAGCCGGCACAGCATGGCGTGGAAGAAGCGTGCGAAGGCCATCGCGCCGCGCCCCCCCGGCAACGCCAGCAGCGCCGCCTGGATCGGGATGGCGACCAGCGTCCACAGGATCACCAGGACGATCCGCCGCACCGCCCGAATGCGGCCGCCCAGCGGCCGTTCGTTGAAAATGTCGCCGAAGGTGGCGCCCGGCAGCGCGGTGCGGAAGCGCAGCGGCTTGCCCCGCTTCGGTTGGCGGGGTTGCAGGGAGTCGATCGGGGTGCGTGCCACGGCTTCCATGAGCGATCCCGGATAGCCTTCGCCCGGCGACGCTGCAATGACGGCTCCGCGAAGCCTGCGTGACAGGTTGCGGAACCGTGGCGATTGCCCAGGCAGCGGGGCAAGCGGCGATCAGCCGCCCGGCGCCCCGCGGGCCGCTTGGACCGGCAGCCCCGCGGCACCCGCCAGCGCCCGCAGCATGATGCCCTCGGTCAGCACCTGCGGCAGCACCGCCGGCGCGCCGCCCCCGGCGGGGTAGAGCAGGTACAGCGGAACCCCCTCGCGCCCGTGCTCGCGCAGCAGGGCACCGACCGCCGGGTCGCCCCGGGTCCAGTCGCCCTTCAGATAGGCCACGCGCCGCGCCGCGAAGCCTTCCCGGACCGCGGCGGTGTTCAGCGCCAGCCGGTCGTTCACTTGGCAGGTGATGCACCACGCCGCGGTCAGGTTGACGAAGACCGGCCGGTCCTGCGCCCGCAGCCCGGCCACCAGCGCCGCGGACCACGGCTCGACCCCTGCCTCCTGCTCAACCGCGCCGGCCGGCCCCGCGGGCGCCGCGGCCAGCCCCGGCAGCAGCGCCAGCACGCCGAGGCCGGCGGCGGCGGCCACCGCGCGTCCCGCCCGCCGGCGCCCTCCCTGCCCCTCGCCGCCGCGCTGCGCCACCCCCAGCGCCCAGGCGGCGAAGCCCAGCAGCACCGCACCGGCCAGCAGCGCCGCCAGGCCGTCCGGCCCGGCCTGCACCGTCAGCACCCAGGCGAGCCAGGCGCCGGCGGCGTACATCGGGAAGGCCAATGCCTGCCGCAGCCGTTCCATCCAGGCGCCGGGCCGCGGCAGCCACCGGGCCAATCCGGGGGCCACCCCCAGCGCCGCATAGGGCGCCGCCAGCCCCAACCCAAGCGCCGCGAACACCGCCAGCGTCGCCGCCGCCGGCATCGCCAGCGCCGCCCCCACCGCCGCCGCCATGAAGGGCGCGGTGCAGGGCGTGGCGACCAGCACCGCCAGCCCGCCGGTGGCGAAGCTGCCGAGGTGGCCGCGCCGCGCCGCCAGCGCCCCCCCGGCGCCGACCGCGCCGCCCATCGCGTACACCCCGGACAGGTTCAGCCCGACCGCCAGCATCAGCCAGGCCATCGCGGCGACGAAGCCCGGCGCGGTGAACTGGAACCCCCAGCCGGCCGCGACTCCGGCCGCGCGGAGGCCGATCAGCAGCGCCGCCAGCGCCAGCACGCTGGCCAGCACGCCCACCGTGTAGCTGGCGGCGTGCGCCCTCACGTCGCCCCGCGCCGCGCCGGACAGCCGGGCCAGCGCCATGACCTTCATCGCCAGCACCGGGAAGACGCAGGGCATCAGGTTGAGCAGCAGCCCGCCGAGCAGCGCGAAGCCCAGCGCCTGCCATAGCGGCAAGGCGGCGGGCGCCTCGGCCGGCTCGCCGCCGACTGGCGCGGCGACGGCATAGGCCGCCCGCACCCCGGCGGCATCGGTCAGCACCACCACGCCGTCCAGCCGCTCCGGCGCCGCCGCCCCGGCCGGGCGCGCCAGGCCCAGCGTCAGGCCCGCGGCCCCGAAGCGGAGCGGCTGCGGCGCGGCGTTGTCGAGCAGGCCGGCGGCCTCCGGGAAGAACACCGCATTGCGGATGCTGGCGGCGGACAGGTCCCGGCCCTCCAGGGTCAGGCTGCCCCGCGCGCCCGCCAGCACCGCGCGCGCCGGCCAGGGGGAGGGGCGGGGCTGCGTCGCCTCGGACGCCTCGAACAGCGCCGCCAGCCCGGCATCGGGGAGAGCGGCCGCGGCCACCGGCAGGTCCAGGCGGAAGCGTGCCTCCTCGGGGATGCAGATCTGCTCGCAGACCAGCCAGCTTGCCTCGGCCTCGATGCGGAAGCGTCCGCCGACGGCCAGGCCCTCCGGCACCTGCACCCGCAACGGCAGCAGCACCTCCCCGGTATAGCCGAAATTCATCAGCGGGCCGTAGGGGATGCGCGCGGGGGCCGGCCAGGCGATGGCTCCGGCCGAAGCGCCCTCCGGCAAGGTGAGCAGCAATTCCGGCGGCGCCCCGGCATCGCCCGGATTGCGCCAGTAGGTGTGCCAGCCCGGCGCGAGCCGCAGCCGCAGCCCGACCGCCACCGCCTGGCCCGGCGCCACCGCCGCCGCCTCGGCGACCAAGCTCGCCACCGCGCGGGGGGAGCGCGCAGCCTCGCTCTCCGCCGCGCGGAGGGCGAGGGGGGAGAGCGCCGGCAGCAGCGACAGGACAAGCAGGAGGCGAAGGTTCATGGCGAAGGGATAGAACGGAACCATCCGCCGCCAAAGCAAGCCCCGTCGGCTGGCCGTATGGCGGCCCAGGCCGATCGCCTGAAGCCGGTCCATGCTTGCCGCGGCACCTCCGAAGCGACGGACGATCGACCGAAGAAATGCCTTATCAAAATGGCCTCAAAATCGGGCGAATCGGCTCAATTCGCCTCAAGACGGCTCAAATCCGCTCAAATCCGCTCAAATCGCCTCAATTTCCCTCAAACCGGCTCAAATCATCGAGGCACTCAACGAGGCAAGTGGTTGATTATAGGGAACAAGGCCGTGCCGAATTGAGGGGTTTCAGGCTTCAGGGCAAGATTCGGCCAGGCGCTCCAGGCTGTTGGGATACAGGAAGCGTGTTGACTGTATTCCTATAGCGGATTCGTGCGGTCGCGGCAAGGCCGCAGATCGAAGCCGTCGTCGCCGCGGCCGTCGCGCTGCCGCATGACGGGGGCTGCACGGCGGCCCCGCCTGATGCGGCCGGCGCGCCGGTGCCCTACACCCCGCCCATGCTCCCCACCCTGCCGGTCACCGAGGCGCTGCCCGCGCTGACGCAGGCGCTCCGCGCCGGCCCCAACGCCGTGCTCATCGCGCCGCCCGGCGCCGGCAAGACCACGCTGGTGCCGCTGGTGCTGCGCCTCGAACCCTGGGCCGTCGACGCCGCGGCCGGTGGCAAGATCCTGGTCCTGGAACCCCGCCGCGTCGCCGCCCGCGCCGCCGCCCGCCGCATGGCCGACCTGCTGGGCGAGCCGCCGGGCCAGACCATCGGCCTCGCCACCCGGCTCGACCGCCTGGGCTCCGCCGCCACCCGCGTCGAGGTGGTGACCGAGGGCCTGCTGGTCCGCCGCCTGCAATCCGACCCGACGCTGCAGGGCGTCGCCGCCGTGCTGTTCGACGAGGCGCACGAGCGCAACCTCGACACCGACCTCGCAATGGCGCTATGCCTCGACGTGCAGCGCAGCCTGCGGCCGGAACTGCGCCTGCTGGCGATGTCCGCCACGCTGGACGGCGCCGCCTTCGCCGGGCTGCTGAGCGACGTGGAGGGCATGAACGGCGGCGCCGTGGAGGGCGCGGCTCGCCCAGCCGGCGCCACCGCCGTGACGCTGGCGGGCACCGGCAGGCCGGCGCCGGTGATCGAAAGCCTTGGCCGAGCCTTCCCGGTGCGGGTCGAGCACCGCCCGCGCGACCTCCCTGGCCCGCGCGACCTGCCGGAGGCCATGGCTGCCGCCATCCGCGCCGCCTTGGGCGCCCATCCCGGCGACGTGCTGGCCTTCCTGCCCGGCTGGGGCGAAATCCGCCGCACCGCCGAACGCCTGGCCGGCATCGACGCGAAGATCCTGCCGCTGCACGGCGAACTCCCCCCCGCCGAGCAGGACCGTGCCCTGGCGCCCGCCGACGACCGCCCCGCCGGCTATCGCAAGGTCGTGCTCGCCACCTCGATCGCCGAGACCTCGCTCACCGTCCCTGGCGTCCGCATCGTGGTGGATGGCGGCTTCCGCCGGGCGCCGCGGCTCGACCCCGCCACCGGCCTCGGCCGCCTGGTCACGCTCCGCATTTCGCGCGCCACCGCCGAGCAGCGCGCCGGCCGGGCCGGCCGCACCGCGCCCGGCGTGGCGATCCGGCTGTGGTCCGAGGCGCTGCACCGCGGCCTCGCCCCGCGCGACCGGCCCGAAATCCTGGACGCCGAACTGTCCGGCTTCGCCCTCGACCTCGCCGCCTGGGGCACCGAGCCTGCCGCGCTGGGCTTCCTCGATGCGCCGCCGGTGGGCGCGCTCGCCGCCGCCCGCGCCCTGCTGCGCGACCTCGACGCACTGGATGCCGCCGGCCGCATCACCGCCACCGGCCGCCGGATGGCCCGGTTCGGCACCCATCCCCGGCTGGCGCGGCTGCTGCTGGCCGCCGCCACCGCGGGCGAGCGGGCGCTGGCCGCCGACCTCGCCGCCCTGCTGGAGGAGCGCGATCCGATCCGCCGTTCGGGCGGCGGCCCGCATGGGGGGCCACTTGGGAACCGGGACGCGCCCGCCGACATCGCGCTCCGCCTCGACCTGATCGCCGGCGCCGACCACCGGGATGCCGACCGCGCCGCTCTCCAGCGCATCCGCCGCGCCGCCGCGCTGCACCGCCGCCGCCTCGACGTGCCGGCCGGCACCGCCCCCGAGGGCGACCCCGGCACGCTGCTGGCGGCCGGCTTCCCGGACCGCATCGCCGCCCGGCGCGGGGTGATGGACGGCGCCTTCCGCCTGGCGGGAGGGGGGCTGGCGGGAGAGGGGCTGGCGGGAGGGGGGCAGGGCGCGCGGCTGGCGGCCACCGATCCGCTGTCCAGGGCGCCCCTGCTGGCGGTCGCCGACCTCGAATTGCAGGGCACCGAGGCGCGCATAAGGATGGCCGCGCCGCTCGACCGCGCGGTGCTGCAGGCCCGCTTCCCGGAGCGCTTCGTGCAGGAGGACAGCGTTGCCTTCGACGCCCGCGCCGGCGCCGTGCTGGCCCGCCGCCGGCTCCGTTTCGGGCCGCTGGTGCTGGAGGAACGGCCCTGGTCGGACCCCGGCCCCGCCGCCATCGCCGAGGCCCTGGCCGCCGCCGTGGCCGAGCGCGGCCTGCGCGACCTGCCCTGGACCGCCGCCGCCCGGCAATTGCAGGCGCGGATGGGCTGGCTCCGCGGCGTGGACGCCCCCGCCCAGGGGACGCCTACTTGGAACACCGGGGAGTGGCCCGATTGGTCCGACGCGGCGCTCGCCGCCACCGTGCAGGGCTGGCTGGCGCCACATCTGGCCAGCCTGTCCCGCCTCGCCGACCTGGCCCGTCTGGGCCTGGCGGAAATCCTGCTCGGCGGCCTGCCGTGGGACCGCCGGCAGCGTCTCGACGCTGCGCTGCCGGCCCGCATCGCCCTGCCCGCCGGCCGCAGCGCCGCCATCGACTACGCCCGCGACACCCCAACGCTGGAGGCCCGGCCGCAGCACCTGTTCGGCCTGCACCGCCTGCCGCCGCTGGCCGAGGGGCGGGTCCCGCTGCAGGTGGCGCTGCTGTCCCCGGCCGGCCGGCCGGTGGCGGTCACCGGCGATCTGGCTGGCTTCTGGCGCGGCGGCTGGGCCGAGGTCCGCAAGGATCTGCGCGGCCGCTACCCGAAGCACCATTGGCCGGAAGACCCGGCCGCCGCCGTGCCGGACCCGCCGCGGCCGGCGTAGCGGGTCGATCCCGGATCGAGGGCCAGCGGCGCTAACCCCAGCGGCGCTATTGATCCGGCTCGGGCGGTCTCAGGACAGTGGCATCGCAAAAGGCGTGCTGTGTACTACAAAGTTTGTATGCACCTGTCCAAGATCGCCCAAGCCGGCTCAATAACCGCGGTGACGCAGCCGATAGGGGTGGGCCCGGTACGTCCCCAGCACCCGCACCTCGCGCGAGAAGTACTCCAGCTCCTCCAGCGCCCGCGCCACCGCCGGCTGCTCCGGGTGCCCGTCCACGTCGGCCAGGAACTGCGTCGCGGTGAACTCGCCGTCCAGCATGTAGCTTTCCAGCTTGGTCATGTTCACGCCGTTGGTCGCGAATCCGCCCAGCGCCTTGTACAGCGCCGCCGGCAGGTTGCGGACGCGGAACACGAAGGTCGTCACGCAATCATCCGCCGCCGCCGACGGCACCGCCGCCTCCCGCGCGCACACGTAGAAGCGCGTGGTGTTGTGCGCCGCGTCCTCGACGTTGCGCCGCAGGATCGCCAGCCCGTATGTCTCGGCCGCCAGCGCGCTGGCGATCGCCGCATCCTCTACGCCGCCGCGCGCCGCGACCAATCGCGCCGCGCCGGCGGTATCCGCCTCGATCACCGCCTCCAGCCGCAATTCCCGCAAAATCTTCCGCACCTGGCCCAGCGCCACCGGGTGGCTGTGCGCCCGCTTCAGCGTCGCCGTGGTGGCTCCGTGCGGCGCCAGCAGGCAGTGCTCCACCCGCTCGAAGTGCTCGGCCACCACCGCCAGCCCGCTTTCCGGCAGCAGCCGGTGGATGTCGGGCACCCGCCCGGCCAGCGAGTTCTCGCAGGGCAGCATGGCGAGGTCCGCCGCACCGTCGCGCACCGCGTCCATCGCCGCCTCGAAGCTCGGGCAGGGCAGCGTGGCCCAGCCGGGATAGGCGTCGCGGCAGGCCAGGTCGGAATAGGCGCCAGGCAAGCCCTGGAAGGCGATGCCGTTCATCGGTTGCGCGCTCCTGCCAGCACCGCGCGCGCCCGCGCCAGGTCGGCCGGCGTGTCCACCCCGAACGGCCCGTGGCCGATCCGCGCCGCGCCGATCCGCATTCCTGCCTCCAGCGCGCGCAATTGCTCAAGCCGTTCGCGGGTTTCCAGCGGGCTGGGCGGCAGCGCGACGAAGCGTTCCAGCGCGGCGCGCCGGTACGCGTAGATGCCGATGTGGTGCCAGTGCGGCCCCGCCCCCCAAGGGATCGCGGCGCGCGAGAAGTACAGCGCCGGCGCGGTCGGCGCCTCGCCCAGGAAGGCGCAGGCGCACTTCACGAAGCTGTCGGTCGCCAGTTCCTCGGCATCGGCGATCGGGCAGACGATGGTGCCGATGTCCGTGGCAGGGTCGGCCAGCGGCGCCAGCACCGCTTGCAGCGCCGCAGGGTCGAGCGTCGGGAAATCGCCTTGCAGGTTCACCACCACGTCATGCGCGCCGGCGGGGTCGAGCGTGGCGAGCGCCCGCTGCACGCGGTCCGTCCCGCTCGGCACCTGGTCCGCCACCAGCACCGCGGTATGGCCCGCTGCGCGCACGGCGGCCACGATCCCGGCATCCTCGGCGGCGACGGCGACCGGGCCGATGCCGGCCTCCCGCGCCCGTTCCTGCACGTGCAGAATCATCGGCCGGCCGTGGATGTCCGCCAGCGGCTTGCCCGGCAGCCGAGTGCTGGCCATCCGGGCGGGGATCAGGATGATGGGGTTCACGGGGTGTCCGGGCCGTTGCCGGATCGCGGGGCCGATCCTAGGGTTGGCGCTTCTAGTCGAGGCGTTGGCATGGCGCAAACGGTTGACGGCATGGCCGCCTTCGTCGCCGCCGCGGAGGCCGCCGCCGAGGCCGCCGGCGAGGTGATCCGCCCGCTGTTCCGCAGCCGCCTGCTGGTCGAGGCCAAGGGCGACGCCTCGCCAGTGACCGAGGCCGACCGCGGCGCCGAACGCGCCATGCGGACGCTGCTGCGCGACCGCTTCCCCGACCACGGCATCATCGGCGAGGAATACGGCGAGGAGCGGCCGGACGCCGAATTCACCTGGCTGCTGGACCCGATCGACGGTACCCGCGCCTTCGTCACCGGCCGCCCGGTCTTCGGCACGCTGGTCGCGCTGCTGCACCATGGCCGCCCGGTGCTGGGGCTGATCGACCAGCCCGCCACCGGGGAACGCTGGGTCGGCGTGGCGGGCCAGCCCACGCGGTTCCGCTCGCCGCTCGGCGGCACCGCGGGATGCCGCCCCTGCGCCAGCCTGGCCGAGGCCGAATTGTCCTGCACCAGCCCCGACATGTTCGCGCCCGGCGACCAGGCCGGCTTCGCCCGCCTCCGCACCGCCGCCCGCCGGGTGACCTGGGGCGGCGACTGCTACGCCTACGGGCTGCTGGCGCTGGGCCTGGTGGACGTGGTGGCGGAGGCGACCATGAAGCCCTGGGACTGGGCCGCGCTGGTGCCGGTGGTGGAGGGCGCCGGCGGCAGGGTAACGGGCTGGGACGGCCGGCCGCTGACCATGGCCGGCGACGGGAGGGTGCTGGCGGTGGGCGACCCGGCGCTGCTGCCGGCAGCCGTGGCGCTGCTGGCGGCCGGGTAGCCGTTCACCCCGTCGGCTGCCGCATCGGATAGCCGAACCGCGCGAAATCCTCCGCGTGCAGTTCGTTGACCAGCGCGACATCCGCGGCCTGGGCGAACAGCCGTGCCATCCCGCCATCCACCGAATCCGCCGTCGTGTTCAGCCGCAGCAGCGCCAACCCCGGCAGGCCGATGGAGGCCACGAAGCCCGGCCAGTCGCGTTCCAGGTCCTCCACCCGGATCACCTGCCGGACCAGGACGTGGCCATCCGCCGGGTCTGACAGCAGGCTGTGCTGGCTGTGCAGCAGGACATCCTGGCTGATGACCTCGGGGCAGCGCAGGAAGGCCGAAAAGGCGTCCGGCCGGCCGCGCAGCCGCAGGTACGCGCGGCCCGGCGGCCAGCGCCATTGCCAGCCGGCCGGGCATTCCGGACCGTCCAGCCAGGCCACCCGCACCGCTGCCGAGGCATTTTCCGGAAAGCCGGCCGCCGCCAGGATGGGCTCCACCGAAGCCGCCGTGAAGCGCCAGGCGGAGGCCACCCGGTCATAGGGGCAGCGGACCGTCGCCATGGTCCGATAGGTGTCCCACACCGCCGGCCCCACGACGCCCCGGACCATCGCCGCGGAGGCGTGCTTGTGCAGCCCGTGCCGGTCCCAGTAGATCCGTGACAGCGCCTCGCCATCCGCGTCGGCGCCGAAGCGGATGTCGTTCCAGCCCAGGTGGGGCGCCAGGCTGGCGTCGATCGCGGTGCCGGCGCATTTCATCACGTGCACGAAGATGAAGCGGCGGGAATTGCTGATGATCATGGCCGCGGTGCTGCCCAGGTCGCCGGTCCGCCAGGGCACGTCGCGCGAGGTCGGGCCAGCCGGATGCGCGTTCGGCAACACCACGACGGGCCGAGCGCCGTGTCTCGGGCGGTCATGTTTTAGCACGGATCGGCCAGGCTTGAACAGGCCGGTTGCCGCGGCGCGGCCGAACCCTCATCCTCCGCCCATGAACCGACGCGACCTGCTGGCCTCCGGCCTCGCCCTTGCCGCCTTCCCGCGCCCGCTGCCCGTGGCAGCCCAAACCGCCGCGCCCGCCGCCGCCACCCGCACCCACGCCCTGTCCCTGCTCGGCGCCCCCGCCCTGCCGGCGGATTTCCCCCACTGGCCCTGGGTCAACCCCGACGCCCCCAAGGGCGGCGGCATCGTCCTCACCGCGCTCGGCAGTTTTGATAGTTTCAACGGCTATGTGCTGCGCGGCACCCCGGCGATCGGCCTCGCCAACCTCTACGACACCCTGCTGAAGGAAAGCGCCGACGAGGCCAGCACCGGATACTGCCACCTCGCCGCCGCCATCGAGCAGCCGGCCGACCGCATGGGAGTCGCCTTCGAACTCCGCGACCACGCCCGCTGGCACGACGGCCGCCCGATCACCGCCGACGACGTGGTCTGGACCTTCGGCGCCCTTCGCCAGCACGGCCGCCCCTTCTACCGCGCCTACTGGGCCGACGTGGCCAAGGTGGTCGCCGAATCCCCCCACCGCGTGGTGTTCCGCTTCCGCACCAACGAGAACCGCGAACTCGCCCTCATCCTCGGCCAGATGCCGGTGTTGCCGAAGCACTTCTGGGAAGGCCGCGACTTCGCCCGGCCGATGCTCGACATCCCGCTCGGCTCCGGCCCCTACCGGCTTGAACGGTTCGAGGCCGGCCGCAGCCTGGTCTACCGCCGCGCCGAGAATTACTGGGCGCGCGACCTGCCCACCGCCAAGGGCACCTCCAACTTCGACACCATGCGCTACGAATACTTCCGCGACAGCACCGTCGCGCTGGAGGCGTTCAAGGCCGGGCAGATCGAATTCCGCACCGAGAACATCGCCAAGGAATGGGCCACCGCCTACGACTTCCCGGCAATCCGCCGCGGCCTGGTGAAGCGCGACGAAATCCGCCACGAACTCCCCACCGGGATGCAGGCCTTCGCCGTCAACCTCCGCCGCCCGCTGTTCCAGGACGCCCGGGTGCGCCGCGCGCTGATCGAGGTCTTCGACTTCGAGTGGATGAACGCGAACCTGTTCTACGGCAGCTACGCCCGCACGAATTCCTACTTCTCCAACTCCGAACTTGCCTCCTCCGCGCTGCCGCAGGGCCGTGAGCTGGCGATCCTGGAAGCCTACCGCGGCCAGGTGCCGGACGCCGTCTTCACCCAGGAGTACAAGCTTCCCGTCACCGACGGCAGCGGCAACAACCGCAAGGGCCTCCGCCGCGCGCTGGATTTGCTGCGTGCCGGCGGCTGGGGCGTCCGCGACCGCAAGCTTGTGAACCCCCAGGGCCAGCCCTTCGCCTTCGAGATCCTGCTGAACGGCCCAAGCTTCGAGCGCGTGGCGCTGCCCTACGTGCAGAACCTCCAGCGCCTCGGCATGGAGGTCCGCGTCCGCACCATCGACCCGGCGCAGTACCAGGTGCGGATCGACGCCTTCGACTACGACATGACCGTGGACAACCAGGGCCAAAGCCTGTCCCCCGGCAACGAGCAGCGCGACTTCTGGACCTGCGCCCGCGTCGCCGACAACGGCAGCCAGAACGTCGCCGGCATCTGCGACCCGGTGGTGGATTCGCTGGTGGAACTCGTCGTCAACGCCCCCGACCGCACCGAACTGGTCGCCCGCACCCGCGCGCTCGACCGCGTGCTGCTCCATCACGACTACATGATCCCGCAATGGCACAGCCGCACCTACCGCATCGCCTGGTGGGACAAGTTCGGCCGCCCGCCGCGCAACCCGCGCTACGCCCTGGCGCTCGACAGTTGGTGGGTCGAACGCGCGCGTGAGGGTGAAGTGGAGCAGGGCAAGCGCGAAGCCCAGCCCCGCTAGTGGGCGCCTACCTACTCCGCCGTCTGGCGCTGGTGGTGCCGACCCTGCTCGGCATCATCCTGATAAACTTCGCCGTCATCCAATTCGCCCCCGGCGGCCCGGTCGAGCAATTGCTGGCCGAACTCAAGGGCGAGGCCGGCGGCACCCTCGGCCGCCTGTCCGCCGAAAGCCAGGGCGAGACCCGCCCCGCCGGCAACGCGGGCGCCGCCGGCGAAGCCACCCGCTACCGCGGCGCCCGCGGCCTCGACCCCGCCATCGTCGCCGAGATCGAACGTGCCTTCGGCTTCGACAAACCCTGGCATGAACGCCTTGGCACCATGCTTGCCGGCTACGCCCGCTTCGACCTCGGCCGCAGCCTGTTCCGCGACAAGCTCGTGGTGGAGCTGATCGTCGAGAAGATGCCGGTCTCCGTCTCGCTCGGCCTGTGGTCCACCCTCATCATCTACCTGGTCTCGATCCCGCTCGGCATCCGCAAGGCGGTCCGCGACGGCTCACGCTTCGACGTCGCAACCTCGGCCGTCGTCCTCGTCGGCTACGCCATCCCCGGCTTCCTCTTCGCCATCCTGCTGGTGGTGCTGTTCGCCGGCGGCAGCTTCCTGCAAATGTTTCCGCTGCGCGGCCTGCTCTCCCCCGGCATGGACGACGCGCCCTTCCTGGCCCGCGCGCTCGACTACGCCTGGCACATGGTGCTGCCGACCGTCGCGCTGGTCATCGGCGGCTTCGCCGCCCTGACCATGCTCACCAAGAACGCTTTCCTCGAGGAAATCCACAAGCAATACGCCACCACCGCCCGCGCCAAGGGCGCCGACGAGCACCGCGTGCTCTACGGCCACGTCTTCCGCAACGCCATGCTGCTCATCATCGCCGGCTTCCCCGCCGCCTTCATCGGCATCCTGTTCACCGGCGCGCTGCTTGTCGAAATCATCTTCTCCCTCGACGGCCTCGGCCTGCTCGGCTTCGAGGCCGCCATCCGCCGCGACTACCCGGTAATGTTCGGCACCCTCTACGTCTTCACCCTGCTCGGCCTGGTCATGCAGATCGTCGGCGACTTCTGCTACACGCTGGTCGACCCGCGCATCGACTTCGAAGCCCGCCGCTGATGACCCTCACCCCCATCACCCGCCGCCGCATCGCCAACTTCCGCGCCAACCGCCGCGGCTGGTGGTCGCTGTGGGTCTTCACCGCTATCTTCCTGGTAACCCTGTTCGCCGAGTTCATAGCCAACGACCGCCCCCTGATCGCCAAGGTGGACAACCGCTGGCTCGTCCCCGCCCTGGTCGACTACGCCGAAAGCGACATCCTCGCCGACGGCCTCCCCACCGAAGCCGACTGGCACGACCCGCACTTCGTGGCCGACATCAACGCCCGCGGCTGGATGCTCTGGCCCGCCATCCCCTACGCCCACGCCACCACCGTCCGCGACCTCGGCCGCCCCGCACCCTCCGCGCCCTCCGCGAACAACCTGCTCGGCACCGACGACCAAGCGCGCGACGTGCTGGCCCGCGTCATCTACGGCTTCCGCATCTCCGTGCTGTTCGGCTTCACTCTCACCATCGCCAGTTCCGTCATGGGCGTCGCCGCCGGCGCCGTGCAGGGCTTCTACGGCGGCACCACCGACCTCCTGTTCCAGCGCTTCATCGAGATCTGGTCCGGGATGCCGCAACTCTTCCTACTCATCATCCTCGCCAGCATCATCCAGCCCAGCTTCTGGATTCTGCTGGTCTTCCTGCTGCTGTTCTCCTGGATGGGCCTCACCGGCGTCGTCCGCGCCGAATTCCTCCGCGGCCGCAACCTCGACTACGTCCGTGCCGCCCGCGCGCTCGGCGTCTCTGACACCCGCCTGATGACCCGCCACATCCTGCCCAACGCCATGGTTGCCACGCTCACCTTCCTGCCATTCATCCTGTCGGGCAGCGTCACCATCCTGGCCTCGCTGGACTTCCTCGGCTTCGGCCTGCCGCCCGGTTCGCCGTCGCTCGGCGAGTTGCTGAGCCAGGGCAAGAACAACCTCCAGGCGCCGTGGCTGGCCTTCACCGGCTTCGTCGTGCTGGGCGGCGTTCTCACGCTGCTGATCTTCGTCGGCGAGGCGGTCAGGGACGCCTTCGATCCAAGGAAGCTGCCGGGGGGCATCACGTGAACAAAAGCCAGCTTGGGGGAAAGTATACCCCGACTCCCTCAAATTCTGTGCTCCCCCTTGCCAAACGGCTCGGGCTGGATTCTACCGATCCGATGATACAGCCCGGCTTCCTGGACCAGGTATCGCGGCAGGACCTGATCGAGCTGG
>JAABUN010004187.1_pt1 | contig 20292 bp, 19 predicted proteins | sample 5559311 | NCBI WGS metagenome assembly JAABUN01 (sample SAMN10711877, study PRJNA513370) | rock metagenome | isolation source: Antarctica rocks | place: Antarctica: Victoria Land, Siegfried Peak sud
GGCTCGCTCACCCCTCATCCAACTCCCGCTAGGCGGCAGCGCCGCCAAGCGTCCGTATCCTTCTCCCCCTCCGGGGAGAAGGTTTGATGGCCACTAGCCCCCGCGCACTCACCCGCTATGGTCGCGCGCCGACGAACGGGGGATCACCATGCGACTGCTCGACCAACTCGGCCCCTGGCGCGGACTGCTGGGCGTGGTGGCCGTGCTGACGCTCGCCGTGCTGCTGTCGAGTGATCGGCGCGCCATCCGTCCGCGCGTGGTCGGCGCGGCCTTTGCGCTTCAGGCCGGCATCGCATTGCTGGTTCTCCACACCAGCGGAGGCCGAGCGGTGATCGGCGCGATGAGTCGAGGCGTGTCGAACCTGCTGGGCTATGCCGGGGCGGGCACGCAGTTCCTGTTCGGTCCGCTCGCCGCGCCAGACGTCGGCGGCAACAGCTTCGCCATCGCGGCGCTGCCGGTCATTATCTTCTTCGCCAGCCTGGTGGCCGTGCTCTACCATCTCGGCGTTATGCAATTCGTGGTCCGCTGGGTGGGCGGCGGCATCCGCGTGGTCACCGGCATCACCAAGGTCGAAAGCCTGTGCGCGGCGGCCAACATCTTCGTCGGCCAGTCGGAAAGCCCGCTCGTCATCCGGCCCTATCTCGCCAGCCTCTCCCCACCGCAGCTGTTCACCGTGATGGTCGTCGGCATGGCGGGCGTCGCCGGCACCATCCTGGCCGCCTATGCCACGCTGCTGGGTCCGGCGGCGCTGCCCTACCTGTTGGCGGCGAGCTTCATGGCCGCGCCGGGCGGCATCCTGATGGCCAAGATCATGATGCCCGACCCGCGCGCGCTGGCGATCGTCGAGCCAGCCGCGCTCGACCTCGACAAGGGCGAGGATCGCGCGGCCAACGTCATCATGGCGGCCGCCAACGGGGCCGCGACCGGCGTAAAGCTGGCGGTGGCGGTTGGGGCCACCGTGCTTGCCTTCGTCGCGTTGGTGGCGCTCGCCAACGGCCTGCTCGGCGGAATGGGCGCGTGGATCGGGCTGCCGGAGCTGTCCTTTCAGCAGGTTCTGGGCACGCTGTTCGCGCCGTTCCTCTACCTCGCCGGCGTGCCGTGGGAGGAGGCGGCGCGCGCCGGTGGGCTGTTCGGGACCAAGCTGGTGCTGAACGAGTTCGTGGCATTCATCGAGCTGGGTGCGACGACGGGGCTGAGCGGGACGACGGTGGCGATCGTCACCTTTGCACTGTGCGGTTTCGCCAATTTCTCCTCCATCGCCATCCAGCTGGCGGTGACGGGCGGACTGGCTCCGTCGCAGCGCGCCACGATTGCGAGACTGGGTATCCGGGCCTTGGTGGCGGGCAGCCTGGCGAACCTGCTGTCGGCGGCGCTTGCAGGGCTCGCGCTGGCATTGTGAGCGCGTTCCTCCCCGAGCTCGCTCGGGGAGGGGAACCGCCGCAGGCGGTGGAGGGGCATCGGTGGCTCCGCTCGGAGCCTGCCTGAGGCATTGCGCCATTCCCCCTCCACCACGCTTCGCGTGGTCCCCCTCCCCAAGCGAGCTTGGGGAGGATAAGAAACGTCCATGACCCCTGCCGACCTTCGCGCCGACCTGCTCCCGCGCATCCTCGCCGCCGACCTGTCCGCCGTCGAGGCGATCCGCATCGAGGCGCTGGGCAAGCAGGGCTCCGTCTCCGCTCTCCTCAAGACGCTCGGGCGCATGAGCCCGGAGGAGCGCCACGCAACCGCGCCGGCTATCCAGTCGCTGCGCGAGGACGTCGCCGCCGCGCTCGCCACCCGCAAGCAAGCGCTGGACGCGGAGGCTCTCACCGCGCGCCTGACCGCCGAGCGGATCGACCTGTCGCTGCCCGCCGACCGCCCGCCGCCGGGCCGCATCCACCCGGTCAGTCAGGTGACGGACGAGCTCGCCGAAATCTTCGCCGACCTGGGCTTCTCCGTCGCCACCGGGCCGGAGATCGAGACGCAGTGGCACAATTTCTCCGCCCTCAACATTCCCGAGACCCACCCGGCTCGCGCTATGCACGACACCTTCTACCTCGACGAGACGGCCGACGAGCCGCGCGTGCTCCGCACCCACACCAGCCCGGTGCAGATCCGCGCGATGATGAGCGGCCCGCCGCCCCACCGCGTGATCGCGCCCGGCCGGGTCTATCGCTCCGACAGCGACGCCACCCACACGCCCATGTTCCACCAAGTCGAGGGGCTGGTGATCGATCGGGGCATCAACATGGGCCACCTCAAATGGACCCTGCAGACCGTGCTCACCGCCTTCTTCGAGCGCGACGACGTCAAGTTGCGCCTGCGCCCCTCCTACTTCCCCTTCACCGAGCCCTCGGCCGAGGTCGACGTCGCCTACACCCTTGTTGACGGCCAGCGGGTGATCGGCGGCGACCCCAATGCGCCCGATGGTGGCTGGCTGGAGCTGCTGGGCAGCGGCATGGTGCATCCCTCGGTGCTCCGCGCCTGCGACCTCGACCCGGATGAGTGGCAGGGCTTTGCCTTTGGAGTCGGCATCGACCGGCTCGCCATGCTGAAATACGGGATGGAGGACCTGCGCGCCTATTTCGACGGCGACCAACGCTGGCTGGCGCAGTACGGCCTGTCCGCCTTCGACGTGCCCACCTTGAGCGGGGGAGTGGGGGCATGAAGCTGACGCTGTACTGGCTTGCCGAGCATCTGGACTCCGACGCCTCGCCCGACACCATAGCGGACCGCTTGACCGCGATCGGCCATGAGGTCGAGGGCATCGAGCGGCCGGGGGACGCGCTGGCTGCGTTTCGCGTGGCCCGCGTGCTGAGCGCGGAGCCGCACCCGGACGCCGACAAGCTGCGGGTGCTCTCCGTCGACGCCGGTGACGGTCCGGTCGCGGTGGTGTGCGGCGCGGCCAATGCGCGGGCGGGCATGACCGGCGTGTTCGGGCCTCCCGGTGCCGTCGTTCCCGCCAACGGCATGGCGCTGCGCGTTGCGGCCATCCGGGGGGTGGAGAGCCACGGCATGATGTGCTCGGCCATCGAGCTCGGCACGGGCGCGGAGGGCAACGGCATTCTGGAGCTGCCCGACGACGCGCCGGTGGGCGCGAGCTACGCCGACTATGCCGGTCTGGGTGAGGCGGTGATCGACGTGGCCATCACGCCCAACCGGCAGGATTGCATGGGGGTGCGCGGGCTGGCGCGTGACCTGGCGGCGGCGGGGTTGGGGACGTTGAAGCCGCTCGCCGTGCCAGCGTTCGCCGGCACCGCGCCCGGCCCCGACGTGCAGACCGAGACGGCCGCCTGCCCCGCCTTCTATGCCACGGCGGTGAACGGCGTGACCAACGGCCCCTCGCCCGACTGGCTGCGGCGGCGGCTGCTGAGCGTGGGGCAGAAGCCGATCAGCGCGCTGGTCGACATCACCAACTATGTCATGCTCGACCTCGGCCGGCCGCTGCACGTCTATGATCGCGCCACGCTGTCCGGTCCGCTCACCGCGCGCGAGGCCCGGGAGGGCGAGACGGTGGAGGCGCTGAACGGCCGGACCTACACGCTCAAGCCGCCGATGACCGTGATCGCCGACGAGGCGCACGTCCACGACATCGCCGGCATCATGGGCGGCGCGGCCTCGGGCGCTCAGCCGTCCACGACTAACCTGCTGATCGAGTGCGCCTATTTCGAGCCCGAGGCGGTGGCGCGCACCGGCCAGGCGCTGGCGCTCACGTCGGACGCGCGCACCCGGTTCGAGCGTGGGGTCGACCCCGCCTTCCTCGACGAGGGGCTGGCGATCGCGACCGAGCTGGTCGTGCGGCTGTGCGGCGGCGAAGCCAGCGCGCCCACCCGCGCCGGTTCGTTGCCCGACCACAAGGCCACGACCACCTACGACCCGGCGCTGTGCGAGCGGCTCGGCGGGCTCGCGGTGGCACCGGAACGGCAGCGGGCCATCCTGACCGCGCTCGGCTTCAAGGTGGAGGAGCGCGGAAGAATGTTCCACGTGGAACATCCGTCCTGGCGGCGCGACGTCCATGGCCCGGCCGACCTGGTCGAGGAGGTGCTGCGGATCGAGGGGCTCGACCGGATCGACCCCGTGCCGCTGCCGCGCGTGGACGGCGTCGCGCGTCCGACCGCCACGCCGGTCCAGCGCACCGAGCGCCGGCTGCGCCGCGCGGCGGCCGCGCGCGGGCTGACCGAGGCGATCACCTGGAGCTTCCTGCCGGACGCTGACGCCGAGGCGTTCGGGGGTGCAACCCATCGTCTCGCCAATCCGATCAGCCGCGAGATGGTGGCCATGCGCCCCTCGCTGATCCCCGGCCTGCTGTCGGCGGCGAAGCGCAACCGCGACCGGGGGGCGGCGTCCGTGCGGCTGTTCGAGATCGGGCGGCGCTACCTTCCTGAGGGTGAGCGCGAGACGCTGGCCCTGCTGCTCGCCGGCGAGCGGTCCGAACGCGGCTGGCGCACCGGCAAGGCCGCTCCGTTCGATGCGTTCGATGCCAAACGGGAGGCGGAGGCGCTGCTGGCCGAGGCGGGCGTGCCCGTCGACAAGCTGACCGTGATGGATGGCGCGGGCGAGGCGTTCCATCCCGGCCGCTCGGCGACGCTACGGCTTGGGCCAAAAATCGTGCTGGCGCGGTTCGGCGAGCTGCACCCCGCAGTGCTCGCCGCCTTCGACTTGGACGGGCCGATAATGGCGGCCGAGCTGTTCCTCGACGCCCTGCCGCCCGCGCGCCGCACCGACCGCCGCCGCGCCCCCTTCCGCCCGCCCGCCCTCCAGCCGGTGACGCGCGACTTCGCGTTCCTGGTCCCGGAGGAGCGCCCGGCGGCGGACCTGGTGCGCGCGGTCCGGGGGGCGGACAAGGCGGCGATCACCCACGCTCGCGTGTTCGACCGCTTCGCCGGCGCGGGTGTGCCGGAGGGGCAGGTCAGCCTGGCCGTCGAGGTGACGCTGCAACCCGTCGCCAAGAGCTTCACCGAGGAGGAGCTGACGGCGCTGTCCGACCGGGTGGTCGCGGCGGCGGCCAAGGTGGGGGCGGTGCTGCGTGGCTAGGCTTGGTCAAAAGCCCTCTCCCCCTTGGGGGAGAGGGCTGGAATGCGCTCTGTGACTGCGCCCCACACCGATCCCGTCATCCCCGCGCAGGCGGGGATCCAAGCGCCGAAGTTGGGGAACTGCGGCACGATCCGCGCATGGATCCCCGCCTTCGCGGGGATGACGAACGGAGGCTAGAACACTCCCATGATCCACCTCACCAAAGCCCCCCTCACCGCCGCCATCGCCCGCACCGGCGCTGAGCTGCGATCCCTCACCCTCGACGCACGGGAGCTCATGACGCCCGCCACGCCCGGCCACTGGCAGGGCCACGCGCCAGTCCTGTTCCCGGTGATCGGCCGGGTCGCCGCCGACACGGTGCAGGTCGACGGGCGGGCCTATCCGATGCCCAAGCACGGGCTCGCCCGGTGCGCCGAGTTCGAGCTGGTGGAGGCGACGCCCGCCAGCGCCCACTTCCGGCTCACCTCCTCGCCCGACACCCGCGCGCACTACCCGTTCGACTGGACCCTCGACGTGGTCCACGCGCTCTCCGACCGGCTGGCGACGACCGCCACCGTGACCAACACCGGCGAGCGGCCGATGCCGTTCTCCTTCGGCTTCCACCCCGCCTTTGCCTGGCCCCAGCCGGGCGGGCGGCGGGACGGCTCGAGCATCACGTTCGCCGACGCCGAGCCGGGCACACTGCTCGAGATCGCGCCCGACGGGCTGATCCGGGCCGAGCGCCGGGACAGCCCGCTCGACGGCCGGGTGCTGACGCTGCGCGACGAGCTGTTCGAGCGCGATGCGCTGGTCTGGCCGGACGTGGCCAGCCGCTCGGTGCGGTATAAGAGCGGGGACAACCGTGAGGCGCTGACGGTCGAGTTCCCCGACAGCGACACGCTGGCGATCTGGACCCAGCCGGGGGCCGGCTTCGTGTGCATCGAGCCGTGGGTGGGCCGGGCCGACCCGGAGGGGTTTGTGGGCGAGATGCGGGACAAGCCCGGCGGCCGGGTGCTGGCGGCGGGGGAGAGCGCCGAGTTTAGGTTGGTGGTGGGGCTCACCTAACGCTCCCATCCGTGCAAGGGAGGGGCCGGGGGTGGGTGCGAGCGACAGCGAGCTCCCAAGGCTCGGCACAGGTTCGGCTCCGCCGTCGCCACCCACCCCTCAATCCCCTTCCTTGCAGGGAGGGGAGGCTAAGGCCCCCGCCCCAAGCGAAACACCGCGTGGTCCGCCAGCAGGTTCGCCGCGCGCGCGCTCCGCTCCCGATCCCCGCTCAGGAACCAGCTCGCCTCCACCCGCAAGCCCGCCTCGCCGCAAAAGGCGCGGAAGTCGTCGACCGTCACATGGTGGATGTTGGGCGTCGCGTACCAGCTCTCCGGCAGCAGGCGGGTCACGGGCATCCGCCCGCCCCACGCGAGCGACGCGCGCACCCGCCAATGGGCGAAGTTGGGGAAGCTCACGAACACCGTCGGCGCGACACGCGTGAGCGCGCGCACCAGCCGGTCGGGTGCGCGCGCGGTCTGCAAGGTCTGGCTGAGCACGGCGACATCGAAGCCGCCGGCTGGATAGCCCGCCAGCTCGACCTCCGCGTCGCCCTGGACGACGGCGAGCCCGCGCCCCACCGCCGCGCTCACCGACACCGGGTCGAGCTCGAGCCCGCGCACGTCGCAACCCCTCCCATCACGCAACGCCGCCATCAGCGTGCCCGCGCCGCAGCCCACGTCGAGCACCCGTGTTCCACGTGGAACATCGCGCGCGATGACCGCGAGATCGGGGCGCAGCGCGCTCACGCGCCCAGGAAGCCGGCGATAACCCGGTCCAGCTCCGGCACCTCGAGCAGAAAGGCGTCGTGGCCGAAGGGCGAGGACAGCTCGACGAAGCTGACCGGCGCGCCGATCGCGTTGAGCGCCGCGACGATCGCGCGGGATTCGGAGGTCGGATAAAGCCAGTCGCTGTCGAAGCTGACAACGCAGAAGCGGGTGGCCCGGTCGAACGCGCCCGCCAGGCCGCCGGGCCGGTCGCCCAGGTCGAGATAGTCCATCGCGCGCGAGATGTAGAGGTAGCTGTTGGCGTCGAACCGCCCGGTGAAGGCCAGCCCCTGGTGGCGCAGATAGCTCTCGACCTGAAAGTCGGCGTCGAAGCCGAAGGATGCGGCGTCGCGCTCCTGCAAGCGGCGGCCGAATTTTTCGGTCAGGCCCTGCTCCGACAGATAGGTGATGTGGGCGGCCATGCGGGCCACCGCGAGCCCCTTCGCGGGCGGATCGACGGGCTCGTAGCGGCCGCCGGCCCATTTCGGATCGGCCATGATCGCCTGGCGCCCGACCTCGTGAAAGGCGATGTTCTGGGCCGAATGGCGCGCGGCCGAGGCGACCACGACGCAGGCCGCGGTGCGCTCGGGTGCGATCGAGGCGAGGGCAAGCGCCTGCATTCCGCCCATCGAACCGCCCACCACGGCGCGCAACCGCTCGATACCGAGGTGGTCGAGCAGCGCCAGGTGAGCGCGCGCCATGTCGCCGATGGTAAGCACGGGCAGGTCCATGTCCCAGCGCGTCGCGTCGTCTCGGATTGTGCGGGGGCCAGTGGAGCCGGAGCAGCCGCCCAGCACGTTGGCGCACACCACGCACCAGCGCTCGGTGTCGATCGCCCGGCCAGGCCCGACCATCCGCTCCCACCAGCCGGGCTTGCCGGTGAGCGGGTTGCGCCGCGCAACAAACTGGTCGCCGGTGAGCGCGTGGGCGACGAACACGGCGTTGGCGCGGTCGGGGGCGAGCGCGCCGATGGTCTCGTAGGCGACCGTCACGGGCGAGAGCGTGCCGCCGCCGTCGAGCGGCAACGGGTGGGGCAGGGTGACCCGCCGGTCGGGACCGAAGCGCTCGTCCATGGGGCGGCGCGGTGCGGGAGGGGTGGTCGGGTTGTCAATCGGCCTTATGACTCCCTTCCCTTTCAGGGAGGGGTTGGGGGTGGGTGGCGAGGGCGCAGCCGAGCCTGTGGCCAAGGTCCGGGAGCTCGCCTGCGGCTTGCGACCCACTCCTGGCCCCTCCCTTTCAGGGAGGGAAGAAGATGCGTAAAGGCTCACCCATGCCGCCCACCCCCAAGCTCTGGATCAAGGCGATCCACGCCTACGTCCCCGGCCGCTCGGCCGGCGCGGACGGGCGGCCGCTGGTCAAGCTGTCGGCCAACGAGAACCCGCTCGGCACCTCGCCCGCCGCGCGCGCGGTGCTGGCGGCGCGGAGCGGGGACGCGGCGACCTATCCCGACCCGGGCGCCACCGCGCTGCGCGAGGCGATCGCGGTGGCGCATGGGCTCGATCCGGAGCGGATCGTCTGCGGCACCGGGTCCGACGACCTGCTGACGCTCGCCGCCTCCGCCTTCACCGGGCCGGGCGACGAGGCGATCTTCGTACGCTACGGCTTCTCCCTCTACCCGATCGCCATCGCCCGCACCGGGGCCACGCCGGTGGAGGTGCCCGACCGCGACTATGGCACCGACGTCGACGCGCTGCTGGCGGCCGTGACCCCGGCCACGCGGCTGGTGTTCGTCGCCAACCCGAACAACCCGACCGGCACGTTTCTCCCGCGCGAGGAGGTCGCCCGCCTCCACGACGGCCTGCGCGAGGACGTGCTGCTGGTCCTCGATGGGGCCTATGCCGAGTATGTCGCGCCGGGCGAGGACGACGGCGCGCTCGACCTCGCGCGGACGGCGGCCAACGTGCTGGTGACGCGCACCTTCTCCAAGATTTACGGGCTGGCGGGCGAGCGGGTCGGGTGGGCGACCGGGCCGGCCGAGGTCGTGGGCGCGCTCAACCGCATCCGGGGGCCGTTCAACGTGACCTCCAGCGGCCAGGCGGCGGCGCTGGCGGCGGTGGGGGACACGGAGTTCGTGGAGCGCTCGCGGAGGCACAATCTGGCCGAACGCGCGCGCTTCGCCGAACGGGTGCGCGCGCTCGGCAACGCGGGTGTCGGCGTGGTGCCGAGCGAGGCGAATTTCCTGTTGGTGACCTTCGCCGGCCCGCTGACGGCGGAGCGCGCCTATGGGTTGCTGATGGAGGCCGGCGTCGTGGTCCGCTGGCTCCCCAACCAAGGCCTCGGCCACGCGCTGCGGATCACGATCGGGGAGGCCGACGTGATGGACCGGATCGGGGATGTGATCGCGGGGGCGGCGTAGAAACCTCTCCCCTCCCTGCAAGGGAGGGGCCGGGGGTGGGTGGCGAGCGCCAGCGAGCCTCCGATGCTTGGGGCCGGGTTCGGCTTCGCCGAAGCTCAGCTTTGCCTCGCACCCACCCCCTACCCCCTCCCTTTCAGGGAGGGGAGCTCGTCGTTCAGCGCGTTGATCGCCTTGTGCACCCGCGCCTCCGCCTCGGCGCGGGGCAGGCCGGGGGGGATGGTGTCGCCGACCCGATACGCAATCACCCCCGGCCGCTTGATGAAGGAGCGTGGCGGGCTCAGCCGGCCGCTGTCGACCGCGATCGGCACGACCGGCAGGCGCAAGAGCGTGTACAGCCCGGCGAACCCGGATTTCAACGGCGGGGCCTCGCCATGGGGCACGCGCGTGCCCTCCGGCAGCAGGATCAGGGTGCGGTTCTGGGCCACCGCCTGGGCCGCCAGCGCCTTCATCGCGCGCAGCGTCTTCGCCCCGCCCTCGCGGTCGATCATCACCATCGCGTAGCGCTCGCCCAGCCAGCCCCAGACCGGCACGCGGCGCAACTCCGCCTTGGCGAAGATCATCGGGCGGTCGAACAGGCGCGGCAGCTCGACCGCCTCGAACATCGATTCGTGCTTGAACACGACGAGCACCGGGCCGGTCGGCCACTCGCCCTCGATCACCGTGCGGATGCCGAGCAGCGCGCGCGCACAGACCGCGTGCCACTGACTCCAGACGCGGCACACCGCGGCGAGCGCGCGCGCCGAGAACGGGGCGACGACGGCGGCCGACAGCACGATCGGCACCGACAGCGGATAGAACACCGCCGCGAATGCGATCGAGCGCACGAGCGCGAGCACGTCAGCGAACGAGCGCAGCGGCGTCCTCCACCAGCACCGCCAGCCGGCGCAGCACGTATTTGTTGTACTCCGTCCACAGGCTCCACAAGGTCGGGCGGCTCTTCACCGCGTCGGCGCGCACCCGCACACTGTCGCCGAGCTCGCGGCGGAGCTCGAAGGCGGCGCGCGGCATGTGCCAGTCGGTGGTGATCAGGCGCACGCCGCGCACCCCGCGCCGCCGTGCCCAGGCCGCGGACTCGAGCGCGTTGCCGCGCGTGTCGCCCGCCTCGTGCCCCAGCTCGACGCAACACGCGAACAGCCGCTCGGCAACCTTGTGTTCGGCCGCCAGGTCGGCGGGCCGCACCTCGCGCGCCACACCGCTCACGAACACGCGGGTGACCGCCCCGCGCTGAAGCTCGGCCAGCGCGCGCGGAATGCGTTGCGGCCCGCCGGTGAAGACGACCGCCACCTCCTCGCGATCATCGGCGGTGGCCGGGCCGGGCAGGAACACGGCGAAGGCCGCGAAGCCGAGCAGCCAGACGGCCACCGGCAGGGCGAGCAGGCGGACGATCATCGCATCCGCTTCAACGCGCCGCGCACGGTCACGCGAGTCGACAGCCGGGTGAGTGCGATCGCGCCCAGCGGCACGGCCACGGTCGCCGCCGCGACCAACCAGCGGTTGAGGTCGCCGCCGCCACCCGCGCCGTCGCTCCCGATGCCGATGCCGAGCGTGCGCGTCCAGCCGGCGACCATCAGGAAGGCCACGACCGCGAGCAGCCAGCCCGCGCCGATGCCGTCGCGGCCGTCGCGCACCACGCGGCGCTCGAACAGGCGCGAGACCTGACGGTCGGTGGCCCCCAGCAGGTGCAGGGTGGCGATGGTGGCGCGGTGGGCGTCGAGTGCGGCGCGCGCCGCCAGCACCACGGCCGCCGTCGTGGCCGCGCCCGACAGCACCAGCACCGCACCCGCGAGCGCGGCGGCCAGCGTCAGGAAGCGGCGCACCGGCGCGGCCCAGTCGGCGCTCTCGTCGACCCGCACGGCGGGCGAGAGCGCCTCCAGCTCGCGCGCCAGCCGGGCGGCCACTTCGGCTCCGCCTCCCCGCGAAAGCGTCACGTCGATCAGCGCCGGGACCGGCAGGTCGGCGTCGAGCTCGCCCGCGCCCACATAGGGCGCGATCAGCGACCGGACCTCCGCCTCCGGCACCAGGGCCGCGTCGGCCACCGCCGGGTCGCCCTGCAACCGGGCGAGCGCGCGCCCGGCCAGCGAGGAGCGCACCACCGAATCGCCCTCCACCACCTGCACCGTCAGCCGGCCATCGAGCGTGGCGCGCAGCGACACGGCCGCGCGCGCGCCCGACAGCGCCGCGCCGCTCGCCAGCGTGGCGAGGAACACCATCAGCCCCAGGATCCACGGCATGGTGGCCGACAGTCGCCCGGCGCTCAGCAGCCGCTCGACGCTCGCCGTCCCGTCCGGCCTGCTCCCGGGTAGGGTCGCGGGCGTCGTCACGCCGGCGATGGCTCTGGTGATGGCGGCAGTGACGTCGGCGCTCACCCCGTCTGCCCGCCCGCGCCCGGCAGCGGGTGGCGCAGTTGGCCGGTGGGGTCCGACAGCCGCCCGCCGACCAGCCGCATCATCTGCGCGCCGGGCACCCGGTTCAGCAAGTGGATGTCGTGGGTCGCCACCACGATGGTCGTGCCCAGCCGGTTGAGCATCTCGAACAGGTGGAGCAGGCGGCCGGCCATGTCGGGATCGACGTTGCCGGTGGGCTCGTCGGCGACCAGGATGCGCGGCTTGCCGATGACGGCTCGGGCGATGGCCGCGCGTTGCTGTTCGCCACCCGAGAGAGTGGCGGGGCGCGCGTCGGTGCGGTCGGTCAGCCCGACCCACTCGATCAGCTCGTCCACCGGTCGGTCGACCGCCGCGCCGTCCAACCCGGCGACGCGCAAGGGCAGCGCCACATTGTCGCGCACCGACAGCTGGGGCAGCAGGCGAAAGTCCTGGAACACCACGCCGATGCGGCGGCGGTATTCGGGCAGCCGGTCGCGGGCCATGTCGACGACGTCGTCGCCGAACAGCCGGATGGTGCCGCGCGACGGCAGCATCGCCAGATAGAGAAGCTTCAACAGCGATGTCTTGCCCGCCCCCGACGCGCCGGTGAGGAACGAGAACGAGCCCGGCCCGAGCGAGAAGGTGATGTCCGACAACACCTCCGCGCCCATGTCGTAGCGCAGACCGACGCCCTCGAACTGGACGGTGCCGCTCATCGGGCGGGCGCGGTCCGGGGGGCCTTGGGCATCATGGTGCGCCCGCCATGGCACAGCCGCCCGCCGCTCGCCAAGCGCGGGGATGAAGGGAGAGGTGCCACGCGCCCTTGCCCCCGCTCTTGCCCCCGCTCTTGCCAACGCCGCCGCGCACGTGTTTGAGAGCCTCGCACCCGCGACATGATCCTCACCTGCCCCGCCTGCGCCATGCGCTATCTGGTGCCCGACGCGGCGATCCCGCCGTCGGGCCGCCAGGTGCGCTGCGCCAACTGTCGGCACAGCTGGCATCAGGACGCGCGCGTGACGGACGGGAGTCCTGCGCCCGCGTCGCTGCCGCCATCGATGGTGTCCGTCGAGCCGCGGCCGATGAGCAACCGGCCCGCGCCCGCCCCGGCACCCGACGTGATGGCGCACCGCCCGCCGTTCACCGCGCGGCGCAACCCGCTGAGGGTGGCGAGCTGGCTCGCCGGCGGGCTCGCCGCCCTGCTGCTGGCGATCGGGCTCGGCGCCTGGTGGATCGGGCGCGAGCCGATCGCGCGCGCGTTCGGCCTGCCGACGATGGCCGAGAGCCCGCTGGTGTTCGTCGATCAGAAGAGCAGTCACGAGCAGCGCACCGAGCTCACCAGCATGATCATCCTGTCGGGCACCATCCTGAACGTCTCCGACGAGGAGCAGACGATCCCGCCGATCGTGGCCAACGGCGTCGATGCCAACGGGCGGGTGATCTACAGCTGGAGCTTCCCGCCGCCCCGACCGACCCTCGCGCCGGGCGAGGCGGTGCCGTACAACAACGCCCACACCGGGGCCACGGACTCGGTCCGCGCGGTCGACCTGTCGTTCAACTCGCCGCGCGGGTAAGCTCGGCGCGCCGGACGACCGCCCACAGGCGCGCCGCGTCCAGCGCCGCCACGGTGACCACGCCCGCCGCGGCCGCGCCCGCCAGCGCCACCGGGCCGAAGCCGAGTGCCACCAGCCCCCAGCCGCTCCCCGCCATCACGACGAAGAAGCCCACGACCCCGTTCACGCCCGCCGCCACCTGATCGCCGAGCGATCGCAGCGCGCTCACGAACACCCATTGCAGGCCGTCGAACACCATGAACGGGGCGAGTACGAGCAGCATGGCGGCCGCCAGCGCCCGGCCCTCGTCGCTCGGCACCAGCGGGGCCAGCACCGTGTCCGGCGCCAGCAGGAACACCGCGATCGGCACGGCCACCACCGCCACCGTCAGCGCGGCGGCCACGGTCACGCGGCGTTCGACCGCCCCCCAGTCCTCCGCGCCGACCGCGTTGCCGACCCGCACGCCGGCCGCCGAGCCGAAGCCGAGCGCCAGTCCGAAGACGAGGTTGTGGAGCGAGAACACCGCCTGGAACGCCGTCGCCGACGTGTCCCCGAACCGCGTGGACAGCACGATCAGCACGGAGAAGCCGACCAGCTCCAACGCCGCGCCGAACGCCGGCACCGCGCCGAACCGGGCGAGCGCGGGCAGCATCGCGGCGGCCTCTCGCCACGCCCGTCGGTCGCCGCGGCGCAACCCCGCCTCGCCCGCGCGGTCGCAGGTGAGCGCGGCGAGCACCATCAGCACGCCGCCCACCGTCGACGCGATCGCGGTCGCCACCCCCGCTCCCACCGCGCCCATCGGGGCCACCGGTCCCCAGCCGTGGACGAGCGGCACGCACAGAGCCGCGTTCAAGGGCAGGGTGAACAGGTTGACGGCGAGCACCCGGCGCGGGCGGCTGACGCCCTCCAGCCAGTAGGACGCCGCGAACGCGACCACGCTGCCCGGCACCGCCCAGCCGATCGCGCGCGCCACCGCCGCGCCCGGCTGCACCAGATCGCCGGCCACGCCCGACAATGCCAGCGCGCGCGCCGCGCCGACCTCCAGCAGCACGGCCGCCATCATCCCGAGCGCCGCTCCGCCGACCAATCCGGCGCGAAACACCGCTCCGCTGTCGCCCAGCCGTCCGGCCCCGTCGGCGCGCGCGGAGAAGACGAGCACCCCCGACAGGCCGGCCAGCGCAAAGGTGATGACGACGTAGGTGAGCGCGCGCGACGCGGCCAGCGCGGCCAGCTCGCCCGTCCCCGCGCGGCCCACGACGGCCACGTCGATCAGGTGCATCAGCGTCCAGTTAAGGCTGGTCAGCACCACCGGCCAGGCAAGCGCCAGCATCCGGCGCGCCTCCCCGCGTGTGTCCTGACCGCTCATGGTGGGCCTCTTAGGGGCGATTGCCCCGTCCGTCGCGCTCTGCTAGCGCGCCCGTCTGCCGTGCGGCCATGGCGGAATTGGTAGACGCGCAACGTTGAGGTCGTTGTGGGCGAAAGCCCGTGGAAGTTCGAGTCTTCTTGGCCGCACCAGGTCTCCGGTTCGCGCGCCGGATGGCGAAAACTGGGGAGGGCGCGCGCGCCGGAGCTGCAGTTCAGGGGCAAGGAGTTTGTCCACAACCATCATCTGACGGTGCCCTTCCGCCCGCTGGAGATGCACCCCGACAAGAGCGTTCCGGGAAGCACCGGGTCGGCGCGGCTGGACGGCAACCTGATCGTCCATGGCGACAACCTGCACGCGCTCAAGGCGCTGTTGCCGATGCACGCGGGCAAGGTCGACTGCGTCTTCATCGATCCGCCCTATAACACCGGCAACGAGGGATGGGCGTACAACGACAACGTCAACTCGCCGATGATGCGCGAGTGGCTGTCCGCCAACCCGATCGGGCTGGAGGACGGGCTGCGGTACGACAAATGGACGTGCATGATGTGGCCGCGCTTGCGGCTGCTGCATGAGTTGCTGGCGCGAGGATGGCAGCAACGTGCCCGCGCCGAAGATCTTCTTGAACGAGGTTCGGAAAGGGCGAGTCCCTCAGACGCTTTGGCACTGGAGTGAAGTGGCATACGCAAGAAGCCAAGCGAGAACTGCTTCAGATATTTGCCGATCAGGACGACGTCTTTATAACGCCTAAGCCGTCGCGCTTAGTTGGACGAGTTCTCGAGATAGCTCTTGCTCCAGATACTGAGCAGATCATCCTCGACTCCTTCGCCGGGGCCGGCACCACGGCCCATGCCGTGCTGGCCGCCAACGCTCGTGACGGCGGCGACCGGCGGTTCATCCTCGTCGAGGGCGAGGACTATGCCGACACGTTGACGACGGAGCGTGTGCGCCGCGTCATCGGCGGCTACCGCTTCACCGGCACCCAGCGCGAGGAGCTGCTGTGCGAACCGCTCACCTTCACCAAGCTGAAGAACGCCGACGCGCTGATGGTCAAGGTGCAGCGGATCGAAGTCCTCGACGGGCCGAAGTTCGATCGCATCGCCAAGACGGTGCGGGACGGCGCGCTGATCGTGACGGGCGAGCGCGACGTGGCCGAGACGACGCCGGGCCTGGGCGGCGGCTTCACCTATTGCACGTTGGGCGCGCCGATCGAGATGGACGCGATCCTGTCCGGCACGGCGCTGCCCGATGCCGCCGCGATGGCCGGGTTGTTGTGGCACACCGCGACCGCCACACCGCTGCCCGTCGACGCCATGACCGCCGCGCCCGCGATCGGCGACGGCGTGGCGCGGCTGGGCGAGTGTGCAGGGCGCACCTATTGGCTGGTCTATCGCCCCGATCTGGACTGGCTGAAATCAGCCGACGCGGCGCTGTCGCTCACCAAGGCGCGCGCCATCGCCGCCACCGCGCCCGGCAACCACCTGGTGTTCGCGCCTGCCAAGTTCGTGTCGCGCGAGCTGCTGGCGCGCGAGCGGATCGACGTCGACTACGCGCCGCTGCCGTTCGCGCTCTATCGGCTGGAGACCGCCTGAGGATGGCCTTCCGCGAGCTGGCCTATCCGGCCAAGGCGCTGGCCGCGCTGGATGCGTGGCTGGAGCGGCTGGCGGAGGAGCGGGCCGAAGCGGTCGATTACGTCGCCTTCCAGCAAAGCCGGGGTCGGCCGATCGCCAACGTCCCTGACTTTCCGGCAAAAGCCTGGGAACGGCTGGCCGCCGACAAGGGCGTGCCGGGCGGTCGCGCGTCTTCGCCGCGCCGATCCGGCGACGGCCGGCCGGTGCCCAACGCCACGCTGAAGGTGCCGACCGGCGGCGGCAAGACCTAATCTGGCGTGCGCGGCGCTCTCGCGCATCTTCGGCCGCTATGTCGGCGCGAATAGCGGCATGGTGCTGTGGATCGTGCCGAACGAGGCGATCTACACCCAGACGCTCAAGGCACTGCGCGACCGCGACCACGCCTACCGCCAGACGCTCGACCGCGCGTCGGCCAACCGCACGATCATCCTGGAAAAGGGCGATCCGCTCAACCGCGCCGATCCGGCGGCGAACCTGTGCGTCATGGTGCTGATGCTGCAATCGTCCAATCGTGAGAATCAGGACAGCCTGCGGCTGTTCCGCGACCGCGGCGACGTGCACGGCTTCGTGCCGCCCGACGGCGATCAAGGCGCCCACGCGGACCTCACGTCGGCGGTGCCCAACCTCTCGATCTACGGTCTGGGCGATGGGGCGGCGGCCTGGCCGATGGTCAAGGCGAGCATGGGCAACGCCATGCGGATCGTGCGGCCCGTCGTCGTGCTGGACGAGGGCCAACGCGCGGTCTCCGATCTGGCGTTCCGGACTCTCTACGGCTTCAATCCATCGCTGGTGCTGGAGCTGTCGGCGCCGCCCAAGGACGTGAAGGAACGCCCCGGCAAGCCCGCGCGCACGGCCAACATCCTGTGCGAAATCTCCGGCCGCGAGCTGGAGAGCGAGGGCATGATCAAGATGCCGAGGAACGTCACCCCGCTGCCCGCCGGGGACTGGCAGACGACGCTGCGGGCGGCGTGGGACACGCTGTCCGAGCTGGAGCGCGTGGCGCGCGATTACGAGGGCGAGGGCGGGCGCTACATCCGGCCGATCCTGCTGGTGCAGGTCGAGCGCACCGGGGTGGACCAGGCCGACGCCGGCTTCATCCACGCCACCGATGCGCGCGACTGGCTGAAGGGGGTGGCCGGGCTGGAGGAGGACGCGATCGCGTTCAAGACCGCCGAACGCAACGATCTGGACAAGCCGGACAACCGCGACCTCTTGAGCCGCCGGTCGCCGGTGCGCGCGATCATCACCCATCGGGCGCTGGCCGAGGGGTGGGACTGCCCGTTCGCCTATGTGCTGTGCGCGCTGGCGGGGACCGGCAACGAGAGCGCGATGACCCAGCTTGTCGGGCGTGTCCTGCGCCAGCCCTACGCCACCCCGACCGACTATCGCACGGCGGACGGGGCCACGCCGCTCGACGAATGCTATGTGTTCGCGCACCGCGCCGACACGGCGGCGACGGCGGCGACGGTGGCGGCGATCAAGCGCGGGCTGGAGGCCGACGGACTGGGCGATGTGGCGCGCGACGTCCATCTGTCCGACCCCGGCGGGGCGGCGGCGGGCGCGGCTCGCCCGATCCAGCGGCGCGAGGCGTTCCGGGCGCGTCGCATCGCCCTGCCGCGCGTGCTGACGATTGAGCCGGACGGCCGGGCGCGCGATCTGGACGCCGAGACCGATCTGTTCGCGCTGATCGACTGGACGGGGTTCGACGTGGCCGCGCTGGCGGCGCGGCTGCCCCCGGATGCGCGCTCGCCGGACAGTCAGTTCGTCCGGCTGCGCGCGGGCGATCACGGCGTCGAGACCGACACCGCGGTGGCGCTCGCCGGCGAAACGGCGTTCGACGCGGCCTATGCCGTGCGGTCGGTCGCCGATCTGGTGCCCAACGTCTTTGCCGGCTTCGGCATTGTGGCCGCGCTGGTCACGGCCTTGCGCGGGCGCGGCTGGAGCGACGCGCTGATCGGCCGGTTGTCCGCCTTCGTCATCGCCGAATTGCGCCACGAGCTGACGGCGGAGCGCGACCGCCAGGCGGCCGGGCTGTTCGCCGACGCGCTGAACGCCGGGACGATCCGCTTCGGGCTGCGCGGCGGCGACGGCGACTGGCTGGCACCGACCGAACGCTGGACGACGCTCCCGCCGGACGCAGCCCAGCTCGCCGCGTCGAACGGCGGGGCGCTGGAGCGGAGCTTGTTCCGGCCGGTGTACGCGGCTGAACTGAACGACGCCGAACGCGGCTTCGCGGTGGCGCTCGACCGCGACCAAGCCGTGCGCTGGTGGCATCGCAACGGCACCACGCCGGGCAGCTACGGCTTGCGCGGCTGGCGGCGCGGCACCGTCTATCCCGACTTCCTGTTCGCCGCGCTGCGCCAAGGCCAAGGCGGGCCCGGGCGCGACCGGATCGTCGTGATCGAGACCAAGGGCGAGCAACTGGCCGGCAATCCCGACACCGACTACAAACGCGCCCTGCTGGCGCTGCTGAGCGACCGGTTCGACCCGACGCCACCCCAGAGCGGGGCGCTCGGAATGCCGGACGAGGCGGTCGACTTCAGCGCGGCGGTGGCGCTGTTCGCAGAGCTGGACGCGACGCTGCCGGGCCTGATTCGCGGCGTGTCACACTTTGCGGAGCGAAGGGGAGTTCGATGAAAACCAATTCCATCGAAGTTGGCCGTGTCCTGCAGGACAGTCCGGCTCCGATGAACACAGCGTCGGACGCATATCGAGCGTGCAAGTGGTCGACGGCCAGCAACGGCTCCCAACGTTTCAGCTGTTCCTTGCGGCGCTGCGCTGTGTGGCAACCGCAAGACAACAGGACGCTATCGTCAAGGCGCTCGATGTCTACATCTTCAACGATCAGCGAAGCGCGGACGTGGACGCCACGGTTGCGGAACGGCTGAAGCTGGTTCCGACGCCTGCCGATCGCACGATCTTTCGCGATCTGATGACTGAGACTATCGAGACGGTCCGATCACGCCACTCGGCGTCGTTCTACAAGAATGGAAGTGTGAAAAAGGGCTATGCCCCTCGCTCACTGCTGGCGTATCTGTACTTGCACGAAAATAATTCTCAATACGCGGACTGGGGACGCTCGGAGCCGGATGAGAATGAACCGGTCGGTTCCATTCTGAGGAGTGGCCCGTCAGACGGACTTTCGGGTGCGAGGCTGCAAGTTCTGGCGGATTCGCTTCTTATTCATTTCAAACTGGTGATCATCGCCCTGGAGGAGGGGGATGACGCGCAGGTCATCTTCGAAACGCTCAACAGCCGGGGCGAACCGCTGCTCGCCATGGACCTGGTCCGTAACAACATCTTTCATCGTGCCGAGGCGCAAGGCGTAAAACCCGAGGAGCTTTTCGAGACGCGATGGAAGCCTTTCGACCAGCAGTTCTGGAAGGAAGATGCGCCGCGCGCCAAACCCAAGCGGCCCCGCATGGACCACTTCCTCAGCCATGCGCTCACTGCACAAACGGGCGAAGAAACGTCGTTGCGAGAGCTTTACGCCGAGTATCGGGCGTTTGCCCGCCCCAAGGGAAAGGCGCGGTTCGCGACAGTCGGGGAAGAGCTCGATGGCCTGCTTCGCTTCAACCCCATCTATGAGGCCCTTGAAAAGGGAACCGGCGACGCGGATGTGGCGTGGCTTGGCCGGAAACTGGCGATCTGGGAAGTCGCTACGGTCTATCCACTGGTGTTCGCGACGGCGGTTGCCGGTATGGACGACGCGGAGAAGCCAGCCATCTACCGGCTCATCTACTCCTACATCGTGCGCCGGGCGATCTGCGGCCTAACGGCGAAGAACAGGAACAAGACCTTCACCCGCATCGTGTCGGTCTTCAATGAACGGGGAGCCTCTCTGCACTCATTGCGCGCATCGTTTGCCGGGCAATCCGGCCCCGCCGTCCGTTTCCCGGAGGATGCGGAACTGCTGGAAGCTGTCGCGACCCAGCCGATCTATCAGAACATCCTTCGCGCGGATCGGGAGATCGACATTCTCTGGGAGCTGGAAAAGGCCGCGCGATCGAAATTCCAAGTGGATGACGATCGGCCGACTTCCTGTCGGTTGAACACGTTCTTCCGCAAAGCTGGACGACGCACTGGCCACTGTCCGATGGCAGGTCGATTGTGTTGAAAAACTCGGCAACCGGCATTTATGTGTCCTTCAGGAGCCGCTTTAGGGCCATGCATTCTGGTTAAGTTATTGAAATCCCTGCAACGCTTTTTTACCGGATCGGCTCAAGAAG
>JAABUN010004188.1_pt1 | contig 20264 bp, 18 predicted proteins | sample 5559311 | NCBI WGS metagenome assembly JAABUN01 (sample SAMN10711877, study PRJNA513370) | rock metagenome | isolation source: Antarctica rocks | place: Antarctica: Victoria Land, Siegfried Peak sud
GGCGGTTGGAGGCGCACATGTGCCGGATCGCCGCCTGCACCCAGCGCGCGCGCGCCAGCCCGCGCATGTCGGCCGCGAGCAGCGTGCCGGTGCCGATCGGCTTGGTCAGCACCAGCGCATCCCCGGGCCGCAGGCCGCCCTTGCGCAGGAACGCGTCGCGCGCGACCAGGCCGTTCACGGCGAAGCCGAGCGAGAGCTCCGCGCCCTCGCTGGTATGGCCGCCGACCAGCGTGCAGCCGGCCTCCCGCAGCACGGCGTTGGCACCTTCCATCATGGCGAAGAGATCGGCCTCCACCTTCGCCTCCAGCCCGTAGGGGATGGTGGCGATGGCGAGCGCGGTCTGCGGCTCGCCGCCCATTGCGTAGACGTCGCCCAGCGCGTGGTTTGCCGCGATCATGCCGAAGCGCCAGGGGTCGTCCACGATGGCGCGGAAATAGTCCACCGTCTGCACCGACAATCGGGGGCCGCCGGTGTCCACCACTGCTGCGTCGTCCGGTGCCGCGAGGCCGACGAGCACTTCCGGTCGAGCGAAGGGCTCGATCATCCCGAGCGCGCGCGACAGGACAGTCGCTCCCACCTTGGCGCCGCAACCGCCGCAGCGCATGGCGATCGCCGAGATGTCGCGCAGCGCCGCCTTGTCGGCGAGCGGGGAGACAGCGCCCTTCAGCGCCGCGGCCATGTCCGGCATATCCCGGAAGCGGCGCATGAATCGCCGGTCGATCCAGTCCTTCAGCCGCCAGACCCAGGCACCGCCCGCGACGAGGCCGTTGCGCGTGCCAATGGCATAGGGCGTGCCGGTCGAGACGAGGTAGAGCGCGTCGCGTTGCGGGCGATAGGGGCGCAGCGCGCGGCCGGTCAGCGCCGCGCGGATGTTGTCGGCCAACACGGGACCGGCGCGCACGGCGTAGACGCCGGAGCGCGGAATGGACCCCGGATCGAAGGCGATGGTGTCGCCGGCGGCGAACACCTCCTCCCGCCCGACGGCGCGCAGCATCGCATCCACGCGCACGAAGCCGCGTGCATCGAGGGCAAGGCCGGTCTCCACCAGCCAGGAAGCGGCCGCCGCCTCCGTGGTCCACAGCACCTCGTGGGCGGCGATGCGCCGCGCGCCCTCGGCGAGCACGACCGCGCCCGCCTCCACGGCGGCGACCCGCGCACCCGTCTCGACGGCGATGCCGCGGGCGGCCAGTGCCGCGCGGAAGCGGGCCCGGAAGGCCTCGGGGAAGGCCGTCAGGATGTCCGGTCCGGCCGCGAGCAGGGTGAAGCGGAGCGCCGTGGCATCGCCGCCCGCAGCGGCGAGGTCGCGCCGCAGCCGGCGCTCGACCGAGAGCAGCAGCTCCACCCCGCCGGCGCCGGCGCCGACCAGCAGGATGTGGCGCGAACGGCCTTCCAGCACGCGCGCGCGCAGAGCGGCGAAGCGCGGCAGGAACCCGTCGATCGGCTTGACCGGCAGCGCGTGCTCCGCCGCTCCCGGCACATCTGCCGTGTTGGGGCGCGATCCGATGTCGAGCGAGACGATGTCGTAGGGCACCGGCGGACGCTCCCGGCAGATCACTCGCCGCCCCGCGAGGTCGAGCCCGAGCGCCTCGTCCTGGTAGAGCCGTGCGCCGGCGAAGCGTGCGAGCGGGCCGGTGTCGATATGGATCTCGTCGGCGGTGTAGTGGCCGGCGATGTGGCCCGGCAGCATGCCGGAGTAGGGCGTGTCCACTTCGCGCGTGATCAGTGTCAGCCGAACGCCGGGCAGCGGCTTCATCCCGAATTTCCGCAGCACGGCGACATGCGCGTGGCCGGCGCCGACCAGAACGACGTCCTTCACCACAGGTCCCGCGCTCATGCGCATGCGCGTCCACTCCCTGCTTTCGCGGCATCGGCCGAAAGCCGCACCGGACGATCCTCGATCCGCAGCCTGCGGCGCAGCCCGCGGGAGAGCGCGTCAATCCCGATCGAGAGAAGCGCCGTCACGACGATCAGCACCACCGCCGTGTCCAGCCGCAGCTCGGTGATCGCCGCATCGATGTGGTAGCCGAGCGTCATGACGCCCAGGATGCCGAAGATCGCGCTCTCGCGCACGATGATCTCCCAGCGGTAGAGGGCATAGGCCAGGAACTGGCCGTAGAGTCGCGGCACCGCCTCGTAGAAATACAGGTTCAGACCCCGCGGCGCATCCGCCCGATAGGGCAGCGCATCGGCGTGGTGGCCGAGTAGGTAGCCGATGATGCCGCCATTGTGCAGCGCCAGCGCGATCGCCGCCGGCAGCATGGAAGGCCCGAGCGTCTGCAGCAGCAGATAGGCCAGCATGTATTCGGGCGTCGAGCGCAGCATTACCAGCAGCACGCGCCCCACCGGCCGGCCGACGAGGCCGGCGAAGCTGCGGCAGACCAGCGGGAACAGCAGCAGCGCGAGGATGCCGCTGGCCACCAGCGCGATCTGCGAGAGTACAAGTGTGTTGATCAGGCCGGGCAGCGCCTGGTTCTCCAGGATCGGCCAAAGCCAGCCGAGGAAGCGGCCCCAGGTGGCCAATTCCGCAAGCTCGGCGCCGCGCAACGGCCGCGGCACAATGTCCTGACCGAGAAACCGGGCGAGATTCCGCCACATGCTGTCGCCCGCGATCGGCTCGGTCAGCCAGGCCAGCGCCAGCACGCTGCCGGCCAGCAGGAAGGGCAGCGTCACTGGCCGCACCCAGATCCGCCGCGTGCCGATCAGCAGGTAGAACACCGCGACGAAGGCCGCGGCTTCCGCGTAGCGGCCCTGGCGGAAGAAGCTCTCCAGTTCGAAGCCCATGGTCGGCAGGCCGATGAAGCCGAGCACCAGCGTCGAGCGCATGCCGCATTCGAGGCGGTAGAGCAGGTAGGTGCCGAACGGCCCGGCAAGCTCCGGCAGCCGCGCATAGGCGAAGCGGGAGACGCTGTCCGTTCCGATCGGTAGCACGCGATCTGCGGCGAGGCTCGCTTCCTCGATCAACTCGGCGAAGACCTTGGCGAAGATGCCGGCATAGGGGATCGCGATGGCGAGGATGCCGGTGGTGGGCGAAATCCCCGTGACCTGGATCAGCAGCAGCGCCCAGAACAGCTCGTGCACGGAACGCAGCGCGGCCGCCAGCGCGCGCACCGCGCTGAAGCGCGCGAAGACCAGCGCGAGCAGCAGCCCGGCAACCGCGCCCAACGCGACGCCGAGCACCGCGAATGCAACGGTCAGCACCACGCTCGTGCCCGCCACCGCGACCATGTCGGGCTGCAGGATCCCGGCCAGCAGCCGCCCCAGCTCCGCCCAGGGATCGAGTGTCGAGACCGCAAGGTCGGCCGCCAGCAGGGAGACCATCGCCGCCAGCAGGAACCAGCGCGTCGCGCCGGCGTAGCCGAGGCGCGCGGGCGTGCTGACGCCCGGCCGATTAACGGCGACGGCTTGCGGCCTCTGCCGATCGTACGGTTCAGCCATAGAAGGGTAGAAGGTCGCCGATGGCGAGCTGGGATGCCGGCGCGTCCATCACGATCTGCCCCGCATCCAGCACCAGGATCCGGTGCGCATGCGCCAGTGCGAGGCCGATGTCGTGCATCGCCAGCACCATCGTCTCATGCCGCGCGGCCAGCCGCCGCAGCACCTCCGCGCCTTGCATCCGATCCAGCGCGGAAACCGGCTCGTCGCCGATCACCACCGGCCGCCCGTTGTAGAGCGCGCGGGCGACCGAGACACGCTGCTGCTGGCCGCCCGAGAGCGCGCCGGCGCGGTGGAACAGGTATTCCTCCATGCCGACCGAGCCGAGCACGCTGCGCACCGATGCCACCTCCTCCCGCGCGGGGAAGGCGAGCATGCGCAGGTTGCGCAGTGCGGAGTGGCGATCCAGACAGCCCATATAGACGTTGTGGAAGACGCTGAGCGTGCCGACCAGCGCCGCGGCCTGCGGGATCAGGGCCGCGCGGTCGGCCAAGCGTTGGTACAGCAAGGCGAGCAGCGTGGACTTCCCCGCGCCGGACCGGCCGAGCACCACGACATGCTCGGCCGGGCGCAGCGACAGGTCCAGCCCGCGCAGCACCGCACGCCCGCCATAACCCGCGCTCGCATCGCGCAATTCCAGCAGCGCAGCCGTCACCTATTGAGCCGGCTTGGGCGATCTTGGACACGTGCATACAAACTTTGTAGTACACAGCACACCTTTTGCGATGCCACTGTCCTGAGACCGCGCCCGAGCCGGATCAATAATCGAGCACGCCGAGCGCGCGCGCGGCCGCTTCCATCGGGGCATAGTCCGCGTTGGCGGCGGCGACGAAGCGCTCGCGCGGGAACAGCCCGAGGATCGCCGGGTCCTGGATGCCGACGATCGCCGCGCGCACCTTCTCCTTGAAGCCCGCGCCGAAGCGCGCATCCACGTCGCCGCGGATCGTCCAGCTGTAATTCGGGAAGGGCGGCGTTTCCCAGATCACCGAGACGCGCGACATGTCCACACGGCCGAGCTGCCGTTCAAGGTCGAACACCGTGTAGTCGAGCGCGCCGACCTCGAAGGCGCCGGACTGCACCACCTGCAACGTGCGCGAATGATCGCCCGAGAAGCCGATGCGGCTGAACACCGCCTCCGGCGCGCGGTTGAAATGCTGGCGGATGAAGTGCTCAGGCATGACGCGGCCGGAGGTGGAGGCGCGCGAGCCGAAGCTGAAGCTGCGCCCGGCGATGCCGGCGGGAAATTCCGTGGTGCGGGTCAGGCCGGTGCCGGCATGGGCGATGAAGTAGCTGCGGAACTCCTCATCCTCCACACCCTGGGCGATCGCCTCGGAGCCCGGCACGGTGCGCCGCGCCTGGCTGCTGGTGAGGCCGCCGAACCAGGCCAGCTGCACCTGGTTGTTTGTGAAGGCGGTGACGGCGGCCGGGTAGCTCTTCACCGGCACATAGAGCACCGGCACACCCAGCGCGTCCTGCAGGTAGCCGGCGACGCGGCCGAAGCGCTCGACCAGGCGAGTCTCGTCCTGGTCGGGAATGGCGGTGAAGACGAGGCGGGTGGGTGCCTGGGCAAGAGCGGGCCGGGCGAGTGAGGTGCCGGCGAGGAGCGCGAGCAGGTGGCGACGGGCGTGCATGGGGTACTCCCGGTTGCGGCTAGCATTCGCCCGAGCATGGGCAATGGTTACGCCTTGGTCGCGAGGCCGATCTGCGCCACGGCGCCGAGCGCGATCGGACCTCGGCCCTGGCTGGCCTCCAGGGCCTCGGCGAAGGCCGACTCCACCGCCGGCCGGTCGGGGCCGAGGCCGGCGAGCAGCGCCGCCATCCCCGGCGCAAAATCGAGCGCGGCGGCAAGCGACCGGGCCGAGGCGGCGCGGAGCGGCACCTCCACCCGCTCGATCGAGACCACCGTGAACCCGCCGGCCTGCAGCAGCGCCGCCAACGCGGCCGGCTCGGTGTACCGAAGCTGCGCCGGCACCGGGCCCGGCGGCGGCGGCGCGCCCCGCACCCGCTCGACCGCCGCCCAGAGCCGCGCCGCGAGTTCGTAGCGCCCCGGCTCGGTCCAGGTGACCACCGCCAGCCGCCCGCCCGGCCGCAACACGCGGCGCATCTCGCGCAGCGCCGGCACGGGATCGGGCAGGATCACCACGCCGAAGCAGGACAGCGCGGCGTCGAACGCCGCGTCCGCCCGCGGCAGGGGCAGCCGCGCATCGACCTGCTCGGCCTCGATCGTCGAGGTGCCAGCGCGCGCACGGATGCGCGTAACCATCTTGGCGGATGCGTCGAATGCTGTCACATGCGCGCCGCGCGCGGTGGCCTGCAGCGCCGCGCCGCCCGCACCGGCTGCGAGGTCAAGCAGCCGGGCACCGCCGAGCGGTTCGAGCAGGTCGAGCGCGCGGGCGGCGAAGGCGTCGGTGAGGCTTTCGAATACCGCCTCGTAGGCTGCCGCGTGCCGGTCCCAGCGCGAGGCGTCCTGGTCGGGCTGCAAATTCGCTGGAACCGGCTCCGGCATGCGATGCTCCGTCGGCGCGGAGGGGGGAGTCGGATGCATCATCGAAGTGTAACCTTGGCGGGGAGCGCGTGCCATGACTGTTGAAGGGCAGGCGGTCGCGGCGCGGCGTTTTGCGCTCGGGCTCGGCCTGACGAACGAATGCAATCTCGCCTGCGCCTTCTGCTACCGTGACCCGACGCGGACGGACCGGCTCAGCCTGGACCAGGTGCGCGCGGTGCTGGATCGGCTGCCGGTACGCTCGGTGAACCTCGGCACCGGCGAGAACGGCATGCACCCCGAATTCCGGGAGATGCTGGGCTATTTCCGCACCCAGCCGGTCAAGCTGACGATCACTTCCAATGGCCACTCGATCGAGGTGCTGGAGGATGCGGAGCTGCGCAGCTTCGCCGATGTGGAGTTCTCGCTCGACTACCCGACGCGGGAGGAACAGGACGGCCAGCGCGGCGCCGGCAACTGGGACCTGATCCAGCGCCAGGCGCGGCGCTGCCGCGATCTTGGTGTCGGCGTGACCATCATCGCGGTGATGATGCGCAGCAATCACCTGCGGCTCGCGGAGATCGCGCAGGTGGCAGCCGCTTTCGACGCGCCGCTGCGCATCAACGTCTATCAGTCGGTGCGCAGCGACAGCTACGCGCTGACCTACGACGAGTACTGGGACGGCTTCGCGAAGCTGTTCGCCGAGACCGACACGATCGCGGTGGGCGAGCCGCTGGTGCGCGCCATGGCCGGCCTGCCGCCGCGCCAGGGCGGTTGCGGCGTGGCCACGGTGCGCGTCACGCCGCGCGCCACCGTGCAGCCCTGCGTGTACTGGCCGGGCGGCGGCGCGCCGCTCGACCTGCTGCTCGGTGCCGGCGAGGAGATCGTCGGCTCCGCGCTCTTCGTCGCCGCCCGTTCGGTGCCGGCGGCCTGCGAGCCCTGCGCGCACCGCGCGACCTGCGGCGGCGGCTGTGCCGGGCGGCGCCGGCTGATGCAGGCTCTCGACCAGCCCGACCCTTATTGCCCGGTGGTGCGCGGCGACGACCGGCGCCTCAGCATCCGCATGGCGCAGCAGCGTGACCTTCCGAAGCTCGAGAGCGCTTGCACGACCATCGTCGCCGCTCGGGGTTGAGGCGGTTTGCTGCCCCGCCCGGGACGTGGTGGGCGCAGATCGAGATGCCGGCAAGGTCCGGAGACCATTTGATGCCGGTCGCCCTCCTCCCAGCGGCACGACGCGCCAGGGAATTTCGTTCCCGGGTTCCCACCGCTGCGGCCGTCAGGAGCAAGAAGCCTGCAGTCGCGGGAAGGCCGCCGGCCACACGTTAGGGCCAGAGACCATTCGCTCCCAGTACCTCCCGCTCCGCCAGTAGATGCAGCTAATACATTGAAATAGATACATTATTCGTGCTGCCTCTTCGATCTACCCCCATCTCTACCCCCATGATCGCGCTGGTAGCCCCGCCGCCACCCCCGCCGCCCCGCCTCTCTCGATAGCGCCGCCATCCCGGTTGCTCCGGCCGCCGCAGCCCCGGCACCGGCATCCATCATAGCCCGCCCCGCAGAATCCGAGCGCAGAGCCGGACCAGGCGCATCGCCTCCGCACCACCCTTCGAATGGCGCCCGTGGCGGGTGTTCCCGTGCAGCGGGACGAAGCCCGGCGCCGGCCTTTGGCGCAGTGCGCGGAACGCCGCCCAGCCAGTGGGCGCGTTGCGGCGTGACGGGATTACCGCTGATTCCCCGCTGTTCTCTGGTGATAGCGTCACGCGGATGCCCGCCGCTGCTTCATAAAACAACCAATCGCGTCACTGACCGCGGTCCTCCCGCTCGGGCCATAGCGCATCACCCATCGCCGCGATATGCGGTGCCGCGGCGAGGAATTGCGCGGCAGCATACGCCATCCGGTGCGGGTCGCGGTCGCCGGGATCGAGCAGCGCCAGCCGTTCCAGCGCGGCGAGGTCGCGCGGCTCCAGCTCGATCATGACCAGCACGGCGCTGCGGCGCTTGCGGTCCCGGTATGCCTCGGACCGCTGGCGGGCGAGTTGGCGCTGCTGCGCCTCGACCTCCGCCTCAGGTGCCGGAGTCGCCGGCGCCGTTTCCGTATCGCCCATGCCGTGTCGCATTTCCCGTCAGATGCCGCCTGAGAACAGGTCGCCGCGCGGCGGGCGCCTAGTTCTTCCCGCCCTAAAACGCGGGCCAGCGCGCCCGCGCGGGCGCACCCGCGTATTGCGGCAAAAACCCGCCCTCGCCGGCCGTCGTGCGCGCGGGTACGCCTCCGCGTATCTGTGCAGAAACTCCCAGCTCCGCGGCATTGGCGGCCTCCGCCAGCGCCCTCGCGTGCGCTCCGGCGAACGGGCTGGCGAAGGTCAGCACCTTGCCGCGCAGCGCCGGCAGCAGGCGCAGAAGGCTCGGCCGGTGCGGCAGGTAGTGTTCCCGATACCAGGTCCCGGCCTCTGCCGGCGTCCCGTCATGCGGCGGGTGCAGCGGGTTCCGCCACGGCTTGCGGTCGATCCGCACCAGCTGGTGCGTCGCCCGCGCCCATTCCGCAAGGCCGGGGTCGGCGTAGAGGTCCGCCGCCACCGCCTGCCCCGCCTCTGCGGCTTGGTGCCGTGCGCCCTCATCGGGACGCATGCGGATGATGCGCTGGGGTGTGTTCATGTCGGAACCTCTTCCGTGACGATCCCGCCCAACGGCGGGTGGCAGGTCGCGCCCCGCCAGCCGGTCGGCGTGCGTCGCCGCGAGGTCGGGCCGCGCGCCTCGCGCCACCACCGCCGCCCGCGGCAGCGGATGCACCACGCGCCCGGCGTCGGGCGCACCGAAAGGTCCGACCATGCAGGTGGGCGTTGCAGCCCTGCGGCGAGGAAGCCCGTCAGCGCAGCCCGGTGTTCCAGCTCCGGCATTGGCAGCCACCCGAAGTCGCCACGCGCCTCCGCGGCCAGCGCCGCCGCCGTCTCGGCGCGCTCATGGGCGAGGTCCGGGTTCGGGTCCGCCAGTGCGGCGGCGGCCTCGTATGCGAAACCCATCAACACCGCGGCCGTGGTGGCAGTGTCGCGCCCCGCGGCCGGTGCCGCTGCGGCGGAATCCGGCTTTGATACTGGCGGGAGCCGCCGGAGCCTTGCTTGCACGCTGCCCGGTTCGTCATTTCCGGTCTGGCCTCTGCATTCCGGGTCGGAACGCTCGGAACGGTCGGAACCGCCAGCTATTCTGCGACTTTCCACCGCTCCGACCGGCGCGGGCCATGTCGGAACGGTCGGAACGTCGGGTCGCGCGGCGGTCATGCGCCTTCACTCTTGGATGCGCCCTCGCCTTTGCCTTCGGCCGGATCGGGCGGCGTTTCCAGCAGCTCCGCCGACTGTAGAGGGCGGTCCAATTTCAGGCCACCTCCACGCCATACGCCGCAGGCTCCAACCACCTACCATCCAAAGGCGAACTGGGTTGTAAGGGTTTGGGCGGCTTAGCTTTTCGTGAACCTATGGCATCTGCCAAGGGCTGCCGAAGTGGCCTGGTTTTACTCCGCCCGGTGGCCTGAAATTGGACCGCCCTATACAGCCGTGGCTGGGAAGACCCCGTCTATGCGACGGGTGCAGGAGCTACCAACTTGTAACTCTATTTCCGGGAGGCTGATTGTAAGCCATCCCCTGCCGCACTGCAACATCCTTGGCGCATGTCGGCTTGGGCAGCCCCCATGCCGGTGCAGAAACCAAAGGTTTTGCAAGCTGGTCCGACTCTCAATGCATCAATGATTTAGGTGTTGCAGAACCTAAGCAGAGTTCTTCTGGTTGCCCCCCGGACGGTAGGGCACGCGGCTTCAGGCAATCTGGGTTGGCATGGCAGTATCTGTGGGGTGGGCTAGCGAAGTCTGCTTAGGACCAATGCTGTTCACTCAAGAGGATCAAGCCGCTACCAGAATTTTCTAAAAAGCTGAATTTTCAATGTGTTGAGGCCAGCCATGAAGCTTAGGTGAACACAATTCTGCCCTAAGTGAACGGTGTTGTGCTTAGGACCGAGGCTTCAGGTGGTCATCAGAAGGCAGCACCGGTACACCATCATTAAATCCCATACCAGCCCCGCCCCAACAATACCACGTCGCCGCCGGCGATCGGCGACGACCCAGCCCGCGCGCCAGCTTGCCGGCGCTACCCCCTCGCCCGCATCGCCACCACCGTCGCATCATCGGTCAGCAGGTACAGCGTCCCGTCCGCCACCGCCGGCTGCAACGTGACCCCCGAGGCGAGCCGCACCGTGGCCGTCAGCTCGCCATCCGCCGGGTCCACCACCGCGATCCGGCCATGACTGCCCGCCACCAGCAGGCGCCCGCCCGCCAGCACCGGCGGCCCCCAGTTGATCGGGTCACGGCGCCGCCGCTCGTCGCCGAAGCGGCCGAGCGGGCGAAGCCAGCGCACCCGGCCGTCGTCGCGCCCGAGGCAGGCGAGTTCGCCGTTGCCGCCCAGCAGGAACAGCCAGTTGCCGGCCGACCAGGGGGTTTCGCCGGCCGCCACCTCGCGCTCCCACAGCCTTCGGCCGGAGCGCAGGTCGAGGGCGATGGTCAGCCCGCCAAGACCCGTGGCGAACACCCGGTTGCGGTCGATGATCGGCATGGCGGTGATCGCGGCGAGGTCGGCCAGGCCGCCGCCGCGGGCCGAGGCCAGGGTCTCGCTCCAGATCGCCCTGCCGTCGGTGGCGCGGATGGCGGCAAGCTCGCCGGAGCCGAAGCCGGCGACCACGATGTCGCCCTCCACCGCCGGCGCCGGCAGGCCGAGCGACATGGTCACCACCGGCTGCCCCCGGTAGGTCCACAGCCGGCGGCCATCCTCGACCGAAAGCGCGACCAACTGGTTTTCCGTGGTGGGGACCAGGATGCGGCCGCCGGCGACGGTGGGGGCGCCGCGGGCCGGGGCCGGCAGGGCGACCCGCCAGGCGATCTTGCCCTCCGCCGGGTCGATCGCCATCGCCTCGGCCAAGCCGGTCACCGCGAAGAGCCGCCCGCCCTCGAAGGCCAGGCCGCCGCCGAGCGCGCCGTCGCGTTCCTTCTCGCGGCGGGTGTCGAGGTCCCAGCGGCGGCGGCCGGTGGCGGCGTCGAGCGCGGTGGTCAGGCCGAAGGCGTCCATGGCATAGACCGCGTCGCCCGCCATGATGGGCGGCGCGGTGAGCCGCCGGCGATAGGCGGCGCCGGTGCCGATCGAGGTGCGCCAGGCCTCCGCCAGCGGCGTCCCCAGCGCCGGATGGCCGGGGGCGTGGTCGATGGTGCCGCCGGCCTGCGGCCAATCGGCGCGGGCGGCGGCGGGCGGCAGGCTGACCGGCTGGGCATAGGCCGCGTCGGCGCCGAGCGGTCGTTCGGTGCCGAGAACCGGCCGGCGTTCGCCGGTCAGCCGCACCTTCCGTTCGCCGAACAGGCCGTCGAAGGTGTCGGTGACGGTCTCGCAGCCGGCCAGCAGCGCGGCGCCGGCCAGCAGCGCGGCGCGGCGCGTGGGGTCGCGGCGCATCAGCCGCCAAGCCCCGCCAGCAGCCGGCCGGCCCGGTCGCGGATGCCCTGCGGCACGCCGGGATCGGCGGCGAGCGTGGTCAGGCTGCGCCTCGCCGCCGCGGTTTCGCCGCGTTTCAACTGCGCCAGCGCACGGATTTCGCCGGCCGAGCCGCTCCAGGCGCTGCCCTCGGCAGCGAGCGGCGCCAGCCGGGCCTCGATCGCGGCCGGGTCGCCGCCGTCAAGCGAATGCAGGCCCCACATCAGCAGGGCCAGGTCGCGGTAGAGCGCGTTGGTGGAGCCATCCTGGCTGATTTCCTCCCATTGCCGGAGCGCGCCGACGGTGTCGCCGGCCGTGGCCCGGAGCGCCGCGGCGCGCAGCCGGGCCAAGGTGCGGTAGCCGGTGGGGGCCGCGGCGGCAATGGTGGTGAAGCGGTCGGCGGCGGCACCGGGTTCGGCCCCCGGTTCGGCGGCGGCGCGGCCGGCGGCGAGGTAGGTCTCGGCCGCCTGCGCGGCGCCGCGGTCCTGCCACCAGCGCCAGCCCTGGCCGCCGGCGACGCCGAGCACGACCAGCAGCGCCGCGCCGGCCAGCAGCCCGCCGTAGCGGGCGAGCAGGCGGCGCATCCGCTCGGCGCGGAGGTCTTCCTGCACCTCGTCGAAGATGTCGGGCACGGAAACTCCCCTGGTGTCCTACCCTGAAGCCTCGGGCCGCGGCCTGCCACTGGCCGGCCTCTTGAGTTCGACGCGGCTCAATAGCAGTCCGTTGGCGGAGCGTTAAGGGGTGCGGGGGTAGGCCAGGGGGTGCCTATGCCGCAGACCCGCCGCCTGATCCCGCTGCTGCTGGCCCTGGCCGGTTGCGACCCGACCGGCGTGGGGATCGGCGCGGCGGTCACGGTGGGCTCCATCGCGGTGATCGGCCGGACTCCGGTGGATGCGGTGGTCTCGGTGATCAGCGGCCAGGATTGCTCGGTGGTGCGGCTGGACCGCGGCCTCGGCTACTGCCGGCCTGAGGAAGCGCCCCCGGCGGCGGCGCCGTTCTGCACCCGCAGCCTCGGCCGGGTCGATTGCTGGCGGCAGCCGCCGCTGGCAATCCCGGCGCAGCGCGGCGTGGCGGACGGGCCGCAGGCGCTGAATACGGCCCAGGAAGCCAACCGGACGCGGCGCTGGCCGGGGCTTTGGTAGCGCATTGCCGTGGCGCGCTGCCCGGCCGACGCCTATGCTGGCAGGGCCATGCCGGACGACCTGTACAACATCGATTTCGTGCGCTGGGCGGAGCAGCAGGCCGAGCGGCTGCGCCGGCTGGAGCGCGGCGAACGGGTAAACGACCTCGACTGGCCGAACCTGATCGAGGAGGTCGAGAGCCTGGGCAAGTCCGAAACCGCCGCGGTCCAGACCCTGCTGCTGCGCGGCCTGGAGCACCTCCTGAAGGCCGTGGCCTGGCCGGCGGCGCCGGATGCCCGGAAATGGCTGCATGATGCCGGCGTGTTCCTGCGCGACGCGCGGCGCCGCTGGTCGCCCGGCATGAGCCAGCATCTCGACGTTTCGGACCTCTACCTTGACGCACTGGCGAACGTGCGCGACCTCGAATTCGCGGAAGGACCACCCGGTCCGCTGCCCGAGGCGTGTCCCTTTGCGCTGCACGACCTGCTGCCGCGGGATCGGCAGGCCCGGCTCGATATCGGCGTGTTGCTGGGACGGCTTGGCGCCTGATGGCCTGCTGCGGCCGCCGGAAAACCGCATTGCCGCAATGGCCGATGCCGGACGGTGTCGGTCCTGCATGGCTTCGCCTGCCTTGGGCTCGGCGAACCCCCCAGGACCCGCGAGCGAAAAGCCAAGGCCGATGACCCGCATCCGGCCGGCCGCCGCGGTCCTGGCCCTGCTGCTCGCTGGCCCGCCCGGCGCTGCCGCGCAGCCCCTCCGGCCCGAATGCCTGGCCGGCGAAATGATCCTTGGCGGCGCCACCCTGGTCGATCCGCCGCCCGGCGAGGCGCCCGCCACCCACGCCTACCTGACCCTCACCGGCGCCGCCGCACGCCGCCTGTTCGCGGCGATGCCGGGCCGCGCCTCGCCGGATGCCTGCGAGCCTGGCCGGCGCAGAAAGGCGGCGGGTCCCCTGGTGTGCAGCATCGGCCGCGCCCGGACCGAGGCGCGATGCGGCTTCGCGATCGACCTCGGCCGCGGCATCCTGGCGGCGGGCCAGCCCTGCTAAGCAGACTTCGCTAGCCCACCCCACAGATACTGCCATGCCAACCCAGATTGCCTGAAGCCGCGTGCCCTACCGTCCGGGGGGCAACCAGAAGAACTCTGCTTAGGAGTTGCCCCGCGCCTCGGCGAAGCGCACCGCTTGCCCCGCGGGCGGTCCGACCACCTCGTCGTCGCGCATCGCCACCTGGCCGCGCAGCACGGTCAACACCGGCCAGCCGGTGCATTCGTGGCCGGCGAAGGGCGTCCAGCCGCAGGGCGAGACGATCCAGCTTTCCTCGATCACCCGGCGCAACCGCATGTCGACGATGGTGAGGTCGGCGTCGTAGCCGGCCGCCAGCCGGCCCTTGCCCAGCACGCCGTAGACCCGCGCCGGGCCGGCGCACATCAGGTCCACCAGGCGGTTCAGCGACAGCCGCCCGGCGCTGACGTGGTCCAGCATCAGCGGCACGATGGTCTGCACCCCGGTGAGGCCGGCCGCGCCCTCCGGCCAGGAGCGTTCCTTGGCGACGCGAGAGTGCGGCGCGTGGTCGCTGCCGACCACGTCCACCGTGCCGTCGGCGACCGCCGCCCAGGCGGCTTCCAGGTGCCGCGCCTCGCGGATCGGCGGGTTCATCACCGCGTAGCCGCCAAGCCGGTCGTAGGCCGCGTCGGTCTGGGTCAGGTGGTTCAGCAGCACTTCCACCGTCGCCACGTCGCGGAAGTCGCGGAGGTATCGCAGTTCCTCGGCGGTGGAGACGTGCAGGATGTGCGCCGGACGGCCACTGGCACGGGCCAGCGCCATGAGGCGCCTGGTGCCGAGGAAGGCGCATTCCACGTCGCGCCAAAGCATGTGGTTGCGGTAGGGCTGGCCTAGCGCGAACAGCGGCTTGCGGGCCTGCAGGCGGTATTCGTCCTCGGAATGGTAGCAGACGCGGCGGCGACCGCTGCGCATCACCGCGGCCAGGCTGGCGTCGTCCTCGACCAGCAGGTCGCCGGTCGAGGAGCCGGCGAAGACCTTCACGGCGCAGACGTTCGGCTGCAATTCCAGCGTGGCGAGTTCGGCGACGTTGGACTTCGCCGCACCGACATACAGGCCGACATCGCAATGCGCACGGCCCGTGAGGTACTCCCGCTTGCGGTCGAGGCTGGCGCGGTCGGTGATGGCGGGCGTGGTGTTCGGCATGTCGAACACCGCGGCCAGGCCGCCCAGCACCGCGGCGCGGGTGCCGGCCTCGATGGTCTCCACCGTGGGGTCGCCAGGGGGGCCACCCGGGTCGCGCAGGTGCACATGCGCGTCGATCAGGCCGGGCAGCACGTGCAGGTGGCGGCAGTCGATCTCGGCCGCCGCCGCGGCCGTGCGAAGGTCGCCCAGCGTCGCGATGCGGCCGTCGCGGATGCCGACATCGGCGGTCTCGGTGCCCCAGGGCAGCACGCAGGCGCCGCCGCGCAGGATCAGGTCATAGCGGTCGGGCATGGCAGGCTCCGGACTGAGGGGGGCGATGGGCGCGCGGCATGATCGGCCCACCATGCCCGACCTGGCCAGCCGCCGCGACCGGGACGGATTTGGGCGGACCCAGGCGGGCACGGCCTGAAGCAAACCGGCTGCTCGCCATCGGCAACCACGCCCTCCCGTATTGCCGAGCACCCGCTCCCCACGGATATTGCCCGAATGCCCCGTGGCGACCTGTTCCCCGACATCGCACCCTTCGAGACCGGCCTGCTGCCGTTGTCCGGCCGGCACGTCATGTACTGGGAGCAGGTGGGCAACCCGCGCGGCCAGCCGGTGCTGTTCCTGCATGGCGGCCCCGGCGCCGGCGCCGGCGCGGTGCATCGCCGCTTCTTCGACCCCGGCCACTGGCGCGTCATCATCTTCGACCAGCGCGGCGCCGGCCGGTCCCGCCCGCTCGGCGAGCTGCGCGACAACACCACGCCGCATCTGGTCGCCGACATCGAGGCGCTGCGGCGCTTCCTCGGCATTGAGCGCTGGCTGCTGTTCGGCGGCTCCTGGGGCAGTACCCTGGCGCTGGCCTATGCGCAGCGGCACCCGGACCGGGTGCTGGGCTGCGTGCTGCGTGGCGTGTTCCTGGGGCGCGCCGCCGAGGTGGAATGGTTCCTCAGTGGCCTCAAGCGGGTCTTCCCCGATGCCTGGGCCGCCTTCGTCGAGCACCTGCCGCCAGGGGAGCGCCACGATCTGCTGGCCGGCTACCTGAAGCGCCTGTGCGACCCCGACCCGCTGGTCCACCTGCCCGCCGCCCGCGCCTGGAGCCAGTACGAGGGAAGCTGCTCCACGCTGCTGCCCAGCCCCGACACCGTGGCCAGCTTCGCCCAGGACCGCACCGCGCTCGGCCTGGCGCGGATCGAGGCGCACTACTTCGCGCACGCGTTGTTCCTGCCGCCGGGCGGGCTGCTGGCGCACCTGGACCGCATCGCCCACATCCCGGCGGAGATCGTGCAGGGCCGCTACGACATGGTCTGCCCGGCCGAGACCGCCTTCGACCTGGCCGCCGCCTGGCCGCGGGCGCGCCTCACGCTGGTCTCCGATGCCGGGCATTCGGCACTGGAGCCTGGGGTGCGCGCGGCGCTGGTGGCGGCGGTCGACCGGTTCCAGCGGCGCGGCTGAGCCGCTGGGATCAAGCCCCAGGATTGAGCCGCCGCAAGGCCGCGCCATGTGGCAGTGATGCGCCCTCCCCGCTCCGCCCTCTCCCGGCTCGGTTTCCTGGTCCTTGGCCTGGCCGCCGCGCTGCCCGCCTGCGCCCAGGCCCCGGCCGAGCCGCAGCGCTTCGTCTCCGAGCGCGCGGCGTTCCGCGTCATCCCCTTCGCCACCGGGCTGGATCGCCCCTGGGGCGGCGCCTTCCTGCCGGACGGCCGCCTGCTTGTCACCGAACGGCCGGGGCGGGTCCGGCTGATCGCCCGCGACGGCACGGTTTCGCCGCCGCTCGATGGCGTGCCGGCGGTGGAGGTGCGGGGCCAGGGCGCGCTGCTGGATCTCGCCTTGGCACCGGATTTCGCCGCCACGCGCGAGGTCTACCTCTGCCACAGCGCGCTGGTGGAGGGCGGCGCCCTGACACGGCTGGTCCGCGCCCAGCTCTCGGCCGACGCGACGGCGCTCGAGGCCGCGACGCCGGTGCTGGACGCGACGCCGCCGCAAGCCCAGGGCCGCAACCACTACGGCTGCCGCATCGCCTTCGCGCCCGACGGCGCGTTGTTCCTCACCACCGGGGACCGCCACGTGACGAAGCCGCGGGCGCAGCGGCTGGACGACCTGGCCGGCAAGGTGCTGCGGCTCGCCCGCGACGGCGCGGCGCTGGCCGACAACCCGCTGGCCGGTCGGCCAGGGGTGCGGCCGGAGATCTTCTCGTTCGGCCACCGCAACCCGCAGGGCCTGGCGTTCAACCCCTGGACCGGCCGCCTGTGGGAGGCCGAGTTCGGCGCCCGTGGCGGCGACGATGTCAACGTGCTCCGGCCTGGCGGCAATTTCGGCTGGCCGCTGGTGACCAAGGGCGTCGACTATGACGGCAGCCGGATCGGCGAAGGCGCCTCGCGGCCCGACCTGGACGAGCCGATCCACTGGTGGGTGCCCTCGGTCAGCCCCTCCGGGATGGCGTTCTACACAGGGCAGGCGTTTCCCGATTGGCGCGGCAGCCTGTTCCTGGCGGCGCTGAACCCGCCTGGCCTGATCCGCTTGACCACGGCGGGCGAGCGGGTGACCGGCGAGGAACGCCTGCCGTGGCGTGGATCACGATTGCGGCAGGTAATTCAGGGGCCGGACGGGTTGCTGTACCTGCTGACCGACGAGGCGAACGGCCGAGTGCTGCGGCTGCAGCCGGGTTGAACGCGCCCAGCAGTGCCGCCATCAGGCGACGGCGCGGTTTGGCACCTGCACCAGGGTGAACAGCCCGAAGGGCGGGCAGGCGGAAATCTCGACGGCCAAGCGGCGATCCTCAAGCAGATCGTCCAGCGAAAAGTCCGGGTGCCAGCCGAGCACCCGCGACAGCGGCGCCAGGGTGCGCTCCGCCCACCAGCGGAGGCCGCGCTCGGCGGCGAAGTGGTTAACGAACAGCAGCTCGCCCCCCGGCCGGACCACGCGGCGCATCTCGGCCACCAGCCGGCGCGCGTCCGGCACCACGGTCGCGGTGAACATCGCGACCGCGATGTCGAAGCTGGCGTCGCGGAACGCCATCTGCTCGGCATCCATCTCCACCAGGCCGACGACGTTGCGGAGGCGCCTGGCCCGCACCCGGTCACGCGCCCGGCGCAGCATGTCGCACGACAGGTCGATGCCGATGATGCGCTTTTCCGGCGCATAGCGCGGCAGTGCGAGGCCGGTGCCGACGCCGACCTCCAGCACCCGCGCGCCTGGCAGGTTGTTGACGCGGGACACCGCGGCCCGGCGCCCGGCGGCGGACACCCCGCCGAAGACACCGTCGTACACGCCCGCCCAGCGCCGGTAGGCCTCGCGCACCGCGTTCGCGTCCAGCGCCGCGCGGGGGTGGCCGTGGCGGTCTTCCTGCTGCAGCCGGGCCTGGGTGATCGCGGGATGCTCCTCGGTTCGGCCCGATGCGCTAAGCAGACTTCGCTAGCCCACCCCACAGATACTGCCATGCCAACCCAGATTGCCTGAAGCCGCGTGCCCTACCGTCCGGGGGGCAACCAGAAGAACTCTGCTTAGACCAGCCGACTCCGCAGCGCAAGGCGAGAACCCGGCCGTTTGGCCGGCTCACGGACCAGCCGTGCCGCCGCGTTGGTGCGGCGCCGGCAACCCGTCGGGGTGCCCCGCCCGATGGCTATTGTGCACCAACGGCAGGCACCGGTGAACGCCTGGCTCAGGCGACACGCCGCAGCCGGTGCGGGGTTTCGGTACCGGTGGCGGCAGCCCTGAGGACGACCGCCGCGTTGCCCTCGGCGCGCCACGGCGCGCCTGCGATGTCACGGACCTGTTACAGACCGTATCCAATGGGCCGCATCGCCTCGACCAGCCTTGCGCGACCCTTCAGGCGGCATCCTCGCGCCGGTCGCGGGCCTTGACGTAGGCCACCGCCACGTGGTCGGCGCAGTAGGGCTTGCCGGTTGTCGCTTCGCCGGAACAGAAGCGGAAGTCCGTCGTGCCGGGGTCGCCCATCGGCCAGCAGCAACTCCGGTTGGTCAGGCGCGGGAACGGCCGCATCACCATCAGCGGCAGGCTGGCGACCGCCGATGCCGGCCCTGGGGCCGCCGCACGTGGCGCCGGCAGCGCGACCGGCTGCGCTGGCATGAGGGGCGCCGCGGCCGTGGCATGGCGGGGCTCGGGGCGCGCGGGCTGCGGGCTGATGGGCCACGGAGCCGCGATCGCTGGTGCCGCGTGGCGGTGGAACCCAGGTGCCGGACGCCCGGCAGCCTCGGCCTCACGGCGGATCGGGCTTGGCCGCGCCGACAGGTTCAGGCGGTGCGCCTTGCCGACGACGGCATTCTTGGTGATGCCCATGCGGCGGCCGATCTCGGCGGTGGAGTGGCCCTCGGCCCAGAAAGCACGCAGTCGGTCGATGGCCTCGGCTGTCCAGTCCATGTGGTTCTCCCTGCCTCGGACCTACCAGATATCGCGACGCACTACATACGGTAGGCCAACGTCGGGGAGCACCACAAGTTCTGGCGTGTCCGCGGGCGAAAGAATCTGTGGGAAACTCGGCGGTGCAAGGGGCGCAGGCGCCGCGGTCCGTCGAGCACGCAGGGTGCGGTGATGCCGTCGACCCTGAGTGCGGCGACCAAGGTAAGCGTCGTCCAATGCCCGTGCGGCACCTAGGCGACCAGGCGCTGACCGCGCGCAGCGGCCGTGGGTGCGGACCATGTTGGTCTTGGCCCCGTTCAAGGCAGTGCCTTGAACCGTCGATGAAGGCCAGCCGCGCCGGATCAAGCCTGCCCTGGTGCGCCTGCCAGCAGGCGCGGCGCCGTGCCACGTCCGGCCGGTCCTGCTCGGCGGCGTGCAGGCTTTTTTTGCAGCTGATGCCCTCGCTGGCGAAGAAGTGCCAGACCGCGAAGTAGCTCACAGTGATGCCGCGTTCGGCCAGTTTGGGCAGCAGCGCGCGCAGCGTCAGGTCCGGCGTCTCGAGCCGCCACCGCAGCAGCCACTCGCGCTCGCCCGCCAGTGCCAACGGGCGTTGCCCGCCCCGACGGCCCGGTGCGGGGTTGCCGTTGACGCGCGTCCCCTGCGACCAGCGGACCACGCTGGAGACGCTCACGCTGAACCGCTCGGCGACGCTGCGGCAGGTCTCCCCGGCCGCGACGGCAGCGACTACGCGTTCCCGCAAATCCATCGAATAGGCCTGGGTCATGCAGGCTGGCCTCCAAACCAGCCCACAGCTTGAATCGTAATTCCCGATCAAGGGGAGTCCCCTAAATGCGATCCAGATTCAGAAGATCCTGCTCTAATACCAATCCGCCTAGACTCTGACACACGCCCACTCACGTGCTCCGATTGAGCGGATGCGTTCTGGATCGTTGATCAGGAAGTGCCATGCGGTTGTGCAGGCTTCGACGATAGCTTCGTAGCTGTCCCAGACCAGTGAGCAGAGGGTGTTTTCTCGCAGGGAGTGCCAGACGTTCTCCATTGGGTTCAGCTCTGGGGAATAGGGCGGTAAAGGCAGCAGCGTGATGTTGTCAGGCACCCGCAGGCGCCCGCCGGTTTGGTGCCAACCGGCGCCGTCGCAGATCAGGACGGCCTGCGCACCTGGCGCC
>JAABUN010004189.1_pt1 | contig 20261 bp, 20 predicted proteins | sample 5559311 | NCBI WGS metagenome assembly JAABUN01 (sample SAMN10711877, study PRJNA513370) | rock metagenome | isolation source: Antarctica rocks | place: Antarctica: Victoria Land, Siegfried Peak sud
TTGTTGATGCTTAAGCAAATTTTTTTGGAGTGCTTTTGCTTTATCATGATTTTCATTGAGTGTAAAGTGGAGCAGTTCTTCCAATTTTATCATCAGCCTTTGCCGCTCTTCATTTTCACTATAATACTGGCAAACAGTCAGTTCTCTTTTTAGCTGAAGTGCTTGTACAATCAATGCTATCATCTCTGCAGCCCATCCACCCTGAAGGTAAAGCTCATTTATATACTGTAAATCACGAAGTAAATGAGACATACAAATCTGATGATGCATCGCTTGGCAATTAAAATGGCAGGCAAACCTGTCGTGCTGCAAAACTGCATTTGGTAAGCCGTTACTAAAATTATCTTCAATGGTTTTAAAACCCCGGTTATCGGAGTGGACAATAAAAGTAAGATCATCATTTTGCCAAGTCCACTGAGCCGTAAAGGCGTTGTTTTATTTGCTGATAATGCGGTAATGCTTTTTGGGTAAGCCGCTTTAAAATATTATGGATACCACCTACACTTACAGGTAAACCCATTACATCAGTAAAAAATTCTTTCATTCTGTGGTAAGGCAGGTATTGCCTGGCGTGTAAGTAAGCAGCAAGAGATTCTACATGGGGGCCGTATTGTACTTTAGCTGCAATGTGTGCAGGAAAATTACTTTCCGTGCTATGTCCGCAACTGCAGGTCTTACGGTAAATGCGATGCTCTGTACAAACAGGTTTTATCACCGGGGATATCTATCACCTGACGGGTTTCTATTAATGCTTCAGGCACGCCGGTTAAATCTGCTCCACAGTAATTGCAATAGTTGGCAACATGTTCAACAATGGTATCAATGGCAGCAGAACACTCAAGGGTTTTACCTTCATGTCCTTGTTGGCCCCCGGCTTTTTTGCCACTTTTTTCACGAAGACTTTGGTTCTTCACCGGGCGGTTTTCATCCTTTGATGGCGGAGTATGAGAGTTGCTGCTGTTCTTCTTATTTTTATAAATGGCAAGCTCTGCTTCTAAAACAGTAATTCTGGTAATCAACCCGTCAATTGTTTTTTCCTGACTTTGGATTTTTGCAAGAAGTGTTTGTATGAGATTTTGAGTGTGCAGCAAAGAACACTTTTAAAAAGCTTATAACCCAGTAATAACAAGGGTTTTAATTAACAAAGCTGCTTTATTATACACAAAAAAAAGAGGGCAAAAAGTGATTTTTAAAAAACCCTAAAATAAATGGGGATAACCGAACCTGTTATTTTCAAACTTTAAAAAACAGCTATTTTTGATATACTGAATAGTTACATATATTTATTATATTTACTTTAAAATAATTTAACACCTCCCCCCAAAATTACTAAGTATGATTACAACAACACAGAGCATTACTATAGCCGATAAAGAAAATGGCAGCTCTATTAAATTAGATTTCCTGCATTTAAAAAAATCCGCCTTGGTTTTAAGGGCTTTAAATCACAAGCTTCGCCAGCAAATGATTAAACTGCTTGATGAAAGTAAAAGAATGACTGTTACAGAAATATATGTTAAACTAAGGCTTGAACAATCAGTGGCTTCTCAACACCTTGCCATTCTTCGCCGCGCCGGCATTGTAATTACCCAGCGCGATGGTAAATTTATTTACTACACTATCAATTACCCAAGAGTGGATGAAGTTAATAAGTTTGTTGAAGATCTGGTAGGTTAAAGTCTGTTATCTCTTTTAGAAAAGGGTGTTCTTAAAAAGGGCATCCTTTTTTATTTTATGCATACTATATCACTTCTTTAGCAGTTCCTGCTCGGGTTGTGCTTACCTTTGTAAAAATTATTGCATATATGTTTATTAAGCAATTATATACAAACTGCCTAAGCGAAGCGGCCTATTATATTGAGAGCAATGGAGAAGCAGCTATAATTGATCCCCTACGCGATACGGATCCCTATATTCAACTCGCAAAAGAACGCCGCGCTACCATTAAATATATTTTCGAAACACATTTTCATGCTGATTTTGTTAGCGGCCATATTGATCTTTCAAAGGCAACTAATGCTCCCATTATTTATGGACCAAGTACTGAAACGAAGTTTCCGGTAACAGTAGCTGCCGATGGACAAATATTTCCAATCGGAGATATTCAAATTGTGGTTTTACATACTCCCGGTCATACAATTGAAAGTACCTGTTATTTACTGAAAGACGAAACAGGTAAAAACAATGCAATCTTTACCGGCGATACATTGTTTGTTGGAGATGTTGGCAGGCCCGATCTGCTAAGTGGTAACCTGTCAAAAGAAGACCTTGCAGCTATGTTATATGATAGCCTGCAGAAAAAAATAATGTCCCTTGAAGATGATGTGATAGTTTACCCGGCTCATGGCCCGGGAAGCAGTTGCGGTAAAAATTTAGGTACTGATACTTCAAGCACCATTGGCGAGCAAAAGCAAACCAACTATGCACTAAAACCACAACCAAAAGAAGATTTTATAAAAGCTGTAACAGAAGGCTTGCCCGAAGTGCCTAACTATTTTCCTATAAATGCACAGATAAATAAAGAAGGTTACGAAAGCCTTGATGCAGTTTTGCATTCAGGTCTTAAACCGCTGAGTGTAGAAGAATTTAAAAAACAAATGGACGAGGATGCAGTTGTTTTAGATACACGCCCTGCTTCTGAGTTTACCGAAGGTTATATACCCGGTTCTGCTTTCATTGGTTTGGAAGGAAAGTTTGCCGAGTGGGCAGGAAGCCTGCTTCCCTTTGATAAACCTTTTTTATTGGTAACCGAAGCAGGAAAAGAAAGAGAAACTGTTGTAAGGCTTGCAAGGGTAGGCTTTTCTAAAATTGAAGGTTATTTAGAAGGTGGCTTTGAAGCATGGAAACAAGCCGGAGAAAAAACTGATCTGATCATTAATATAGAGGCAGATGAGCTGGCTATGGATATTCCGTTTGATGATAACCTTGTGGTGGTTGACGTAAGAAAAGAAATTGAATTTGGTGACGGACACGTTAAAGGCGCTGTAAATATTCCATTAAGCGAAATGACAGATCCTGCAAGTATGGCTAATATTGAGGACAAGCATAATTTATATATTCATTGTGCAAGCGGCTATCGCAGTGTAATTGCCTCTTCGCTATTAAAGCGCCAGGGAATTCATAACTTAAGAAACATATTAGGCGGTTGGGCAAAAATTAAAGAAGAAGATAAGATTGAAAAAGAAAAAGATGCTGCCGTGTTGAATTGATTGGTACTTCTTGTGATGCATTTTTATGAAGTAAGAACATTAATATATACTCAAACAACTCTAAATTATCCGCTCATTTTTTTTTCTTCTTATTGCTAAGTAAGGCAAGTCTGAAAAATATATCGAGTTGCGTCCTATTCTTAGGCCCTTCTTTTAAAGCCAATTCCGTGAAGGAATAGCCAAGACGTATTCCGGCATGCCATACTTTCGATGTATAAATTACTTCTGCATTTGTTCTCAATTGAAATTTTGAGAAGTAAACCCAATCACTGTCTTTAATTGTATATGAATTCTTAGTGTAAGTTTTAGTAACGGAAGGATCACCTGGTGAACATCTTTTTTCCTCGATACTTTCTATTGTAGTTACACCTTTCCTCCACCAGTTACCTTGTACTCCACCACCAACCCACCAATTATTAAGGGTGTTATAATCGTATGTTATAGCTGCAGATACACCAAATATCTTATTTAATGTTTTCACTTCTGTAAGAGTAGTTAAAGTATCAATTCGGGTAGTAGAAGAATGAAAAGATTTTGAGCTTAATACTGATGATGCAAAGGGATTAACTTCCGCACTAAGCCTGTTTTTTTCTGCTGTAAAAGTTAGCCATATACCCGGAAGAAATAAACGATATGGTTGCGGTAATGAATTTGGTGCGGCAAAATACTTTTCTCCTCCATTAGATGGTAATTGCAATGTCCACTGTAATCCTGCCTTAACCTCAACTTCGTTATTTTCATTTTTTTATCTTCACCAACATCTGGTTCCCCTGTATTCTTAGTTCGGGAAACAGAATCCATACTGTTATCGGGAGGCAAGCTTTTTATCAGATACTCTTTATACTTCCATGAGTTTATTTTATCTCTATTTTTTTCAGTATTTAAAGACAAAATATCTGTTATAGCTTTCAGTTCGTTTGTATCAATTTTATCAGCTTCTTTTGTTGTGCCTTTTTTTACTTTTCTATACTTAATATAAGCAGGGTGAGATATGTTGGAGAGATATTTCGGTTGCGAATTGTTATGGGTAAGAGTATCTTTCTTTTGTTTGATAACGGATATTGTTAACTGTTCATCTTTACTAATGTTTGGCTTATCTTGTTTTATTCTACAGGTGCGTTTGAGGATAAGTTGTCATCTGCGCTACTTGTTTTTTTAGCTTTATTATTGCTTCTATTAGTAACCTGTTTATTATTTGTCAATAACCATAATGTAATAGATAATATTAGAAGCACTATTACTAATGCAAATCTTTTAATGACAAATGTAGGTTCAATCGGCCCTCCTAACCTTCCATGATCTTCTTCATTAAGCCTTTTTTGCATGTTGTTCCATGCGTAATCAGAAGATGGAATATTTATAGGAAGTTCATGACCATCTAAAAATTCTTTATTTAAATTTTTGTCATCCATTTAACTATGTTTGGCTTTATGAATAATAGTTTTTTAGGATCGGTTTAAGCTTATTTCTTGTTTCACTCAAATGCCATTTCACAGTTCCGGTGCTTAAACTCAATTTTTCACTTATGTCTTTTATTGAATAACCTTCTAAATAAAAAAGACTGCATACTGCACGGGTAGCAGGTGCAAGACTATCAAGCAGTTTATATATATCTTTTCATTCCAAAGATTTTAGAGGATTATCCTGGGTTATCTTTTCTTTGAATTCACTTAATTCTTTTGGTGGAGGATGATGTATTAATTTCAATTTATCCAAGGCTGAATTACGGACAATAGTATAAATCCAGTTGTAGAATGTTCCTTCATTATCTCTGAATTTTCCTATGTTCTTATAAACTTTCATCATCCCGTCGTTCATTGCTTCAAGTGCAAAAAAACGTTTGCACATAAGGAACAAAGCAGGGTAAAACTTGCGATACAGCTTTTCCTGGCTAAGCCTGTTATTGTTTGCACAATCGTTTATAAGTTGTTGCAGATCTTCCAATACTACAATTAAACAGTTTAGTGTGTATGAGCAATACGTTTAAATTATTAGAAGGCGATTGAATGATCAATATTAATCTTTTCAAAAGCAGATACATTATTTGTAATAATATTTAGCAGTAGTTACCCGGCTACCTACATCTCCTGATGTAAATCTTTCGGTTGCCGGCCTGTTATTGATTTGATATTGATAGAACCATTGATGAGTATAGCCCGCGCCGATACCTGCAGGAGTAACTTTTTGTTCTAATACATTATTAGGTGATGCCACTGAACCCCATCCTCCTTCCATTCTTACATCATCTTGCGCAAACAAGGGATTTATTTTATCATCGTATTTAAACTCATAAGATATCATTAATTCAAAATTTCCGTTATTGTTATTATCAGAAAACTGTTCAATTTTAGTAAGATTACCTTTAGATTCATATTGCCAGGTAAAGTAAACCTGCGATTTTGGGGTGACGGAAAGCGAGTCAATAATGCTCCCTGTAAAATGCTGGGTTTTGTTTACCCTGTTATTAGTGCCATAAAAATACACCGTACTATCATATGCCGTTTTGCTACCCGATTTTGTGATTGTAATTGTATACATAATCTTTTTAGAGCCCGCATTTTGATAAGTTATGTACGTGAAAGTAGTGTCATAAACAATTCCCTCAACTGGTTGACCATATTTTTGTGCCACTTTAACCACTCTTTCAGAAGCATCGCGATAAAAGCGGGTAATAGAACTATATATTTTTGTTGCGCCTGCCTGAGTAGAAATGGCTGAAAAACTCTCTTGTGCCAGTTGCTTTGCGCTGTCATATTGATACTCCTGAACTATACTGTCAGAACCAGGAATTGACACAGAAACCATCCTTACCAAAAGCTCCCCATTTTCATCCCCTCTTAGCAGCTCATTTACAACAGTTGTATTTTGAGCATCCAACGAAATATCTTTTTGACAAGAAACAAATAAAGCGGCAAGCAGGGCAAATAGAAAATAAGCTTTTTTCATATATCAGTTTTTAATCGGAAGGATAATAAGAATAAGAATCTATTTTAATAACAGCAGATTAATACTTCTGTAATATAATGAACGGCTATAGTATTGGAAAAGGTTGGGTGCAAATAAAAAACCTTTTAAAGAAATAAGTAAGTTAGCAAGACTTTAATAACAGGGCTTGTAGCAACTAAGAACGGAAGGCAAGGTGTATAGTTTATTTTCTTTTGAATCTTATTGTTCAACCTCATTAGGGTCTCGAAGGTGAGGGACGATTATTTTTACTATAAACATTTGACCCCTTCGGGTTTGAAAAGGAAACTTTTAATAATTTTAAGCAGCTCTTAAGGATCACAAAACAATATTTTCCACCAGCTTACTTTTTGCTGGATGATCTGTATTATAATGAAGCCCCCTGCTTTCTTTTCTAAATTCCGCTCCCTTTACAATTAGATAACCTACGGTAATCAAATTCCTTAATTCAAGCAGGTACGAAGAAACGCGGGTAGTACGGTACAAGTCTTCCGTTTCATTAAATAACAAATCAAGCCGTTTCATGGCTCTTGCCAAACGAACATCAGTTCGTACAATACCTACATAATCACTCATCACCAGTTGAAGCTCTTTAAGGCTTTGCGTAATCAGGATCATCTCTTTTGGCTCACTTGTGCCTACATCGTGCCAGTCCGGAATAGCGGCCCCCTCCCGGCCTCCCCCGGTGGGGGAGGAGTTTTCCATCTTCTTTACTTCCTCCAAAGAGGCGAGGTAAGCACGGTGACCAAACACCATTGCTTCCAGCAGGCTGTTGCTTGCCAAACGGTTTGCTCCGTGTAGGCCTGTACTTGCACATTCGCCGCAGGCATATAAATTACGGATAGAAGTACGACCCATCTCATCTGTTTTAATACCGCCGCAACTATAATGAGCTGCAGGTGCAACTGGTATCATGTGTTGCGAGACATCAATTCCAATACTCAAACATTTCTCATAAATGTTAGGAAAGTGATGAGTGAACTTATCAATATTCATGTGCCGGCAGTCGAGGTACACATGTTCAGTTCCACCCTTCTTCATTTCATTGTCTATTGCCCGGGCTACAATATCCCGCGGTGCAAGATCTTTTCGCTCATCGTAGCGTTCCATAAAAGCTTCACTGTTTTTGCTACGCAGAATGCCGCCATCGCCCCTCACTGCTTCAGTAATTAAGAATGATGGAGAAACGCCGGGTTGAAACAGAGCTGTAGGATGAAATTGAATGAACTCCATATTTTCAATTCGTCCTTTAGCGCGGTAAACCATTGCCACGCCATCGCCTGTGGCAATTTTAGGATTGGTAGTGGTGCGATATACCTGACCATTTCCGCCGGTAGCTAAAACCGTTACTTTAGAAAGTATTTTTTCGATGTTATTGGTACGAAGGTCTAAAACATATACGCCATAACATTCAATATCTAAAGTTGCTTTGGTAACAAGGTATCCTAAATGATGCTGGGTGATAATATCAACAACAAACCAATGATTAATGAGTTGAATATTGCGCAGGCTTTGAATTTTTTGAAGCAATGCTCTTTCCATTTCTTTGCCTGTTACATCCTTATGATGTAAGATGCGGTTAACACTATGTCCGCCTTCTTTTCCTAACGAATAATCACCATCAGGGTCTTTGTCAAACTGTGCTCCCCACTCAATGATCTCTCTTATACGCTCAGGGCCTTCTTTTACTACCATTTCAACAATTTGCCTGTTGCATAAACCATCACCTGCAATTAAGGTGTCTTCTATATGTTTATCAAAGCTGTCTGTATCATCATCCCAAACCCCGGCTATGCCACCTTGTGCATACTTGGTATTTGTTTCATCAGACTGTGCTTTTGTAATAATGGTTACCTGCTTATCAGGCCTTGCTTCAGCAACCTTTAAAGCATACGTTAGTCCTGCAATGCCGGAGCCAATAACTAAAAAATCTGTTTGCATAATTGATAGTACAAAGATAGACAGTTGATAGTTTGAAATTTGCTACTGTGCCAGCGATCGTCCTTGTGCAACAGTTAAGATTCTCCTTTTACACTAATTATTAACGTTGCTAAAAGATTTAGTTTAAATTATTTGTATAACTTAACTTTTACCTTAGTTTTGTGTTGTCAAAGAAAGAACCGATCTGCACATAATTAAGAGATGTACAATGTCAGAAAAAGCAATCTCTATTCAATCTGTAGTTGCCGAAGATAACGAACAATATTTAAGAGTGATTATTGATAAGCCTGAATTTGTAAAGGCTCATATGGAAGTTGAAAAATCACTTTCAAAATGGGTTGATAAAGTACATTGTTCAGATTGTATAAGCCTAATGAATGACATGCCAAGTGAATCAGTTGGGCTTATAGTGACCTCCCCTCCTTATAATATAAAAAACAGTTCCGGTAATGGTTTAAAAAACGGCTCTGGTGGAAAGTGGCCAAAAGCTGCACTAATAAATGGATATGATGCTCATGATGATAATATGCCTCATGAAGAATATGTGGATTGGCAAAGAAGATGTCTTACCGCTATGATGCGTATTTTAAAACCTGATGGAGCCATTTTTTATAATCATAAGTGGAGAGTTCAAAATGGGTTACTTCAAACTCGAAATGACATCGTTGAAGGTTTTCCTGTCAGACAAATAATTATTTGGAAACGTGCCGGTGGTATTAATTTCAATCCTGGTTATTTTCTGCCCACATTTGAAGTGATCTATATGATTACTAAACCGCACTTTAAACTTACCCCTGGAGCAAATAAAATGACAGATGTTTGGGAAATTCCTCAGGCAAAAGGCAACGAACATCCGGCTCCTTTCCCTATAGAGCTGGCCCAACGTTGCATTGAAGCATCTTCATCAGATATTGTTTTAGATCCATTTATGGGGTCAGGAACCACTGCTATTGCTGCTATTGGACACATGAAGCAATGGATAGGAATAGATATATCACCTGAATACTGTAATTTGGCTACTGCAAGAATTGAGGAGTTCAAAAAGAAACACCTGCCTCAAAGGAAAAACTTAATATGAGTAAATCAACTCCTCCTAAGTCATCAGCTACCGCCTTCAAAGAAATAATAAAAATATTGCAAATGGGATGGATAGATATCCCTTCTGAAAATGCTTTTAATGGTCATGGGGCTCCAGGAGATTTTTTAGAACATTTACTTGGTGGGAAAAAAAATAACAGGGATTCCCCTGATTTGCAGGATTGGGAAGTTAAATTTCATGGAGGAAATTCTTTACTAACCTTATTTCATAAAGAACCTCAACCACGTGGTATAGCCCGTTTATTAGTTCATGAACACGGATGGCCAGATCATTTGAAAAGAGTTAGCTTCAGACATACATTAAGTGGAAAATCTAATAGAGGTTTCTATGTTGTAAATGAGGCGGACAGAATTGTTATTAGACACAACACAAAAGATACAGTTGTTCCTTATTGGACGCACAATACTTTATTAAATGCTGCAGGTGCAAAATTAAGAAGGTTAATTTTGGTAGAAGGAGAAATGCAATCACATCCTCATAGAAGGGTAATATATAAAAGTGCTACCGCTTATTGGGATTTTAAATTAACAGGTTTTTTTGAAGCATTAGTTGATGGATTAGTGTGCATTGACTTTGATGCAAGAACTGAAGGGGGAGCAGGAACAGCCTTACGAAATCACGGAACAAAGTTCCGGATCAACATAGCAAATCTCTCATCAATATATGAACACAGTAAAAAGATAAAATCCAGTTAATCATACCAACAGCCAGGTAAAAATAATTTACACTACCGGCTCAACCCAGGCATCACTTTCTTTTAGTAACGATATTAGTTCGGAAACTGCAATGTCGCTATCAACGTTTCGCTTTACAACTTCTTTGCCTTTGTATAAAGTGATCTTTCCAACGCCGCTTCCTACGTAACCAAAATCGGCATCAGCCATCTCACCTGGACCGTTTACTATACAGCCCATAATGGCGATCTTAACGCCTTTTAAATGGTTGGTTTCAGAACGTATCTTAGCAGTAGTCTCCTGCAGATCAAATAAGGTACGACCACACGAGGGGCAGGAGATATATTCGGTTTTTGAAATGCGCGTTCGGGTAGCCTGCAATATGCTGAAGGCAGTATTGTTTATAAATTGTTCAATGGTTTCATTGTTGAAATAGTCACGCCCGGATGCATTGGTTATAGAAGCATTATTATAAGCTTCGCTTGTCATTCCCAGGCAAATGCCATCTCCAAAACCATCTAACAATAAAGCACCACATTCAGTTGCATAGTGAATAAGATGTTCATCAGCAGTTTGCCAATTGCTGTCGCAAATAATAACAACAGGGTTTTTAATATTCCTGTTCATTAGTTCAATAAACATGCGGCGAATGGCAGGCATTGCATGTTTATTAGTGCTGCTTAAGCAAAGTACTACTGCAGGATTGTTTGCCAATTCAGGAAGATAGGTAAAATCGTTAACGGGCGTTTCGTCGCTAAAGCAATCGAGCATTACAAAGTTTAAACGATCATGCCCCGCCCCTGAAGGGAGGAGAGAGATAAAAGGATCGCTTGTAATTTTAGAAGCAACATAACCAGCGGCATCATAAATAGGAAAATATTTGGCCTCCCCCTGGCCCCCTGCGGTGGAGGGGGAAGTAATTGCCTGATCCTGCCTGGAGGAGGAGAAAGCAATTGTTTGTTGCCAGGTGGCAGGGTAAACAATTACTTTTAAAGTGCCGGGTAAGGTGAAATTTAAAATTTGATTACCTGTAAAAACGTAATCAGCAGCAGTATCGCTAATGTTCCATTTATCTGTTATAGAATTATAAGTATAGCCGATGCTTTGCAAATGCTGTGGTGTTATATTTTCAATTTTGCTAAGGTCGGCAATTACAATTGGCACATGCCTTTCTCCAATGTTATCTACTGTAAAGGTTTCGCGGCGTTTATATTCAAATGGGGAATAGGGAACCCCCTCGCCCCCTAAAGGGGGAATAGATTGTAGTTTAGGGTTTGTAGTTGGGGGTTTGTAGTTTGTAGTTGAGAATTGAGAATTGAGTGTTGAAAATTGAGTGTTATCAATTGATGGTATTTGACTTTCCACTTCCAACTTCTCGCTTTCGCTTTCCTGCCTTCTGCCTTCTGCCTTATACCTTATGCCTTCTTCTTCCTGCATGCCTTGTGCCTTCTGCCTTTCACCTTCCTCATACCTCTTCACCAAATCCCGGCAAACAGGTATTTCAAACTCCGGGTCTTCGGTTAAGCTAACACGAACCGTATCGCCGATTCCATCTTCCAGTAAAGTTCCAATGCCGGCGGCGCTTTTTACACGTCCATCTTCGCCATCCCCAGCTTCTGTAACGCCAAGATGCAAAGGATAGCATTCATTAAATTCGTTCATCATCTGCTGAATTAATAAACGGTAAGCCTGCACCATCACCTGGGGGTTGCTCGATTTCATGCTCAACATAATGTTGTGATAGCTTTCTGCCCTTGCAATGCGCAAAAATTCCATAGCGCTTTCTACCATTCCGATTGGGGTATCGCCATAACGGCTCATAATACGGTCGCTTAAACTTCCATGGTTGGTACCTATGCGCATAGCTGTACCATATTCTTTACATATTCTTACCAAAGGTGTGAACCGGTCTCTTATCCTGTCAATTTCTTCGATGTATTCAACATCGGTATAGTCTATAAATTCGAACTTCTTTTTATCTACATAATTACCTGGGTTCACTCTTACTTTCTCAACAATCCGTGCTGCAATTTCTGCTGCATTAGGGGTAAAATGTATATCTGCAATTAATGGAGTGGTATAACCTCTTTTCTTAAGTTCCTCTTTAATGTTCCGCAAATTCTCGGCTTCTTTTTTACTTGGTGCAGTTATGCGAACAAGCTCGGCGCCGGCTTCAATGCAACGAATGGTTTGCTCAACAGTAGCAATAGTATCCATTGTATCGGTTGTAGTCATTGTTTGCAAACGTATAGGATGAAAATTTCCTAACAGCAGATCACCAATCTTTACTTCGCGGGTTGCCAGCCTTTTGTATTCGGTTAATGAGTTACAATATAATTGCATAAATATTTATGAGATGCAAATTTAATCAATGTGCAGATGTGAGAATGTGAAAATGTGGGCACGTGAGGGATCTGCGAATCGTTCAATCTTTTGAACTACTACTTTAGGACTACAAAGCATTTCCCCAACTTCAGTATTATACTATAATTTCAAAATCTTTTTCTAATAACGCCCTGGCTATGCTGGCTTACTCTACATAATATTGCCGTAATTTTCAAAAATTGCGTAATTACCCAAAATCTATCTCCGTATTATCACCAATATTCAAACTCCGGCTTAATCCGCGCACTGAGGCATCGCTTCCTATCAGAGAATTATCCAGCACCACTTCATACAAATTGGTATAAGAGCCGATAATACTATCTCTAACAACTGAATGTTGAATATTTGTATTTGCGCCAATGGCTACATGCGGACCAATAATAGATTTTTTAATCGTGCACCCCGAAGCAATACTTACAGGCGGAATGATGATAGTATCCTCATAACCATGATTGGCTTTTACATTACCGCCAATCTTTTTTAAAAGAGTAGCATTACTTTCGAGCAGGGTTTCTTTTTTACCGCAATCAAACCAGTTCTTAACCTTTAAAGCTTTAAACTTAGCGCCGCGCTGTATCATACAGTCCAGGGCATCGGTAAGATTATATTCGCCATAGCTTTTAATATCTTCCACCAACAAGTGATGAAGACAGGCAAATAAAAATTCAGTTTCTTTTATTTTATACAAGCCCACCAAAGCCATATTACTTTTTGGTATCGAAGGCTTTTCAACCAAATGTTCTATAAATCCGTCGTGGTCAATTTCAGCTACTCCAAATCGCCGTGGGTCATCTACCTTTTTTACGCCCAGCATACTGTAGGGGCTGTTCACCATTTCTTTTACGTCGTATTCGCAAATGGTATCGCCGAGGGTAACAAAAACTTCATCATGTCCAACTATAGATCGCGTTAATTCAATAGCGTGACCAGTGCCCTGTCTTTGGTTTTGATAAACAAAATGACAGGTAAGATCAGGATAAACATTCTCAACATAATCCTGGATCTTTTCGCCTAAATAACCAACAATAAAAATAAATTCTTTTATACCGGCTTCCTGCAACTGGTCAACAATAAAAGATAAGATCGTTTTTCCGGCAATAGGTATTAAGGCTTTAGGCTGGGTATAAGTATGAGGCCTTAATTTGGCACCTGCACCAGCCACGGGAATGATTGCTTTCATGAAAATTTATCCTTTTTTTATGAACGCTAAACACCGTTCATTCTTGACAGGGTTCTGTTAATTCTAAAACACCTGCTTACTGTATCGAGGGTGTGAAAGTAGGAATTTTTTATTACCTCACTTTTATAAACATATTTCCTGCGTATTCCATTTGATCATCAGTTGGCCACAAAGAATTGAACTCTTCTAAGCCTATAAAATCTTATCAACCCTTAAAGAATACTTTTTACTTTTAAAGTTACCATAACGGGGTAGCCATTACGCATAACAATCACTTTTAAATTTGCTCCTACGTTTTGTAATAAATTTTTATAAAACTGAATGTTCTTACCCACATTATTATTCATTGCAAAAAGTATGTCTCCGGGTTTTAAACCTGCCTTATCAGCAGGTGAATCTTCAATTACGTCTTCAATCTTAATCTGTCCGTCAACTGTGTATATGCCTAAGCCCGTGTACGAATAATCAAAAGCATCTAAATAGTGGGTGTTAGGCAGCATGTGTATTTCGTTAACTGAATAATTTATTATTAAATTAAACCGGCGAAGCAAATCGTTACCTATCAATCCACCTAAATAAGGGTAGGCTGTAATTTTATATTCGTCGTCAAAAATATAAGCAGGCACTTTACGAAAACGATATGGGCCTACCCTAACCTCGCCTACAGTACTTAATTTCATTGGCTTTTTTCCTCCCAGTCCTTCCACTTGTGTTTTAATAATCTTTTTGCCCTTCTTTAAAATACTGCTGTCACGCTCGTAATCTTCGCTCATTAAAAAACATAAGCCTGCGCCGGTATCAAAATAAAATCTGCCGGGTTTAGCAGAACCATCTTTAATTTTTGCATCAATTACCGGAATGCCATTTATGGTTGGCCTTAAAAGGTGGCCGCCTCTGGGGTATTTTATTTGTCCCGGAAGCCACACTTCAACTTCATTTTTGTCGTAATTAATTTTCACTATATAGCGCTGAAGAAAACTAAAGCCGATAATGCCGTCTATCTTTATTCCATATACGCTGGTGAGGATTTCATAATCGTTTATATGAAAATTCAGATGATCTACAGCAAGACCAGGCAAGTGAAGTGTTCTGTCGGTTACAAAGTTCACCTTTCTTATTCCACCAATACCTTTAACCGTTCTATCTGAATGTGTTGAAGGCAAACCATAGTAATTAACTGTAGAAGAATCCAGCGAAATACCTCCGCTTCCGGTATCTAAAACAAAATTAAGTGTGTCAGAAAAACCATCTAATTGTGCTTCAACTATTATAATTCCTCCGGTAAGAATTGTAAAAGGAAAACGGGTAACAAACTTTGCGGGAGGCGAAACAAGTTGTTCCTGCGCTGTGGCAGATGTATAAGTGTTAAAAAATAAAAGGATGAGAGCAAGTGTAATCAGGCGCGCATTTACTTTACTATAGTGCTTTCGTTGTGTCAATCGCTTCGGTTTTCTATTCGTTTAATTAGCCGCGTTAAATTACATCATTTCTTATTTGTGGTAAGCAGTGGAGTAATTATTGCCGATATTTTAAGAAAGCCAAAAGAAAAGACTGCCCTTGTTGCAATTGCAAGTTGTACTTTTGCTATTGTTTAAATGTGATCAGATGCAATTAGCAGACTTGTATAAGAAGGCGCAGAACTTTCAATTTTTAAGTGTTGAAGAAGGAGTTTTTCTTTTTGAAAATGCCCCTACTGCAGAATTGATGAACATAGCAAACGAACTTCGTAAAAAGCAGGTTCCCCATGGAAAAGTTACCTGGATAATTGACCGTAATATGAACACTACCAATGTTTGTATCGCCAACTGTAAGTTTTGCAATTTCTATCGTATTCCCGGACATGAAGAAGCATACATTACCGATATTGAAACTTACCGCCGTAAGATAGAAGAAACTTTTCGCTATGGCGGCGAACAACTATTATTACAAGGTGGGCATCATCCCGGTCTTGGACTTCAATATTATGTTGATCTGTTCAGGAAGCTGAAGGAGATGTTTCCAACACTTAAGTTACATGCCTTGGGGCCGCCTGAAGTTGCACATATAACAAAGCTTGAAAAAAGTACACATAAAGAAGTTTTGACTGCCCTGAAAGAAGCAGGCATGGATAGCTTACCAGGTCCGGGAGCAGAAATATTGGTTGACCGTGTTCGCCGCTTAATAAGTAAAGGAAAGTGCGGATCGCAGGAGTGGCTCGATATTATGGTTGAAGCGCATAAGCTTAACATCACTACCAGCGCAACCATGATGTTCGGCCATGTTGAAACTATACACGAACGTATGGAGCACTTAGTTAAGTTGCGTGAAGTGCAGGCTAAAAAACCTGCTTATGCAAAAGGCTTTATTGCATTCATTCCGTGGACGTTTCAGGATGTGGATACATTGCTTGCAGGCATACGAGGCGTTCAAAACCTTACAACAGCAGATGAATATATAAGGATGATTGCATTAAGCCGCATCATGCTGCCGAACGTAAAAAACATTCAGGCAAGCTGGCTAACGGTTGGTAAACAGGTAGCACAAATGTGCCTGCATGCCGGAGCAAACGATTTCGGCAGCATTATGATTGAAGAGAATGTAGTAAGCGCCGCAGGCGCGCCTCACCGCTTTACCAGCAAAGGCATACAACAGGCAATAGTAGAAGCAGGCTTTGAACCTCAATTGCGTAACCAGCAGTACGAGTTTAGAGAAATGCCTGTGATGATGGAAGAGCAGGTGATTAATTATTGAGGTTATATTTTTGTTGGAATGGTTTGTTAGATATATCTATCATTACTCCTTTAAAGTTATTGAACAAGTTTCACAGCTACGAGAATAAAGGAATGTTACTTTAACCTGAAATTCTATCCTGCTTATGAAGCAACTTTGCTGCCTGTTTACCCTGTTGTTAATAAATGTATTGGCACATAGCCAGGAGAACTATGAGATACAGGTTTACGGCTCTCAAACCCAGCAAAAGAACAGTACCATTTTCGAGCTGCACAGCAACTTCACATTTGTTGGAGAGAAAAACGTTATAAAAGGTGTACGTCCCTCCTACCATTCATTACACGAAACAGTAGAAATAACGCATGGCGCTGGAGATAATTTTGAGTTAGGATTTTATCTTTTTACAAATTATACACCTCATTATGGTTACCAGATTGTCGGCACACATATCAGGCCCCGCATCATGGCTCCGCTTCGTTGGAACCTACCTGTTGGCCTTAGCTTATCCTCGGAAATTGGATACCAAAGGCCACAGTATTCAGACGAAACATGGAATATTGAAGTGCGCCCAATTATAGATAAGCAATGGAATAAGTTGTATATTTCCTTCAATCCAACATTTGGAATCGGATTGAAAAGTATAGATAATAGTCATGTTCCTGCTTTTGAACCAAACATAAAAGCAAACTATGCTTTTTTTAAAAATGCAGCTTTAGGAATAGAATATTACGGAGGCCTTGGAGCCGTTAACGCTTTTGAAAAAGGATCTGCTCAAAGCCATGGAGTTTTTGCAACTTACGATTTGATTAATAATAAGCACTGGGAATTGAATACAGGAGTTGGCTTTGGACTTACTCCTGCAACAGATAGTTTTATAATTAAAATACTTGTAGGCCGAAGAATTTTTTGGAAAGAATAGTTCGTACAGCAGGCCTGCAAATATTTTTACTCCCGGTTAAACTCTTGTTTTACTCTTTCTGTAAATATTATAAACAACCAACCCTATACCCGCAAACATAATTGCTATGAGAGGCCCGTATCCAAACTTTGTAGGAAGGTAGCCTCCTAAAATAAGTCCTGAAGAAGCTCCTGCGGCAATTATTCCTATCTGGATCCAAAAATCACTTCGTGCAAGGTTTGGATTCATGCCTTTTTCAATCAAGGCCATCCGCTCTTTGCTTTTTGCAGTAATATATAAGTAGAATATTGCAAACACAGTTAGTAACACCAACACTATTAGCAGCACAAATAACAGTGAGCCAAAAAAATCAGTTTTCATAATTGTTTATTTATTACTTTGACATTACAACAACTGTTACCGGTTACAATTTTTGAAAAATAATTTTTGTAACCGCAACATCATTTCTGTTGTCAAAATAAATAGTGAGCGATCAAAACGATTTAATAATAATCAAAAAAGTATTGAACGGAGATGCAACTGCTTACAGCGTCCTCGTTAATGCATATAAAAACCTTGCGCTTACGCTGGCCTATAATATCGTATTAAACAGAGAAGATGCCGAAGAAATTGTGCAGGATGCTTTTGTTAAAGCTTTTGTCTCACTTAAAACCTTTAAAGGGAATGCACGCTTTAGTACGTGGTTTTACCGTATTGTTGTTAACACATCTCTTAATAAAAAGAAACTAAAAAAATTAAATACAATTACAATAGAAGAACATGCAGAAGAATTAGCAAACGACACAACTGTTGAGTTAAATAACTATAGTAATGAAGAACAAAAGCGATTTATTAAGACTGCGCTGAGTACCTTAGCCGAAGGCGAAAGAATTTGTTTGACGATGTATTACCTTAACCAACTCACTGTGGATGAGATAAATTTGTTAACAGGATTTTCAGCTTCTAATATTAAAGTACTTTTATACAGGGGAAGAAAGAATATGTATAATAAGCTTCAGGATATTTTGAAAGATGAAATGCACCATTTAATGTAATAATATGCAGGACGATAAAAATTTTAAAGAGCTAATGATGAAATGTGCAGTTGAAGAAACTGCGCAAAATTTTACTGCCGAAACTTTACGTAGAATAAAAGCTTTATCTGCAACTAAAACATCTCAGCCTTTAATTAATCATACAATAAAGCAAGCTTTTATAATAGTTTTTGCAATCGTTCTAACTGCACTTTTAGCTATAAGCCTTTTTATTAAACCTGCCGATCTGCCTTTCAATTTTATACAAATACCGACAATACGAGTAGAAGTTTTTTATAACCTTATCAGTTTTATATTAGCCTTTTGGGTACTTATGTTTTTGAATTATTATTTACAAAACAGGAATACAAAAAACAATTGGGTTTAATGCAAGGGTTCTTATAATGCCTGTTTCCTCTCAGCTTAAAGCCGTTCCATAATAACTCACATGCCAGCAGATGAAGTAGCTCTTCCAATAAAAAAAGCATACTGCATTTACAATTACAGCACTTAATGTTTTTAGCAATTCATTTGTATTAGTAGAAAGATTGTTCTTAATTTCAGGTATGAAAAACAGGCATCATATATGTTAATAGATGCATTTAATAACTATGACGTCATTCATATCAATAACAGCTATAATCATTCTTATTAATTTCCTGGTTTCGTATAAAGGCTTTAAGGATCAATTATTTTATAATAAATATTCTTTTATAATTGATGCGATAAAGCTTCAGAAAGATTATAAGCGGCTTATCACTTCAGGTTTTTTGCACGTTAACTGGTCGCATTTAATCTTCAATATGATTGCCTTATATTTTTTTAGCAGCAGTCTTGAGGCTTATATCGGTATAGGCAATTTTTTGATCATTTACCTCTCGGGTTTAATTGGCGGAAACCTGCTTAGCCTTTTTATCCACCGGTTCGATTCTGGTTATAGTTCTGTTGGTGCATCGGGTGGTGTTTTGGCTGTTATGTTTTCGAGCATTGCTTTGCTGCCGGGTATGCGCATCGGGTTGTTCCTGCTTCCTGTTTCGTTACCGGGTTGGGTTTTTGGTTTAGCTTATGTTTTGTTTTCGATTTATGGCATCAGATCGAGAAGCAATAATATTGGCCATGATGCGCATTTAGGCGGCGGACTTGCAGGAATGCTGGCGGCAGTTCTGTTATATCCTTCGATACTTTTAGTAAACTATTTTGCCATTTTAATTATTGCAGTGCCCGCAATAGCCTTTATTCTTTTTATTGTTTATAAACCTGAAGCTCTGCTGATTGATAATTTATTTTATAAGAAAAGCCATTACTTAACCCAGGAAGATAAATACAACCTGAGCAAGCGGAGCAAACAAAAGCAGCTTGACGACCTGTTAGAAAAGATACATAAAAAGGGCATGAACAGCCTTTCGAAAAGCGAGAAAGAATTTCTTGAAAAATATTCGAAACAGAGATAGTTCTATCCTATCATTATAAGGTTTCACCTACAACTCCTATAGAAGCAATTGTAAGACTTCCATATTTTTTTGCATCTTCTCTTGTCCATTTAAACATTTCTTCTCTTGGCTTATTCCATTCAAAACGTTCTTTTATTCGAACGATTATAGTTAGAGGTGTTTTTCCTGCCAAATTATACTTTTTGCGCTCTTCCCAATCTGTAAATTTGAATATGATGTAACTAATAGCACCATCGGCTCTTTTCCCCTCTACAGAAACCAATTTTATCTCGGGACCTATTTCTTTTAATAGTGTTTTCAAAGGCTTGTCAATAAACAATTGTTCATTTGCTTGCAGTTTTTGAGCATCATTTACTGTCTGCATTATTCGTGGTGCATGACAACTATAATTGACGACCACTAAAAAGATAAGAGCAAGAATATTTAATAAATGCGTCATGTATTTTAGATGCCTCATAAATGTATTTCCATAAAAAAGCATTTATTCAATTGACTTATATTTTAAGAACAAGCCCTATATCTTCAACGAGAACAGCTCAACACCGTTTCCTTTTCCCTTTAGTTCAACTACACCAAGGCTTTCGGTTTGCCAAGCTTCTAAATCAATATTGTCTTTAAAATATTTTGATACAATAAACTTCTGGTTCAGCTCACTGCAGGCACTTCTAATTCGTGCGGTGGTGTTCATGGTATCGCCACTCATAGCAATATCTTTTT
>JAABUN010004191.1_pt1 | contig 20249 bp, 14 predicted proteins | sample 5559311 | NCBI WGS metagenome assembly JAABUN01 (sample SAMN10711877, study PRJNA513370) | rock metagenome | isolation source: Antarctica rocks | place: Antarctica: Victoria Land, Siegfried Peak sud
AACGGGTACAGTACAGGCAAAAATTTTTTTTGACTATTCATGTTTAAAATTTTAAACATCAATAGCCGGTTATCCTTTTTAAAATTACTCTATATAGAGTAACCGCTTCTTTCAGTCAATTGTAAATCAATATACTGAATTGTAAAAAGCGGAGGGTTAGGGATTCGAACCCCAGGACCTGTTACAGTCAACAGTTTTCAAGACTGCCGCAATCGACCGCTCTGCCAACCCTCCGGCGCAAAAGTACATTTTGAGCCATATCTGCCAAAAAAACTTTCTATCTTTTTCATAGCTATATCTCTATCTTGTTGAAACTGCTCTTATAATTGCTTTTTTATTCACTTTTCTAATCACAAAATTTATTACTTCTAACTTTAATTTTAATAAGTGTATTCTAATCATTTGCTCACAAACAAATCATTTTTTTTATGGTCTTGTATATCATTTGTTTTTCCTCCGGCATTCTTATAACAGCAGTTATTGCCTATTTGCTTCATCGCTCTGCTATCAGGCAAACACTTGCCACGGCTAACGAAAAAATAAGAAACCTGGAGGAGGTTTACTCAAATAGTACTCACGAAAAGCAGCAACTGCAAAAGGAATGGGATGGGCTGCTTTCAAGGGCAAACAAAGCCGAAAGCCAGAACGATTTATTAAAACAACAGTACGAAGCTTATTTGCAACTGCAACATCAGCATGCTGCTGCTCAAAACCAGGTAGCTGCTTTAACGGCTCAGCTTAAATTTACAAGAGAGAAATTAGATAACCAGCATAATGATATTTTGCGCCTGAGAGAACAGTTTCGCTTAGAGTTTAGTGAGCTTGCACAAAAGATATTAGACGATAATTCGAAAAAGTTTACAGCAAGCAACGAAGAAAAAATTAAGCAAATACTTGATCCTTTAAAAAACAATCTTACCGAGTTTAAACAAAAGGTTGAAGAAACTTACGACAAGGAATCGAAAGAGCGGTTTTCGCTTGAGAAAGAAGTAAAAAAATTAATTGAGATGAGCCAGGTTGTTAGTAACGAAGCCAATAACCTTACCAATGCTTTAAAAGGCAACAATAAAATACAGGGCAACTGGGGCGAAATGATATTGGAAAGTCTGCTCGAGAATAGCGGCCTTACCCCAGGAAGATAGTATTTATTGCAGGAGTTTATTAGGGACGCTTCAGGCATCATAATTAAAGATGAAAATGGCAAAGCACTTCAACCTGATGTAACTATTTTTTATCCTGACAAAAGGAAAATAATTATTGATTCAAAAGTATCGTTGCTTTCATGGGAGCAATGTATTGGTTGTGATAACAGTGAAAACAGCAAACGATATTTGCAAGAGCACATCCGGTCTATAAAGCAACATATTGACGGCTTAAGCAGGAAGAATTATCCACGTTATGCTTTGGCATTAGATTATGTGCTGTTATTTATACCAATTGAACCGGCGTTTTTAGAAGCTGTGAAAACAGATACGAGTTTATGGAAGTATGCTTACGATAAAAAGATTTTGCTTGTTAGCCCCACCAACCTTTTTAGTGTGCTTAAAATTATTGCCGATTTATGGAAAGTAGAACAGCAAAACCAAAATGCTATAGAAATTGCTGAAAGGGCAGGAGCTTTATACGATAAGTTTTACGGATTTATTGAAAACCTTGAATTAGTGGGTAAAAAACTTTCGGATGCTACCGACCACTATACAAATGCATTTAAACAATTAACTGCAGGAAGAGGTAATCTACTTAGCCGGTTAGAGGAATTAAAAAAAATGGGAGCGGCTGCTACAAAACAGTTGCCCGAAAGATTATTTTTAGAAGAATAGGAGTGTCTTTTTAACCCTTTGTTAATGAATATGGAGGGAAAGCTTTTAGAAGAATAAAATTCTGCATAAGTTATTTTTAAAGTATCATTAAAAAAAAGAAAAAGAGCTATCTTTTTTAAAATAGCTCCTTTAGTAAGATTTAGAAGAAACAATTAAAATTTGCCGTGCAAATTATCGTAGAACTTGGCCTTGGCATCGTACTTATCATAATCTTTAGGATTTAGACCACGGCTCCGGTCTTTTTTATAAGCATATAAATTATACAACAAATCGGTAGATTTTGTTGTGCAACTTTTTTCAAGATTAGTTCTTGTAGGTTTAGCCGAAAGACTTCTAAATGCTCTTTCTAACCAATCAATACTTTTGTCAGCAGCAGCATCAGCTACTTTATCTGCAGCAGATCTTTTTGCTTTAATATCAGTAGTTGTACCTTTTATTTGACGGGCAGCATCTGTCTGCTCTTCCCATTGTGCATAATTTGTAACACCCACATTATAGCTCGCCAATGAATTAGTTGTGTCTTTTTCATAGGATTTAGTGAAAGCATAAATTCCCTTCTTCGTATATTCTGCACGCTTTGCAGGTTCCATGTCCCTTATTTTCTTGTCGCTTACAAATAAGTTTCCATAATCAAAGTAATTAGAGGCTGTTAACTTACCTGCGGCATCACCTTCATCAAACTTTTTGAACATATCTGTTACATCAGTATTCTTTGTTTGATAAATGAACTCCAGGTCATTCCACAAATCATTTGTTGGATAAACTTCTTTAGCCAGGGTAATGTATTTTTTAAACTCGGTTTCGTTCTTGTTGTTGAGGTAATACTTTGTCAGGAATTCATAAAGGCTTTCATAATCCTGACCCTTAACCTTGTTGTTTGCTAAAGCGCCATAATACTTTGCTGCTTCTGCTTCTTTTTTAGCGTTTTGTGCTGTTACTCCTGCATATAAATTTGCAGTGGTGTCAAATGCAGAATTTGACCATTTTCTGCTGATAAGAATATCTGAAAGCTCAGTTACATTTTTAAATTTATCAAAAGCCGCTTCCCAATTCTTGTCGTTATATAATTTAACGCCGGTATTAAACAGCGAAGCGTAAATCTGATTAACTCCTGTATACCTGTCTTCTTTTAATGTTTTTTCGGTAGGTTCTAACTCAAGATATTTTTTTAATGCCTGCATTGCTTCAATATCAGCATTAGGATATTTTGCTTTAAGGGCTTCGTTAGCTGAAATTAAACCATAAACCTCCGTTTTTAAAGCCCAGGCTTCAGTGGTATTTGCGCCCTTTGCATCTGCAACCAGTTTATCTATTTCAGCTTTTGCGGTTTCAAGTTTGTCTGGTCCTGTACCAGGCAGTTGAGCCAGTGTTAAAGCTGTCCGTACTTTTTTTACATCCTGTGCATTAACTCGGATGCTTAATGCAAACAATAGTAAAAAACCAATCGTTATTTTTTTCATGGTTGTATAATTATGATTTATTGTGAGTACTATATTTTATTATTAATATTATTTATCATTAGTTTCTGTGCCATCGTCTAAAACATCTTTGGCAGTATCAGGAATATCATCTTTAGGATCATTAGTGTCTTCAGAAAGATTTTCTTCACCTTCTATTTTTTCCCGCGCTTCGGTTTCAGCTATTATTGACGTTTCGTTTAGTGCTATTGCTTCTTCCTGTTCCTGTATTTTAGATATAGCTGCAATTTCGTCTCCTTCATCAATCCTTATCAATTTTACACCTTGTGTTGCACGGCCTGCTTCTCTTATATCGGCTGTACTGGTTCTTATTGTTATTCCTGATTTACAGGTTATTACCAGGTCTTCTTTTCCTGTTACGTCTAAAATTCCTACCAGGCTTCCAGTCTTTTCTGTTACATTTATGGTTTTAACGCCCTTCCCACCACGATTTGTAATACGGTATTCATCTAAATTGGTACGTTTTCCAAAACCTTTTTCACTTACTACCAATATATTCCGCGTTGTGTCCTCTTTATTTACACAAACCATACCAATTACCTCGTCTTTTTCATCTTCAACCTCAATACCAAATACGCCTATGGCACCACGACCTGTTGGTCGTACTTTATGATTAGGAAACCTGATTGCTCTGCCAGATTTTACCGCTAACATAATTTCGCAATTGCCATCGGTTAACCGGGCCTCAATCAATTCATCGCCTTCATTTATATTAATGGCAATTACCCCGTTTGCCCTTGGACGGCTAAAATCTTCTAAAGTTGTTTTCTTTATTATCCCTTTTTTTGTACAAAGCAAAATGAAGTGATTATCAACATACTCTTTATTTGTAAAGTCTTTAATGTCAATAACTGCTCTCACTTTATCATCATTTGGAAGCTGCATCAGGTTTTGAATAGCCCTACCTTTAGAAGTTTTGTCTCCTTCCGGAACCTCATATACTTTCATCCAGTAACATCTTCCTTTTTCGGTAAAAAACAATAAGGTATGGTGAGTGGATGCAACAAAGAGATGTTCAACAAAATCTTCATCCCTTGTACGGCTGCCTATTGATCCACGTCCGCCTCTTTTTTGCTGGCGATATTCATCTGATGACGTTCTTTTAATGTAACCTAAATGCGAAATAGTTATTACAACATCTTCTTCTTCAATAAGATCTTCAATTCGCATTTCGTTAGACAAATAAGAGATCTCTGTTTTTCTACCATCACCAAATTTGTCTTTTACTTCCTGTAGTTCTTTTTTTATCAGGTTGTACCTAAGTTCTTCACTTGCCAGTAATTGTTGAAGCCGTTCAATTAATTGCATTAATCCTTCATATTCTTCTTTAATCTTTTCCCGCTCCATGCCTGTGAGGCGTTGTAAACGTAATTCAAGAATGGCCTTCACCTGTACCTCTGAAAAACCATCTTTGTCAACCTGGCCGGCAATCTTTAATACATTGTCACCAACTGTTTCCCAGCTTTTACTTGCGTTTATCAGTTTATCCTTAGCAATCTCAGGTGTTGCTGAACTTCTGATCAAGCTTATAACCTCATCTAAATGATCGAGCGCAATCAGGTAACCTTGCAAAATGTGCGCTCTCTCCTGTGCCTTTTTTAATTCAAACTGAGCTCTCCTCGTTATCACCTCCATTCTAAAATCAATGAACTCTACAATCAACTCCTTTAGATTCATTGTTTTAGGGCGTCCTTTTGTAAGTGCTACGTTATTTATTCCATAACTGGTTTGCAGTTCGGTAAACTTATATAGCTGGTTGATAATTACATTAGCAACACCATCGCGTTTAAGGTCAATAACAATACGGGTTCCTTCTCTCTTATTACTTTCGTTATTAACATGGGCAATACCTTCAACGGTTTTATCATTTACCAACTGACCAACTTTATCAGTTAGCATATCGCGGTTTACCTGGTAAGGAACTTCAGTAATAATAATCTGTTCTCTTCCGCTGGCTTTCGTTTCAACATGGCATCTTCCGCGAAGTACTACTCTTCCACGCCCGGTCATCATTCCCTGCTTTACGCCTTCCATTCCATAAATAATACCACCTGTAGGGAAGTCAGGAGCTTTTACATGAACCATTAATTCTTCTATTGTAATAGAATGGTTATCAATGTAAGCAACGCATCCATTTACTACTTCACTTAAATTATGGGGAAGCATGTTTGTTGCCATGCCCACAGCAATACCACTGCTTCCATTAACCAACAATTGAGGAATTCGTGTTGGGAGCACAGTTGGTTCCTGAAGGCTGTCGTCGAAGTTGAATTGAAAATCAATTGTATCTTTTTCAATATCCTCCAGCATACTTTCGGCAATGCGGTGCAGCCGCACTTCGGTATATCTCATCGCGGCTGGCGGGTCTCCGTCCTGGTTTCCGAAGTTGCCCTGACCTTCTACCATTGTATATCGCATTGTCCAATCCTGCGCCATACGAACAAGCGTATCGTAAATAGAAGCATCGCCATGGGGATGATATTTTCCCATTACTTCACCAACTATACGGGCAGATTTTTTATAGGGCCGGTTACTGAAATTGCTTAACTCATTCATTGCATACAGCACCCGCCGGTGAACGGGTTTAAAGCCATCACGTGCATCGGGTAAAGCACGGCCAACTATAACCGACATCGAATAATCAATGTAGGCAGTCTTCATTTGCTCCTCAATATTTACCTGTATTATGCGATCGTTATCGCTTGTTTCCAAGGGCTGAATATTATCTTCCATTTACTGTTTAAAGTCCTGTTTATTGTAGGTTTATTTAAAGATTTATATATTAAAAAACAGGATAGCAAATATAACATTTTTAAGTAAGAATCAGGGTTAAAAAGCATTGATTTATAAAGGGCTTTTCCACACCTGCTGTTAAATATATCATTGCGGTTTCTGCTTATTATTCAATCGTTTTAGCTTGTAAGAAATAATGTAAAAAGTTCACCCCGTTGCTCCCCTATCTTTGCAACTCTTAAAAAAATGGCATGAAGGTTTTTAAATTTGGAGGAGCAAGCGTAAACAGTGTGGAGAGAATTAAAAATGTTGCAGAAATCATTAAAACTTATGGTAACGAAAACTTAATGGTCATTATTTCGGCAATCGGCAAAACAACCAACGCTTTAGAAAAAGTGACGGAAGCTTTTTATGCCGGAAACACCGAAGAAGCCTTAAGCTTATTTAATGTGGTTAAACAAAATCATTTAACTACAACTAAATACCTGTTGGTTACTTCGTACAATCAAACCATAGCAGTTTTGACGGATATTTTTACAGAAGTGGAGTGGTTATTACACGACAAGCCTGTACGCAATTTTGATTATTACTACGACCAAATAGTTTGTGTTGGCGAACTATTAAGCACTTGTATTGTAAGCGCGTTTTTAAATGAAAAGGGAATAAAGAATGATTGGATTGATGTGAGAGATATTGTAAGAACAGATAATAATTTTAGAGAGGCAAACGTAAACTGGACGGAAACAAGAGAGAATTTGTATAAACAGGATCTTTTTAAAAAAGCAAATATCTGTATAACGCAGGGATTTATTGGCTCTACCGACCAAAATGAAAGCACTACACTGGGCCGTGAAGGGAGTGATTACACCGCTGCCATTTTTGCAAATTTATATAACGCAGAAAGCCTTACAATATGGAAAGATGTGGAAGGTGTAATGAGTGCCGACCCTAAAGAATTTCCTGAAGCTACTCTTTTAAATGAGCTTAGTTTCAACGAAGTAATTGAAATGGCATTTTACGGGGCACGGGTAATCCATCCGAAAACAATTAAACCATTAGAAAACCTGAAAATTCCATTACATGTTAAATCTTTCATTAATCCTGCTTTAAAAGGCACAACTATTAGCAATAAGCAAGGCCGCAATCTTCCGCCTATTGTTATTATTAAAAGTAAACAGGTATTGGTTCATTTACAAAGCCAGGATTTTTCGTTTGTTGGCGAACAACCTATAAGCGAGCTGTATAAACAATTCTGTCACCTAAACATAAAACCTAATCTTATACAAACAGGTGCAGTCAGTCTTCAGGTTTGTTTAGACAACCGGGCCGATAAGATTGAGCAAATAGCTGTATCAGCAAGCGAGATATTTGACGTTCAGGTTGAAAAGGATCTTTCGTTGTTAACTATCCGTCATTATAACAATGATCTTTTAGAAAAGATGACAGCAGCAAAAGACATTGTACTTGTTCAGAAAACGAAAGAAACAGTTCAGGTTTTGTATAGGTGAAGGATTTGAGGAGTTTCCAGTTACCGGTTACAAGTTACTGGTAAAGTTGATTGGTTGAATAGCTTCACAAACCGGAAACCTGTAACCTGCAACATTCCTCTACATCACCACATACTCACCTTTTTTATTAATTGATATTAAGGGCAGTTTCTTTTTCTGCTCAAAGTAATCGTACACTTCTTTTATTTTAATAGCAAAGCGCTGAACATCCTGGTTGTCTTTTGTAGTTCGTGAAAAGTAGTCAAGGCTTTTCTTGTTGTTGTACCGCACAGGAAAAATATGTACAGGAATAAAATCCTGCCCCTGTGTTTTTGCCATTGTAGCCAGAATATATAACTCTTCAATTTGACTGTCTTGTATAGGAATGCAACCAACAGTGAGGCAACTTCCATGGATATAAATATCTCCGCCAGGATTTTCTGAAGCACTTAACACTTTATCTGAAGCATTTGGATAATTAAGACCCAGCGACAAATGATAAGTACTGCTGGGGTTGAATTCATTTATATAATAAAAACCCTCCGGAACCTGGTAATCACCTTCTAAACGTTTCGGCCCCATTCCACCGGCTAAAGCGCAAATTTTGTAAGTTTTAAACAACTTAAAAGGTTCGGTATTGTGGTTTCTTACCCAAACCTCAAGCTGGCTATCGTACTTAAAAGAGCGTATGTATAATTGGTTGGCAGGCCATTGCAAACCAGCTTTTGCAAACTGTTTTTTTAGAGTGTCCTCTTTCAACTTAACTGCTGTAGCTACACGAGGATACGTTTTCTGGTAGTCAACAAAAGAAGGTTGTGCAAACGATGTTTTAAGAAAAAGTAAAAATAACAGAACGGATACAATACATTTCATATAAGCCCAAAAATATTGGATGCGAATATATTACAGAAATAATTTGCGTTAAAGTATGAGAAATTAACGGCTGTTGATAAGCGTTTCCGGCATTTCTTTATTATCAGTTATAAATTTCCTTGCACCTTAAACCATTACATATTGCAACTGACAACTACAAATTCCCCCGTGCCTCCTGCTCCTTTTCCAATGCTTCAAATAAAGCCTGAAAATTGCCTTTGCCAAAACTCTTTGCACCCTTACGCTGAATGATCTCAAAGAACAATGTTGGCCTGTCCTGCAGAGGTTTTGAAAATATTTGCAGCAGGTAACCTTCGTCGTCTTTATCTACTAATATTCCTAACTGTTGCAGCGGCTCCAGGTTTTCATCAATGTGCCCTACACGGTTGAGTAAAGTTTCATAATAGGCAGCAGGTATTTTTAAAAATTCCACTCCTCTTCTTTGCAATTCACCAACAGTTTCAATAATATTATTGGTAGCAATAGCTACATGCTGAACGCCTTCACCATTATAAAATTCGAGGTACTCTTCTATTTGCGATTTTTTCTTTCCTTCTGCAGGCTCGTTTATCGGAAATTTTACAAAGCCATTTCCGTTGCTCATTACTTTACTCATTAAAGCGGAATATTCTGTAGAAATATCTTTATCGTCAAAAGTTAGAATATTACGGAAACCCATTACATCTTCATAAAACTTTACCCACACATTCATTTGGTTCCAGCCTACATTTCCTACGCAATGATCCACATATAATAAGCCGGTTGACGACGGATTATAATTCGATTCACATTTCTGGTAGCCGGGCAAAAAAGGACCGTTGTAATTCTTTCTTTCAATAAAAAGATGAATTGTTTCGCCATAAGTATGAATGCCGCTAATGACAGCCTCGCCGAATTCATCTTGTAATTTCTGAGGTTCAAGGTAACTTTTGCCGCCTCTTTTTGTTGTTTCTTTCCAGGCCGATACAGCATCATCTACCCGCAGCGCCAGTACCTTTACACCATCGCCATGTTTATAAATATGATCGGCAATATAATTGTTTGTACGTACCGGAGTGGTAAGAACAAACGTTAGCTTGTTCTGCCTGATAACATAACTTGCCTTATCCTTAACGCCGGTTTCAGGACCGGCATAAGCTATACTTTGAAATCCGAATGCAGTTTTATAAAAGTGAGCAGCCTGCTTTGCATTACCTACATAAAATTCTACGTAATCTGTTCCCTGTAAAGGAAGAAAGTCGGTATGAGTACCGTTTGAAATATTAGTAGCTAACAATGTTTCCATAATATGAAATTGAATAAGTTGATAAAATAGATGCCTGATTATCTAATACTTATTCGGATCCATTGCGAGGGTGCTCATTAATATATGGTAGCAACATTGTGAAAGCATGATTACAAATGTAAAAAAATTTTGCCTGATAAGGTGTAGCGGTATCTTCGCCGCTTATTAATGTTTTATGAAAGTTGGCATTCTTGGCGGCGGGCAATTAGGAAGGATGTTATTACAGGCTGCAGCAAATTATACTGTGGAAACTTATGTAATGGAAAAGGATGCAACATGTCCGTCTGCACATTTATGCCATCATTTTGTGTTGGGTGATATAGAGGATTTTGATTGCGTATATGACTTTGGAAAAAGCTTAGATGTAATTACAATCGAAATAGAAGCTGTGAACGTAGATGCGTTGGAAAAACTGGAAGCTGAGGGTATAAAGGTGTTTCCTAATACAAAGGCTATACGTACAATAAAGAACAAGATATTACAGAAAGTATTTTACCGGCAGAATAATATTCCATCTCCTGAATTTTTAGTTACTCAAGAGCTGAATGATTTAAAAAAGCACGCTTCATTTTTACCTGCAGTACATAAAATTGCAATGGGTGGATATGATGGCCGTGGAGTTCAATTGCTGCATACTGATATGGATTTAGACAAAGGATTTGATGCGCCATCTGTGTTGGAAAAGCTTGTAGATATTAAGAAAGAAATTGCAATAATGGTAGCAATGGATGAAAAAGGGGAAACCGCAATTTATCCTGCCGCGGAAATGATTTTTGATCCTGCATTAAACTTGTTGGATTTTCAAATAAGCCCTGCTGATATAGCTGGTGAAGTTTTGCGCAAAGCCGAAGCCTTGGCTTTACAAGTGGTTAAAGCATTAAAAAGCCCCGGAATTTTTGCAGTAGAAATGTTTGTTGATAATAATGATGAAGTTTGGGTAAACGAAACTGCACCACGTGTTCATAATAGTGGTCATCATACTATTGAAGCAAATTATTGCAGCCAGTTTGATATGCTGTGGCGTATCATTCTCAATTATCCTTTAGGAAACACAAAGCCAATATTACCTTCAGCAATTGTGAATGTTTTAGGTGCAGAAGGCTTTACGGGTACTGCAGTTTATAAAGGCCTCGGGGAAGTTTTGCAAATGCATAATGCATTTGTTCACTTGTATGGAAAGCACCAAACAAAGCCAGGCCGAAAAATGGGACATGTAACTATTTTAAACGCTGAAAGGCAGGAATTAATACCTCAGGCAATTAAGATTAAGAATTTTTTGAAAGTTCTTAGTTTCTAATCTTCTTTTTAGTGAAACTCCTGTTTTTCTAATTTAAAAAATGGAGGAAGTGCTACCATCCCAAGCATTTTACATTTGCACTGAAACTAATAAACCACCGGTGCGGCCAATAATATTTCTTCAGACACACCATTTTCATATTTCTTAAAGTTTTCAATAAATTGTTTTGCAAGGTCTGATGCTTTTGCATCGTATGCAGCTTTGTTCTCCCATGCATTTCGTGGATTTAGAATTTTTGTAGGAACACCAGGACAAGAGCTTGCCATCATAAATCCAAAAATCGGATCTTTTTCAAATTCAACATTATTCAATTCATGATTTAAAGCGGCTGTTATCATAGCTCTTGTATAGCTTAATTTAATCCGGCTTCCTCTTCCATAGCTGCCGCCGCTCCAGCCGGTATTTATCAACCAAACCGTTACATTCTGTTCCTTCAATTTCTTACCAAGCATCTCGGCATAATAACCCGGATGTAACGGGAGAAAAGGCGCTCCAAAACATGCACTAAAGGTAGATTTTGGTTCTGCAACTCCCGCTTCGGTACCGGCTACTTTTGCAGTATAGCCACTAATAAACTGGTACATTGCCTGTGCAGGGTTAAGCTTGCTGATTGGAGGCAAAACACCATAAGCATCGCAGGTTAAGAAGAAAATATTTTTTGGATGGCAACCAATAGAAGGCTCAAGTGCATTAGTAATAAAATGCAGCGGATAGCTTACACGGGTATTCTCTGTAATCTTTTTGCTGCTAAAGTCTATCTCAGCGGTGCCATTTATGAAAGTAGTGTTTTCAACTAAAGCTCCTGGCCGAATGGCCTCGTAAATTTCCGGTTCTTTTTCTGCACTCAGGTCAATCACTTTAGCATAACAACCGCCTTCAAAATTAAAAATGCAATTGTCTGTCCAGCCATGCTCATCGTCGCCAATCAATTTACGATTTGGATCGGCGCTTAAAGTTGTTTTTCCCGTTCCGCTTAATCCAAAAAAGAGAGCGGTATCGCCATCTTTGCCCATATTAGCGCTGCAATGCATGCATAAAACATTTCTATCGTGCGGAAGTATATAGTTAAGAATGGTAAATATGCCCTTTTTTATTTCACCGGTATAGCCGGTGCCACCAATAAGAATGGTTTTATGCGTAAATGAAACTATAGCAAAGTTCTGTTGCCGTGTTCCGTCAACCAAAGGATCGGCTTTAAAGTTTGGAGCATGTATAACTTGCCAGTCGGGTTCAAACTCATCTAACTCTTCTTCGGCTGGCCGTAAAAACATATTATAGGCAAATAAATTGCTCCACGGATTTTCATTAATAACACGAATATTTAAGCGATGACCGGGATGGGCACAGGCATAACAATCACGAACCCAAACTTCATCTTTACTGCCTAAATAGTTAAGCAGTTTCTTTTTAAGCTGGTGAAAATATTTTTCGTTAATGGGCAGGTTAAAATTGTTCCAATGCACTATATCTTCTGTAATTGCGTCTTTTACAATAAATTTATCCTGCGGACTTCTGCCGGTAAATTCTCCTGTTTTTATAACCAGTGCGCCTGTGTTGTTTAACTCCCCCTGGTTGCGGCGGAGTGTTTGTTGAACCAAATCTTCGGGGTTTTCCTGGTAATAAATATTTGGTGCATTTGTTATTTTCGGTATAAACAATTTTTTTACAGGAGAAATAATGGTGGTTGGAACAGACATAAATGGCAAGCTTTTTTAGTGAGCAACAAATCTATAATATAAATATTATCAAAAAAAGTAAGAGTTGTTTATTGCTAAATTAGAAATTTTCAAATAGAAGCCAGTTTTTTGTGTACATTTTTAAAAATTTAGAGAATAGTTAGAAAACCATCTTCGAAAGCAGGAAAAGCATTGGATACTTTAGAAAAATAGCAGTATCAAAAAAAAGTTTACCTATTGTTGCCCCCACCGGTAAGTGGAAATATCTAAACCGGCAAGATCTAAAATGCGATCTACAACAGTCATTGCCGCTTCTTCAATTGTTTGGGGCTTACTGTAAAAGGAGGGAGTAGCCGGGCAAATAATTGAGCCGGCAAGGGTAGCGGCTTCCATATTTTTTATGTGAACAAGACTATAAGGTGTCTCGCGCAGCATTAATATCAGCTTTCTTCGTTCTTTTAAAATTACATCGGCAGCTCGGGTTATCAGGTCGTTGCTTATGCCATTGCTGATGCGGCTTAAAGTACCCATGCTGCAAGGCGATACAATCATAATATTATACTTACCTGAGCCAGAAGCAAAAGGTGCATTAAAGTTGTTTTTCTCGTAAAATGTAACGGGGTATTTTTTAAAATCATCTTTTCCTAATTCTGCCTGCCATATTTCTTTTGCGTTGTTGCTCATTACCACACTTAATTCTTCCCATTGATCTTTTAGCGCTAATAACCTTTCGAGCAAAAGTTTAGGATAGATAGCCCCGCTTGCGCCACTGATTGCAACTAAAATTTTATTGGTCATACTAATTGTAGTTTTAATCTCAACAAAAGTAACATGCTAAAGTTATAGTGTGGTTTGTATTATAGTACCTGTATTTATAATTAAAAAATTGCCTTAGCTACAAAAAGCTTATGGAGGAAGTGAAAGGACATTATAGAAATGAAATACAGCTTTTCAATTATTTTTGAAATTTCTTTTCTTCCATGCAACATTTTATATTGAATAAGCATCTATGTAAGTGGTTTTTCATAGAATATTGGATTAAAACGGGGCTGGATTTCTATCCTGGCCCTTTTTTTATTGTCTTAACCTGGATTTAAGAAATTATTGGTCAATAAGTAATTAGGTTAATAATTAGAATGTTGAAAATTGAAACATTAGGAATTGAATATTGTTGTTCGCTTCTCAAAAAGAAAACCCTGCCACAGCGGACAGGCAAACACAACTTCACCTTTTTGGTTATAAATTCCTAAAAATAAAATCTGTCATTTTCTTATAAATATGGTAAGTAGTATTACCACCGGAGATGCTGTGATTTTTATTTGGATAATAGCCACTTTCAAATTCAACATTATTCTGGATCATTTTATCAATCATCATCACTGAATTTTGAAAATGCACATTATCATCTGCCGTACCGTGAATGATTAAAAACTTACCTTTTATCTTATCGGTAAAGTTTAAAGGAGAGTTTTCATCATATCCTTTAGGGTTTTCCTGTGGGGTGCGCATAAATCTTTCTGTATAAATGTTGTCGTAAAACCGCCAACTGGTAACAGGTGCAACGGCTACTGCGGCTTTAAATACATCTGCGCCTTTGGTAATGGCAAGGCTGCTCATAAACCCGCCGAAGCTCCAGCCCCAATGTCCAATCCTGTTTTTATCAATATAGGATATGTTACCTAAATATTTTGCAGCATCAACCTGGTCTTCAATTTCAAGCTGGCCTAAACGCAGGTAGGTTTTCTTCTTAAAAACTTCTCCTCTAAAACCAGTTCCTGTATTATCAATGCTAACAATTATATAACCTCTTTGTGCAAGGTATTGATGCCAAAAACTGGTTGCTCCCCACTTATCGGTTACCTGCTGGCTTCCCGGACCTCCATAATTGCAAAACAGTACGGGGTATTTTTTATTGTTGTCGAAATTTGCTGGCTTTAGCATCCAGCCGTTTAATGTATCGCCTTTGCTGTTGGGTACTTTTATAAACGCAGTTCTTCCAAATGCATATTCATTTAATAATCTTTTTAAAGCAGCATTGTCTTTAAGTATTTTAACCTGCTTACCTTTGGCATCGTAAATAGCAATTACAGGTGGCGAATTAATATCAGAATAAGTATCTACATAATAAGTAAGATCGCTGTTCATGTCAATAACATGAAAGCCGGCGCCTTTTGTAATTTGTTTAGGTTCAGTATTACTGTTATTATAGTTTACTTCAAATAACTGCCTGTCCATAGGAGAGAACATGGCGGCAGTATAATAAACGGTTTTATTCTTTTCATCAATGCCCAAAACATTATCTACATCGTAATTGCCTTTTGTAAGTTGCGCCTGCAGGGTTCCGTTCATCTGGTAGAGGTAGATGTGTTTATGTCCATCTCTTTCGCTGGTAGTTATAAAATGTTTTCCATCGGCTAAAAATTTAAGGTCATCATTTATTTCTACATAATACTTATTTGTTTCGTCGTACATAGCAGATGTTGTACCGTTATTAGCATCCGCAATTAGCCATTTTAAATGATTTTGTAAACGGTTCATCCACGCAACGGCCAGCTTGTTGTTGTCTTCTGTCCATTTAATCCGGGGGATATAAATATCTGTTTCTTTACCTGTATTAACGGTTACATCTTTGGCTGTTGCTACATTATAAATATGTATGGATATAGCAGAATTGGTCTCGCCAGCCTTTGGATATTTATAGCTGTATTGCGTTGGATAAAGCCCGCTGAACATAGTTATACTATACTCAGAAACCTTGCTTTCGTTAAACTTATAATAGGCTATGTAAGTACCATTCTTACTCCATTGAAAAGCCCTCGAAAACTCGAACTCTTCTTCATATACCCAATCGGCATTGCCGTTAATTATTTTGTTCCATGCACCATCTTTGGTAACCTGCGTAGTTTTTAAACTTTTAAGGTCTTTATAAAAAAGGTTATTATTTTTTACGAAAGCTACTTTGCCGCCATCAGGAGAATAAGTAGCATGAAGTATTTTATCGTTATCTATCCTGACGGTTTTTTTTGTGGCAATATCATAAGCATACACAAAAGCTTTACTGCTGCGACGATATATTTTCTCTCTTTCACTAAAGATCAGCAGTTTCTTTTCATCAGTATTCCATTCTATATCAGCCAGCGATAAAACATTTCCTTTATCATCTTTTACATCACGGGCATTTACAATTGTTTCAATTGTTTGCCCTGTAAGAAAATCATTTTTTTGCAAGCCTTCTTCTGTAGTTTCAGCATAAAATTTTCCGTTTTGCATGCTTCTGAAACCGGGAACATTTTCTGAGCGAAAAGTTCCAAGCCGATAAATATCATCAAACGAAAGTTGTTTTTTTTGCGCAACAACTAAAAAAGGCAATAAGAGAAATGCAAACACGACTCTTTTCATTAATAATTTTTTAGAGGGCTAAATGTAAAGATTTAATGAAGAATGATGAGAAGGTGAAAAATAAATCAAATAATGATTTTAAGGGGAAGTTGCTTATATGTAACTTTTACCCGTTAAATAAATTTTTTGTTTGGAAGCTATAACTGCTTTAAATTTCGGAACATTAAATGAAATAGAAAGATCATGAAAGTAGTATGTTTAAGCTTTTCCTCCTTGTTGCTTCTTTTTGCATTGGTGGCTTATAAAGATGATGTAAAAACAACACAGAAATTTATAGAAACAGCGTACATGGACTCTTCGGTTAAGCCCGGGGATAACTTTTTCCTGTTCGTAAATGGTAAATGGATTAAAAATACCGTTATTCCCCCAACGGAGTCTGGAGTGGGTTCGTTTTTAGATGTATATAATGGTACAAAAGGACATTTAAGATTTATACTTGACTCGGTTTCAAAAGTTCCGCAGGCAAAGGGAAGCCTTGAACAAAAAGTGGGAGATTTTTATGCATCGGGAATGGATTCCATTGCAATTGAAAAACGTGGATACGAACCTTTGAAACCTTACTTTCAGCAAGTAAATGCTTTAACCGACGCCAAAAGCATTATGCAATTTGAAGCACTAAGGCACAAAGAAGGCTTCAGCTACATTGCTGCAATGGGTATTGGTGCGGACGACAAAAACAGCAGCAGGAATATTGCTGCTTTCTACCAGGCAGGATTAGGGTTGCCCGACCGGGATTATTATTTTAAAACAGATGCGGCAACCACAGCTATACAGGAAGCATATAAAAAATATATGCAAAAGATATTTACACTTACCGGCGATGATGCTGTAACTGCGGCTAAGAAAGTAACGGAAGTATATGCACTTGAAAACCAGATGGCAGAAAGCCATCGTACCAATGTAGAGCTAAGAGATCCGCAAAGCAATTACAACAAAATGGCCATTACTGAGTTAGATAAAAAGATGCCTGTTATAAGCTGGTCGTCTTTTTTAAGTAACATGGGTGCAACAACTGATTCGGCAAATGTTGGTCAGCCTGCATACTATACTAAATTAAATGGTTTACTTACAACCATACCCATAAGTACCTGGAAAGCGTATTATAAGTTTCATATTGCAGATGATGCTTCATCTTATTTAAGCAGCGCTTTTGTAAACGCAAAATTTGATTATACCCGAATATTAAGCGGCCAGCAACAAATAAAGCCACGCTGGGAGCGCATGTACCGTGCAACGGACAGCCACCTGGGAGAGGCTTTAGGGCAACTGTATGTAAAAAAATATTTTACTGCCGATGCAAAGCAGCGAATGCTTGCTCTGGTAACTAACCTCGAAAAATCTTTTGATGCTCATATTCAAAATCTTGACTGGATGAGCAGTGATACTAAGGTAAAGGCGAAGGATAAGTTGTATGCCTTTATGAAAAAAATAGGTTTCCCTGATAAGTGGAGAGATTACAGCAAGGTTACCGTTAACAGGAATACTTTTTTTGAGAACCTTATTTCTGCCGGTAAAAATGAATACCAGTACCAGCTAAGCAAATTGAATAAAACGGTTGATAAAACAGAATGGGGCATGACGCCGCCAACCATTAATGCTTATTATAATCCTACATTTAATGAGATCGTTTTTCCTGCAGGTATTTTACAATTCCCTTTCTTCGACCCCAAGGCTGATGATGCCATAAATTATGGTGGTATAGGTATGGTAATTGGCCATGAAATGACACATGGATTTGACGACCAGGGAGCGCAATACGATAAAGAAGGCAACCTTAAAAACTGGTGGGCGAGTGAAGACAGTGCAAAGTTTGTAGCCAAATCAAAATCGGTAATTGACCTGTATAACACTTTTACAGTATTGGATAGTTTGCATGTAAACGGCAGCCTTACAACCGGCGAGAACATGGCTGATATTGGGGGTATTGCCATAGCTTATGATGCTTTTAAAATGACTCCGCAAGGACAAAGCAATACTAAGATTGACGGCTTTACACCCGACCAGCGTTTCTTTATTTCGCTTGCACAAATATGGAGATCAAAACAGAAAGATCAAACAACGAGGTTACGCATTAATACCGATCCGCATTCGCCTGCTATGTACAGGGTAAATGGGCCACTGCAAAATTTTACACCATTTTATACGGCATTTAATGTAAAACCCGGAGAGAAGATGTATTTGCCCCAGGACAAGCGTATTAAAATCTGGTAGCAAAGGGGCTATTAGTGTTGGTTCATTCCCAAATTAGGTAGTGCCTTCCATGCTTGTTCTGCTTCAAACATTTCTAATATAAATTTATCAAACTAAATTTTTTGCTATGGGATTATTAAGAGAATTTAAAGAGTTTGCTGTAAAAGGCAATGTAATTGATTTAGCTGTAGGCGTTATTATCGGTGCTGCATTTGCAAGGATTATCGATTCGGTAATTAACGATTTAGTTATGCCACTTATAGCAGCAGTTATAGGATCTCCCGACTTTAGTAATGCTTATATCCCTTTAAAGTCAGGCATTCCTTATGGCTTATCTATAGCAGAGGCCAAAGCACGAGGTCCAGTATTTGCTTATGGAAATTTTATAACATTGGTTATATACTTTTTGCTTCTTGCTGTTGCTGTTTTTATTATGGTTCAAGCCATAAACCGGCTTAAAAGATCAGCTCCACCACCACCCAATACACGAGAAGAACTATCATCAACCGACAAGTTACTGGTAGAAATCCGGGATTCGTTAGTAAAGAAGGTTTAATAAGAAGGCGAAACTGTTGGCAGAAAAGTTTGGACTAATGCTGCCGGGCAAGGTTACTACTAATGCAAAATCCGTTGTATTACACTGTGACACCCGCGGTAGCGCTTCGCTTTGGTCTGCCTTTTGGTTTTGGTGCCGGTAGCTCCGGTGCATTTATCGCAACAATCCTGCTGCATGATGGCGGGCCATTTTACGGGCATCTATGGGATCTGTTTTGCTGCGCCTTTCTCTGTCGCCTGCCCAGCAAATTATAGTAACCAAAGAAAACGCTTTATTAAGTTTTACATGCTCTCTATCCCCCTGCATGATACCAAATGGGTTAAAGAAACATATCCGGTTCCTCAATCGTGACCACGGCTAACCAAATTATTCATCTATATCAAATCCCACTTTTTCCGGTATTCCCGGTGAAGGTATTGATTTGCTTCCCTGTCATGAATGAACTTTTCTCTCTTACTATTCCAGTTAAGCTGCCTGTTTAGCCGGTAAGAAATTAAAGCAAGATGCATAGGAAGTGTCATCTTTCTTGCATACTCTAAATTTGATTCAGGTTGTACGCGTGATTTAACTGCATTCACAAAATTTTGCTGATGTCCCGGTGATCTTATAAGGGTAACAGGCACTTCGGGTATATCCGTCACTGTCTGCCCGTTGATGGTGATCTCTCTTGTTTGATAATCGCAAAGTAATGTTCCTTTATCGCCCTCAAAATACGCCCCTATACCTCGCTTCGCAGCTCCGGGTACATCAGGAGGTACATGTGTCCAATGGAGATTAAGACCATCAAATTCGTAATCTGCATCAATCCATAGAGGAGCATCGCCAATACCCGTTGAAGCTTCTCCTCTTGCATGAATAGTTTTTAATCCTTTAGGTGCAACAGACCAAAAAACAATGTCGGCAATGTGACTCCAAAAATCCTGGAACACGCCGCCGGAGTAATCCATAAAATACCTGAAAGTAAAATGTGCTCTTTGAGGGGTGTACTCTGCATAAGGCGCAGGCCCAAGCCACATATCCCAATCTAAGGTTGGTGGGGGTGTTTGTATTTTAGCAGGGCCAAGGTCAGGAGGCAAGCCTGTTTTCCAAAGGCGAACCGTATGTACTTTTCCTATGGCCCCTGATTGAATGATTTCTACTACCCTATGAAAATTTTCGCCTGCATGTATGTGATTACCTAACTGAAATATCCGGTCGTGCCGCTTTAAACTTTTCAACATTTTCTGTCCTTCTCTCACATCGTATGCTAAAGGCTTCTCCCCATAAACATCTTTACCAGCCTGAAATGCAAGGATAGCAATTTGTGCATGCCAATGATCGGGAGTAGCACAGGTGATGGCATCAATATCTTTAAGGTCTAAGATATGCCTGAAGTCTTTATATCCTTTAGCCTTGCTATCGGGTTGAAGCGTTTGCAGGTTTTTCAGGCTTGCGTTTAAATGATCCTCGTCAACA
>JAABUN010004192.1_pt1 | contig 20246 bp, 23 predicted proteins | sample 5559311 | NCBI WGS metagenome assembly JAABUN01 (sample SAMN10711877, study PRJNA513370) | rock metagenome | isolation source: Antarctica rocks | place: Antarctica: Victoria Land, Siegfried Peak sud
ATCGAGACCTACAACCAGACCGCCAAACCATTCAAGTGGACCTACACCGGAAAGGTCCTCGAGGCATGAAGGCACGAACTAGCAGGATGAACCACTAGCGCCGGCAGCGCGCCGTCGAGTGCCCATGAGCCCCCGACCACCGGGGGCGGATGGGCACTCACCGCCGTCAGGAAGCGCTTCGGCTCGTCGCGGTGCCCGGGGCCGAGGTCAGCGCGGGCGCGCCCTCCAGCGCGGCACGGGCCTGGACGAGCGTCCGCGTGGCGGGCGCGGGGGTCAGCGGCGGCGCCGTGCTCAGCGCGTTCGGCCAGCGCACGAGCCGCGCGATCACGACGATGCGCTGCCTCGCGCTCCACACGGGATGGCAGGCGGTTAGCACGAGGCGGTCGGAGCGGGCCGTGCGCAGCACCTCGGCCTGCTCGGGCGAGACTATGCGCGTCCGCTCCACGGCGTACTCGTAGGCCCCATAGGGCATGGAGACCTGGATCCGGTCGCCCGGGTCCAGCACGTTGAGCTTGCGAAACGGCGCGCCGTGAGTGCTGCGGTGCCCCGCGATTCCGACCGTGCCGCGGCGGCCGGGCAGCGCCGTCCCGGCGTAGTGCCCCGGCGCCCTGCTCAAGCTGGCGGCGTCGGTGCCCTGCACCCAGACGGCGGAGAGCCCGATCCGACGGATGCGCAGCCGCCCGATCGGCTCACCGGCCTGCGTCGTGGTGTCGAGGCGGCGCGCCGTGCGAGCGCGGGCGATCATCGTGGTGCGCGCGGAGGTCAGGCGCGCGTCAGCGAAGCGCGCCTGAATCGCGGCGTACCGCTCGCTGAGGTCGTCCTGGGCCGCCGACGCCTGGAGGGCCCCGATGGGCTCCTGCCAGGCGGTCGTGAGCGCAGCGTCGACCACGGCGACCAGGCCAGCCGCCGCGAGAAGCGCTCCGAGGAGGCGGCGGGCCCGGCTCAAGCGCGGCGCGAGGAGCGCATGAGCGCCACACCCCCGGTCAGCGCGAGCAGCCCGATCAAACCGAGCAGCGCCACGTTCGAGCCCGTGTAGGCGAGCTTCGACGGCGTCGTGTCCGCGTTCGCCGCGGTCGCCGGCGCCGTCTGAGCGGCCCCGGAATCGGGGCTCGTCGCCGTCTCGGGCGAGACCTCGTTGGTGGGCTTCTGCGTCGGCTTGGTCGGCTTGGTCGGCTTGGGCGTTGTCGGCGTGGTCGTCGTCAGCCGCGGTTTGGGGTTGTAGTCGCCGGTCGGATCGTCGGTCTGAGCGGTCGCGATGGCCGGCGAGGCCAAGGCGAGAATGGTCATTAGGGTGAGGGAGAGCCTTGCGGTCATGCGCAGAGAGTAACGACAAGCGGCCAGATGCCAATCCTTCCCTTCTGAGTTCTGTCAGATCGCCGCCCCCGAGCGCCTGCGACGACGCACCTTCCGCAGAGCGGCGCCAAGAGGTCTAGCCTTCGACCAACTGTCCTGGCGCAGACCGTTGCGCCTCCCACGAACCCAGGGGTACATCGCTTCCCATGCGACGTCTTGTCGTCACCGCTCTGCTTGCCGTTCTCGCCGTGGCCGCCGTGCCGTCGGGCGCGAGCGCGGCCAGCTACGGCATCTCCGATCAGCAGCCCACCACCTTCACCAACCCGCTCTACCAGCCGCTCAAGCTCAAGTACGCGCGGTACGTCTCTCCGTACGACGTCGTCTCCGATCCCGTGCAGCTGCAGCGCTTGGCCACGTGGTACGTGGCCGCGCTCAGCGCCAAGCAGCGCATCGTCGTCTCCTTCGAGCACTCACGCACCGCCGGCAAGGAGCAGACGCTGCCGACCGTCGGCCAGTACGCCACCGCCATGCGGGGGTTCAAGAAGACGTTCCCGAAGATCAAGGAGATCAACACCTGGAACGAGGTCAACCGCTGCCAAACTGGCGGGCGGACGGAGGGCCAGCCCAAGGGGATCTGCAAGGCCGCCAAGGGCTCGAAGGTCCTCAAAGGGTACTATGGCGTCTCCCGCAAGGTCTTCAAGGGGTCGAAGTACAAGATCATCCCGCTCAACGTGCTCGACGAGAAGGACCCCAGGCCGGCGATCGCCTACGTGAAGGCATTCAGGAAGATCGCCAAGCCCCTGCCGAAGATCTGGGGCATCCACAACTACTCCGACACGAACCGCTTCTCGCAGAAGCGCACGAAGAAGATCATCAAGGCGATCGGTCCCAAGGGCGAGATCTGGCTCTTGGAGACGGGCGGTCAGCTGCACCTCGGCAAGAAGAACTTCGGCGAGGCGACGGCAGCCAAGGCGCTGAAGTGCATGTTCAAGATCGGCAAGATCAAGCGGATCAAGCGCGCGTACATCTACCAGTTCAACGCGTTCGCCGGCCCTCAGTCGACGGAGTCGTACTTCGACGCGGGCCTCATCGGCCCCGACGGCACCACGACGCGCAAGGGCTACGAGGTCGTCCGCAGGCACTCGAGCAAGGGCGGCTGCTAGTCGCGCGCTGATGTCCGTGGGTGCCTCCGCGCACCGACGGGCGCAGGGCGATTCCTCCCGGCGCCGCGGCGCCGGGAGGAAAGCCGTGGCGTACCACGTCGCAGGACTAGACTCCTCGCGTGCCGCCCACCTTCTGCCGCCACAACCGCTTCGTCGAGAACTGTCCGATCTGCTCGAAGAAGGAGCGTGCGAAGCCCGGGACCGTGAGCGGCGCGGCCTCCTCCGGCCCCGGCGGCGCGCGGCGCACGTCGCCCGCGCAGGCGCGCCACAGCGCCTCGGGCGCGGTCAAGCGCCGGGCCCCGCGGCCGTCGTCGCAGATGGTCGTGCGCCACTTCACGCGCGCCGCCGACGACGGGTACGAGAACGACCTCGTGCCCGGGCTGCGCTCCTCCGAGGACGCCGCGCGGCTCGCCGACGAGCTCACCTTCGCGATCTCGCGCCTCGAGGAGCTGCGCACGGCGCCGCCCGGGCTCTACGGCGAGGTGGCCGCCCTGGCCGCGACGGGGGAGGTCGAGGAGGGCCTCTGGCTAGCGTTCCTCATCGCGTACTTCTCGCCTCTCGAGGCCACCGACGACCCGTTCTCGGCCATCTCCGCGGCCCGCGTGCCGTGGGCGTCGGGCGAGCTCCCGCGGCTCGAAGGGATCGCGCTCGGGCTGCGGCCCGCGCACGACCCGGCCCAGGGCGAGCGCATGCTCGTCGCGTACCGCGCCTGGGCCGCGAAGGGCGAGTCGCAGCACGCGATCCTGGCCGGCGAGCCCTCGTGGGACGCCTCGCGCCGCTTCGACCGCGCGTTCGAGCGCCTCGCCCTGCCGGGCTTCGGGAGGGTGCCGCGCTACGAGTTCGTCACGCTCGCGGGGACGCTCGGGCTGATCGACGCGGTGCCGCACTCGCTCCTGCTCGCCGACGCCGTGGCCACGCCGACGATGGCGGCCAAGCGCATCTTCGGGATCGGCGATCCGCTGCTCATCGGCCGCCGTGCGGGCGAGCTCGCGGCCAAGGCGACCATCGACCTTTCCGCGTTCGACCTCGCGCTGCAGAACTGGGGCGCACCCGAGAATGAGCGGATCACCGCCGGCTCCGCCCTCCCGGCCGAGCCGGACGCCAAGGTGCGCGCACCGATCGCCGCTGCGCTGCGCGTGCCCTGAGCGTTCCGTCTGAACGGCCTGCCAACGTTCCCCGCCCGTGCAGGTCGATGGCATCGCACCCGGCGACATGGTTCGCGTCTCCTCCCAGGGTCGGATCTTCCACGCCGTCGTCCGCGGCGCCGTCCTCGGCGGTCTGGACCTCGACCCGATCGAGCGCGGGGTCAGCCGGCGCCGCGTGAAGGCCGGCGACGTCGTCGAGCACTGGGCGCGCACGGACCGTCCGCGGGCCGAGAGCGCGAACGATCGCCGGCAGCGGTCCTTCGACGACCTGCTCGATCGCTAGCCGCGGTCCCGCAAAGTCTTCGTCCGCAGTTTGCGGCCCTTCTCGCGCTCGCGAGGGGCGAACCGCTGCCTCCGCACCCTAGTGCGGGCGACAGCGTTCGCGGGCGGGGAGGCGGGAATGGCGGTGACGACGTCCGACGAGGACGCCGGGGAGATGACCGAGCTGCGCTCGCGGCGGCGGCCGAGGCGTTGCTGCTCGACATTGTGCATCGTCACGCCGACGAGCTGCTGCGGGTTGCGGGAACGCACTCGCTCTGCGCCGACGACGCGAACGACGCCTACCAGCGCAGTCTCGAGCACTTCTTGCGCAAGGGGCGACGGCTGCGGGGCGAGACCGCCGACCGGTGGCTGTTCACCGTCGTCAAGCGCGAGGCGCAGGCGGTCCGGCGGGCGCGCGGCGAGCTGGTCGGCGCCGCCGAGATGGACCTCGATCGTCTCGAGGCACGCCACGACGCCTCGCCCGAGGACCGCGCGCTTGCCGCGGATGCTGTCGCGCGCAGCGCCGAAGCGCTGCGCTCGCTCAAGCCGCAGGAGGTCCGCGCACTGTGGCTCAGGGCGGGCGGGCGCTCCTACGCGGAGATCCAGCAGGCCACGGGCTGGTCGTACACGAAGGTCAACCGCTGCCTGACCGAAGGTCGTCGCGCGTTCCTCGCGCGGTGCGCGGCGCTCGAGGCCGGGGCGGAGTGCGCGCGCTGGCGCGGCGTGCTCGCGGCGCTGGCCGGCGGGGAGGCACGGGCGGAGGAGCTCGCGGCGCTGCGGCCGCACCTGCGCCGCTGCGCGGCTTGCAAGGCGACCCTCCGGGCGCTGCACGCCAGCAGCGCCTCGGTGGCGACGATCCTGCCGCCGGGGCTGGTCGGCGTCGGGGCGGCGGAGGGCCACGGCGGGGGCGAGCGCCTCGAGGCCGCCGGCCGCTGGCTCACCCGGCTCTACGAGGCGGTCGCCGGGCCGGTCCAGGAGCGCGCCGCCGCGGGCGCGTTGAAGTGGCACGCGGCGGTGGAGGCGGCGGCCGGAGGGAAGGTCGCGGCGGTCGCCGCCTCGACGGTCGCACTGGCCGGGGGCGGCGCGGTGGTCGCGCACGACGCGGCGCGGCCGGCGCGGCCGTCGGCGGAACGCGCCGCGACGATCTCGAGGGTGGCTCGCGGAGACACACCGCGGACCGCGAAGCGCCCGCCCGCTCAGGGCACGACCGCGGCGGTGCGTTCGCCGGACACCGCCACAGCCTCAAGGCGCGCGCGCTCCGGCGCCACCCGGGTGCCGCGATCGGGGACCGCTCGCTCGACGGCGCCCTTCGCCGCCGGGGAATCGCCCGGACGGCGTGAGTTCGGCGTCGGTCCGGGCCGCTCGGTCCCCGCGGCGAGCGGGCGCTCACGAGCGTGGGGGCGGCGGAGAAGCGTCGCCGGCGCCGCCGCGCGCCCGACGGCGCGCCGCTTCACCGCCACCGCCGCGACCCCGGCGACGACCTCCACGCTGACGGATCTCGTCGGCGTCACCACCGCTGCGGGCTCCCGCCCGGCGAAGGCGCGGCCCACCACGACGGGGTCCTCCGCGGCTTCCGAGTTCGGCCCGTGAGCGACCCGCGCGGGGCGTCGCGAGCGCTACGAGGAGCTCTTTGCGCGTGACGTCTGATCCGCAGCCCTTCCGTGTCGGCCTCCTCTACGCGCGGCGCCGCAGCGCAGTGCCTCCGCATAGATCGGCGCAGCCCGATCGTGCCGTCCGAGGCGGTCCCTACGGTTCGTTGCGTCCCTGCCCCTCCTCCGGGAGATGCGATGCCTCTCTGCTTCATCGAACCCCAAGACGCAATCCGAGTCATCGCCGAGTCCGTGGGCCGCGAGGCGCGCCGCCAGCTCGTGGGCGAGCTCGTGCGCGCCTGGGTCGACGAGATCCCCGAGCACGAGCTGAGCACCCACTACGCCAAGGCGATCGCCGACCTCGACGAGCACGACCTCTCGATGCTGGCGGCCTGGCACGCCTCGCTCGAAGTCGGACAGCCCATCGCCAACCGCGACTTCCTCGTGCACGTCTTTCCGACGCTCGGCGAGAACAAGCGGGAGGCGCTGAAGATCGCCGCCGGCTTCCGGGGGGAGGAGGCCTTCGACGCCGGGGTCGCCGAGGAGGAGGCGCTCGACACGGTCCTTCCCCGGCTCTCGCGCGAGCGGGCCACGGAGCTCGCGCAGGAATGCCTCGAGCTCTACCTCTGGGACCGCCTGGGCTGCGACAACTGACGCTCGTCGCCGTGCCCGTCTCAGCGGCGCCGAGCGCCGAGACCGGGGTCGGTCAGCGTGCCGCCGCGCCGGCGGCGCACGAGGTAGACCAGGGCCGTCGCGACGAGCACGGACAGCACGACGCCCGCGCCGGTCGGCCTGCCGGAGATCGCGTACACGACCAGGCCCGCAAGGAAGCTGCCCGCGATGCCGATGAGGATCGTCTGCGGGATCGACATCGGATCCTTGCCGGGGAGCGCCAGGCGTGCGAGCGCCCCGACGAAGAGCCCGGATACGGCGAGGAGGATGAGATAGGTGAGCAGGCCCATGTCGGCGAGCTTACGTCACCTGGCGCGGCGCAGCACGTCGTAGCGCCCGACGCCGGACCGGCCGTCCATCCGCCAGGCGAAGAATGCGCAGTCCAGCCGCAGGCGCCCGAGGTCGAGCGAGGTGCCGCAGAGCACCTGACCGGCCGCGCGGCGGCCCGGGTCGTCCTCGTCGGCGAAGACCTCGATGCTCGCGCGGCGCTGGCGCCCGTCCGCGTCGCTGGTGGTGGAGAGGCGTGCCTCTTCGATGGGGATCGCCGCAACCACCCCGTCCTCGGCGGGCGTTGCGAACAGCGAGGCGGCGAGCGCCTCGTCGGCGTGCGACTTCGCGTCGGTGGGGCGGATCGCCGTCACCGAGAGCGCGAGGTCCTCCTCGATCCAGGCCGAGACGGTGCGCGCGAGCGCGATGCGCTCCCAGTCGGGGGCGCCCCAAGCGTGGCCGCGCTGGCCGAGGCAGTGCACCGCGCGCTCCTCCCCGTGGACGGTCGCGAGGCCCGTCACGCGGCAGAGCTGCTCGTAGCCCTCCGTGCCGCCCGCGATGGCGGCGGAATGGTCGGGGGCCAGCACGCCGGCCGGGGAGAGCGCCGTGTAGCGCAGCTGGAAGCCGCTGCGTCCGTCGTCGCTCGTGAACGACACGTCCCAGGCCTCCAGCGGGACGTGGGTCAGGGTCCGCACGCCCGCGGCGCCGACGTCGTCCCATCCCGCGCCCGCGTCGACGGTCAGGCCGCCCGCGGCGCGAATGGCGATCGGCTCGAAGCCACCGAACAGGATCGCGAGGCCGCTGGCCTCCGGGGTCCCATCCTCGCCGGGCGCGAGGCCGACCCGGGCGATCCCGAACAGCTGCGCGTCGACGTCGCCGAAAGCGTAGGTGATGGCGTCGCTGAAGCCGGGGCCGGTGCGCGGCCGCGGAGCCTCGTCGGCCTCGGTGACGCTCACGGCAGCCGGCGGGGGTCGACGTCGTGGGCGGTTCCCTCGACGGTGTCGTCGGGCGCGCGCGATCGACCGGGCTGCGGGCCGCTCCGCCGCGCGGTCCCGTAGCGGAACGCGGTCCCGCCGCCCAGCGCGGCCGGATCGAGCATCCGCCTGGCCACGCCCCCGATCAGCATGCGTCGCACGATCGCGCGCGTCGGCGGGAGCAGGAGCAGCACGCCGAGCAGATCGGTCACGAAGCCCGGCGTCAGCAGCAGCGCGCCGCCGAAGATCACCAGGGCGCCATCGAGCACCTCGCGCGCGGGCACCTTCCCCGCCGCGGTCGCCGCCTGGAAGCTCCGCCACGCGGCCCGGCCCTGCGAGCGCATGAGCACCGAGCCGAGGATCGAGTCGAGGAGGAGCAGCCCGATCGTCGGCAGCACGCCGATGGCGCCACCCACCTGGATGATCACGAAGAGCTCCACGAGCGGCACCACGATGAAGAGCAGCACGAGCAGAGGCACTGCCTTGCAGGCTACGCGGTCCCGCCGAGCGCGAGCATCGCCTCCATCCAGGCGCTCCGCGGCCGTCAGGTGCGAGAGGCACCATGCCGGGCCCACAGCTCCGAACGCGCCCGGGCTGGCGCGTAGACGCTAGGTCAGCTCGACGGTGACGCCGGGCATGCGGTCCAGGCCGACGAGCTCGATGAGCCTCGCGATCTGCGGCGCGGCGCCGCGCACGAGCATCCGGCGGCCGGTCTGACGTAGCCGGCAAGCGACCATGGCGAGGTCGAGCATCACCGACGCGTCGGCGAACGAGAGGCCGGAGAGGTCGACGAGCAGGTCCGTCTTGACCGCGAGCGCCCGGGACATCGCACGCCGGCGGCGGCTCTGCGTCGATCGATCCTCGTCGCCGGTCACGCGCAGGACCGGCGGACTGTCCTCTAGCGCGACGATGCGACGAACCTAGCTGAAAGATCGCCCGGCGCGCACGGAGCTGCTGGCTAGACTGGTCAAATGGCAACCGTGGATGATGTCGAAGCCGCCCTGACGAACGTGATCGACCCCGAGCTGGGGCTCGACTTCGTCGAGCTCGGCCTGATCTACGAGATCGCCGTCGACGGCCCGGACGTCCACGTCACCTACACGCTCACCTCGCAGGGCTGCCCCATCGGGCCGCAGGTCGAGGAGCAGATCGACGAGTTCGTGTCTGAGCTCGAAGGGGTCGACCGCGTCATCGTCGGCGCGACGTTCGTCCCACCGTGGACACCGGAGCGCATGTCCGAGGACGCGAAGTTCGCGCTCGGCTACTAGCCGCGCACGACGCCGGGCCAACGCTCCGATCGCACGTCCTCGCGGTTTCGTCCTAGACCATGCGCCCCCGGCTCGCACTCCTCGTCCTCGTCACGGTCGGCGCCACGGGCCTCGCTCCTGCGGCGTCGGCAGCCACTCCGACCGGTCGCCTGCTCGTCACGCTCGACCCCGCTCCTCAGGGCGCGCCCATCGGCCGCGCCGCCGCCGCGGACCTCGCGACGGACGCCGACGGCCGTCTCTCGGGCGCGCGCGTGCCGCAGCTCGACCTCGTCACCGTCCGACCCGCGGCCGGCGGCTCGCTCGCAGAGCTGGCCCGGAACCTTCGCACGCATCCCGGCGTCGCGCGCGTCGAGGTCGAGCAGCGCGCCGAGCTGCGCGCCGTGCCGAACGACCCGGCGCTCGTCACCCTGGAGCCGGCCCCTGGCGCTCCGGCCGGCACCCCGGTGCAGTGGTGGGCGCAGCGCCAGGGTCTGTTCGCCGCGTGGGACGTGCCCCAGGCGCTCGACGCCACCGTGGCGGTCATCGACACGGGCATCGACGCCGAGCACCCGGATCTCGCGAGCCGCATCGCGCAGACCGCCGACAACGACCAGGGCACCGGCCACGGCGCCGCCACCGTCGACGAGATCGGCCACGGGACCCACGTCGCCTCGATGGCCTGCGCAGCGGCGGACAACCAGATCGGCATCGCGGGCGCCGGATTCGGCTGCAAGCTGCTCGTCTACAAGAGCGACCTCTCCGACAGCTCGGTCGCCGCCTCCATCGTGCAGGCCACCGACCGGGGCGCCGACGCGATCAACATGTCCTTCGGCACGGACGGCAAGAGCCCCGCCACGGAGGTCATCAGGAGCGCCATCCAGTACGCCTACGACCGCGACGTCATCCTCGTCTCGGCCGCGGCCGACGACCCGACCGAGCAGCAGGGCTACCCCTCCAACGTGCTCCAGCCGACGGGTACGGGAACGGATCTCGACCGCGGCCTCGGCCTCTCGGTCACGGCGGCGAACGTCGCCGACCAGAAGGCGAGCTTCGCGGGATTCGGCTCGCAGATCTCCCTCGCCGCCTACGGCGCGTGGAACACGGGCACCGGCGGTCCGCGCGGCCTCCTCGGCGCCTTTCCCCGGCAGACCACCGAGCTCGAGGTGGGCAGCCTGAGCCCGCCCCTGTCCCCGTGCACCTGCCGCACGACGTTCGCCGGCGACAACCGCTGGGCCTACGTCCAGGGCACGTCCATGGCGAGTCCGATCGTCGCCGCGACCGCCGCGATGGTCCGCCGCCTCAATCCCGACCTCAAGGCCGCCGAGGTCATCCGCCTGCTCAAGGCGACCGCGCGGCGCCCTGCCGGCAGCGGCTGGAAGCCCGACCTGGGCTGGGGCATCCTCGACGCGGGCGCCGCCGTGAACGCCGCGCGGCTCGTCGACCGGCGCGCCCCCGCCACCAGAGTGCGCGTCTCCAAGCCACGCTCGTCGATTCTGATGCTCCACATCGTCGGCGTCGACAAGGCGCCCGACGGGGTGCTCGCCAGCGGCATCGCGCACTTCGACGTCCTGCGCACGATCGACGGCCGCAGGGCCAAGCGCGTCGCCCGCACGACGAGGCGCAGGGTCAGCCTGAAGGTCCGCCGCGGGCCGCGTTACACGTTCTGGGCGGTCGCGACCGACAGGGCGGGCAACCGCGAGCCTGAGCCGAATCGGCCCGACGCCCGCATCCGCCTCAAGCCATAGGGCCCGTCTCGTCGCCTGCCGCCTGGCGCGAGCCGCCGCCCTTCTTGGCCAGCGCGACCAGCTCGGCGAGCGACTGGTCGAGGCCGTCCGCGAGCTTCTGAAGGTCCCCCAGCGCGTCGTAGTCCCCGAGCAGGCCGAAGTTCACCTTGCCGTTGTAGGACATGATCGCGATCGCGAGCGCGTGGTCCTCGGGGAGGAACGCGACGGGGAAGACGTCCTGCAGCTCCCGCCCGCGCGCGTAGATCGGAAACTGCGGCCCGGGGATGTTCGTGACGATGAGGTTGAACAGGCGCGTCGAGAAGTTCAGCCGCGAGGCCTGCGCGAGCACCGTCGGCGGCGCGAAGCCCTGCACGCTCGCGAGCACCTCGGCCCCCACCGCCTGCTTGGATCGCTTCAGGTCGTCCATCCCGGCGCGGACCGCGCGCAGCCGCGCCACCGGATCCTCGACGTAGACCGGCAGCGGCCCGCGCATCGCCGCGATCCGGTTGCCGAACTGGCCGCGCTCTTGCTCGGCACGGATCGAGACGGGGACGAGCGCACGCAGCTCCAGCCCCTCGATGCGGATCCCGCGCGAGCGGAGGAACTGGCGCAGGGAGCCCGAGACGGCGGTGAGCACCACGTCGTTGACCGTGCCGCCGAACGTGTCCTTCACGAGCTTGAAGTCGCGCAGCTCCGCGCGGACGCCGACGAAGCGGCGATGGGGCCCGATCGGGACGTTGAGCGGCGTCTGGGGCGCTGGGTTCATCCCGGCCCAGACGAGCTCGCCGATGCCTTCTGCCGCCTCGAGGACCTCGCCGAGCACCGTTGTCGGCTTCGCGATCACCCCGAGCGCGCCAGTCACCCCGCCGATCCCGGCCCGCACGACGTCGAGCGCGCCCGAGGCGAGCACCTGGGCCACGCTCGGCACGGGCTCGGGTTGCCAGGCGTCGTCGGGGTGCGGGATCTCCGGTGGGACGGGAGAGACGTCGAAGAGCACCGTCGCGAGGTCGATCCCGGAGATGCCGTCGACGAGCGCATGGTGGTTCTTGGAGATGAGCGCGAAGCGGTGCGTGCCGCCGGGGGAGGCGGGCTCGACCCCCTCGATCATCCACAGCTCCCACAGCGGCTTGCTGCGGTCCAGCTGCTGGGAGAAGATGCGCGCGGCCAGGCCCATGAGCTGGCTCTCGGCCCCCGGACGCGGCAGCGCGGTCTGGCGCACGTGGAACTCGAGGTTGAACGAGGGGTCGTCGACCCACAGCGGCCGGGCCGTCTCGAAGCGCGGGAACGTCAGCTTCTGGCGGTAGCGGGGCACGAGGTGCAGCCGCCCGCGGATCGAGTCCAGGAACTCCTCGTAGGCCGGCGGCGGCCCCTCGAAGATCGTCACCGCGCCCACGTGCATGTGGGAGTTCACGCCCTCCTGGTGCAGGAACGCCGTGTCGATGGCACTCAGGCGGTCGAAGTGCTGCTGGGCCATCTCAGACTCTCCTCGCACATCACGCTGGGGCGCAGGCAAAGCTACCGCTACGGTCCGGCCCCATGTTCTCCGCGGAGCTCCGCGTCGCCGCCGCCGGCCTCTGGGAGGCGCAGCACGCCCATCCGTTCGTGACCGGCATCGGGGACGGCACGCTGCCGGCCGACCGCTTCGCCCACTGGGTCCGCCAGGACCACCTCTTCCTGGTCGACTACGCGCGGCTGCTGGCCCTGGGTGCCGCCCGCGCACCCGATCTCGTGACGATGCGCCGCTTCGCCGAGCTGACCGCAGGGATCCTCGGCGAGGAGATGGAGCTGCACCGCGCCCTGGCGGGCGAGCTCGGCATCACCCAGGCGGAGCTCGACGCGGAGGAGCCCGCCCCGGCGACGGCGGCCTACACCGACTTCCTCCTGCGCACCGCGGCCCTCGGCGACTACCCAGAGCTCGCCGCTGCGCTCCTGCCCTGCATGTGGGGCTACCACGAAGTCGGGGAGCGCCTGTCCGCGGGCGGGCGTCCCGGCCATCCCCAATACGACGCATGGATCGACACGTACGCCGCGCCGGAGTTCGCCGCGCTCGCGGCGTGGTGCCGCGGGCTGGTCGACGACCTCGCCGCGGATGCCGCTCCGGCGCTGCGGTCGAGGATGAGGCGGGCGTTCGTCACGTGCTCGCGGCACGAGCTCGCGTTCTGGGAGATGGGCTGGAGCTTTGTGCGAGGGGACACGTGACTGAGGACGGCGATCTCCGGCGTGCCCTCTCGGTACGCGTCCTGATCGTCGCGCTCGTGGCGCAGCTCGTCCTCTTCGGGGGGCTGCTCTTCTTCGTGCTCAACGGCTTCCCGGGCTTCGGGCCGTCCGAGGAGGCGGGCGCGGGCCGCCCGGTGGCCGACGCGGGGCGGCGAGCGGCGGCCCCCACCGTGGCCGCCGTGCCCACGGCGACGGTCGATCGCTTCGACGCGGAGCGCGCGCTGCAGCTCGTGAAGCGCCAGGTCGCCTACGGCCAGCGTCCCGCGGGCTCCGACGCGCTGCGGCGCGCCGCCCGGATGCTGCGCCCGCTGCTGCCGCGCGGCCGCTTCGAGGCGGTGCCCGGGCATCCCGGGCTGCGCAACGTCGCCGGCTCGATCCGCGGCCGCCGGCCGGCGCTGCTCATCGGCGCCCACTACGATACGGAGGCCACCCCGCCCGGTTTCGTCGGTGCCAACGACTCCGCGGCGGGCACCGCGGCTCTCGTGGAGGTCGCCCGCGCGCTGCGCCGGCTGGACCGGCCGGCGCGCGCGCGCGAGGTGCGCTTCGTGCTCTTCGACGGCGAGGAGGAGCCGCTCGAGGGTGACGGCGGCGACTTCTACGCGGCCGCCCTGCGCGGCTCCAAGGCCTACGCGAAGGCGCACGCCGACGAGCTCGCGAGGATGGTCCTGCTCGACTACGTCGGGAACGCGGGCCTGCGCCTGCCACGCGAGTCCACGAGCGACGCGGGGCTCTGGCGCCGGCTGCGCGAGGCCGCCCGGGCCGTCGGCGTGGAGCGGGTGTTCCCCGACCGCGACGGGGACGCGGTGCTCGACGACCACACGCCGTTCCTGCGCGCGGGCGTCCCGTCGATCGACCTCATCGACTTCTCCTACCGCTACCGCGACACGACGCGCGACACCGTCGACAAGCTCTCCGTCGCCAGCCTCGACGCGGTGGGCGAGAGCGTCGTCGAGCTCGTGCGCCGGCTTGACGGCACGGGCCGCTGACGCAGCGAGGGCGCCGTCGGCTTGAGCGCTGAGGCGCCCTCCTACACTCAGGGCATGGCCGTCGAGAAGCTCCTGCTCGCCGCTCCTCGCGGCTACTGCGCCGGGGTGGACCGGGCCGTTCAGACCGTCGAGCGCGCGCTCGAGCTCTACGGCGCCCCCGTCTACGTCCGCAAGGAGATCGTGCACAACAAGCACGTCGTCGCGCAGCTGCGCGACCGCGGCGCGGTCTTCGTCGACGAGCTCCGCGACGAGATCCCCGAAGGCGCGATCACCGTCTTCTCCGCCCACGGCGTCTCCCCGATGGTCCACGCGGACGCCGAGCGCCGACGGTTGCGCACGATTGACGCGACGTGCCCGCTCGTGACCAAGGTGCACCGCGAGGCGATCAAGTTCGCCTCGGAGGGCTACACGATCGTGCTCATCGGCCACGCGGGCCACGAGGAGGTCGAGGGGACGATGGGCGAGGCGCCCGATCGTATCGTCCTCGTGGAGACCGAGGACGACGTGAACGAGCTCGAGGTCGACGATCCCGCGAAGCTCGCGTACATCTCCCAGACGACGCTGTCGGTCGACGAGACCCGCACCATCATCAACCGGCTGCGTGAGCGCTTTCCGGCGATAACCGGTCCGCGCACCGACGACATCTGCTACGCGACGACCAACCGCCAGTCGGCGGTCAAGCAGATGTCCGTCGAGTGCGATCTCGTGCTCGTGATCGGCTCGAAGAACTCCTCGAACTCCGTGCGCCTCGTGCAGGTCGCCCGCGAGCACGGGGCCGCCGCTCACCTGATCGACAACGCCTCCGAGCTCGAGGACGAGTGGCTCGACGGCGTCGGTGTCGTCGGCATCTCGTCGGGCGCGAGCGCCCCGGAGGAGCTCGTAGGTGCGCTCGTGCAGTCCTTCCGTGACCGCGGCGTCGAGGACGTCTCGGAGTTCGAGGTCATGCGGGAGGACGTGCGGTTCATGCTGCCGAAGGCCATCCGTCAGGCGATGTCCGCGGCGGAGGGCTGAACGCTCGTTCACCATCTAGGCTGAGGGATGGTGCGCACGCTCGTCGTCTCCGATCTGCACCTCGGGGCCGCACGCGGGCGTGACGCCCTGCGGCGCCCCGGCCCGCTCGCCGGGCTGGTCGAGGTGGTTCGGGGGGTCGACCGCCTGGTGCTGCTCGGCGACGCGCTCGAGCTCCGCCACGGCCCGCTGCGCGACGCGCTGGCGGCCGCGGCGCAGGTGTTCGCCGCGCTGGGAGCGGCCCTCGGACCGGGCGGGGAGGTCGTGCTCGTCCCGGGCAACCACGACCATGCGCTCCTGGCTCCCTGGCTCGGGAGCCGCGGTGGCGCCGAGGCCCCCGCCCCGCTGGGCCTCCAGGAGCGCGCGGGGCCGCAGCCGACCTGGGCGCTCGCGCAGCTCGCCGCGGCCGCCGCCCCTGCGCGCTTCGACGTCGCCTACCCCGGGATCTGGCTGCGCGCGGACGTGTACGCCACCCACGGGCACTACCTCGACCGGCTCATCACGATCCCGACCTTCGAGCGCCTCGCGGCAGGCGCGATGGTACGGGTCGTGGGCCCGCTCCCGGGGCAGCGCGCGACTCCCGAGGACTTCGAGGCCGCCCTCGCGCCGCTGTACGCCTGGATCGACGCCGTCGCCCAGACCAAGCGGGCCGCGTGGGCGGTGTCGCGACAGTCCGCCTCCGCCCGCACCTGGCAGGCGATCGCCGGAACCGGTCCGCGAACGCTGCGGGCCCGCGCCGTCGCCGCAGCTTTCCCGCTCGCCGTGGCGGGGGTCAACCGGGCGGGGCTCGGGCCCGTCCGCCCGGTGCTGTCAGCCGAGCAGCTGCGCCGGGCGGGCCTCAAGGCGATGGGGGACGTCGTGCGGCTGCTCGGCATCGACGCTAAACACGTCCTCTTCGGCCACACCCATCGCGCCGGCCCGCTGGCGGGGGACGACCTCGCCGAGTGGCGCGCGCCGACGGGCGCGTTACTGCACAACGCCGGGTGCTGGATCGACGAGCCGGTCTTCGCGACCGGCGGCTCGGCGAGCCCCTACTGGGGCGGGCGCGCGATCGTGCTCGAGGACCAGGGGCCGCCGCGCCTGGAGCGCGTGGTGACCCACCTTGGCCCCGACCACGCCGGATAGACTTGCCCGATGCGCGTCCTGGTCGTCGCGACCGCCGTCGCCTTGAGCTCGGCGGGGCTCGTCGCGCTCAAGGCGGTGGCCGACGGACCGTCCTCCTGTGGTGCACGAGGCGGCGAGCGAACCCTTGCCCGCACACCGGAGCTGGCGGTCTTCCGCATGCGTGCGCGCGGAGATCGCGTGGCCGAACGGACCGTCGTCTGCGTCGAGGCCGACGGACGCCGGCAGCGGCTCTTCGGGGAGCGCCACCGGGCGGTGCGAGCGGCCGGCGGCTACTTGATCTACACGCGGCGAGACGGCGACAGGACGCTCCTCGAGCTGCTCGACGTGCCGACGGATGAGAGGACGGCCTTGTCCTTCACCCGTATCGCCCGCTTCGCGGACGCGGTGGTCGATGTCCGTGGTCGGGCGGCTTGGACGATGACGACACCTGCGGCTTCGGGCGTGCGGCTCGGTGTTCGCGAGCCGTACGCGCGCCCGCGCATCGCCGATCGCGCGCGGAGCATCACCGGCGTCCGCCTGCGCAACGGCGTCCTGCGCTGGCGCACGACGCGGCCGAAGCGCCTGCCGCTGGCGGACGCGACGTGCGCGCCGCGACCGGGAGCGCGGGTGACGATGTCGACGCCTGAGGTGGTGCTCACCACGCGAAGCACGCGCGTCGGCGGCGATCCGGCATTCGCCACCACGACGACGGACGTCTGGGCGTGTCTGCCGACGGACGGTCGTCAGCGCCTCGTCGCGAGCACCGCTGTCGGGTTCGGCTTCGCGACGACCGCGGACCAGTTCCGCGTCGCCGGGACCTACGTGGGTCTCGTGGTCGGAGGTGGCGACAGGACCGGAGATCTGGGCGCCGCGGCCGCCGTCACCGACGTGCGGACCGGCGCGACGGTGGGCGTCCTCGACGCCGCCGGCCGGGAACCGCCGCAGCTGGACCTGCTGGGGCTGGACGCCGCGGGTCGTGCGCTCGCCGTGAGCCGCGTCGACGGGCGCGAGCGGCTTCGCGCGCTCGGGAGCGACAGACGCGAGCAGCTGCTCGACGAGGGCCCGACGGGAAGCATCACCGAGGCGAGCCTGGGCGCCGACGGGAGCGCGAGCTGGCGCCGCGACGGCCAGCCGCGCAGCGTGCAGGTGACGTAGGCGTTCGTACCCGGGCTCGCTAGGCGAGCCCAACCACGAACGCTCCCCGTACGCCGCGCGTCAGCTTCCGGGATCCAGGCCCGGCGTGAACTGCGTCGCATGGACCTCCACGCCATCGCCGGCCTCGATCTCGATGACCGTCTCCGTGTGCGCCGGGTGCTCGACGAGCGTGACCACACCCGGGTGCTCGACGACGATCACCTCGCCGTCGACGCGGAGCTCGCCGCGCCCGCTGACGACGGCGTGGACGCCGCCCGCACCGTAGGGCCCGGAGTACGCGCCGGGCTGCTCGCGGGTGGGCTCGACCAGCAGCGTGTCCGGGGCGTCCTCGAGCCGCAGCAGCGGCACGGGATCGACCTCGAGGCCCAGCAGCCCGCCGATCGCCCGCTCGGTCTCCGCGTATCCGCCTTCGCCGTGGTGGTACTCGAAGAGCCGCAGGCGCGGGTCGAAGAGATAGCGCGCGGGCCAGCCCGGGACGTCGAACTGCCTCCAGGCCCGGAGCTCCGAGTCTAGGCCCACGGCGTACTCGACGCCCAGGCGCCCGACGGCCTGGCGCACGATCGCGGGATCCTGCGACGGCGGGTAGGCGCCGGCGTGCAGGCCGATCACGCGCAGGCCGGCCTCGGCGTAGCGTGCGTGCCAGGCCTTCACGTAGGGCAGGGTGCGCAGGGAGTTGATGCGGCAGACGTCGAAGAACTCGACCAGCACAGGGTGGCCGACCTGCTGGTCCATCCGCAGCATCGCGACGTTCACCCACTCCAGCACGGGCAGCGGCGGAGCGGCGATGGAGTCGGACGGCGCGCGCATCGAGGGCGGCCAAGCTAGCACCGGGGTCGCGGCCGGAGGCACATCGGGCCAGACCTGACCGCATCGCCTGAACCGTCCGTGCGTTTCTGCCGAAGAGGCCAAGTGAGGGTTGCTCAGCGACTCGCGACGGGAAGGCACGCAGGCCATGACGACGAAGGACATCCACCCGCTCCTGGAGGCTCTCGCGGACACGCGCGAGGTCGTCATCCGTCGCGTCGTGGCCGGTGACGGCCTTCCTGCCGTCTGGCGGGCTGCGGCGCAGGACGCGCGCCTGGCCTACGCCGGCTGGTGCGCGGCGCCCGGCGCGCGCACGCACGCCATCTACCTCGCGGCCGAGGACCAGGCGGACGCGGCGCTCGAGTCGCTCCACGCGGACGCGGAGCCGCGGGTGCTCGTGGCCTAGCGCCTCGCCCATGACGCACCTCACGCGCAGTGACCGTCTTCCCCTCCGGGGTCGTACGGCGCTCGTCACCGGTGTGAGCCGGCGCGCCGGGATCGGCTTCGCCGTCGCGCGGCGGCTCGCCGCCGCAGGGGCGAGCGTCTTCGCCCACCATTTCGCGCCGCACGACGTCCACCGTCCCTGGGGAGCAGATCCAGGCGGGATCGGCGCCGTGCTCAACGAGCTTCGCAGCGCCCTCGCAGACCCGGACGCCAGCATCGCGGATGCCGGCTGCGACCTCGCGAACCGGGGTGCGCCCGAGCGCCTGGTCGCGCGGGCCGTCTCCGCGCTCGGTCATCTCGACGTGCTGGTCTGCAACCACGCGTCCAGCGGGCCCGACGCAGCCCTCGGCGGCCTCGACGCCGACCTGCTCGACGCGCACTGGGCGATCAACGCGCGTGCTTCGCTGTTGCTCGCGCAGGCGTTCGCAGAGGCGCACGACGGCCGGCCGGGAGGGCGGATCGTGCTCATGACCTCCGGGCAGGGTCTCGGCCCGATGCCGGGCGAGGTCGCCTACGCCGCGTCCAAGGGCGCCCTCGCCGCCGTGACGCTCACCCTGGCCGATCAGCTCGCCGACCGTGCGATCACGGTCAACTGCGTCAACCCGGGGCCGGTGGACACCGGCTGGGCCGCTTCGGGGTCGGTTGCGGCGGTGCCCGATCGGATGCCTGCCGGCCGGTGGGGCGAGCCCGACGACCCGGCCCGGCTGATCGCCTGGCTGGTCTCCGACGATGGCCGGTGGATGACCGGCCAGGTGCTCAACACCGAGGGTGGGTTCCGGCGCTGGGGCGGGGGGACCTGAGCGGCTACTCCGCCTGCAGCCGGCGGATGTCGTGGGCGAGCGCGGGCGGCGTCAGCTGCTCGAGTGGGAAGGCGACCCGCTGGAAGCCGCGCTTGTCGACGAGCACGACGCGCGCGGAGTGCTCGTAGTCCTTCGCGTCGGGATCTCGCCCCTGCGGCTGGATGCCGTACGCACGCCACACCGGCCGCAGCCGTGCCTCGTCGCCGAGCGCGAAGTGCATGCGGCCGGCGAGGCGGCGCTCGAGGAGGAAGGTGCGCGCCCGGGCAGCCGTGTCGTGGGCGGGGTCGACGGAGACCGCCAGCGCGCCGACCTCCTTCCCGCCGGGCCCGAGCGCCTCGAGCGCGCCGAGGATCTGCGAGGCCGCGATGGGACAGGTGTCCTCGCAGGTCGTGTAGAGGAACGTCAGCACGGTCACCCTGCCGCGCTCCGCGGCCAGCGTGACGATCGCGCCGTCCTGGTCGCGCAGGCGGAAGTCCGCGGCGCGCGCGCCCGCCGGGCTCACGGCTCCCACGAAGCCCGAGGGGCTGACCGTGAACGGCTGCGGCGCCTCGTTGCCTGCCCGGTCGCCGAAGATGAGCGCGGCGCCGAGGACGAGCGCGACCAGGGCGAGCACGGCGGCGAGGCTGAGCTGGACGCGGGCGAGCACCACGCGTGAGGGTAGGGCCCGCGAGAGCGCCAGGCTCGGCGCGGCCTGAGTTGTAGCGTCCGCCACATGAACGTCAGGCAGGGCGCCCTCGTCGCCGCGATCCTCGGCTCGACGGTCGTCTCGGTCGACGCGACGGTCGTCAACGTCGCGCTGCCGGCGATCGGCGACGACCTCGGCGGCGGGCTGGCCGGTCAGCAGTGGGTCGCCAACGCCTACCTGCTGACGCTCGCGGCGCTCATCCTCGTCTCCGGCTCGCTGGCCGACCTCTTCGGAGAGCGCCGCGTCTTCTCGCTCGGGGTCGCCGCGTTCGGCGTTACGAGCGTCCTCTGCGCGGTCTCGCCGACGATCGAGGTGCTCGTCGCGGCCCGCGCGCTGCAGGGCGTCTCGGGGGCGCTGCTGACCCCCTCGGCGCTCGCGATCATCGTCGCGGTCTTCCCGGCTGAGGAGCGCGGCAGGGCGATCGGCACGTGGACGGCGTGGAGCGGCATCGGCATCCTGCTCGGCCCGCTGCTCGGGGGGCAGATCGTCGACTCGACGTCGTGGCGCGTCGTGTTCGCGATCAACGTCCCGCTCGTGCTCGGGACGCTCGCGCTCGCGGCACGCTACGTGCCCGAAGGAGGCCGTCGAGCCGGCGCCGGCCCGCGACCGCACGTCGACGTCCGCGGCGCGGCGCTCTGCGCGCTCGGGCTGGCGGGGCCGACGTTCGCGCTCATCCAGCAGCCCGAGTACGGGTGGGGGAGCCCCGCC
>JAABUN010004193.1_pt1 | contig 20242 bp, 20 predicted proteins | sample 5559311 | NCBI WGS metagenome assembly JAABUN01 (sample SAMN10711877, study PRJNA513370) | rock metagenome | isolation source: Antarctica rocks | place: Antarctica: Victoria Land, Siegfried Peak sud
GTAAGCGTTCACGGGGCGGCAATACCAAATTATCCCAGTGAACAGTCAAGACCGATTTTTGCCAGGAATTGAGACCGTCATCCTGTACAAGGAGGACGCTTCGGAGCAGCTTGCAAGCAGCTATCTCGGGCCTTGGGAGGAATGCTTGACGGCGAACCCCTTGTTTTGTAGTGTTCCCGGGGTGTGAACGCTTACCGACAGGACGAAGATGCCCGCCAACGCGACAACCTTCATCGACAGGCGCATTGTGCTCTCCTTCATTCGTTCGGGATCGATACTCGGATCGATTCCCGGTGCGAAGGTGAGCCCTCCTTCAGCGCCTAGGAATTACGACATGCTGCAATCTTCGGCCACCACGCGAGACCAACGTCCATCATCGCCTACAATAGCTTGGTCGGATAGGGACCACCGACTCCGGCACGGCCCGCCGCCCGCCTTGCCCGACGAAACTTAAGCGAGCCTTCCCGTGCGGGGCTCAATCACGCAACGGGGGACCCACCGAGGAATCGCCGAGGGACGGGCGGCGGGCCGTGCCGGAGTCGGTCGCTGACCACATCACCCGCCGTGGCCGACCATCCCCCCGTGGTCCGAGGGCATGCCGCCCGCTTCGCCGAGGAGCATGTGCATCTCCTGAATCTCCTGAGTCTGGGTCGACACGATGTTCGAGCAGAGCTGTCTCAGGCCGGGCTGCGCGGCCCGCTCTAGGCACTCTCTCGCCCCCGGCATCGAATGCTCGCCCGCGATGGCGGCCTGATGGTGCCCGATCATCTCGGAGAGGTAGGCGCGGTCGAAATCGCTCCCGCGGAGAGAGCGGAGCTCTTGGAGCATGGCACGCTCGTCGGAGCTGGGGGTCGGCCGGTAGCCTCGCACGCCGTCGACGGCGAGGAAGCCTTGCATCTGGCGGATCTCGGGGCGCTGCGCCGCGATGATCCGCTGCGCCAGGTCCCGGACTTCGGCGTTGGCCGAGTTCCGGAGCGCGACCTGCGACATGCGGATCGCCATCTGATGGTGCGGGATCATGCCGGTGAGGAAGTTGACCTCGAACTGCGTCGTCATCCGGTCCGAGGTGGAACGGCTCGCACGGACGGTGGAGAGGCTCGCGATCTGACCTGGGCCCATGGTCATGCCGCTCAGGACGAGGCGGTCTTCGAGGGGCCCGAGGGATTCGGGCCGGAACGTATGTCGCTTCTGCATGGACGGTCTTCTCCGGGAGGCAGGCTTGCGGCGGAGGTCGGAAGTCGGGGCATAGGGGCGAACGCTCAATGCTCGTGTTCGTGCCCGCCCTTCGCCGCCGGGGCCGAGGCCTGGCTACCGAAGAATTTGTCCGGGTCGGCCTTGACGGTCTTCACGCAGCCCTGGCAGCAGATGAGGATCGACTTGCCGCCGCGGGTGAGCTTGAGCGGCACGCCCATCGAGCCCAGCTCCTCGCCGCTGACCTTGCAGAGCTTCTGCACGTTGATGGTCGCCTGGTCGGCCTGCGTGGCCTTGGTGACCGTGATCTCGCCCGAGTTCCCCAGGCTGAAGGGGATGGTGAATTGCGCGGTGGGCTCCGCCGGGTCGCCCAGGCCGGTGACCTGGAACGCGACCTTTGCGCCCGCGGCGGGCATCTTGCTGAGGTCGATGGCCAGGTCGAGCGACGCGGGCGCCTGCCGGAGGCTCGTCACGGCCGGGCGAAGGTCGCGCGTGAACCAGGGCTTCGGGCTGCTCGAGTGGTAGAAGGTGGCGCTCGCGGCGAGCCGCGAGGTATCGATCGCCTCGTGCTCCGGCCCGTGGGCGTAGAGTTTCACCCCGCCCTTTGAGAAGACGACCTCGAAGTGATGCCGCTTGGTCTTTGCTTCGACGCCGCCATGCGTGGCCGCGCCGTGATCGTGGCCCTCATGCGCTAGCGCCAGCCCCGAGACGCCAAGCCCCACCACGGTGCTGAGGGCGGCGAGGAGCTTCAGTCGGTTCGTCTGCATCGGGATCTCCCTCACGTTTTAGGATGAATGACCGGGGCACGCCCCGGAGTCCGTTCCGGGGCGTGCCCCGGTCGCGTTCTCAGGAGCGCCTCTGGAGCGCCATGTGGCAGTAGGGGCAGGTCCCCGGCGTCCTGCTCACGACGCTCGGGTGCATCGGGCAGGTGTATTGGGCTCCGGCATAGGACCCGTTCGGCTGCGTCGCGGCGGGGGAAGAGGCCGCCGGGGCATAACTCACGGCAGGTTGCGGAGCGGTGACGTAGCCGCCGTAGGCCCCCATGTTCATCCCCGGCATGTTCATCGCGGGCATGGCACCCATGCTCATCCCGCCCATGGCCATGCCGCCGCCGCAGCCCCCGCCACCGTAGCCCATATTGAAGGTGTGCCCCCCGCCGTAGCCGCCCCCTCGGTATCCTCCCCCGCCGCCGCCACAGCAGCCCGCGCGGGCCGCAGCAGGGACGAACGCAAAGGCCCCGATCGCCATGACTCCGGCCAGGACGAACGTCCGCAAGGTCAGTCGCATGTTCATGCTCCCGTAGAGGTCCCCATCCCGCTGGGGAGACGTGCGGCGGATTCGTCCGCCGCGAACCTTGATGACGATCGCCCGCCCGTGAGCCCTCGGGCAGGACGATCCGATGCGTCGACGTCAGCGGGTCCCGCCCGCCCGGCCGTGCTCATGGCCGCCCATCGCCTTGACCATCTCGCGGCAGCTCGCCGCGCACGTCTTGAGCGACGCGATGGTCTCCTTCATCCCGGGGTCGTTCAGCTTCTCGCACTCGGCGATGCACGCCTCGCAGCTCTCGGCGCAGGCGTGGCAGGTGAAGGTCATCAGCGGGCTCATCCGCGCGACGAGCTTGCCCGCGGTCGAACAGACCTCGCCGCAGTCGACGCAGAGGTGCATCGCCTTCGCGTGCGAGGTCTTCCCGGCCTGGACCTGCTTGTAGCAGTGGTGAAAGCCCTGATTGCACTCCTTCTCGCAGTCCGTACAGGCCTCGGCGCACTTCTCGTGGATGTCGCCCTCCGCGTGCGCGTGGGCCTTCCCTTCTTGGGCCAGGGCCGACCGGCCCGTCACCGCGGCGAGCCCCGCGGCGGTGGCCCCGAGGACTCCCAGCAATTCCCTGCGGTCCATGTTCCGTCCTCCGTTGCAGTTCCCTCGCTCTGCCGGGGCGGGTTCGCATCGTCCCGCGGGACCATCGCGAGGTCCCCCGACCGCACCCGACCGGCCCGCCCCAGCATGGACCCGGTCGGGGCGTGATTCCTCAGCGAGCAGCGTCCCCCGGCGGTTCGAGCACCTGGGAAACGATGCCGCCGTCCTCCTTCGCTTCCCAGGTCGCGACCACGGGGCCGCGGCCGTTCGGCGCGGCGGCGACCACCGGATCGTTCGCACGTTCGGCGAGGATCAGCGGCGAAGAGGAGTCGCCCAGGAGTGCCAGGAGTTTGCCCGGTCGCTTCTCGAGCCAGACCGAGAACGGCCCATCCGCAGCGAACGCGGTCCAGCCCTGCACGCCGCGGCCAAGCGGGCGCTCTTCTTCACCCGGCTTCGCGGCGAACATCGCCCCGGACCTCATCCACACCGTCTCAACCCGCCCGTCGGGCCCCACGGCGACCGCCCCGCCGTCCATCGGGCAGGCATTCAGCGGCCAGGTCCCCCGGCCGAGCTTCTCCGCCTTGCCGAATGTCTTCCCACCGTCGGACGAACTCGTGAGATGGAGGTCGCGGGCCCCCTTCAGTGAATTTCGCCACATGACGTGGAGCGTGCCGTCGGGACCGAACGCCGCCGAGGGATGGCAACACTCGCAGACGCTCCCATCGGGCGAGCGATAGACTAGGGCGTCGGGTTCCCAGGTCGAACCACCATCCTTCGAGAGGGACCCGTAGATTTCCGTCTTCTTGCTGCGGAGGTCGAGCCAGGTGCAGAAGACGCGGCCGTTGGGTCCGGCGGCCATGCCGTGGAGCCCTTCTCGGGCCGAGCCTTCCACCGCATTCACGCGCGCCGTACCGGCCCAGGTCTTCCCGCCGTCGCTCGATCGCCACGCGAGGACATCGCCGTCTCGTCCCTTCCCTTCCTTCCCGCCGATGGCCGTCACCACGACGGAGCTTTCCGTTGCGGCAACCCGCGGGCCTCGCCGCATGCCGAGCGCGAGCGACTCGACCGCACCCACGGTGTTCACGTCGAACGTTTTTCCACCGTCGGTCGACGCGGCGAGGCGAACCGTGCTCCCCCGTCCGAAGGCGATGAAAACTCGCCCCTGAGAGTCCACCGCGACCTGCGGTTGCTTCGCATCGCGGTCGGCGCCGTCTGGCGCGGTGACCCGCACCGGCTCACTTGCGTTCGCTCCGGAGGACAGCCCGAACGGTGCAGCGATTAGACCGAGAGCAAGTCCAACCCGCAGGGTGCTTTGGTACATCGCGAGCCTTTCTGAAAGAGGAAGGAGCGAGAGTCCGGTTACTCGGGCATGGGAGCCGTGAGGTCTCGCGTCCCGATGGCCGCCCGTCCGTTTGACTCGAAGAGCCCCACGTGGTGGATCTTCCGCCACTGCCACTTCTTCACGGCGAAGTAGAGCACCGGCAGGAAGATGTCGATGACTTCGTCGGCGATGAGCAGCCCGCCCAGGACCGGGGCGGCCATCGGCCGGATGACTTCTGCACCGACGCCCGAGGCCCAGAGCATGGGTGCTATCGAGATGATCGTCGTCCCTTCGGTGAGCAGCTTCGGGCGGAGGCGGTGGATGGCCCCATCGAGAATCGCCTCCTTGAGCTCCGAGATGGAGCCGATCCCCTCGAGCCCGCCTCGCTCCTCGATGGCCTCCCGGAGGTACACGAGCATCACGATGCCGGTCTCGGTCGCCATGCCGAAGCAGGCGATGTAGCCGACCCAGACCGCGACCGAGAAGTTGAAGCCGAAGAGCCACTGGAACATGGCCCCCCCGGCGAGAGCCCCCAGCACGCTCGTCATCATCAGCCCGGCGTCGACCCAGCTCTTGTAGGTCAGATACAGGATGAGCACGATCACGGCGATGACGGCCGGGAAGACGACCTGCAGGGTCTTCCTGGTCTTGAGCTCGTTCTCGAACTGCCCCGACCACTCGACGTACATCCCCGTCGGGAGCTTCACCTTGTCGGCGACGACCCGCCTCGCCTCCTCGACGAAGCCCACCTCGTCGCGGCCGGTGACCGTGAGCTGGACGTAGGCCCGCAGGAGCCCATTCTCGCTCTTGATCATCGACGGGCCCTCGACGACGCGGACGGTCGCGACCTCGGAGAGCGGCACCTGGACCGGCGGGGCATCCGCCCCCGAGGCGGGAGCACCTCCGCTGGCGCCGGCCATGCCCATCCCGCCCGGGGCATCCGCCCCGGCGGCACCCGTCGCACCCCGCGCCGTGATGAGCGTGTTCTTCAGCGCCTCCTCATCGGTGCGGAAGTCGCGGGCATACCGCACCCGGACCGGGAATCGCCGCCTCCCCTCGACGGTCATCGTCAGCGGCTTCCCGCCCATGGCGACCTCGACCACGTCCTGGATGTCGCCCACCTGGATGCCGTAACGCGCCGCCTTCTTGCGGTCGATGTCCACCTCGACGTAACCCTTGCCGACGATCTGGTCGGGCACCACGCCGTTCGCGCCCCGCACGCCGCGGAGCACGTCGGCGATCTCCCGGCTCACGCGCTGGATCTCGTCGAGGTTGTCGCCGAAGACCTTCACGCCCACCGGCGTCCGCACCCCCGTCGCGAGCATCTCGATGCGGTTGATGATGGGCTGCGTGAAGATGTTCCCCCAGCCGGGGACCTGCAGCGCCGTGCCCATCTCGTCCACCAGGTCCTGCTTCGACTTCTGCCAGAGGAAGAGCCGGTCGGAGAAGGGTTTCTCGAGCGAGGCCCGGAGGGTCTTCAGTTCTTCCTGGGTCGCCTCCCTGAGCGTGAGCTTCTTCTCCCCCGCCCGCTTCGTGAGCTCTTCGAGCGCGGACCAGGTGCCCGTCCCCACGGCCCGGTCGAAGAGCTCCCAGTTGAGCGACTTCGTCCGCTCCTTGAGCTTCTCCTCATGCGCCTGGACAAGCCGCTCGGTCACTCGCGTGAAGAGCGTCTCCTTCTCACTCCCGAGGACCTCGCCCACGGCGTCGGTCGCCTGCTCCCACCTACTTGGCGAGGGCGAGAGCAACTCCGGATGCTCCTTGAAAACGCCGAGAGCGATCAGTCTCCGCGAGGCTTCGTTTACGACCTCGGTCACGTCATCGAACCTCGGCTCGAGCGCCAGGCGTGCGCCATAGAGGGCACCCAGTGACTTCGCGAGGTCCCCCCGCTCGACCGCGGTGAGCTTGCGGCGGACAAGCGCCGGGTCCACGCGTGAGACGAGCGCATCGACGGCCTCGCCCGCGAGTTCGGCGCCGAGCACCGGGCGGTATTCTTTCAGCCGCATGAGCGCGAGGTCCCGGAGCGAGGCATCCACCCGGGTGACGACCTCCATTGCCGCCTCGTTCAGGAAGGCCTCCCGCTCCTCCTTCGTCGCTGAGGGCTTCACGACGCCCTTCGCCTCGAGTGTTGCGAGTGCGGCCTGGGTCTGGACCAGGGCATCCTCGAACTTGAGCTTCCGCTTCGGCCAGAGCTCGCGGTCCTGCAGGTTGATGATGGTTTCCACCATGTCGAGCGGCGACGGGTCGGTCGCCGTCTCCGCCCGGCCCGCCTTCCCGACGACCATCAGCACCTCGGGGAAGCCGCGGAGCACCGCGTCCCGCGCCTTCAAGTCCTGGGTCGCCTGGGTGACCGACATCCGCGGGACGCTTGTCGGCATGTCGAGGATCGAGCCCTCGTCGAGCGGCGGCATGAACTCGCTCCCGAGCCGCGTCGAGGCGAGATATCCCACGCCGAGGATGCAGGCGAAGAGCCAGCAGACGAGCGTCGTCCGGTCCATCAGCCAGGAGAGCATCGGCTTGAAGATGGTGATCATCGTCCGCACGAGCCAGCTCTCGTCCTCACTCTTGATGCGGCCCTTGAGGAAGATCGGGATGAGCGCCGGGACGAGCGTGATGGCGAGCACCGCGACACCGATGAGCGCGAAGGTCTTGGTCCAGGCGAGCGGGTGGAACATCTTCCCGGAGCGGCCGGTGAGCGCGAACACCGGCAGGAAGGAGACGATGGTGATCAGCACCGAGAAGAAGATGGGACGTCCTACCGTGCGGCAGGCCGGGATGATGACGTCGAGCACGTCCCCCGTGACGCGGCGGGTCCCGAAGCGGCGCGTGAGGTGGTGCGCCGCGTTCTCGGTCATCACCACCGCCTGGTCCTCGAGGATGCCGACCGAGATCGCGATCCCGGCGAGGCTCATGATGTTCGACGGGATGCCGAAGATCTTCATCAGGAGGAAGCTGAAGAGGATCGCGAGCGGCAGCGTGATCGAGACGACGAAGGCACCGCCCAGGTGCCCCATGATGAGGACGATCATCACCGTGGAGATGATGATCTCTTCTCTGACCGTGGCGGAGACCGTTTCCAGCGCCTTGTTGATGAGCGGCGTGCGGTCGTAGAAGGGGACGATGCGGACCCCCTCGGGGAGTCCCGCGGAGAGCGTGGTGATCTTCTCCTTCACCTTCCGCGTCACTTCGAGCGGGTTCTCGCCGAAGCGCATCATCACCACGCCGCCGACGACCTCGCGGCCGTCCTTCTCGAGCACGCTCCGCTTGAACCCCGGGCCCATCTGCACCGCCGCGATCGCCTTCAGATCGATGGGAACGCCGCCTCGCTGGGCGACGACGGTGTCCTTCAAATCTTCGAGGTTCTTGATCCAGCCGACCGAGCGGATGAGGTACTCGGCGTTCCCCTTATGGATGACCCGGCCGCCGACGGCGGAGTTGGAACGCTGGACGGCCGAGTAGACCTCGCCCAGGCTGATGCCATAGGACCGGAGCTTGTTCGGGTCGAGGTCGATCTGGTACTCGCGCGGAGCCCCGCCCACCGTCGCCACTTCGGCAACACCGGGGACGGAGTTCAGCTGGTAGCGGACGTACCAGTCCTGGATGGCGCGGAGTTCGCCGAGGTCGGTCTTCTCCCCCTCGACGGTGTACCAGAAGATCTGCCCCACGGCCGTGGCGTCGGGCGCCATGTAGGGCGTGACGCCCTGGGGGAGTTCGGGGGCGACGGTCGCGAGCCGTTCGAGCACCCGCTGGCGGGCGAAGTAGTAATCGGTCGAGTCGTCGAAGATGACGTTGACCATCGAGAAGTTGAACTCGCTCGACGAACGCACCACCTTGACACCGGCGAGCCCCTGGAGCTTCGTCGTCAGCGGATAGGTGACCTGGTCCTCGATCTCCTGGGGGCTCCGGCCCATCCAGTCGGTAAATACAATCACCTGGTTCTCGGACTGATCAGGTATCGCATCGACGGGCATCGTCATCAGCGCGCGGAAGCCCGCGATCCCGACCACGACGGAGGCCAGGATGACGAGGAAGCGGTTCCGGATCGACCACTCGACGATGTTCTCGATCATGGGCCTGCCCCTTCTCTCAATGGCGGTGGACCGGTGCGGCCGGGGCGGCGGCGGCCCGAGGCGCTCCCGCGGCGGGCCGGGGCGAGCCGCCGTGCTTCCCCGCCGCCTTCGGGTTCAGCCGGTTCTCGGCGTCGATGAGGAACGACCCTTGAGTGGCCACCGTCTCGCCGGGTGAGAGCCCGTCGAGCACGGGGTAACGATCGCCGGAGATGGGCCCGAGGACGACCTCACGACCCTCGAACACGCCGGGCTCCGTCTCGACGTAGACGACCTTCTTCATCCCGGTGTCGATGACCGCCGATTCGGGGACGGTGAGGACCGTGTCCTTGGGCGCCGGGGCGAGCCGAGCAAGATACTTCGCGGGCTCCGCCTTGAGCTTCGGCGGGCAGGCTTCGCAGCAGGTCCAGACCTTTCCCCCGTCCACGTCGGTCGAGACCGGGTCGCCCATGGCGCCGAGCTTGAGCGTCGTCACGGGGCAAATCTTCTGCTCCTCCGCGGTGAGGCTCGTCGTGCGGGCGGTGCCCGCGGCGGGGCGGGACGCGAGCTTCGCCCGGAAGGCAGGGGTGTCCGCGACCGGGGTCTTGAGCGTGACCGTCGCGAACATGCCCGGGCGGAGTCGGAGGTCCAAGTTTTTAAGGTCGTAGCGGACGGTGACGGTCCGCGTCTCGGGTTTTAAGACCGGGTCGATGAAGGCGACCTTCCCCGAGAACACCTCGCCCGGATACGCCTCGACGGTCGCTTCCACCGCCTGGCCGACCCGCACCAGCGAGAACTGATTCTCGAAGACCTGGGCCTTCACCCAGACGTGCGTGAGGTCGGCGATCTCGAACAGCGCCTGGCCCTCGGAGACGTACTCGCCTTCGACGATGTTCTTGCGGATGACCACCCCGCCGATCGGCGAGTGGATCGGCAGGCGGAAGTCGGCCTTCCCTTCGCGGAGGATCTGATCGATTTGCGCCTGCGTGATGCCCCAGAGTTTGAGCTTCTCGGCGGAGAGCCGGACCAGCTCCTTCGAGTCCCCCAGGATGGAGCGGCCGAGCGCCGTCTGCGTCTGCGGCCGGTTCCGCATCGAGCCCTGCTGGAGGAGGAGCTCCTGGATGGCCACATAGAGCTCGGGGCTGTAGACCTCGGCGAGCGGCTCCCCGGCCTTCACCTTGGTGCCGGTGAAGTTCACAAACAGCTTCTCGACCCGGGACATGCCCTTGGTCTTCGACGAGATGCGTTTGAGCTGCCGCTCGTCGACCTCGACCGAGCCGACGGTGGTGACCGTTTCCGAGAGCGGGGCGTAGCCCACCTCGCTCGTCTGCACCCCGGCTTGGGCCACCCGGTAAGGTGCGAGAGAGATGCGGGACAGCACGCCCGCGGGCAACGTCTCCGATTCGCCCTTCTTCCGCTTCGAGAGCGGCATCCCGCAGATCGGGCAACTCCCCGGCTCGGCCTGGATGACCGTCGGGTGCATCGGGCAGTAGTACTCGGTGTCCGACGCCGCGACGTGCGTCTCGCCCGGCGGCCGGGTCCACTTCTCGTAGTGGTTCCAGAGCGTGTCCCAGTAGGCGAAGACGAGGCCCGTGGCGGCCATCAGGGCGATGAAGCGGAGCCTGAGCTCGACGACCTTCACCACCATGCGGAACTTCTGCCAGCGGGTCAGCGTCGGCTCGGGCACCAAAGCGGGCGCAGACAGGGCGGCGGCAGGCTCGGGCGCACCCGAGTCGGAGGGACCGGAAGGTCCATGGACGGACATGGTAGGAACTCCCCGCGTAGCTCAGGCTCGAGGCCTAAGAGACGCGTCTCTTGCATTCGTAAAACACGGTAAAGTGTGGTTACGGCGTAGCTTGCGTCGAGGAGCCCCGGAGCGTTAGGACGCAACGCGGGCGCAGGACGAAGACATGACGCGCAAGGAGGAGTTCAGATCAGCAGGCGGGAAGTGCGAAGATAGAGCGGAGACTTGGGCGGGCTCTCATTCGCGAGTAGGAGTCGGCCAAGCGAAGGCGACGGCCGGACCGCCGGGGCGATGGTGGCGAAGGTCTCGAAGCCCTTAACCTCGGGGCGCTCGCTGCTCGTCCTCTGGGCCCGTCGCTCGGAGGGAGCGGCGGGTTCGCTCGCCCGGCATTCGCACGAAGGCGTCGAGGCCTGGGTGAGGACGCGGGAAGCTGAAGAGAGGATTGCATCCGCCCGAGATGCCGGGGGCAAGGACGAGTGCGTCTGGGATTCACCGCAGCAGCCGCACTCCGAAGCCGGGCGGCTCGCGCAACAAGCCTTGGGTGCCGGTGCGGGATTCGTCGAGCAGGCCGAGGCCACGTCCCCAAACGAGAGCATCCCCACGATCGCCGCGAAGGCGATGGGGAAGATATTCGAGTTAGGGCGTCGTGTCGTCATGACCTGAGTGCTTCCGAGAAAATGGGCGAACTACGCGGTCCCAAACTATTGTACCGCACAACGGCCTCTTGAACAAGCTCGGCATCGGGGCGCCACATCTTGAGCAGGGCCTCCGGGAGCCTGTACGACGGCCCTGAGCCTTTAGTTCGTGAGAATGTGCCGAGCCATCGCCCGTCTCTTCAATCCGGGCCCGGTCGATTTTGAGCGGCCCCGAAGAATCGGCACAAGAAGCATCATCCTCCCGACCGATACAGTCCGTTGGGCTCATTGATACGGCGTTGCCGTTGCGCCGGAGGTGCGCGCATCGGTCTCCCAGGAAGGATCGGCAATGACCCGACGATGGCCCCAAGGCTCCGTAGCTCTCCTCCTCGCGACTGTCGGATGCGTGCAAGGGCCAACGCGTCCGGAATATGCCGAGGTTGCAAATAACGTCCGCACCGCCGAGCATCGCCCGCCGAATTCCATCCGTCCCGACGAGCCGATGGCCGCAGCTCTCGACCCGGCGCCGGTCCCCGCGGGCTTGAGCGGTGAGCAACCGGTCGACGTCTACATCCGCCACGCCCTGGCGGAGAACCGCGGGGTGCAGGCCGCGCGGTTCAACCTGCTTGCGATGAGGAACCGCATCACGCAAGAGACCTCGCTCGAAGACCCGATGGTGCAGAACACCATCTGGCCCTTCCCCTCGAACGCCCCGCAGTACTCGCTCATGGGCTACATGCCCTACGAGCTGATGATCACCCAGCAGTTCCCCTGGTTCGGCACGCTCAAGCTCCGCGGCCAGGCGGCCGAGCAGGAGGCCAAGGCCGCCTTCTACGAACTGCTCGCCGCCCAGCTCGAGGTCGTCTCCCGCGTCAAGCGCGCCTACTACAACGTCTACTTCAACCAGCGGGCCGAGGCGATCCTCGCCGAGAACAAGAAGCTCGCCGAGGACTTCGTGATCCTCGCCAAGGAGCGGCTCAAGTCGGGCACGACGACGCTCCAGGATGTGCTCCGTGCCCAGAACGTCATCACCGACGTCGAGAGCGAGCTGGTGACCACCCGCCAGGAACTCGCCGGTTCCAAAGCCGCCCTCGCCCGTCAGCTCCACGTAAGTCCCGAGGCGGACCTGAGGGCGCTCCCGGAGATGCCCGTCGCCCAGGTCCCCGCCCAGATCGAGATGCTCTACCGGCTCGCGGCCGCCGCCCGCCCGGAGCTCCAGGGCCGGCTCGCCGAGGTCGCCCGCGACGAGCGGCAGGTGGAGCTCGCGAAGAAACGCTACTATCCGAACATCACCGCGGGCCTCTCCTACAGCCTGATGACGCGGGAGAATAGCCCCTCCCCCATGGCCGACGGCCGGGACAACGTCGGCTTCGTCGTCGGCTTCAACCTGCCCGTCTACCAGAAGAAGCTCGCCGCGGGGGTCTGCGAGGCGGAGGCCCGGGCGGTCGCCGACGCCAGGCGCTACGACGACCTCCGGGACGAGACCTACGAGGAGGTGAAGGAGCTCTTCCTCGAGGCGAAGGCCCGGCGCGAGGTGCTCGAGCTCTTTCGCAGGAGCTACCTGCCCCGCGCCGAGGCCGTGCTCACGCTCGCGGCCAACGACTACCGCGTGGGAAATCAGGACTTCTTGACGCTGCTCACCGCGCTCAGGGAGCTCCTCACCGTCCGCATGCAGGTCGCCCGCCTCGAGTCGGAGATCGGCAGGGCAATCGCCTCGCTCGAGAGGACCGTCGGGGGTGAGCTCAACCAGCACCCGCCCGGGCCTGTGGCCGCACCGACCGAGGCCCCTGCCGATCCACCCCAGCCGCCGCCACCACCACAGGCGGGCGGAGCGGGCCCCTTCGCGCCCGATGCGGAGACGAAGCCGGGGGACGACGCGCCGCCCCCGGGAGGGAACGATCGGGAGACCGAGCTCGCTCGGTCTCCCAAACCTTAAGGCTGGGATGCGGTCATTCATCCGGAACGCGAGTTGAGCGTCGTCCCCGGCTTCTGAATCAAAGAACCTGCGCCTCACCCCCGGGCCTGCCCGCAATTTCCCCTCTGGCCGCACACGCGGCACTTCGCCGCCGGCTGCCGCACCGGGATTTCTTCACGGACTTGCGTTATCCGGCGGTGATCTCTGATTTTCTCGGCGATGGCTAGCACCTCGGAGCGAAGCCGCTCGGTGTTCTCGACCTCGACCCGCGAGCCGTCGCCGAGGACGACCACGCCGAACGGGGGCCTCACCCCGTATTGAGCTTCGATGAGCAGAAAATAGGTCCCGAGCTGGAGCCGATGGGCCGGATCGACCCGCTTCGAAGACTTCCATTCCTCGGGGATGAGGTACTCGCCCTGCATCACGACGCGGTCGGGCCGACCGACGAGCATCAACCGCTCGGAGTAGAGCGTCACGTCATCGAGTGCCACGGTCTCGCCCGAGCCGAGCCCTCGCTTCCATCGCCCTCGAACGGCGAGGACCACCAGGAGGAGGCCAAGGACGGCCAGGGCGAGAGCGACAGCGAGGAGCTCGCCCATTAGCCCCTCACCAGGACGAAGGCCAGGAAGGCCAGAAGGAGGCTTGCTACGAGGAGCCACCCGCCGAGCGATATCGTCGACCGGGACCGGACCTCGAAAACCGCCGTCCGAGCGCGGAACTCCTCACCCCGCTTCATGGCCGCCCGGTTCTCAGGCTCTTCCCCGAGGGAGTTCAACCGCCAGGACTCCGGGCACCAGGCCCACGAGGCGATTTCCGAGGCCGACACCACGTCATCGTTTCGCTTCATGGCCTGTCGCTACACGACGCGGGTTTCCGCATCCTCGGCGTCCCGTGCCGGCCGGATGCTGATTTCCACGTCCCGACCCAGGGCGTTCAGGAACCGAAACAGACGGTCGAGGGAGAACCCGTCGAGACGGCCCCGCTGGAGGGCCGACACCTTCGGTTGGTCGATGCCGAGGAGCTTCGCCGCCCTCCCTTGCGTCAGCTTCCGCTCGGCGATGATGTCCGAGATGCGTTGCACCAGCTCCGCTTTCGCCAGCAGCTCCTCGGGATTCTTCAGCCCCAGGTCCGCAAAGACGTTCCCGCTACTCGCCTCGATGGGCTCTTTAGTTTTCACGTCCCCCCTCTTCCCTTCGTCTCGCCGCATGGTGCTCCTCCGCCGCTTTCAACCGCCGTCGGACGATTCCCATCTCCGAGGCCGGTGTCTTGATGCCGCTCTTCGACTTCTTCTGGAAGGCATGGAGCACGTAGACCGCACCGGCAAACTTCACGGTGTAGACCACTCGGTACGTGCTGCCGTCGTCGTCCTCGACCACCTCCAGGACTCCGGCACCGCCGAAGCCCTTCAGGACCTTGGCACTGACGTGCTTCCGGCCCATCTGGGCCTGCCAGAGGGCGAAGCCCGCCGTCTGGCGGACCCCGGCCGGGAACGCCTTCAAGTCCTTCCAACTCGACCCTATCCAGAAGAGCGGCTTTATGGGTCCTGCCTCACCGGTACTCATGGTATGCTAAATCTGGCATAGTTCCGCAAGCGTGTCCAGTGGTCTTCATGGTATACCCAAGAACGGGGAGCGGTGGTACGCTCCGAGGAGACGACCCCCGGAGGCATTTAAGCATGGCCATCGACCGAGCGAACGAACCGAGGGCCTTCCTCGCCTTCCTGAACGAGCCGCTTGCCCGGGGGGGAGCGAGCCTCACGCTGGATGAGTGCCTGGCACGGTGGGAATACGAGAACCAGACGGACGAAGAGCGGGAAGACACCCTTCGAGCGATTCGGGAAGGGCTGGCCGACGTCGAGGCCGGACGAACTCCGCCCGCCGCGGAGGTCGTTGCCGAACTCCGCCAGAAATTCGGCCTGTCCTCCCCCGAGGAATTACGGACGGCGAAGGTCCCACCGGAGGTGCAGGCGAGAATTGACGAGCTTGCCGACAAATGCACCGAGGGTGAGCTTACACCCGAGGAACGAGCCGAGTATGACGCCTATGTCGAGGCGATCGACGTCTTGAGCATCGTGCTGGCAAGGTCCCGACGACGCTCGAAATAGGGGATTTGTGCCGCAGGCTGCGGCACGACTGGCTCATTCGGTCGGGCCGCACTGGTCGAGGACCGACGCCGAGAAGTCGCCCAGGTTGAACGTGACGATGAGTCCCGCCCCGCCGTGAATCGCAGCCGCTAACCGTCGTGGATTTCCTCCGTCCAACGGGCCTGGAACAGGTCCGCGAGGGCGAGCTGCATGAGCAAGTCGCGGAGCGGGGCCGGGTACAGGACGCACGCATCGTAGAGGACGGTGGGGGCCACCGGTCAGTAGCCCATATCCAGCTCTTGGCTCAACGCCGCAAGCTCGTCGAGGGCGGCTTGACGCCGGGCCAGGAAGTCCCGCTTGTAAGTGAGCAGGTCTTCCAACTGAACTCGCCGGTGGGTCCCCACCTTCCGACTCGGGATGGCCCCCTCGTCGAGGAGCTTCACCAGGTGCGGACGGGAGACGTTCAGCAAGTCGGCCGCTTGCTGGCTCGTCAATTCGGCCCGAATCGGCGTCAGGGTCACCGCGTTCCCCTGCCCTAATTCGGTCAGGAGGCGATGGAGCAGCCGCAAGGCCGAGGGGGGGAGGATGAGTTCCTCGCTCATCGAGTCGGTCTTCAGCTCCAGGCGGACCCCGCTCGCGTCGCCCAGGTGCGCCGCCAGCCTCTGGCCCGACTCCTTGGCAAGAGCCGAATCGGCCTCGCTCGGTCTGATGACCTCATTGCCGTTGAGTAATTGGGCCATGTCCTCGCTCTCCTTCCGCTCTCCCGACTCCTACCAAGCATAGCAGGGAAATCCCATAATCGCAATAAACGAAACGCCAGTGTTTTGTAGGGAGCTGAGCCGCCAGCTCTCGGGGCACCAGGCCCAGGAGGCGATTTCCGAAGCCCAGACCACGTCGTCGGAGTGCCGCTTCGCCATTCGAGAGTGCCTCAAACCGCCGGGGATGATACGCTCGGGGATACCACGAGGGGAAGAATTATGGCCATCGACCGCAGCAACGACCCGCGAGCCTTCCGCGACTTCCTGGACGCCACGCTTTCCAACGGCGGAGCGAATCTCACGCTCGACGACGCCCTCGGCCTTTGGGAGTACGAGAACCAGACCGATGAGGAGCGGGAGGACACGCTCCGGGCGATTCGGGAGGGCCTCGCCGACGTCGACGCAGGGCGAACGAGGCCCGCAGAAGATGTGATACGGGACCTTTGCCGCAAGCACGACCTCGCTGACCCGACCCGATGAGCTACCGGGTTGAGGTCGCCCAGCGGGCCGAAGCGGACCTCGACCGTCTCCTCGCCACGGTAAGAGAATTCTCGCCCAGGGCGGCCGAGCGGTTAGCTCTCAAGTTCTGGAAAGGGGTGGAACGCCTTCGCTCGCACCCATTCGCCTGCGGCCTGGCCCACGAGAATCCGGACTTCCCGGAAGAACTTCGCCATCTCATCTTCTGGGCAAACTCACGTCGGAAGTTCCGGGCCCTGTTTGTCGTCCGCGATGAGGTCGCACACATCCTTTGCGTCCGAGCCCCCGGCGAGAAGCCGGTGAGACCCGAGGCCATCGAGACCGGAAAAAGGGGCCGCACACAGGGCCCTCTTCCTTTCCATTTCTCGGGCGGCCCCGCTACTCGTCTGACCCTTCCGAGAATTCCTCCCGTCGGGACACCTCCTCAAGCTCGACCTCGGTCGGCCCGTACTCTTCCTTTCCCACCCACCGGAGGGTTCGGATGAGTTGCTCGGGCACCGGCTCGCCCCGCCCTTTGCGTTCCGCGAGCAGGCAGTCGAGATGCTCCTCGAGGAGGTCCACGCCCACATCCTCGGTCGAAATCTGCAAATCGAACTCGGGGATCTTGAGCCAGAGCCCGTACCCGTCCTCATGAACGAGGACCGAGTAATGGAGGGTCTCGCCGGGCATCGGGGGTTGCCACTCACGACGCATCGTTCTTCCCCGTTTCGACGACCGAGGAAGGCCCCACGCGAGGCAGGGTCATCGAGCCGTCGTCGAGCGACCGTCGTCGGTCCCAACTCAAATCCGCGGCGATTTCCGCGTCGATTGGCTCTTTGTTCGTGAAGTAATGGCTCAGGGCCAGATGCACCTGGGCGAGGGAAATCGTTCTCGGGTAGCGAGCGACGATATCTCGCGGCTCTATCTGACAGTACGCGTGCAGATACGCGATTTGCTTTATTGAGAAGCGAGAATTCTCGGGGTACGGGATCGCCGGGAATTCTCCCGCCTTCGATTCGGGCCATCGCCGGAACCGCTCGTTTCGCCGCCACGATTTTCGCCCTCCGTCGCCCATGAGGCGGACGATGGCAAAATTCGACGCGACGGACAAACAGAAAATCGGGAATTTTGAAAAACGGCCGGCCTTGCGGCCCCTATTTCGTGGAAAGCCCCCGCCGTATTTCGGGCGAATTATCGCGAATAACCTCGGTAAATCAAAATAATTCGCACCTGTTGACCTGACACCTAGCATTCCTCACGGAGGGCCCACACTCGTGCCCTTTCGCACTCGCCTTCACGCGGGCTATTCCACTTCAAGTCGCCTGAAGCCAGCTAAAAGGTCCGTCATGCTATCGGTCAAACCTCTCGCCGCCGGGAGCCACGGATATTACGTGAGCTTGGTGTCCGTGAATTACTACACGGACAGTAAGGAGCCGCCCGGCATCTGGCACGGAAAGGGTGCCCTCGAGTTCGGCCTTGAGCCCGGGGCGGTCGTCGAGAGGGAGCACCTTGAGCGTCTGTGCGAAGGGTTCGACCCGCACGACCCGAAGAAGAAACTCGTCTGGAACGCGGGCCGCACCGACGGACACGCCCCGAGGTCACCGGGCTTGGACGTCACGCTGAGCGTGTCCAAGAGCCTTTCCATCTTCTGGGCGTTATCGGACGAGGAAATCCAAAGGCGGGTCGAGAAAATCGTCCTCACTTCCGCCAAGCAAACGCTCGGGTATTTGGAGGATTACTGCGGCGTCGCCCGGGTCGGGAAGTTCGGCCTCTCGCACGAGGAGGTGCCGCTCCTTTTCGCGATGTTCCCCCAATCGTCGTCCCGATTGAATGATATGCAATTGCACATTCATTGTCTTTTGATAAACGCGACCCGCCACGCCGACGGACGCACGACCGCGATTGACCCCACCACCGTCTTTGACCACCAGTTTTCGGCCGGGTCGATATTCAACGTGGCGGTGGCCGAGAATTTACGCCGGGAACTCGGCCTTGAGGTCGTCTTGAAGCAGACCGGGAGCTTCGTGAACTTCGAGCTCAAGGGGATTAGCGACGAGGCCATCGAGCACTATTCCAAGCGGAAGACGGAAATCGACGACCTGATTAAGGAGCAAGGGGAGAGCCGCCAATCGGCGAGTGCCGCGATGCGTCAGGTGGCGTGCCTTGAGACCTGCAAAGGGAAAGACGAGCGGCCCCGCTCGGAATTAATCCGGCGGTGGAAGGCGGAGGCGGCCGAACGATTCGGCATCACGCCCGAGTACCTCGAAACGCTTCACGGCCGGGTCAAGGAGCTTTCGCGGGAGGAGAAGGCGGAACTCCGCGAGGTCGCGTTCCGCAAAGGGGTGGCGGCCCTCGAAGAGCAGCATTCCCACTGGAGCTTGGCCGACCTTCACCAGAAGGTTTCGGAGGCCGCTCAGGGCTGCGGCTTGGGTGTCGCCGACGTCCGCGAGGTCATCGCCAACAAGCTTGAAAGCCCCGAGCTTGAGATACTGGGCGAGGCCAGGACGAAGAAACGCACCATCGACCGCGACCCCGAGAAGGATTGGAAGCCGCGGCATTACCTCGACCGCTACCAGCAACGCATCACGAGCCCCGCCGTGAGACAGGCCGAAAGGGCTCTGTTAGGGGCCGCGGAACGAATCGCCGGGACGAGGAGCGAGAGCCCCTCGGGGCTCGTCGAGCGGGCGATTAAGAACAACGATCCGCGAGAGGGCTAGAAACGCGTCTGTCCTGACCGTAAGCTCTTGCCGTACTGCCTCATCGATGGACCTCGCCGCCGCATGGAGGTTCTCAGGATGCCTTACGCCTGGCCCGCGGATACCGACTTCGCTCTCTGGGAACTCGACGTCCTCGACCGCGACTGCCCCGTCTGTGGACGCAGGATGTATGTCTGTGACCACCGATACCGTCGCATCCACACCCTGGACGGTCCGGTCCAACTGGTCTGCAAGCTCAACCACTGCCCCGACCCCCGCTGCCCCGGTCACGCCAGGACCAAGGGCCCGGAACTCGAAGTCACCATCGCCCTGCCCAAGTGGGCGATCGGCTGGGATGTCCTCTGTTGGGTCGGCCATCGACGGTGCTCACGGCACTGGGCGATCCCCCAGATCCAAGGCGAACTCCGGGACCGATATGGCATCAGCCTTTCGGCCGACTCCCTCGCGAGGTACATCCATCATTATCAAGTGATGCTCGCCGCGCGGCAGGAGGACCCCGAGGCCTTGCGGCGGCAATACCGATCGGTCGGGGAGATCATCCTCTCGATCGACGGCCTCCAGCCCGAGAAGGGACACGAGACCCTCTACGTCGTGAGGGAACTGACCCCAAAGCGGATCTGGTTCGCCGAGCCCTTGATCTCCGCCACGGCGGACGAGGTGCGACGCCTGATCGCCAAGGCCAGGGGATGGGCCGAATCGTTGGACAAGCCGGTGGCCCTCTGGTTGTCCGACAAGCAGGACGCATTCGTGACGGGGATCGCCGCGGAGTTCCCCGACGTGCCCCATCGCTACTGCGACAACCACTTCCTCCGCGATGTGGCCAAGCCCGTCCTGGAGGCCGATAGTCACGCCAAGGTCCGGATGCGCCGCAAGGTCCGCGGCCTGCGGGCGGTCGAACAAGCCGTGCTCGAGCGGCGGAAGGCCGAGGCGAGGGAAGGCCTCGGGCCAGACGAGCCTGAAGCCACCGTCACGGCGACCGCGGGACCGGCGAACCTGCCTCCGCCTCCTGCCGTGGTCGATCCCGCCGGCGCCGTAGTGCTCGAGTATTGCGCGGCGGCGCGTGGGATCCTCAACGACGATCAAGGTGGCCCCCTGCATCCCCCCGGCGTGCGGATGGCCGAGGCGCTGGGCGAGGTCGGCGAGTCGATCCGACGGAACTTGGGCGCGAAAGAAGGGGGTTCGCGGAGGCGCAACTCGGCCGATTAGCCGGATGCATCCAGGGCGGCCTGGACGAAGTCAAGGAGCAGCAAGAGATAATCCGAGGATACGTGGAGGTCATCGCGGCGGTGGCCGCGACCCTCGAACCCGGGTCCGTAGATTGCACGGATCGCCAGGAGGAGTTCGAGGGGTTGATCGACCGATTCGAGGAGACCGAGGATCCGATCCGTCACCACATGGCCACGGTGATGATCAGCTTCCTTGCCGGCCTGTTCGTCGGCGAGGACGAGTATGAAGGGATCAGGGATAATCTGGACCTGGAGCGTTGGTTTCGCTTGCCGAAGAGCCACGAGCGGCGGATCCACGGCCG
>JAABUN010004194.1_pt1 | contig 20233 bp, 18 predicted proteins | sample 5559311 | NCBI WGS metagenome assembly JAABUN01 (sample SAMN10711877, study PRJNA513370) | rock metagenome | isolation source: Antarctica rocks | place: Antarctica: Victoria Land, Siegfried Peak sud
AGCAGCTGGGCCAGCTCCTCGAGAGCGGCTGCCTGCTCGGAGTCGGGCGCGAGGGAGGCGGTGGAGCCGTCCCGGAAGCCGAGCTGCACCCGCCCGCTCGGCGGGGAGGGCACCGCCGTCGCCGCGCCGGCGAGGGCGAACCTCTCCAGCTCGAGCTCGACGGCGCTGGCGAGCAGCGCAGGACCCGTCGCCTCCAAGGGCACGAGCAGCGCGTCCGTCAGCGGGTCGTACGCCCGGGCCGGGACGGGCGCCACCGGAGCGTCCGGGACGAGCAGCGGGCCGGAGGCCGCGACCGGCTCGGTCGGAGCCACCGGTGGGGCCTGGTGAGCGGCCGGCGACGGGAGCACCGCCAGGTCTGCGAGGGAGACTGCCGCGGGGGCCGGGGACTCCGGCACCTGCGCGGAGCGTGGGGGCCCGGGCTCGAGGTGCTCGACAGCCACCGGCTCGACGCGCTCGACGCGCTCCACGACCACGGGGTCGAGGTGCTGAACGGCTACCGGCTCGACGCGCTCGGTCGGCCCCAGGACCGTGACGGGCGGCCCCAGGACCGTGACGGGCGGCAGGACGGGGGGTGCCGGCACCGGGACCGTGAAGGTCGGGACCGTGACAGTCGGGACCGTGACGGGCGGCGGCAGGACGGGGAGCGCCGCAGCAGACGGCGCGACGGGCGGTTCCATGACGGGCTGCGGCGCGACCGCTGCCGCCTGCACCGTGACGGGCGCGACAGGCGCCCGCGCGACAGGCTCCGTCGGGACCGTGACGCGCGCGACGGGCTGTGGCGGGACGGCCGGTGCTGCTTCGGTCGCGGTCCAGGCCTCGCCGGACGCGAGCAGGGCCGCGATGGACTCGACCAGCCGACCGGGCTCGGGCTCGGCCCCGGGCTGGGGCTCCGCCGGCGGGAGCCAGACCGGCTCCGACGCGGCCACTGGCTGCGGCGCGCGCTCGCCGAGCTTCTCGTCGTAGCGGTCCGGCTCAGGACCGGCGACCCACGCCGCGGTCGGCGCCGGCTCGGTCCAGGGACGCGGCGCCGCCACCGGACGGGCCACCGGCGACGACGGGAGCTGGGTGACGGCAGCCCCGAGGGCGTGACGCCCCTTCGGCCTGCCCCAGCTCCAGCGAGCCACGCTCAGGCCCGGGCAGCCGCAGGCTCGTCGATCTGGTCGACGACCGAGTAGAGCAGGGCCAGCAGGACCGACTTGACCGACTCGCGGTCGGTCGCGTCGCACGGCACGACGGGGGTGTCCTCGTCGAGCTCCAGGACGGTGCGGACCTTCTCCTCGTCGGACGGGTCCATGCCGGCGGCGCGGTTGAGCGCGACGACGAAGGGGACGCGAGCCATCTTGCGGAAGGCGGCGAGGATGCCCACGGCCTCCTCGAGCGAGTCCTCGCGCGAGGAGTCGATGAGCAGGATGTAGCCGAGCATCCCCTCGCCGAGGATCTCCCACATGAAGTCGAAGCGGTCCTGGCCGGGAGTGCCGAACAGGTAGAGCACCAGGTCCCGGTCGATCGTGATGCGGCCGAAGTCCATCGCGACCGTCGTGGCCGCCTTGCGGGACTTGGTGTGGTCGGTGATGTCCTTCTCGGTGGACAGGACGGTGATCTCGCTGATCGTGCGGATCAGCGTCGTCTTGCCGGCCGAGAACGGGCCGGTCACCACGATCTTCACCGCGGTGCCACCGTGCTTGCGCCGGTTGGGATTGCGCATCGTCGTCACTACAGACCCCTCACGCCGGCGATGAGCCTGAGCAGCAGGCTCTTGTTCACACTCGGGTCACGTTCGATGGCCGGCGCTGCCGCCGGATCTGCGGAGACGTCCGGGGCGAGAGCAGTGGCCCCGTCGACCGACCCATGTCCGGCACCTCCAGCAGTGGTAGGACGCGCCGACGACGAGGGTGATGTCGTACGGGCGAAGGCGGGAGCGCTCTCGGCGTGGTCGGGGCGCCGAGCCGGGGTGAAGGGCTCGGGGCGCTCCGGGATGACGGGAGAGCTGGCCGGCCTCGACACCGGGGCGGGCGGCGCCGCGGGGGCGGCAGCCTCCTTCGCGGGAGCCGGGGCGCTGTGCTTGGCGATCGCCGGTGCTGCCGGCTGCTGCGCCGGCACGGCAGGCGCCTCCACCGGCCGGCCCTCGAGGGCGGCCAGCAGGCTCTGCCGACGGACCAGGTGGTCCTCGGCCGCGGGGCGAACGACCAGCAGACCCCGTGACACCAGACCGGCCAGCGCCGAGACGACGGCGTACTCACCGCGACCGGACAGACCGACGAGGTCGGCGACGGTGCGGCGGCCGTCCACGAGGGACAGCAGGGCCCACTCGTCACGGGTGGCGGAGGGGTCCTCGTCCGGAGCGGTGTTGACCGACACGACCGCGCTGGGAGCCGGGACGGACTCGACCATGGCGCTCCAGGCCGTGATGCGGCGCTGGCCCTCGGTCACGACCTGCTCGACCGGCATCAGAGCGCCGAGGTCGTCCGGGTCCGCCTCGTCGACGACGAACGCGAACTCGCCGTCGGCCCAGCGAAGCAGGCTGAACACCGCGTCGTTGGCCTGCTCCTCGGCCAGGGCGCGAACCGTGCTGACGTCCAGGCGGCCCTTCTCGGCCAGCAGCTGGGCGAGGCTGAGCTCGGGGTCGCCGGCGAGGTCCTCGGCGGCAGCCGCGAGCACCTCGTCGTCGACGAGACCGGCGCCGAGCAGTCGGCGTCCGAGCTCCTGGCGAGTGATGTCCGCGCGGCCACCGGTGACGGCGCCCGCGCGCAGGTGGACCACGCCGTGCCCGTCCTCGCGACGCAGGTGCAGCGTCCCGGTCTTCTTCGTGAAGCTCAAGAGCTGGAAGATGTCCGGGAGGCTGAACGCGTCGAGCGTTCCCTCGAGTCTCACAACGTTCCCGTCCGTCGGTGGTCAGTGGTGCCGTCGTCGTGCAGCGAGCCTGCGGAGCGAGCCGGGTCAGGACCACGCGGACGGCTGCGAGCCGTCCGCCGGGACGCCGGGGCTGCTGGGCAGGTAGGACGGGGTCCAGGTGCTGTCCGGTGCGGTGACCAGCGGGAGCGGCTTGACGGGCGCCACGGGCACGGCAGCGAGCGGCTGGACCACCGGAACGGGAACCACGACCGGCTCGGCCTGCACGGGCAGGGACGCGACGCTCTCGTCCTCGGCGCGCAGGATGTTGGCGACGAGGGCAGCGGAGCGGCGCACCTCGTACAGCATCATCCCGACCTTGGCGCCCTGGGCCGCCACGGCGACGAGGACCGCCTCGTCGTCGGCGGACACGAGGAACACCGTGCCGGCGTTGCCCTCGATGTAGACCTGCGAGAGCTCACCGCGACCGAGCCCCTGAGCAGCACGCTCACCCAGCGACAGCAGAGCGGCGCTCATGGCCGCCACCCGGTCCTCGTCCATGGACGGCGGCAGCGCCGCGGCCATGGGCAGCCCGTCGAAGGAGACGACCGCGGCCGCCTCGATCTCAGGGGTCTGCGACAGGAGGGCGTGGATCGCCCGGTCCAGCCGGTCGGAGCGGCTCAGGCCCGCGGCCAGAGGAACGCTGTGCAGGTCGGTCATGGAGGCTCCTTCGCGTGGCGGCATCACCGCCGATGGGAGTCCCATCGGCTGCGTTGCGTCGCGCCTTGAGTCCTGTCCTCGGGCGGACGCTCAGCGGGCGCGGAGCGCGTCGCGCATGGCGTCGAGGGGCGCCGCTCGACCCGTCATCAGCTCGACCTGGGCGGCGGCCTGGTGGAGCAGCATCTGCGTCCCGTCGACCACCACGCCGCGGCACGCGCGGGCGAGCGCCGTCGGCCACGGCTCGTAGACGACGTCGAGCAGGACCGGCACCTCGGCGACCGCCGCCGCGACGTCGTCGGCCGCGCCCGGCGGCAGCGTGCTGATGAGCAGGTCGCAGCCGGCGAGCACCCGCGGCTGGAAGGCCACGACCGAGGGGGCGAGGCCGAGCCGGCCCGCCGCGGCGAGCGTCTCGGTGGGGTGGGAGCGGACGACCAGCACGGGGGCGCGGCACCCGAGCTCGGCGAGGGCGGCGAGGGCGGAGCGGGCGGTCGCTCCCCCGCCGAGCACCACGGGACGGTCCACGCCCGACACCCCCGCCTCGCGCAGCGCGACGACCATGCCGGCGACGTCGGTGTTGTGCCCGTGCCGGCCCCGCTCGTCGAGGACGACGGTGTTGGCCGCCGCGACCGCGGTCGCGAGGTCCGAGCAGCTGTCGAGCAGCGGCAGGACCGCCGTCTTCAGCGGCATCGTGAGCGACAGCCCGGCCCACTCGGGGCCCAGCCCGTCGAGGAAGCCGGCGAGCCCGCGCTCGTCGACCTCGACGGCGTCGTAGGTCCAGGCGAGACCCAGGGCGGCGTAGGCGGCACGGTGCAGCAGCGGGGACAGCGAGTGCCCGACCGGCCGGCCGAGGACGGCAGCGCGCACGCGCTAGAAGACGCCTTCTGCGCGCGACCTGTCGCGCTGTCGGAGGAAGGCGTTGTAGTCCTCGGTGAAGAAGGTGCGTCCCTCCTTGTCGGCGAGCACGTAGTAGAGGATGTCGCCGTCCACCGGGTTGAGCGCGCCCCGCAGCGTGGCCTCGCCGGGCGAGGCGATCGGCGTCGGCGGGAGCCCGGTCTGGCGGCGGTTCTCGTACGGCGTGTCCTGGGCGAGGTCGGACCGGGTCAGCTCGCCGCCGGCCGTCTTGCCGACGCCGAAGAGCACGGCCGCGTCGATGCCCAGCGGGATGTCCTGCTCCAGCCGGTTGTAGACCACCCGAGCCACCTGGCCGTACTCCTCGTCGCGCCTGACCTCGCGCTCGATGAGACTGGCGACGACGACCACCTCGTAGGGCGTCAGGCCGAGCCGCTCCGCGCCCTCGACGAGCCCCACCGTGTCGGCGGCCTGCTCGAAGCGGTCAATGAGCATCGCCAGGACCTGCGGAGCGGTGGTGCCCGGCTCGATGTCGTAGGTCGCCGGGAACAGGAAGCCCTCGAGCTGGCCCTGGGCGTACGGCGGGAGACCGAGCGAGGCAGGGTCGGCCGCGGCGGCCTGGTACTGCTCGAGCGGGATCTCCGTACCGGCCGCGAGGGCGTCGAGCGTCTGCGGGACCGTCAGGCCCTCAGGGATCGTCACCCGGCCGACGACGCGGGACGCCGGGTCGACGAGGAGGTCGAGGGCTGCCGTGGCGCTCATCTGCGACCGCACCCGGTAGAAGCCCGGCTGCAGCGCGAGCGCGCGGGGGTCCGCGGCGGCCACCTCGAAGAACGCCTTCCGGCTCGCGACGACGTCCTCCGCGGCGAGGGTGTCGGCGACGTTGCCCGCCGTCTGCCCCGGCAGGATCTGGACGACGACCTCTCCGGCACCGGTGCCGGAGTAGTCCTCGGCGACGGAGGTCCCGAGCAGCTTGCGGGCGGCGACGACGCCGCCGGCCACCAGCCCGGCCAGCAGGGCCAGCACGAACAGCACGGCGAGGAGCTTCGGCAGGACGCTCCTCGTGCGCCGGCGGCGCGGACGGCGCTCCTCCTCGTCGAGGTCCAGGAGGTCGGTCACGGCGCGATCGTAGGGGAGAGCGGTCCGTCGGTGCTCCGGACGACGGCCGGGGCAGCCGCGGCGGCGGCCCGGCACCGCCTCACGAGGACCCGTCCCGCGTGTCGAGGACGCCCTGCAGCAGCGCGACCGCCGCTGCCTGGTCGATCACCGAGCGGCTGCCGCGCGCGGACCGCCCGGACGCCCGCAGCGCTGCGGTGGCGCTCACCGTCGTGAGCCGCTCGTCGACCAGGCGGACCTCGACGGGAGCGACCAGCGGGCCCAGCACGGCTGCCCAGTCCCGGGCCATGTCGGCCGAGGCGCTGGCGGCGGCGCCGGACAGGGAGGTGGGCAGGCCGACGACGACGAGCACGGCCTCGCGCTCGGCGACCAGCTCGGCCACGCGCGCCTGCCCCGGTGCGGGCACCGTCTCCACCGGCGAGGCGAGGATGCGGCGGGGGTCGCTCGCGGCGACGCCCACCCGCACCGTCCCCACGTCGACGGCGAGGACCACACCGGGCAGGACCACGGCTCAGCCCCCGACGGTCCGGCCGACGAGGGCCTGCGCCCTGGACAGCGCGTCCGGGATGCCGGCAGCATCCGTGCCACCGCCCTGCGCGACGTCGTCCTTGCCGCCGCCCTTGCCACCGACGGCCGGAGCGGCCTCGCGCAGCAGCGTGTTGGCCGACAGGCCTCGGGCGCGGGCCGCGTCGTTGACCGCTGCCACCAGGACGACCCGCTCGCCACCGGCAGCGACGAGCACGACAGCGGGGCGCTCCGCGGTGAGGCGACCACGGACGTCGAGCGCCAGGGAGCGGACGAGGTCGCCGGGCGTACCGGCGGGGGCCTCCACGCCGACGTACGCGACGCCCGCCACGTCTGTCGCCGCAGCGGCGAAGGCACCCGCCTGCTGCAGGACGGCGGAGGCCCGGAGACCAGCCAGCTCCTTCTCGACCTCACGCAGCCGCGCGACCGTGGCCGCGACCCGGTCGGGGACCTCGTCCACCGGCACCTTGAAGCTCGACGCCAGCTGGGCCAGCAGCACGTGCTCGCGGGCGAGGTAGGAGAAGGCGTCGAGCCCCACGAGGCCCTCGACGCGGCGCACACCCGAGCCGATGGAGGCCTCGGAGAGCAGCTTGACCATGCCGAGCTGGCCGGACCGCGCGGCGTGGGTGCCACCGCAGAGCTCACGTGCGTAGTCCCCGACCTCGACGACGCGCACGGCATCGCCGTACTTCTCCCCGAACAGCGCCATCGCCCCGATGCGGCGCGCTTCCTCCTGCGTCGTGACGAAGGCCCGCACCTCGAGGTCGGCGAGGGCGATCTCGTTGATCTCCTGCTCGACGTCGGCGAGGACCGACGCGGGGACCGCCGACGGGGACGCGAAGTCGAAGCGGAACCGGCCGGGGCGGTTCTCCGAGCCGGCCTGGGTGGCGTGGTCACCGAGCGCAGCGCGCATGGCGGCGTGGACGAGGTGCGTCGCGGTGTGGGCCCGCGAGATGGCCCGGCGCCGCTCGACGTCGACGGCGGCCAGCACCTTGGCCCCCACCCGGGCCTCCCCGGACACCACGCGCGCCCGGTGCACCGTGAGGTCCGGCAGCACGCGCTGCACGTCGCCCACCTCGAGCACCGCGCCGCCGGACAGCACGATCCGCCCGGCGTCGGCGAGCTGCCCGCCTGCCTCGGCGTAGAAGGGGCTGCGGTCGAGGACCACCTCGACGGAGGACCCCTCGGAGACGGACTGGGCCACGCCGCCGTCGACGAGCAGTCCGCGCAGCACCGCCTCGGAGACCACCTCGGCGTAGCCGGTGAACTCGGTGGCACCGGCCGCCTCGAGCAGCGACCGGTAGGCGGAGGTGTCGACCCCGGCGGTCTTCTTGCCGCGCGCGTCGGCCTTCGCGCGGTCCCGCTGCTCGGCCATGAGCGTCCGGAAGCCGGACTCGTCGACGGACAGCCCCTGCTCGGCGGCCATCTCCAGCGTGAGGTCGATGGGGAAGCCGTAGGTGTCGTGGAGCGCGAAGGCCTGCGGGCCGGAGAGCACTCCCCCGGCGGCCTTCGCGGCCGGGACGGCCGTGTCGAAGACCGTCGCCCCCTTGGTCAGCGTCTCGAGGAAGCTCGCCTCCTCGCCGACGGCGACCGCCGCGATGCGGGACGCGTCCTCGGCGAGCGCGGGGTACTGCGGGCCCATCGCCGCGACGGAGGCCGCCACCAGCTCGCCCATCGTCGGCTCGCCCGCGCCGAGCAGCCGCATCGAGCGGACGGTCCGGCGCAGGATGCGGCGCAGCACGTAGTCGCGCGCCTCGTTGCCCGGGCGCACGCCGTCACCGATCAGCATCACGGCCGTGCGGGCGTGGTCGGCGACCACGCGCAGCCGGACGTCGTCCTGCGGGTCCGCGCCGTAGCGCGTGCCCGTGAGAGCCGCCGCGCGGTCGAGGATCGCCCGTGAGGTGTCGATCTCGTAGAGGTTGTCCACGCCCTGCAGGACGGTGGCGACCCGCTCCAGGCCCATGCCGGTGTCGATGTTCTGCGCGGGCAGCGGCCCGGCGATGTCGAAGTCGACCTTCGTCCGGACCTCGGACAGCTGGTACTGCATGAACACGAGGTTCCAGACCTCGAGGTAGCGGTCCTCGTCGGCGACCGGGCCGCCCTCGCGGCCGTGCTCGGACCCGCGGTCGTAGTAGATCTCGCTGCACGGACCGCCCGGGCCGGGGACGCCCATGTGCCAGTAGTTGTCGGCCTTGTCCCGGCGCTGGATGCGCTCCTCGGGGACGTACCGCTTCCAGAGCTCGAGGGCCTCGTCGTCGTCGAGGTAGACGGTCGTCCAGAGCCGCTCCTCCGGCAGGCCGAAGCCGCCGTCCGAGACGCTGCGGGTGAGCAGCTCCCAGGCGAAGTCGATGGCGCCGGCCTTGAAGTAGTCGCCGAAGGAGAAGTTGCCGGCCATCTGGAAGAAGGACCCGTGGCGGGTCGTCTTGCCGACCTCCTCGATGTCGAGGGTGCGCACGCACTTCTGGATGCTGGTGATGCGCGGTGCCGGCGGGGTGGCCTGGCCGAGGAAGTACGGCTTGAACGGCACCATGCCGGCCGGGACGAGCAGCAGCGTGGGGTCGTCGGAGATGAGCGAGGCCGACGGCAGGACGGTGTGGCCGCGCTCCTCGAAGTGGCGGAGGAAGCGGCGGGAGATCTCCGCCGACGGCATGCCTGACGAGGCCGGCCCCGGGGGGACGGTCATCGGATGTCAGGCTCCAGGCCGCCGGTGTGGCCGGGGTCGTGGTCGACGAGGTCGTGGGAGCCGTCGAGGCCGAGGACGGTGCGCAGCTCGTCCTCGCGCTCGGCCATCGCCACCTTGAGCTCCGCGGTGAAGTCGCGGATCGCCACCGTGAGCCCGCCGAACGCGCCGGCGACGGAGTCCTGCACCCCGGCCGGGGTGAACCGCTGCGCGGCCTGGCTGGCCTTGCGGACGACGAGCACGCCGACGGCCGCACCGAAGGCGATGTAGATGAGGCGGCGGCTCATCGACCGGCCCGCTTCGAGCCCTTGAGCTCCTCGCGGACCCGCTTGTTGACGTCCTTCTCCTGCCGCTTGGTGGCGACCGAGCGGACGCCGTAGGAGAACGCCGCCACCTTGATGATCGGGCTGCCAAGCGTGGCCGCGAACAGCGACGTCAGCGCGGAGACGTTCCCGCTCATCGACTGGACGTTGGCCGTGATGGCGTCGACGCGGACGAGCTCCTCGTTGACGTGGGTCACCGTGGTGGTGACCTCCCCGAGCAGCGGCACCGTCTGGTCGGTGAGGCTGGCGACCAGCCGGGAGGTCTCCTCCACCGTCTTGGTGAGCTTGAGGACGAGGTAGCAGAGCGCGAGCATGAGCAGCGCGAAGAAGACTGCCGCGATGAGAGCCGCGACCTGACCGCCGGTGAGCACCTAGGGACGCTCCTTCTGTGCTGCGAGGGCGTCGAGCTCCTCGCGGGTGGGTGGTGCGGGCCTGCACCTGGGACGGAAGCCGTCCGCAGCATCCTCCGCCACGACCCCGCGGTCTCCGCGCAGCACCTCGCGCAGTCCCGCGAGCCGCTGTGAGGCGACGCGCTCGACTCCCAGGTCGCCCGGCGAGTAGTACTCCCGCCCGACGACCGGGTCGGGCGCGTACTGCTGCGCCACGACCCTTCCCGGGAAGTCGTGAGGGTATCGGTAACCCGCCACCCCGATCTTCTCGGCACCGGGGTAGTGGCTGTCACGCAGGTGCGGGGGCACCGTCCCGGTGCGTCCGGAGCGGATGTCGGCGATCGCGCTCTCGATGCCCGCGATCACCGCGTTGCTCTTGGGGGCGAGCGCCAGGTGGATCACCGCCTGCGCGAGGTTGAGCCGCGCCTCGGGCATCCCGATTAGCTCCAGCGCCTGCGCGGCGGCCACCGCGACCTGCAACGACGACGGGTCCGCCATCCCGACGTCCTCGCTGGCGAGCACGACCAGACGGCGGGCGATGAAGCGGGGGTCCTCGCCCGCCTCGAACATCCGAGCGAGGTAGTGGAGCGAGGCGTCGACGTCCGAGCCGCGGATCGACTTGATGAAGCCGCTGATCACGTCGTAGTGCTGGTCGCCGTCGCGGTCGTAGCGGACCGCGGCCTTGTCGACGGCCTGCTCCAGCAGGGCCAGCGTCACCCGCCCGGGTCCGCCGTCCGCCGTGGGCGTGGTCGCCCCGGCGGCGGCCTCCAGCGCGGTGAGGGCCCGCCGCGCGTCCCCTCCTGACAGCCGCACCAGGTGGTCGAGGGCGTCGTCGTCCACGGCGACCTCACCGCGCAGGCCCCGCTCGGAGGTGAGAGCCCGCTCGACCACCGTCCGGACGTGGTCGTCGGTCAGCGGCTCCAGGCTGAGCAGCAGCGACCGGGACAGCAGCGGGGAGATCACGCTGAAGAAGGGGTTCTCCGTGGTGGCCGCGACGAGGGTGACCCAGCGGTTCTCGACGCTCGGCAGGAGGGCGTCCTGCTGGGTCTTGGAGAAGCGGTGCACCTCGTCGACGAACAGCACGGTCTGCGCGCCGGTCTCACCCAGCGCCCGCTTGGCCTCCTCGACGACCTGCCGGACGTCCTTGACGCCGGCGGTCACGGCCGAGAGCTCGCGGAAGCGCCGACGCGTCGACCCGGCGATGACCATCGCGAGGGTGGTCTTGCCCGTGCCCGGCGGTCCCCAGAGGATGACGCTCAGCGGGGCGTCGCCCTCCACGAGCCGGCGCAGCGGCGCGCCCGGTCCCAGCAGGTGGGTCTGCCCGACGACCTCGTCGAGGGTGCGCGGGCGCAGTCGCACTGCCAGCGGGGCTACCCGGTCCGCCGCATCGCGCTCCGCGGCGTCGAAGAGGGAGTCGCCGGACACGCGTCTGAGCCTACGGCGCGGTGCGGGCGCCAGGACGGCCCTGCTCCGGGCCGTCCTGGTCGCATCCCGGCAGCGGGGAGCCCACCTGCGGACCGCCCGGAGGGCAGCCCGCCCACGGATAGCCTCGACGGATGTCCGTCACGGCTCTCCGCTCGGCCGCGGAGGTCCTCGTCGCGACGGGTCACGACCCCTACGCCCGCAGCTCGCTGCGCCACTCGGACGTGCGGGGGTGGGTCGTGGCGGGAGCCACCGCGTGGGTCGGGGTCAACCCCGAGCGGGGGGTGGTCCACGTGTCGAGCCTGGGCGGGTGCGCACAGGTAGGCGACCTGCTGGGCCGGCTGCTGCCCGAGCTGCGCCCGCGTCAACGGGTGACCGTCCCGCGCGGGACACCGGTCCACCTGCCGGCGTGGGTCGGCCTGGGCGGCGCCGGCCAGGGCAGGACGGACTGGGACTTCCGCTACGTGACCGCGCCGCCTCCCGAGCAGCACGGTGAGGACCGGGTGGAGCCGACGTCCGACGGGCCGGCGGTCACAGCGCTGCTGGCGGCGGCCTCACCGACTGCATCGGTCCTGCCCGGTCACCCGTCCGTACGCCGGTGGGTCGGCGTGCGGGACGCCGGCGGGGCCCTCGTGGCCTGCGCCGCCGACACGAGCAGCGCCACCGGCGTCGGTCACCTGTCCTCGATCGCCGTCGCCGCCGGTGCGCGCGGTGACGGGCTCGGCAAGGCCGTCACGGCGTCCCTGACCCGGAGCCTCCTGGCCGACGGCATGGATCTTGTGACGCTCGGGATGTACGCCGACAACGCGGCCGGCAAAGCCCTCTACGACGCCCTCGGCTTCGTCGACGAGCACCGCTTCAGCAGTGGGCCACTCCTGGTGCGCGGTCGCTGGTAGTCCGCACCACCCATACGGACCAGGTCGAAGCGGTGCCGCAGGGCCATGTCCCCGAATGCCCCGGAACGCGATGATCCGGGCGGTGGTCGGTCCCGCCACGGAGGACCGATGGCCCGGCAACCGGGTGGCAGCAGCGTTGGCCGGAGTGGCTTCGCCCTCCGGTTGGCCGCGACGGTCGTCCTCACCACGCTCGCCGTCGGCGCTGCGCAGTACGTCCTGGCCGATCGGGCTCTGACCGAGCGCGTCCTGTCCCACGACCTCGACGGTCACCGTGCCGACGCCGACGTCCTCGCCGCGCTCTACCGGCCGAGCGCGGCGGACCCGCTGTCGGAGGTGGCATCGCTGCTGGGCCACATGGCGTCCCGGCCGAACCTGTCCTCCGTCGTGCTGCTCGGGCCTGAGGGTGAGCTGCTCGTGAGCGGATCGGGCCGCGGCACCTCCCATCCCCCGGCCGGGGCCGCCGCCCAGGCACCCGTGCCCGGCACGACAGGCACGGAGCACCGGACGACCGGTGCGGTGGGCACGGCGGCACAGCAGGGCAGCAGCCACCGGCTCGCCAGCCGCGTGCTCATGACGGGGACGGCGCAGGCCCAGCGCATGCAGACCGACGGCAAGGTCGTGCACGCCGTGCCAGTGGAGCTCGGTTCCGGGCGCCACGTCCTCGTCGTCGAGCGCCCGGACGCCGCGCTGGAGGCCCAGGTCGCTCAGGTCCGGCGGGTCCTCCTCCTGACCCTCGCCCTCGGGGCCCTGCTGTTCCTGCCCCTGTTCTTCCTCGTCGGTGGCCGGGACCTCACCGCGAGGCACCGGCGTGCGGTGCATGCCTCGACCACGGACGGGCTCACCGGGCTCGGCAACCACGGGTCGTTCCACGAGCGCCTCGCCGCCGCGGTGGCCGAGCGGTCCACCGGCTCCCCGCCGCTGTGCCTCGCCCTGCTGGACCTGGACGCCTTCAAGGAGATCAACGACCTCGCCGGGCACCGACGCGGCGACGACGTCCTGCGGGCTGTGGCCGGTGTGCTGCGCGACGTGAGCCCGGGAGCGCACCGGGTGGGCGGTGACGAGTTCGCCGTCCTGCTCGCTGTCCCGCTCGGCGAGGCGCGGACGCGGTGCGAGCGGCTCCGCGCCGACGTGGCGGATCTGGACCTCGGCGTCACGACGAGCATCGGATTGGCGGCGCTCCGCCCCGGCGGGACGCCCCAGGGGCTCGGCGACGCAGCAGATGCAGCGTTGTACGCAGCGAAGCGGGCCGGCCGGGACCAGGTCATGGTCGACGCCGCCTCCGCGCCCCACGAGAGCTGCTGACCCGCAACCGTGCCGGGCGGACCGCGCGGGAAGGCGAGTCGGTCGGGCGGGCAGGCGGTTCAGGCCGGTCGGTTCAGGCCGGTCGGTTCAGGCCGGTCGGTTCAGGCCGGTCGGTTCAGGCCGGTCGGTTCAGGCCGGTCGGTTCAGGCCGGTCGGTTCAGGCCGGTCGGTTCAGGCCGGTCGGTTCAGGCCGGTACGGCCGGGCTGGCCGGCGGCGGTCCGTCGATGCCGGCCTCACGCCGCTGCTCCCCCGTGATCGGCGTGGGAGCGCCGGTCAGGGGGTCGCCGCCGCCGCCGGTCTTCGGGAAGGCGATGACCTCACGGATCGACTCCGCCCCCGTCACGAGCGACGCGATCCGGTCGATGCCGAAGGCGATGCCGCCGTGCGGCGGCGGGCCGAAGCTGAAGGCCTCGAGCAGGAAGCCGAACTGCTCCGACGCCTGCTCCTCGGTCAGGCCGACCACGTCGAACACGCGCCGCTGCACCTCGGAGCTGTGGATGCGGATCGAGCCACCGCCGAGCTCGGCGCCGTTGAGGATGAGGTCGTACGCCCGGGACGGGACGTCACCGGGAGCGGAGTCGAACGTGGCCTCATGGCTCAGTGCGGGCGCGGTGAACGGGTGGTGGACCGCGTGCCAGCCGATCTGCGTGCCGTCGGCCGCGAACACCGGCTCGAACATCGGGAAGTCCGTCACCCACAGGAAGTCCCAGCATGAGTCGTCCAGCAGCCCCAGCCGCTTGCCGATCTCGAGGCGGGTGGCCCCGAGCAGGGCCCGCGCGTCGGTCGGCCCACCGGCCGCGAAGAACGCGCAGTCCCCGGGCTCGGCCCCCAGCGCCTCGCGCAGCCCCTCCCGCTCGACCTCGGACAGGTTCTTGGCGACCGGACCGCCGAAGGTGCCGTCCTCGAGGAACGTCACGTAGGCCAGCCCGCGAGCCCCCCGCTGCTTCGCCCACTCCTGCCAGGCGTCGAAGGTCTTGCGCGGCTGGCTCGCCCCGCCCGGCATCACGACGGCGCCCACGTGCGCTGCCTGGAAGACCCGGAACGGGGTCTCGGCGAAGTAGGAGGTCAGGTCGACGAGCTCGACGCCGAAGCGCAGGTCGGGGCGGTCGACGCCGAAGCGCCGCATCGCCTCCTCGTAGGTCATGCGGGGGAACGGCGTGGGCAGCTCGACCCCCAGCACGTCGCCCCAGATCCGGGTCATGATCGCCTCGGTGAGCTCGTAGAGGTCTTCCTCGTCCGGGAAGCTCATCTCGATGTCGAGCTGGGTGAACTCCGGCTGCCGGTCGGCGCGGAAGTCCTCGTCGCGGTAGCACCGTGCGATCTGGTAGTAGCGCTCCATGCCGGCCACCATGAGCAGCTGCTTGAACAGCTGCGGTGACTGCGGCAGGGCGTACCAGTGGCCGGGCTGCAGGCGCACCGGGACCAGGAAGTCTCGCGCCCCCTCGGGGGTCGACCGGGTGAGGGTGGGCGTCTCGATGTCGAGGAAGTCCCGCTCGTCCATGACGCGACGGATGGCGCGTGTGATCTTCGACCGGGTGCGCAGCATCGCTGCGGGACCCGAACGGCGCAGGTCGAGGTAGCGGTACTTCAGGCGGACCTCGTCGCCGATCGGCGCGTCGTCGTCGAGCGGGAACGGCAGCGGCGCGGCGGCCGAGAGCACCTCGACCTCCGTGGCCGCGACCTCGACCGCGCCGGTCGGCAGGGCGTTGTTGCGATTGCCCTCGGGACGCAGCCGGACCTCCCCGACGACGCGGACGCAGAACTCCGCCCGGAGCTCGGACGCCACGTCGGACTCGCGCACGACGACCTGGGCGATGCCCGAGCCGTCCCGCAGGTCGAGGAAGGCGACACCGCCGTGGTCGCGCCGCCTCGCCACCCAGCCGGTCAGGGTGACGGTCGACCCGGCGTGGTCCTCCCGGAGCGTGCCGGCCTCGTGGGTGCGGATCACAGCTGCGACTCCATGTTGTTGATCGTCCGTTCGGTCGGTGCCGGCGGTGCGGACTGCTGGCAGGTGATGCGGGAGAGGACGGTGACGAGCTCGCTGAGCGGCACGGAGATCTGGGTGCCGTCCTGCAGATCCTTGACCTGAGCCTCCTCGGCCGCGAGGTCCCGGTCGCCCAGCACGACCGCGCACCGGGCACCGGAACGACCAGCCGCCTTCATGGCGCCCTTCAACCCCCGGTCGCCGTAGGCGAGGTCGCTGGCGAGGCCCGCTCGGCGCAGCTGCCCGACGAGGCCCACGGCGTGGCTCTTCGCCGCCACGCCGAGCGGCACGACGAACACCGAGATGCCCTCTTCAGACGGGGGTTCGACGCCCTCAGCCCGAAGCGCGAGCAGGGTGCGCTCGACACCGAGGGCCCAGCCGATGCCCGGCAGGGGTGGACCGCCGATGGCCTCCGACAGGCCGTCGTAGCGCCCTCCGCCACCGACGGCGGACTGCGCGCCGAGGCCGTCGTGGACGAACTCGAAGGTGGTCCGCATGTAGTAGTCGAGCCCCCGGACCAGGCGCGGCGCCAGCTCGTGAGCGACGCCGAGCTGGTCGAGGCCGGCGCGGACCGCGTCGAGGTGGACACGGCAGGCGTCGCAGAGGGCGTCGACCATGAGCGGCGCTCCGGCCAGCTGGACCTGGACCTGCGGCCGCTTGTCGTCGAGCACCCGGAGCGGGTTGAGCTGGGCGCGGCGGCGGGTGTCGTCGTCGAGGTCGAGTCCGGCGAGGAAGCCGGCCAGCGCCTCGCGGTAGGCGGGACGGCACTCCCGGTCGCCCAAGGACGTCAGGAGCAGCCGCACCTGGCGGAGCCCGAGGTCGGCGTAGGCCTGCGCCGCTAGGGCGACCACCTCGACGTCGAGTGCCGGGTCGTCCAGGCCGAGCGCCTCGACGCCGACCTGCTGGAACTGGCGGTACCGCCCGGCCTGCGGGCGCTCGGCCCGGAACATCGGCCCGGCGTAGCGGAGCTTCACCGGGAGCTGGCCCTTGTGGAGGCCTGCGTCGAGGGCGGCCCGCAGCACTCCCACCGTCCCCTCCGGACGCAGGGTCAGCGAGCGGTCGGCCCGGTCGGAGAAGGTGAACATCTCCTTGGCCACCACGTCGGTGCTCTCACCGACGCCGCGGCTGAACAGGTCGGTGTGCTCGAAGACGGGCGACTCGGCGTAGGAGTAGCCGGCGAGCCGGGCGGGAGCGAGCAGTGCCTCGCGCAGCGGCAGGGAGGCGCCGTGCTCGCTCCCGGGCAGCACGTCGTAGGTGCCCTTCGGAGCGGGCACTACAGACCTCGGGCAGGCGGGACGCCCGGCAGGTCCTGCAGGTAGGGGTTGCCCGCGCGCTCACGACCGATGGTGGTCGCCGCCCCGTGGCCCGGCAGCACGACGGTCTCGTCCGCCATCGGCAGGATCACCCGGGCGAGGGAGTCCTGCATGGCCTCCCAGCTCCCGCCAGGCAGGTCGCAGCGGCCGATCGAGCCGGCGAACAGCACGTCACCGGACAGCAGGATCGGCGCGCCGGCCTCCCCCTCGGCCTCCTCCCCCGGCAGCCGGAAGACCACTGACCCAGGCGTGTGCCCCGGGGCGAGGTCGACGCCGATGCGCATCCCGGCCAGCTCCAACGGCTCGGCCGGGTCGAGCAGCCGCACGTCGTCGGGCTCGGTCCACTCGAGCCGCCCGCCGAACAGCTGAGAGGTGCCCGCGGACAGGTACTTCGCCGGGTCAGCCAGCTGGTCGCGGTCATCGGGATGGATGTGGGCCGGGATGCCCCGCGCTCCACACACGGGCGTCACGGAGAACGTGTGGTCCAGGTGGCCGTGGGTCAGGATCACCGCCACCGGGGAGAGCCCGTGCTCACGGAGCACCTCGTCGAGCTGCGCCTCGACCCCGATGCCCGGGTCGACCACCACGCACTGCTCCCCCGGCGCCGGCGCGACGACGTAGCAGTTGGTGCCGAAGGCCTGGGCCGGGAAGCCGCGGACGAGCACGGTCGTCCTCTCGATCGGGCGGGCAGGTGCAGGGACACGGGTGCAGCGAGTGGCCGGGAGGCACGAGGGCCGCCCGCCGCCGGCAGCGGATCGGTGCCGAACGGTGACCCGACCCTACCGGCGGCTGCCCCACGCCCTCGCGGCGTTTCCCTAGACTCCCCTGCGGCGCGTCGCAGCTCGGCGGGCCCTCGATCACCTCCTGGAGGGAACGGCGTGGCCAACAGCAGACGTGAGAAGGAGCTGGCCCGCCAGCGGGCTGAGCGCCAGGCGGCCCGGCGCGCCGCAGCCGCTGCCCGCCGCAGGCAGCGGCAGGTCATCGTCGCCAGTGTGGTCGCCGTGCTCCTGGTCGTCGTGGCCGTGGCCGCCATCACCCTGCTGGCGCGGGACGACGACCCGCAGGACGTCGCCTCGCCAGCCGCGTCGGCGCAGCCGTCAGGAGAGCCGAGCGGCCCGCCGAGCGCGGAGCCCACCGCCGAGCCCAGTGCCGAGCCCTCCCTCGAGCCGGGCTCCTGCCGGTACCCGTCGACCGACGATGCCGCCTCGCGCCAGGCGCCCGTGCCACCCGAGACGGGCGTGGAGCAGGAGCAGGCCTACACCGCGACGCTGACGACGAGCCGCGGGCCCGTCGTGCTGACCCTCGACACGGCCGGCGCCCCCTGCACCGTCAACAGCTTCCGCTCCCTGGCCGCTGCCGACTACTTCGACGGCACCACGTGCCACCGGCTCACGACCTCGGGCATCAGCGTCCTGCAGTGCGGTGACCCGACCGGTACCGGCTCGGGCGGCCCCGGCTACTCGTTCGCCGACGAGAACCTCGAGGGAGCCATGTACCCGCGCGGCACCGTCGCCATGGCCAACGCCGGCCCCGGCACCAACGGCAGCCAGTTCTTCCTCGTGTACGGCGACACCAACCTGCCCCCGAACTACACCCCGTTCGGCACCGTGACCGCCGGTCTCGAGCTCCTCGACGCCGTCGCCGCCGGCGGGTCCAACCCGCCCGGGGACGGCACGCCGGTGATCCCCGTCGACATCAGCGACGTGCAGGTCGTCCCCACGACCTGACCAGCGGTCAGCCGGACGTCAGGTTGCGGTAGGCACGAGCGGCGAGCAGTCCCGCCCCGACGAGTACGGCCGGAAGCAGCGTCCACGCGCCGACCGTCAGTACAGTTGCCACGGCGTCGAACTCGGGCAGGCTCACCTGGTCCTGGACCTGGTCCTGGTCCGACTGGGCCGGCGCGTCCCCGGCCGGCGCCCGTCGCGCCGGGGGTGCGGCCTGCTCGGCCTCGGCTCGACGCTCCTCCGCGACAGCGACCTGCTCCTCGGCCCGCGCCGTCTCGGTCCGGGCCTGCTGCAGCGACACCGTCGCCGCCGCAGCCTCCTGCGGCGTCCGGGCCGCCTGGACGGCCTCGCGGGCGACCTCCTCGCGAACCTGCGCCTCGGCCAGGGCATTGCGCGCCACCACCTGCTCGGCGACAGCCTGCCTCACCGCGGGGTCCTCAGCCGGCTCCGGCGCGGTGCCTGCAGGTGCTGAGCCCTCGAACGGCCCTGGCCTCGGGGGGGCGGGCCGGCCGGGAGGCGCCGCGGGGCCCGGCGCGGACGCGGCCGGCTGCGGTGCGGGGGCAGCCGGTCCTGGCGCTGGCGCGGGCAGCGGCTCAGGCGCCGCAGGTGCCGGTGCAGATGCAGGTGCCGGTGCAGATGCAGGTGCCGGTGCAGATGCAGATGCAGATGCAGGTGCCGGTGCCGGTGCAGATGCAGATGCAGGTGCAGGTGCCGGTGCAGGTGCAGGTGCAGGTGCAGGTGCAGGTGCAGGTTCCGGCGCAGGTGCCGGTGCAGGTGCCGGCGCAGGTGCCGGTGCCGGTGCCGGTGCAGGTTCCGGTGCCGGTGCAGGTTCCGGTGCCGGTGCAGGTTCCGGTGCCGGTGCCGGTGCAGGTTCCGGTAGCGGTGCCGGTAGCGGTAGCGGTAGCGGTGCCGGTAGCGGAGGCTCCGGCTCCGGCTCCGGGCCCGGCTCCGGGGCGGGCGGGGTGGCTGGCTCCGGGGCCGGCGGCGCGGGCGCCGCTGGGGGCTGGGCGCCGTGCGGCCCCCGGGGACAGCCCTTGCCCTTGCAGTGGTCCGCCGAGGCCGGTCCGGCGCCTGCGACACCGAGCACCGCAGGCCAGGTCAGTGCGAACGCCAGCACGGCACCCGCGACGGTCCGGCGGCGGTCTGGAGTCTTCACCCTCGGAGTCTCCCCCACCGCGTCCGGGCGATTCCTCCAAGAACGGGCATTCCGGCTCCGTGCCGGCGCCAGCACCGGGTGTGACGACCGCGGTGTGACGGCGGCGTGACGGCGGGGTGTGACGACCGACCACCCAGGGTGGGTGGACCGCAGCCCCGCCACGGCGGACCGTCCTGCACAGGCCGCGTCACCCGGACGCGGACCGCTCCCCGGAGGAGGCCGCGATGAAGCGGTGGCACCACATCCTGATCGCCTCGGTCGTCGGCGCCGCCGGCGCTGTCGTGCCCACGCCTGCTTCGGCGGCAGGTCCCTACTGCGGGATCCGGTGGGGCTCCCTGCCGGATGACCGCTACCCAGGCTCGACCGGGGAGCTGGTCGACGTGCGGGCCGGGCGCCACGCCTGCTTCGACCGGCTCGTCCTCGACGTGTCCGGTGACGCACGGGGGTACTTCGTGCGCTACGTCGACCAGGTGCGACGCGACGGCTCCGGGGAGGTCGTGCCCCTGCGCGGTGGCGCGCGGTTGGAGGTCACCGTGACGGCGCCCCCCCTCGCGACCGACGCGTGGTTCCTGCCGAACGGCGAGCTCCTCGACCCGGCGGCTTACCGCACGTTCCGCCACCTGGCCTGGGCGGGCAGCTTCGAGGGCCAGTCCACCGTGGGACTGGGCGTGCGTGCCCGACTGCCCTTCCGGGTGTTCCTGCTGGACGGCCCCGGGACGGGGTCGCGCATGGTGGTCGACGTCGCCCACCGGTGGTGACCCCTAGGAGGTCACCCGGTAGGCGTCGTACACGCCCTCGACACCGCGCACCTGCGTCAGCAGGTGCCCCAGGTGCTTGGGATCGGCCATCTCGAAGGTGAAGCGCGAGACGGCGACGCGGTCGCGGGTCGTCGTCACGGACGCGGACAGGATGCTGACGTGGGCGTCGGACAGCACCCGCGTGACGTCCGAGAGCAGTCGGGTCCGGTCGAGCGCCTCGCACTGGACCGCCACGAGGAACATCGA
>JAABUN010004195.1_pt1 | contig 20233 bp, 23 predicted proteins | sample 5559311 | NCBI WGS metagenome assembly JAABUN01 (sample SAMN10711877, study PRJNA513370) | rock metagenome | isolation source: Antarctica rocks | place: Antarctica: Victoria Land, Siegfried Peak sud
TCGCCGTCCGGACCGAGAAGGTGATGCTCGGCTTCGACGACGAGTGGCGCAAGGAAGTCAACTTCCGGCAGATATTCGGCAGCGCCATCCCCGCTTCTCTCGACGCGGCGGCGGGCACCCGTTGAGCGGGCCCCGGTTGGTCGGCATGATCCACCTGCCAGCCCTTCCGGGGACGGCAGCGAGCAGATGCACCCTGGCAGAGATCCTCGACGCGGCCCTGGCCGACGCACTCGTCCTTGCCGCCGCTGGTTTCGACGGGGTGCTGGTCCAGAACTCGCTGGACCGTCCGACCCGGCAGACCGTGGACATCCTCACGGTTGCCCAGATGACGGCTGTGACGACGCGGGTCCGGCAGGCCACGGACCTTGCGGTGGGCGTCAACATCGTCAAGAACGACGGACCTGCGGCCGTGGCCATCGCCGCTGCCACGGATGCCGACTTCGTGCGGGTCAAGGTGCTCACCGGCGCGGTGCTGAGCGCGGAGGGCATCGTGCAGGGCTGTGCCGCCGCCACCCACGACCTTCGCCGCCGCTCGGGCAGCGCCGTGGAGATCTGGGCTGACGTCTACGAGCCGACCAGCCGTCCGCTGCTCGATGACGACTTCGCCGCTGCGCTGATGGACACGTTGGACTTCGGGTCCGCCGACGCGGTCATCGTCACGGGAGCCACGACCGCGGACACGCTCGAGCTGGCGCGGCGAACCCGGACCAGGCGTCCCGGGGCACGCATCGTCATCGGCGGCCGCATCTCGGCGCCGTCCCTGGCCGAGGCCTTCTCGGTGGCCGACTCGGTGATCGTCGGAAGTGCCCTCAAGCGGGTCCCCGGCATCGAGGGGCGCGTCGACCCGGGCTGCGCCCGGGAGATCATGGAGGCCGCCCGCGCGACGGGCTGGGTGTCGAGCGCGTCACGATGACGCGGCGAGTGGGCAGACGGGCCCGTCTCGACGGCACCCGGCCCGCTGCTCGGGCGTCAGGCGAGGCGGGTGAGCTCCACCGTGACGAACAGCTCACCGGACCCGGCGCCCGAGTAGATGCCCTTCAGCGGCGGAACGTCGTCGTAGTCGCGCCCCCGGGCGACCAGGACGTGGTCGGGCCCCGCCGGCCGGCCGTTGGTCGGGTCCCACGCCTGCCACGACCCTGACCACCATTCCACCCACGCGTGGCTCTCCCCGCGCAGCTTCTCGCCAACCTCGGCACCGGACCACGGGCGCAGGTAGCCCGAGACGTAGCGCGCCGGCATACCCAGGTTGCGCAGGACGCCCACCGCCACATGCGCGAAGTCCTGGCACACCCCCTTGCGCACGTCCCAGGCCTGCGCGGCGGAGGTGTGCACCCCGGTCGCACCCGGCACGTAGTCCATGACTCCCGGGAGCCACTCGGCGACGGCGCGGCCGGCCTCGGCGGGCGCCAGCCCACGCACGACCTCGCGCGCGAGTGCCACCGCCTCCTCACCCGGCTCGGTGCGTCTGCTCGTCACCAGCAGCTCGGCGTAGTGGTCGCGGCAGCCGGCGGTCGAGAGGTCGGCCCACGAGGCGCCGGCAGCCGCGGACCCGTCCGCTGCGTACGTCTCGACGACGGAGCGCGCCGTGACGGTGAGCCGGTCGTGCGGCACCAGCACCTCGAACGCCGTCACCTGGGTGCCCCAGTAGTCCAGGTAGCGGAAGGTGCTGGCCGGCGGCACCACCTCGATCCGCGCGTCGAGCGTGGTCTGCAGCGGGGTCGTCATCGGGGTCATGCGTGCCTCGTTGTATGACGCGAGGACCCGCCCCGGGTAGCGGAACCCCGTGCTGTGCACGATACCCAGCCGCTGCGGCCGCGCCGGGGGGCGGGCGACAGTGGCCGTCACTGGGCTAGCTCCGCCACCCACGCGGTGGCCCCACTGCGCGGGAAGTACCGACGTAGCACCGCGTCGCTCGCGTCCGAGCAGGCCCGCTGGATGCGCTCCATCTCCTCCGGGAGGTCGGCGAGGAGGTCCGCCGCGCCGCGGTACTCCAGACCGGTGCGCACCCGCCCGATCACGCGGCGCGCCTCCTCGGAGACACCGCTGCGCCCCCGCATCGGGTCGAGGTGCTGCAGCGCCGACTCCGCCGTCACGAGGGCTGCGTAGACCGACCTGGGAAACAGCCGGTCAAGCAGCAGGAACTCAGCCGCGTTCTCGTCGCCGCTCGCGCCGCGGTAGGTGCGCAGGAAGGCCTGGTGTGCGCCGCACGAGCGCATCAGGTGCGTCCACGACGGCCCACCGGCGATCGACCGCGTCGCCACCAGCCTGGCCGTCATGTCCGCCCGCTCGAGGCTGCGGCCGAGCACGAGGAAGTGCCAGCAGTCGTCGTGGCTCATCGTCGCGTCGGCGACGCCGGCCACCATCGCGGCACGCTCACGCACCCACGTCAACAGCTCGTGCACGCTGACGCAGTCCCGTCGGACGTCAGGCAGCACCGTCCAGGTGGTGTTGAGCACCTGCCACATCTCGCTCGACACGACCTGGCGGGCGCCGCGGGCGTTGTGGCGCGCCGCCCCGAGGGCTCCGACGATCGAGCTCGGGTTGGTCTCGTCGTGGACGAGCAGGTCGACGACGCGTCCCCGGCCGAGGGACCCCTCGGACACCTCGGTGCCCATGACCGACAACAGCGAGCGGCAGGCCAGGTCCTCGTCGATCCACGAGTCCTTGAGCAGCACCTGCAGGTGGACGTCGAGAATGCGGGCCGTGTCGTCCGCGCGCTCGACGTACCGCCCGATCCAGAACAGCGCCTCGGCGATGCGGCTCAGCATGTGGACCTGGGCCCCCGGGCCCTGGTGCTGTTGCTGCGGCTGTTGCCGGTTCTGTTGCTGTTGCTGCGGCTGTTGCCGGTTCTGTTGCTGCGGCTGTTGCCGGTTCTGTTGCTGCTGCTGCTGTTGCTCCTCCACCTGCTCCTCGTCCGGGCCCACGTCCGGCTGGCGCCCCCGGGGGCGCACGACCGGCTCGCTGTTGGAGCGCCCGCTGTCGGCGTCGTCGGGGTGCGCGACGTTGGTGTCGGGGTCGCCCAGCACCCAGGTGTCCTTGGACCCCCCGCCGCGCGACGAGTTCACGATCAGCTCCCCCTCCGGGAGGGCCACCCGCGTCCGGCCCCCGGGCAGCACCCACACGTCGGTGCCGTCGTTGACCGCGAAGGTCCGCAGGTCCACGTGGCGCGGCCGCAGCTGGTCACCCACGAGGGTGGGGGCCGTCGAGAGCTGCACGACCGGCTGCGCGATCCACCCGCGGGGGTCCGAGCGGATCGACACGCGCAGGGCGTCGAGCTCGTCGGCCGAGGCCGTCGGGCCGATCACGATGCCCTTGCCGCCGGAGCCGTCGACGGGCTTGACCACGAGCTCGGCGAGGCGGTCCATCACCTCCTCGAAATCCGCGAGCTCGTCAGGGCGAAGGGTGCGCACGTTCGGGAGGACCGGCTCCTCGCCCAGGTAGTAGCGGATCAGGTCGGGGACGTACGTGTAGAGCAGCTTGTCATCCGCCACGCCGTTGCCCACCGCGTTCGCGATGGCCACCGTGCCGGCGCGCGCGGCGTTGATCAGGCCGGGGCAGCCCAGCACCGAGTCGGCCCGGAACTGGACCGGGTCCAGGAACTCGTCGTCCACCCGGCGGTAGATGACACCGACGTCGCGCCCTCCCGACGTCGTCCGCATCTTCACCCTGTTGCCCGAGCAGACCAGGTCGCGTCCCTCGACCAGCTCGACCCCCATACTGCGGGCCAACAGGGCGTGCTCGAAGTATGCCGAGTTGCGCGCACCAGGCGTCAGCACGACAACCGTCGGGTCGCTCACGCGTTGGGGTGCCGCCGCCTGTAACGCGGCCAGCAGCCGGTTGGGGTAGTCCGAGACCGGCCGGATGCGTTGCGTGACGAAAGCCTCCGGGAAGACCTGGGCGACAGCGCGCCGGTTCTCCATCACGTAGCTCACCCCAGAGGGCACGCGCACGTTGTCCTCGAGCACCCGGAACTCGCCGTCCCCACCGCGCACCAGGTCGATCCCGGCGACATGCACCCGCACCCCGTTGGGCGGTACCAGCCCGGCAACCGCGCGCTGGAAGTGCCTGCTCGTCGTGACGACGGAGCGCGGGACCACGCCGTCCGCGAAGACCTCGGCGGCGCCGTAGACGTCAGCCAGGAAACGCTCCAGCACCTGAACCCGTTGGGTGACACCCCGGGCCAGCGTCGCCCACTCGGCGGCGTCGATGATGCGCGGCACGATGTCGAGTGGGAAGGGCCGCTCCTGGCCCTCGTAGTCGAACGTCACGCCCCGTTCGAGGAATCCGCGGGCCAGGGACTCCTCCCGGGTGCGGAGGTCGGCGCCGGACAGCGGCAGGAGGGCCCCGTGCAGCGGTTCGACAGCGGGCCTGGGTTCCCCTGCCCGGACGAACATCTCGTCCCAGGCGGGACCGATGCGGTACCCCTCGAACAGATCCGCCATGAACCCGAGGTTAGGTGGCCCAGGTTCGGGTCGCATCACAGCAGCGTTTCGCACAGGTAACGCGTGCCGGCGGACCGCTCGGTATTGGTACAGAGGGGGTGGCGCGTCGAAACGCGACGGAAACGGTGGCGAGCCAAGATGGGCCCATGACAGCGGCGCGGCGGATACGGGTGGGCTGCGAGTTCGAGCACACCGCCGAGGTGGACACGCCGGCAGTGTTCCAGGTCGAGCCCTACGAGGGGGGCGTCGCCGGCGTCGTGCGCCGTGCGTGGACCAGCACGCCGGCTGTGCCGCTGCGGTCCTACGTCGACCTCTACGGCAACGCGTGCCGACGGATCACCATCCCGGCCGGGGTGTCGACGCTGCGCTACGACGCGGTGGTCGAGGTGCCCGACGCCACCGAGGCGGTCGACCTCGAGGCCGCGGAGACACCGGTGGCCGACCTTCCGGACGACACCCTCCTGTACACGCTGCCCAGTCGCTACGTCTCGTCCGACGTGCTCGGCGACGAGGCGTGGGAGCTGTTCGGCGCGCTCAAGCCGGGCTACCGCCGGGTGCAGGCGATCTGCGACTTCGTCCACTCCACGCTGCGCTTCGCCTACGGCAGCAGCACGCCACTGACGACGGCTGCCGAGGTTCGCGCCGCGGGCGTCGGGGTGTGCCGGGACTTCACCCACCTCGCGATCACCTACTGCCGGGCGCTGAACATCCCGGCCCGGTATGTCTTCGGGTACCTGCCCGACATGGACGTCGCCCCGTTGCCCGAGCCGATGGACTTCGCCGCGTGGATGGAGGTCTTCCTCGACGGCTCGTGGTGGACGTTCGACCCCCGCAACAACCAGCCACGCAAGGGTCGGGTGCTCATCGGGCGCGGGCGGGACGCGCTCGACGTGGCGATGGTGACGACCTACGGCGGCCCACGGCTCGACCGGATGGACGTCTGGGCCGAGGAGACCGCACCGGCCGAGGAGACCATGCCCGCCGAGGAGACCATGCCCGCCGAGGAGACCATGCCCGCCAAGACCGCACGGTGAGGACCGCGCCATGACCCAGGCCGCGCGGGCCCACCTCGACCAGCCGCTGCTCGACCTCGACGGCATCAACCTCGCCGGGGCCACCAGGGTGACCTACGTGCTGCGCCAGCGCTTCCGCTACGAATACGAAGGACGGGCCCACTCGCTGCGCCACCGCCTCGTCGTGATCCCCCGAACGCGGCGCGGCAGCCTGCGGCTGCGGTTTCAGCAGGTGGAGGTCTCCGCCACAGACGCACAGGTGGCGACGCGGCGCGACTCGCACGGCAACCTGGTCACCACCGTGCGCCTCGATGTGGTGCCCGAGACCGTGGAGTTCCGCGTGGCCGCCGTCAGCGAGCGCACGCTGTCCGAGGGCCGGCCGATGCTCGCGGCGGCACTCGAGGACCGGCGGCTGCTGGGCGCCACGACGCTGACGACGGCCGACGAGGCCCTTCGCGAGCTCGCCGGGGAGCTACGGGTCGCTGCACCCGGCGACCTCGATTTCGCCCAACTCTGCAGCGAGCGGGTCAAGGCGGCCATCGCCTACGAGTTCGGCGTGACGTCGACGTCAACGACCGCCGCGGAGGCCTACGCCGGTGGCCGGGGGGTGTGCCAGGACCACGCCCACGTCATGCTCGCACTGTGCCGCTCCGTCGGGATCCCGGCACGCTACGTGTCCGGGCACCTGCTCGGCGACGGCGGCACCCACGCCTGGGTCGAGGTTGTCGTCCCGCACGGCCACCTCGCCCGGGCAGTCGCCTTCGACCCGTGCAACGGCGGGCGCGCCGGTGTCCACCACTTCACCGTTGCGACCGGTCGTGACTACCGGGACGTCGCACCGACCTCCGGCACGTACAGCGGCGACGCCCGCGGGCGCCTCACCGCGACGAAGCACGTGGGCATCACCGCCGCCGCCTGATCCCGCGTGGGCGCGACCCCGGGCGAGCAAGGGTGATGAGCACCGAAACCCACGTCAGCGCACAGCAGTCCTTCGACGAGGCCGTGAACAAGGGCGACTTCGACGCCGTCGAGACGCTCGTCGCGCCGGACAGCGTCGATCACGACCCCGCCCCGGGACAGGAACCCGGCCCAGCGCCGGGCTCAGTGGGGCGACAGCGGGGCCACCGTCCTCAGGTAGCCGCGCCAACCACCTGAGGCGGAGATGTCGAGGCCGTCGGACAGACCGGTCGCACCCCCCACGTAGCCGAGGTGCGACGACCCGTCCGCGAGGTGCACCGTCCCCAGGCACAGCGGGGCCGAGAGCTCGTTCGCGAGCGCACCGACCGCCTGACCCGGCAGCTCCCACACTTCGACGGGGAAGCCGTCGGGCGGTCCATCGCCCGGCACCAGAGCCGGCCGCGGCACGCCGGGGGCCGGGACCCTGGTCATCCGGTATCCGGCCGCCGTGCGCGCGCGGCGGAGGAACCGGCCGCCACGTCCGGTCAGGAGGTGGTTCAGCGGTAGGCCACTCATGTGGGCTCCCGCAACGACGACGGTCACCCCCTCGGGCCGGGCGTGGGTCACGGTCCGCCCCTCGCCACACCACAGGGATGCGAGCTCGAGGAGTGGTCGGTCGGCGAGGGCCGGTGCCACCAGCTGGACCCCGAAAGGAGGCGCGCCGAGCCGGGGAGGGGGTGCCGGGACCGCCACAACCGACAGGTCGAGCAGGTTGGCGAAGTTGGTGTAGGTCCCGAGCCTGCTGTTGACGGCGACCGGCGCGGCGGCGACCTCGGCAAGGGTCGGGTGGCCAGGGGTGACGGGCAGCAGCAGCGCGTCGACGTGCTGCCACACCGGCTCAGTTCGCCGGCGCAGCTGCGCGAGGCGGTCCATCCCGCGGAACGCGTCGACCGCTGAGAAGCGCGCCCCTGCGGCGATGATGGACCGGACGGTCGGATCCAGGCCGGGCCCGTCGGCGTCGATCCATTCGCCGACAGCAGCGTAACGCTCGGCCACCCAAGGGCCTTCGTACAGCAGCTGCGCAGTCTCCAGGAACGGCGCCAGGTCGATGTCGACGAGATCCAGGCCGAGCTGCCGTGCGTGCTGCACAGCAGCGGCCCACCGTGGCCCGTGCTCCTCGTCCAGGTCGAGGCGATGGCTCGGCACGCCGAGGGTGGTGAACACCGAGGCGACGCCGGGCGGCAGCGCCGCTGGTAGCGGACGCGACCGGGGGTCCTCGGCGTCGTAGCCGACCAGAACGCCGAGTGCCGTACGTGCGTCCTCGACCGTCCGAGTCAGCGTCGTGACGCAGTCCAGCGACCGGCAGGCGGGCAGCAGCCCCCGGGTGGAGATCAGCCCACGGGTGGGCTTCACACCGACCAGCCCGTTGAAGGCGGCAGGGACGCGCCCCGAGCCAGCCGTGTCCGTTCCGAGGGCGAGCGGGACGACCCCGGCCGCGACGGCGACCGCGCTGCCACTGCTGCTGCCACCGCTGATCCGGGCGGGGTCACCTACCGAATGGCAGGCGCCGTAGGGGCTACGGGTTCCTACCAGCCCGGTGGCGAACTGGTCCATGTTCGTCTTGCCGATCGGTACGGCCCCGGCGTCGATCAGCCGCTGGACTGGCGCCGCGGTGGCGGTTGCGGGACTGTCTCTCGAAGGGCATGCGCCGGTGGTTGGGACGCCGACGAGGTCGAGGTTGTCCTTCAGCGCGACGGGGACCCCTCTCAGAGGACCGTCCGGGGCGCTGACGGCGAGCTCACGCACCTGCTCCGGATCCAGCAGCGAGATGAAGGCCGGCTGGTCCAGCTGTCGTGCTGCCGCAGCCGCCGCCAGTGGTGAGCCGTCCTGCTCCGCGAGCATGGTCATGGCACTCTCCCGCACCCGGCGCGGCCCGCGCGCCCGGGCGGTCGGCCGGTCATGCGGCGAGGGCCTTGATCAGGGACTCCGAGGAGCTGACGGCGCCGAAGACCCCCCCTTGCATCTTGACCATCTGAAGCGCGGCAAGGTAGTTCTCGTATGCCGTTGCCCCCGTGCAGTCCTCGAGCAACAGGCACTCGTAGCCACGGTCATTCGCCTCCCGCATCGTCGTGTGCACACACACGTCGGTGGTGATCCCGGTGAAGACGAGATTGCTGATGCCGCGGTTACGCAGGACGAGGTCGAGCCCAGTCGCATAGAACGCGCCCTTGCCGGGCTTGTCGATGATCACCTCGCCCGCTGCCGGGGCAACCTCCGGGACGATCTCCCAGCCCGGTTCGCCGCGCACCAGGATGCGACCCTGCGGTCCGGGGTCCCCGATCCCCGCGCCGATGGACCGCGAGCGCCACAGCTTGTTCGGAGGACAGTCCGACAGGTCCGGCAGGTGTCCTTCCCGGGTGTGGATCACCGTGATCCCTGCCGCTCTGGCGGCAGCGATGACCCTGGCCGTCGGTTCCAGGCCGACCCTGGTCAGGGCGAGGTCGTAACCCATCGCGTCCACATAGCCGCCGACCCCGCAGAAGTCCACCTGCCAGTCGATGCAGAGCAACGCGGTGCTCTCTGGATCGAGTATGCCGCTGTACGGCCACGGGTACGGGTCTGCGGGGACGACTGTGGGCACTGGTTTCTCCTAGGGTCGAGTCGGGTCACACGTCTTCGATGTTGCCGTCGTCATCAGCCGACGTCGACGTCGACGTCGCAGCCCTCGGTGGCGGGAATCCCCATGCCGTGCCGTCGGTCACCTTGATCTCGTCCTCCCAGGGAACCCGGTACCGACCCGCGGCCAGGTCCTGCATGTATGTGTACGGACAGTCGCCGGCGCCCCCCTGCACTGCCACATACCCGCGATGTCCGAGCTGGTAGATGTTGTTCTCGGGCCCCCAGGTGCGTCGCGCCGTGTCGGCGCGACCGGGGACCACCTCGCCGGTGACGATTCGGTCCGGAGTGCCGTCCCCCTGCTCCAGGATCGTGCCGTCCACGTCACAGATCATCGCCTCACCGATGGACGAGAACCCCGTGCTGTCGGTCCCCGCAAGCGCAACGGATGCCGTGTAGGCGACGTTGGTGAACGCGTTCGTCTGGTTGGTGAACCGCCAGGACTGCCGGATCGGGTCCGTGTAGCCAGCGGTGCGGAGAATGACGTTGGCGCCCTTGTAGGCGGCCTCGCGCGCCATCTCCGGAAGCATGCCGTCGTGGCAGATGATGAGCGCCAGCCGCGACCCGTTCGGACCGTCGCAGACGGGGATGCCGAGGTCGCCGGGCTCCCACGGCTCGAGCGGCACCATCGGGTGCATCTTGCGGTAGTAGAGCACCACATCGCCCAACGAGTCGACGATGATGCCACTGTTGTACGGACTGCCCTCCCCGAAGCTGCGCTCCATGAGCGAGAAGCAGCCCCAGACAGAGCTGTCCGCGCACGCGCTGCGCAGCTGTCCCACTTCCGGGCCGTCCAGGTCACACAGCAGCTCTGGCCGGGACCAGCTGCTCGGGTTCAGCCCGTTCAGCGAGTACTCCGGGAAGACGAGCAGGTCCAGTGCGGGCAGGCCGGCCTTCGCGGACGCGACCATGGTGGCGATCTTGTCGGCCGCGGCCCCGAGGTGCCGGGGCTCCGTGACCGTCGGCACCTGTAGCTGGACCAGGCCCAGGACGAGAGCGCCGGGCGAGGGGTTGAGCCCGCCAAGTCCAGTCATGACCTGTCTCTCCTCATGTTAGCGACGTGGCGTGGGTCAGGTCTGGCCAGGTGTGAGCCCACGGGGCGACGGCCTCGAAGGCCGCTGACGCCTGCAGCACGGTGGCGTCGTCAAGGTGCCGGCCGATGATCTGCATCCCGACCGGTAGGCCGTCCTGGGTCCAGCCCGCCGGGATACTCGCTGCCGGCTGCCCGGTGAAGTTGATCGGGTAGGTGAAGTGAAGCCATTCGAAGGGCTCGACCTCGCGCCCGTCGATGACCTCAGGACCCTGCATGCCCACCGGGAACGGCGGAACGGCCAGGGTGGGGGTGATGAGAAGGTCATGCTCCCACATGAGGCGCCACATCTTGTTCTGGACGGCTTTGCGGACGAGAAGAGCATCCGTGAACTGTTCAGCCGTCCATTCGGTCTGGATGAACTCCACCACGTGCGGTGTCACGTTCTCTGCGCCCACCCGCTCCACCATGGCACGCAGTCCACGAAGGTCGCTCTCGTTGGTGACGATGGCCCAGAAGGCCTCGTACGGGTGTGGCCACCCCGGGTCCACCTCGGTGACCGTGCACCCGAGCTGGTCTTCGAACACCCGCACGGCCCTGCCGACGACACTGCGGACCTGCGGGTCCACCGCCGCGTATCCCCAGTCGGCACTGTAGGCGACGCGTAGGCCCTCGATGCCCCCGGACGCGCAACCGGCCCAGTCGACGTCGGCTGCCGGCAGTGAGTATCGATCCCGGGGGTCGGGCCCAGCGACGACCGAGAGAAGCAGCGCGCTGTCGGCGACGGTCCTGGTCATGGGCCCGATGTGCTCCAGGGACTCCCAGCTCGACACACCGGGGTATCGCTCGTCCTTCGTCCCGGGGTAGAGAGGAACCCGGCCCATGGACGCCTTGAGGCCGTACAGACCGCAGAAGCTGCTGGGATGCGAACGGACCCGCCCCCGTCGCTGCCGAGGGTGAGCGGTCCCATGCCGGTGGCAACTGCGGCACCCGACCCGGCGCTCGAGCCACCCGAGGTCAACGCCGTGTTCCAGGGGTTCCGGGTGGTGGGGAACACCGAGTTGTGGCCCACCCCGCTGTAGCCGAACTCGGGGACGTTCGTCTTCCCGAGAATCACGGCGTCGGCGGCCTTGATCCGTTCCACGACGATGTCGTCCTCATCGGGGACGAAGTCCTTGTAGGCGTACGACCCCGAGACCGTCCTGAGGCCCTTGGTGCAGATGAGGTCCTTCACCGATATCGGGACCCCGGCAAGGGGACCGACGTCCTCACCGTTCGCGATGGCTGACTCCACTCGCTTCGCCGTGTCGAGCGCCACGTCCGGCGTTGGCGTGCAGTAGGCGTGCAAGGTCGGGTCAAGGCGGCTCATCCGGGAAGGACCGCCTGTGTTGCCTCTACCGGCGACAGCCTCTTGGCACGGATCTCAGCCGCCATCGTCACGGCGTCCATTCTGCAGACGTCGTCGTCAAGCGGTTGCATCTCGCTCACCAGCAGTCCTCTCGTTCGGTCCCCTCCGGGGGATGGTGCCGGGCCGGGAACATCCCAACCCTACGAGACCGGGGTCTGGGTGCCCTCCGACGTCGAGACACGCGCATCGCCGGGGTCGGTGCTGCGCGCCGCGCCCACTGTCAGGAGTGCGTAGGCGATCGCCGCGGTGGCGATTCCCGGGAGAACCTCGACGTACTGCGGCGCCGCGAAGTGCACGGCGGCGGCTGCCAGCGCGCCGGCGCCCCACGCGGCAAATGCTGTCCAGCGAAACCTCGGCACGGGCCGGCTGTCGGAGCGCGTCCGCATCACCAGCTGGTCCATGATGACGACCGTGCCGATGGGGGGGACGAACACACCGAGGACGTTCAGCCAGTCGAGGAACAGAGACCAGATCCCGGCCAGCGCGGCGACGGTGCCGATGACGCCGAGCACCAGCGTCAGCACCCGCATCCGGCTCCCGACGATGTGGCGCCACCCGACTGCGCCGTTGTACAGGCAGTGGGTGCACACCGAGCCGAGGTTGACAAAGATGAACAGCAACGCCAGCGTCGAGAGCAGCCAACCGTGGCCGTTGGCGATGATCGGCAGGAAGTTGCCCCCGTTCGCTGCCGGGTTCTCGACGGTGCCAGAGGCAACGATGACAGCACCCACGAGGAACGCGACCCCGTTGGCGATGGGGAATGCAGTTGAGGCCGCCAGCATGGCGGTCTTTCCGCTCTTCGCCCACCGGGTGAAGTCCGCGGTCATGGTCCCGGAGTCCGCAAACGTGGCGACCACCAGTGTGATTCCCGCCCCCATGGTCATGGTGCCGACATCGCTGGCGACGCCGCCATAGCTCCAGACGTTGCCCAGCCCGTTCGGTGTCGCAGCGACCAGCCACAGCGACACGCCCGCAAGGATGACGAACATCGGGGCGGCGACCATGCCGAGGACCGACAGCGCCCTGATGCCGAGGTAGGTGATGCCGATGAACAGGACACCCGCCACAAGTGTGGACAGCGGCTGACTCCACCCGAACGACTGGTGCACGGTCAAACCTGTGAGCCCCGTCTGGAACGCGAACCAGCCCACCACGACGGTGGCGGGGAACGCGGACGCCACGACGTAGCCTGCCCGCCCGAACACCCGACCGACCACCAGGGCGAAGTTCAGACCCGACTCGCCGGACAGGTAGCTCAGCGCCCCCACATAGGCGAACAGGATGGCGTTCCCGATGACAATCGCCACGACGGCGCTCTGGAATCCGAGGAGTGCCGCCAGCACACCCCCGAACAGGGCGCAGGTGATGATCATGGGGAAGCCGAACCAGACGGCTGCGACCGAGGGCGTCGACTTGCGATGGTGTCAGGCACTGCCTCGTGCTCGAACTCCGATTCGAGGTGGTGCTCGGTCACGACGGGCGTGCTGTACCCACCCGGAACGCCGGCCTCGGCACGCCTCGCCCTCTACGCCGCCCGGTTCAGCACGGCGGAGCTGAACGCGAGCTTCTACCGGTGGCCGGGCGAGCGCAGCTTCGCGAGCTGGCGCCGGCGCCTGCCCGAGGGCTTCCAGCTGTCGGTCAAGGCGGCCCGGGGCCTGACCCACGCCAAGGGGCTGTATGCGCCCGAGGCCTGGGTCGAGCGGATGGCCACGGGGTGGCACGAGCTCGCCGACCGCCGAGGTGTGCTTCTCGTCCAGCTCGCGCCCCGGCATACCCGGGACGACGCCCGGCTCGAGTACTTCCTTGCCCGGCTGCCCGACTGGGTGCGCGTCGCGGTGGAGCTGCGGCACCCGAGCTGGCACGTGGACCCGGTCTTCGCGCCGCCGCCGCCGGTCATCCGGCGGTGCGCACGACCGCGTCGGCGACCACGTCGCCCATCAGGCCACGCCGCGCGAGGGCGGCGCGCTGCATCTCGGCGCCGGTGCCGCGGACGAGGACGCGGGCGATCGAGTCGTGGACCAGGTGCTCGTCGCCCGTCCTGGCGAGGGCGGGAGCGACATGCTCCAGGAGACGGTCGAGCATCTCGCTCGCCGGACGAGGCCGTGCCTCGGTCGGGTCGAGCAGCTCCCCGGACAGCCCGAAGCGCGCGGCGCGCCAGGCGGCGGCCCGCAGCAGGGATGTCCGGACGGGCGCGGGGGCTTTCGCTGCGTCCTGCAGCGCCGTCTCGACGAGTGCGCGGGTCAGCGCGGCAAGCAGCACGGTGTCGGTGACGTCCTGGCACACGTCAGCGACCCTGACCTCCACGGTGGGCTGGTTCGCCGACAGCCGGGCGTCGAAGTAGATCATCCCGAGGTCGAGGGCCGCGCCGCTGGCAACCAGGTCGGCTACTGCCTCGTCGTACCGGCTCTCCTCCCCGAACAGCTCGGTCGGCCCGGCCGTCGGCCACCGTCCCCACATGACCGTCCGGTAGCTCGCGTATCCGGTGTCCTGACCCGACCAGAACGGCGAGTTGGCGGAGATCGCGGTCAGCACTGCCAGCCAAGGACGGATCCGGTCGATGGCGGCCACCCCGTGCGCGCGGGACTCCACCGCGACGTGCACGTGGGTCCCGCAGGCCAGCTGATCCCGGGCCACCAGGGCGAACCGCTCGCCCATCCGCTCGTAGCGCTCATCCGGCGTCGGGGTGGGGGTGGTCGGGCCGGGGCTGCTGGCCAGGGCCACCACCCGGATCCCGCGAAGCGCGGCTGCCTCGATCACGCTGGCGCGCCGGCGACGAAGGTCCAGACCCAGCTCCGCCAGCACCGAGGCCGGCTCGCTCGCGATCTCGACCTGCTCCAGCTTCAGCTCGTGCTCGGCCTCCACGCCGGGGTCTTCGAGCACCGACTCCCCGCCGGGGACTGGCCGCGAGGGCGTGCGGGCGCTGACGAGCAGCAGCTCCTCCTCGGCACCGACATGCCGCAGTCCACGCTCGTCCGTGGTCCCCGGGTCGCTCACGCGTCGAGTATCCCGTCCTCAGGCATACCCTCGGGGACGACGGCCCGGACGCCCGTGCCGGTCAGCATGAGTCCGCCAGCACGCCCTCACCGGCAGGCACCTCGACGGCCAGGACGTTGCCCGGCGGCGCGAGCGGGCACGCCCAGGCCGGGTCGTACGCGCACGAGGGGTTGTAGGCGAAGTTGAGGTCGAGCACGAGCACCCCGTCGGACGCGCTGCCGCCGAGGTCGGCCCCTTTGACGGTGTCGAGCAGGTACCGGCCTCCACCGTACGTGGTGCGGCCGGACGTGGCGTCCCGCAGCGGGACGAAGACCCCTCCTCCGTAGGACCCGAGCCACCAAACGTCCAGGGCACCGACGCCGGGCAGGACCGCCACGCCGAGCCGGTCGAAGGGGACGACCCCGTCGGTGCCGGTTGATGCCTCGAAGTGCGCGGGCTCGACGTCGCTGTCGACGGCGACCTCGAAGCGCCAGGCCGGGTCGTACGGCGCGACCGGCAGGCCGGGGAACCGCGCCCGCGCCGGCGCAGGCAATGGCGAGTCGGGATGCGTCGCGAACAGCTCGTCCCGGCCAGCCCGCCAGACGGCGTGACCCGCGGCCGGGTCAGCGGCGGCGCGCACCCCGGCGTACACGTCGAACACCCGCCGGCGCCAGTCGAGCAGGGTCAAGGGTGAGGGGATCACGGAGCCACGATGCTATGGGCGACGTGCCACCGCGCGCGGGCGTCCCGCTTCGGGAAGCCCTGGGGGCCGCCGCGTGTTGCGCGGTAGGAGGGCCCGACGACAAGGAGGAGGCGGCAGACATGGCCGAGGTGGATGACTGGAACGCGAAGACGATCGCCGAGTTCCGGGCGAACGGCGGCCGGGTCGGCGGCCCGTTCGAGGGCGCCCCCATCACGCTGCTGCACCATCGGGGACGCCGGAGCGGTCGCGAGTACGTGTCCCCGCTGATGTACCTGGCTGACGACGGCGACCCGGCCACCTCTACGTCTTCGGGTCCAAGGCCGGCGCACCCACCCATCCCGACTGGTACCACAACCTGATCTCGGCGGGCCACGCCGAGGTCGAGGTCGGAACGGAGAGCTACCCGGTGACGGTGAGCGAGCTCGATGGGGAGGAACGTGAGCGCCTCTTCGATGAGCAGGTGCGCCGGTATCCGGGCTTCGGCGAGTACGCGCAGCGGACGGCCGGCATCCGCAGGATCCCGGTCCTCGCGCTGCGCCGGACCTGAAGGATCATCGCTCGGGGCTGCGTCGGCTACTTGGGCGTCAGTGACCGGGCGTAGGCAACGCCGTGGCTCACCCAGCGCCGCAGGTCGCCGTCGGTCTCCAGGACCGTGGGGTCGACCCGGAGCCAGCCGTCCATCTCCCGGCCGCGCATCTCGAAACGCCGCACGTCAGGCTCGCTCACGAGCGACTCGGTCTCCTTCGGGTCGACGCGCAGCAGCAGCCCGCCCTGGCTGCTGGCGCTGACGGCCAGGTGGCCGTTGACGAGGAAGGCAAGGCCCCCGAACATGCCCTTCTCGGTCAGGCCACGCTCGCCCTGGACGACTTCCCGGACCCGGTCCGCAAGCTCGTGGTCGTATGCCATGGAGACAAGTATCGCGCGGTCTGGCGACAGCACTGCCGGCACTCTCCACTCTCCACGGCATACCCGTCGCGAAGGTCAACCCCGGTCATGCTGGTCAGCCCGCGGCGCGCTCGCCACCGACTCCTCCGGCTTGTCCAGGATCCGGGTGACCGGATCCCCGGCAAGCGCAGGACTGTTCGCCGGGACCGACCACACCCGCATCCGCAGGGTGCCGAGGAAGGCCGAGGCCTCCGCGGTCGAGTCGAAGTCGAGGTCGATGACGACGTAATGGGGATCGTCGACAGGGCGCCGGACAACGTGGCGGCGGACGCCCGCAGCCTCGCGCATCTCGGCGAAGCGGTCGAAGGCCCGCTTCCACACGGTGTAGTCGGTGATGGGGTGCTCGATCCGCAAGGTGTTCATACCCCGAGCCTGCGTCCCGTGGGCCGGTCGCGGAATCCCAGATACCTGGGGTGTCGCTGCCCCCTAGCCTGAACGAATGACCGAACGGGGGATGCGTCAGCTGGCCCCACACGCCATCGACAGCCTCGCTGCCGAGGACACCGACACGCGCGTGTTCCGAGCCGGGATGCTGGAGCGGCTTCGGCGGGCTGTCCAGTTTGACTGGTACGCATGGGTGCTCACGGACCCCAGCACGACGGTGGGGGTGGATCCGCTCGCTCACGTGCCTGACCTCGCCGACCTCCCTCGGGTCGTGCGGCTCAAGTACCTCACCCGCGCCAACCGGTGGTCGTCACTCGATGTCGCAGCCACGTTGGGCGGTCACGCGGTCGACAGTCCGCTGTGGCGGGAGGTTCAGCGCGCCCACGGGGTGGTCGACGTGGCCTCGGTCGTCTTCCGGGACCGCTTCGGCTGCTGGGGCTTCCTCGACCTCTGGTCGAAGCGAGAGTATGCCGCGGAGGACGTCGCGCTCTTGCGCCAGGTCGCGCCGGCTGTCACCACCGCCCTACGGGCGCGCCAGGCGCGCACCCTCAACGTCGTGGCCGCTGCGACCGGTCAGCGCATCGGGGGACCCGTGGTCCTCCTGCTGGATGACGACCTGAGCATCGTGGGGCAGACAGCGGCCTCCGCGGAGTGGCTGCGCGTTCTCCTTCCGCAGCAGGGCAGCACCGCGCCGATCCCGGCGTGTGCCTACAACGTCGCCGCACAGCTGCTCGCGCGGCAGGACGGGGTCGACGAGCACGAACCCATGGCGCGAACCCACCTCACCGACGGGTTCTGGGTCACGCTGCGCGCGTCGCGGGTGGAGCCGAGCGACCTGATCGCGGTCACGATCGAGCCAACGTCACCGGAGCACCGCCTGGACGTGTTTAGCCGGGCGAACGGGCTCTCCCAGCGTGAGCGGGAGCTGTTGTCTCTGTTGGCGCAGGGCGCCGACACGGCCGAAGCCGCGGCGCGGCTGTTTCTCTCCCAGCACACCGTGCAGGACCACCTCAAGTCGGTCTTCGCCAAGACGGGAACCCACAACCGCCGCGTCCTGCTGTCGCACGCCCTCGGTGTCCGGGATGAGCGCAACGACGCTGAGGACGGACGGCGGCGCGGCTGAGAGCGCATGAGGCGCCCGCTGCAGTGGGTCCAGCTCATCCGCCGAACGGCTCAAGCAGCGTCTCGCCGAGGGCCGTCCTGGTATGGACCATCCGTCGGCCGAGGCGCCGGCTGCTCACCAGACCGCCTTCACGAAGGACCGTCAGGTGCTCGCTCGCCGTGGCTGGGCCGATCTTCATCGCCGCGGCGACACCGCTGGTGGTGCGAGGGACGTCGAGACAGGCCAGGATCCTCGCTCGGGTACTGCCAAGCAGCCGGCCGAGCCCGTCGGGCGAGTTCCGGGGCTCCCACGGGTCCCAGGCTCCACGCGCGGGGTAGTAGATCGTCGCCGGCCAGTGCTCGGAGGTCGTGCACTGGGGTCGGTCGGTGATGAACGGGGTTGGGACGAACAGCAGCCCCTGCGGGCACTCGACATCCAGGTCGACCAGCGCCCGCGCCTCGACCGTTCGGTCCCGGAGCACGAGATCAGGATGGAGGTCGGCGATCATGGCGGCCACACCGCCATCGGTCACGCGGGACCGCGGTGCAACAGGTCGCTTTCCAGCACTGAGCGCCGAGCCGGCCAGTCCGGCGCCAGCAGCGTCGTCCAGACCTGACGGATCGCGAGGGAGCAGGCGCCACGGGTTCGCTCGACGTCGGACAGCACCCGACGGCGCAGCTGGGAGTCGGCACCGGCCAGCGCATCGGCGAGCTCGTCCTGTACCAATGCGGTGTCCGCGGTCGCGAGTGCGTCGAGCCCGTCCTCGATCGTCGTGTCCGGACCGCGAGGAGGGGGGTCAAGGAAGTCCGGTCGGTAGCCCCCGTCCCTCATGAACCACTCCAGCACCGACGTGTCGATGGCCTTGGCCAGCTGGCCGCGTCGCCGGACAGGAAGCGTGGAGGGGATGCCGGTGGGATTCCGTGAGCATTCGGACCAAACTCACCGTCTCGTGGATCGGGGAGATGCCGAAGCCAACCCGCGACGGGCCGCCCCGCGGAGGTGGTACCGGATCACCCTCCCCATTCTTCGGCGGCGCCCGAATCGATGGCAACACCAGGGGCATCCTGCACACTCGAGACCATGACCGAGATCGCGTCCATCGTCTTCTTCGCCGCCGACGGTGTCCGGACCGCCGAGTTCTACCGAGTCGCCGGGGTCGACCTGGAGGACGAGTCGCACGACGAAGGCCCGGTGCACTGGGCAGCGGAGGTCGGCGGCGTCCACGTCGCGGTGTACGACGTGGCCGACGCCGGGGGGACCGGCCGGACCGGCGAGACCAGCGGGACCGGCAACGCCGGCCGGGCGCCGGGCCTGCGCGCCGCCGGGAGCACCTTCCCCGGGATCTACGTCACCTCGCTCGATCTGGCCCGAGCCGCGCTGGAGGAACTGGGTGCACCGGTGCTGGAGGACCACCAGGTCCGCCCGTGGGGTTGCCGCTTCATCGTCGAGGACCCGGACGGTCGCGCAGTAGAGATCAACCAACGGAGCCACTGTGGGTGAGCAGGGCCTCGCCCGTCAGGTCATGGACCGGCAGTGCGCCATCATGTGGGCATGGTGTCGAGCGTTGCCGTGCTCTCCGACGTCCACGGCGTGCTTCCGGTCCTGAGCTCCGTCCTCGCCCAGCCAGAGGTCGCCGGCGCCGACCTGATCGTGGTCACCGGTGACCACGCCGCCGGGCCGCAACCCGCGCAGGTTCTCGACGCCCTCGCCGCCCTCGGGGACCGGGTGCTGCTCGTCCGGGGGAACGCGGACCGTGAGCTGGTCTCCCTGGCACGGGGCGCCCACATCGAGGTCCCCGACGAGGTCAGCCGCTGGGCAGCGGCGCAGCTGAGCCCTGGTCACGTGGCGCTGCTCGCCGGTCTGCCGCATCCGGTCACCCTCGAGGTCGACGGCTTCGGCACGGTCCTGTTCTGCCACGGCAGTCCCCGCGACGACGATGAAGTCCTCCTCGTCGACACCCGGCTGCAGCGGTGGGCCGAGGCGTTCGCCGAGCTGCCGACGCAGGTCACGACTGTGCTGTGCGGCCACACCCACATGCCGTTCATGCGGCTCGTCGACCGGCGGCTGGTGGTCAACCCCGGCAGCGTCGGCATGCCCTACGGTCGCGCAGGTGGCCACTGGGCGCTGCTGCGGGACGGGACGGTCACTCTCGGCCGGACCCTGATTGACCTCGACGCCGCCTGCGCCGAGGTCGTGGCAGGCTCGCGCTACCCCGACGTCGAGGCCTGGGCGGACTACTACATCCGCTGCGAGGCCAGTGACGCCGACGCGCTGGCAGCCTTCGGAACCCGGGACGGACGCGTCACCCAGTGACCGTCCGTCGGTGCAGCACAGCGAAGGCGTAGCTCTCGTCGGTGTGCTGCGACAGCACCGCGACGTACCGGGGTGCTCGGCGCGGAGGGCATCGACGCCGGGTGACGGTCGCCGGACCTAGGCGGTTGCCCGGCGCCCCGACCGATCGACGACGACGTCGGCCTGCAGGTCTATCCCCGAGGTCTCCGCGGACACCACGACGCAGAAGGTCGTCAGGGCAAGCACCGCCAGGACGTAGATGGAGACCACGAGAGAGGTGTTGTAACGGTCGAGCAGGGCGACGGAGATGATCGGAGCGAGCGCCCCGCCAACGATGCCGGCCAGCTGATAGCCCATGGAGGCGCCGC
>JAABUN010004196.1_pt1 | contig 20231 bp, 17 predicted proteins | sample 5559311 | NCBI WGS metagenome assembly JAABUN01 (sample SAMN10711877, study PRJNA513370) | rock metagenome | isolation source: Antarctica rocks | place: Antarctica: Victoria Land, Siegfried Peak sud
GGTCATGCTGAACGCAGGGAAGCATCTCTACCGCATCATCCGCGCCGTTCAATAAGGCGAGCGAGATGCTTCCCTGTGTTCAGCATGACGTGCTAAAATGATAAAACAATTCCGTCTGACTACTTATGTAGCGTTTAGCCAGACGCATATTATTTTTCGCGGAGCCTGATTTAGAACAAAAAGCTGTTTGGAAAGTCATCAGCCGTCATGGCAAGTTGGCTGAGGAATCTTGCTGGCGTTCCACGACGTACGCGAGATTCCTCAGCCAGCTCGCCCTAACGGACAGGTGGCTTTTTGCCACTTTCTAAACAGCTGCCAATGCCCTTCTTTTTGAAAACAACTTTTTAGTAGCTGATTAGCAGTTTATGCAACAAAGCTTAGACGCGGAGACTAGCGTGCCGGCCAGCACCACAATCCGGTTCCGTAATGCGGCGGGAATGCGGCAGATGCGAATTTTGGTATTGATTGGGTTGGTAGTAGTAGCCCAGTTTATCTGGTGGTTTTCCGACGCCAGCCACATTGGCTACCCGCCTTTGTTCTGGCTGCTTACCATCTCGCTGTGTTACAAGATTGTGCGGATGCTGTACGAGTGGTACCACTACGTGCAGGTGAAAGAGCCTCTACCCCCGCAGGCACCACTCGCGCCGCGCCTGCGAACGGTGGATATGCTGACGACGGCGTGCCCTGGCGAGCCGCACAATATGATTATTCGCACGCTGGAGGCGCTGGTAGCCGTGCGCTACCCCCACGCCACGTACCTCTGCGACGAGGGCGATGAGGCGGAGTTGCGCGCTGCCTGCGCGCGCCTTGGGGTAGTGCACGTAACGCGTGTGGAGAAGAAGCACGCGAAAGCCGGTAACATCAACAATGCGCTGCGCCAGGCCACGGGCGAGTTGTGCGTGGTACTGGACCCCGACCACGAGGTGACGCCCGACTTTCTGGACCACGTAGTGGCCTACTTTGATGACCCAAGCGTGGGCTACGTGCAGGTAGTGCAGGCCTACGGCAACCAGCACGAAAGCCTGGTCGCGCTGGGCGCGGCCGAGCAGACCTACCATTTCTACGGCCCGCTGATGATGGGCATGAACGGCTATAATACGGTGCAGGCCATCGGGGCCAACTGTACCTTCCGCCGCGAGGCGCTGGATGAAATAGGCGGCCACGCGGCCGGCCTTACCGAAGATATGCACACGGCCATGCGCCTGCACGCGGCCGGCTGGAAGTCCATTTATGCCCCGGTGGTGGTAAGCCGGGGGCTGGTGCCCTCAACCCTGGGGGCCTTCTACATGCAGCAGCTGAAGTGGGCGCGGGGCACTTTCGACTTGCTGGCCCACGTCTACCCCAAGCTGTTTCGCCGCTTTAGCTGGCGCCAACGGTTGCACTACGCGGCCGTGCCCCTGTATTTTCTCTCGGGGCTGATTGTCTTGATTGACTTGGGCGTGCCGATAGCTTCGCTGCTGCTGCTCAAGTTTCCGTGGCACCTGTCGCTGCCCGAGTTTGCCCTGCACATGGTGCCCGTCACGGTCGTGGGCCTGCTCATTCGCTACCACGCGCAGCAGTGGCTGCGCGAGCCGCACGAGCTGGGCCTGCACCTGGCGGGCGGCTTCCTGCGCATTGCTACCTGGTGGATATACACGCTGGGGCTGATTTACACCGTGCTCAACGTCAAGGTGCCCTACATTCCAACACCCAAGGAAGGAAGCCGTAAAAACGAGTGGCTCCTGAGCACTCCCAACCTGGCGCTGGCTATCATTTCCATTACTGCCGCCGCGCTCAGCCTCACGGTGCGCGGCATTCGGGGGCCTTATACGAAGTTAATGGCCACGCTGGCCCTCATCAACGCGGCTATTCTGCTGGTGTCGGTGCTCATGGCCCAGCACGCGCTGCTTGACCAGCTGCGCGACTTTATGTGGACCACGCGCCCCTTGCGGGCCATCCGTATTTGGGTAGCAGCAACCTGGGACAGCTTCACGGGGCTTATTAATAAAGGCCTGCGCACGGGCTCCGTAACGTTTGCCATTGGGCTGGCGGTGCTACACGCGCTGGTGAGCGCGGGCCTGGTGCTGGTGCAGTGGCGCGAGCAGGTTTCTATCTCAGAGGAGTATATCTGGGCGCACAAGGGTTTTGGGGCACTGCACGTAGGCCACCCATTGGGGACCTCAGCCATACCTCAGCCAGCCGTTGCACCCGCTGCCAGTGCCCTGCCCCGGTATTTTACCTGGACTAAATCGCCGGCCATCGTGAGCCAGCTCATCACTGTGACGCTACCGGCCGCGAACCCACGGGTGCCGGTGGCCAGTATCGAGAAAATAAACCAGCAGGATAATATTCCGCTGCTAACCTGGCAGGCAAGCCTTAATCCTTCGGATAACACGGCTTTTCAACAGCAGATTAAGCTGCTTATGAAGCACAAAAACCAAGTGATGCTTCGGCCCATATTGCCGGCTACTACCCCCCAGGCCTACCGCGAAGCCTGGCAGCAGCTGGTAAGAAGCTACCGCGCTGCCGGCGATACCACCGCCGTGTGGGTCTGGATGTCTCCGCGCCCCGACTCGCTCGCTGCCTATTTTCCGGGGGCAGCTTTCGTCACCTGGATTGCCCACGATGGGCAGGGCCTCCCGGCTGCCAGCGCCGCCTGGGCCGCTAACTACCAGGCCTTTCGCCAGCAGGCAGCGGTGCAAATCGAGATGCAGAGCAAGCCCATCGTGCTGCTGGGGGTAGGGCCTGGCCCAGCCGACGCCTACTCGTGGGCGCGGCAAGTAGCCGACCGCTACACCGAGATAAAAGCAGTTGTGTTTGTCCCAGGCGGTGCGCCAGCCGCTCCTTACATGACCCCAGCCCGCCCGCAAGGGCAATAGCCAGCAGGCTGATTTCTCCCACCCATGACCATCGCCGACCTGCGCCAGCAAAACCTGATTCTCTTTGAAGCTATTAGCGGCAGCCGCGCCTACGGTACTCATCTACCGCACTCCGATACCGATTTAAAAGGCGTATTTATTTTGCCTGAAAAAGAATTCTTCGGGCTGAATTACATCCCGCAAATCGCGAATGAAACCAACGACGAAGTATTTTATGAGCTGCGCCGCTTCGTTGAATTACTGCTGAAAAATAATCCGACCGTGCTCGAATTACTCGGCACGCCAGCCGATTGTATTATGTACAAACACCCGCTTTTTGAACAGTTTAAAGCGGCCGATTTTTTATCTAAGCTCTGCCGCCAAAGCTTTGCCGAATATGCCGTGGCGCAAATCCGTAAGGCGCGGGGGTTAAATAAGAAAATCAACCACCCCGAGCCGCCGGCCCGCAAGTCGGTACTCGACTTTTGCTACGTTACGGTGGGGGCGGGGGCACAGCCGGTAGCGGCCTGGCTGGCCTGGCAAGGTATTGACGGTGAGCAGTGTGGACTGGCCAACGTGCCGCACCTCACCGACTTGTACGCCCTGTTCCTAGACCCTACCCCCCGGCGCCCGCTCGGCTACCGGGGCCTGGTGCGCGACCCGGCTACCAGCCAGGACGTGCTGCTTTCGGCCGTGCCGAAAGGGGAGGAGCCGGTCGCGTATATGTCGTTTAATCGCAACGGCTACAGCGTGTATTGCCGGGCCTTTCGGGAATATTGGGAATGGGTTTCAACGCGTAATAAAGAGCGCTACGAAAACACCGTGCGGCACGGCAAAAATTACGACGCGAAAAACATGCTGCACGTGTTTCGGCTGCTGCAAATGGCCGAAGAAATTGCCCGCGCCGGCCACCTCCAGGTGCGCCGCCCCAACCGCGAATTCCTGCTGCAAATCCGGCGTGGCGAATTTGAGTATGCCGAGCTGGTGGCCCAGGCCGAGCAACTGGTAACGCGGGTCGAGTCGGCGTTTGCTACCTCGGCCCTACCCCCCGCGCCCGACGCCAACGCTGCCGAGGCCACGTTGCGGCGAGTGCGCCGGGCATTTTATCAGCGCTAAAGCCCCTTACTTCGGCCAGTTTTGGCCAGGGCTGGCCGTGGCTGTAGGCCAGGCTTTGGTTTTCCACGTCCTGGCGGCCGGACCGGGGGGTAGCCTCGGTAGAGGAAGCCGACGATTGGCACGCGGCCAGGCCGGCCGCCAGCGGGGGCGCTAGGTAAACGTGACGCATGGTCGGCACGGAGCTGGGAGCGTTGGCTACGGCAGGAAAAAGTAAAGCAGGCGCTCAGCCCGCGATTATCCCTGCCCGCGCCACCTTTAGCGCTCAAAAGCCGTAATAATGTACTCCATAAACTCAACTAAAAGCCGACCTTCGCACGTTCATTCACCGACTGCTCATTGGCGGTATTCCCTTGATATGATACTCACTAACGACCTTCTCATTTCGCGCGGCGAAGTACTCCAGCAACTCGAAGGTTATCTGAAAGATAATATCTATACCTTCCTCAAACGAGTAGAGGATAGCTGGCAGCCAGCCGATTACCTGCCCGATTCGCGCCGCGATACCTTCTTCGATGAAGTGAAAGAGCTGCGCGAAAAAGCCTCCGGTCTCAGCTACGACCTACTGGCCGTGCTCATCGGCGACACCATTACCGAGGAAGCCCTGCCCAACTACGAGGCGTGGTTTCACGAGCTCGACGACCTCAACCGCGACCGCGACAACGGCTGGGCGCAGTGGATTCGGGGCTGGACGGCCGAGGAAAACCGCCACGGCGACCTGCTCAACCGCTACCTCTACCTGTGCGGGCGCGTCAACATGCGCGAGTTTGAGTTTTCGACCCAGCACCTCATCAACGACGGCTTCGACCTGGGCACGGCCCACGACCCGTACCGCGCTTTCGTGTACACGAGCTACCAGGAAATGGCCACTAACGTGTCGCACCGCCGCGTGGGCCAGCTGGCCCGCCAGGCCGGCGACGATGGGCTGTCCAAAATCTGCGGCATGATTGCCGGCGATGAAAACCGTCACGCCAAGGCGTATAAAACCTTCGTTGACAAGATTTTCGAGCTTGACCCGAGCGAGATGATGCTGGCCTTTGAGGATATGATGCGTAAGAAAATCGTGATGCCTGCCCACTACATGCGCGAGTTGGGCATTGATATGGGTAAGACCTTCGGGCACTTTACCGACGCCGCCCAGCGCATTGGCGTGTACACGAGCAGCGATTACACGGATATTCTCGATACGCTCCTCAGCGAGTGGAAAATAGCTGACCGCACCGGCCTCACCGGCCCCGCCGAGAAGGCCCGCGACTACGTAATGGCCCTGCCCAACCGCCTGCGCCGCGTGAGCGACCGCATGGCCGTACCCAGGCTGGAATACAAGTTTAAGTGGATTAGCTAGCCGGAAAGCGGGCGTTGCCTACCCCTGTTAAACAAGTACAGCCTCTTTGCGGAGGCTGTACTTGTTTAACAGGGGTAGGGGGTAGGCTACTCTACTTCTCAATTTTAACGCCTTTCCAGAACGCTACCCGGTCCTTGATATTGGCGGCGGCGGGGCTGGTTTCGGGGTAGTACCAGGCGGCGTCTTTGTTCAGCTCGCCGTTCACGCGCAGCGAGTAGTAGCTGGCGCGGCCCTTCCAGGGGCAGGAAGTATGGGCGATACTGGCCTCAAAAAACTCTTTTTTAATAGAGTCGGCGGGGAAATAGTGGTTGTTTTCCACCACTACGGTGTCGTTGCTCTCGGCCACGACGATATTGTTCCAGATAGCTTTCATAGGGTTGGCGGCGCAGGTAAGGATTGGCCCGCTAAGAGTAAACGCGCTACTTTGCCGGATGTTTACGCCTGCTGCCCTACATGATACGCTACATCAGCCACGAGGAAATTGACCGCCCGCAGTGGGATAAGCTTATAAATGAAGCACCTAACGGCCTGATTTACGCCCTGTCGTGGTACCTGGATATTGTATCGCCCGGCTGGGCCGCCCTGGTGGAGGAGGAAGCCGGCCGTTATGTGTTGGTGCTACCCTTACCTGTGCGTCGCAAGTTTGGAATGCGCTACCTGCTACAGCCACTGTTCACGCAGCAGCTAGGGCTGTTCTATTTGCAGCCTCCTACGGCGGCCACCTGGACGCAGCTAGGTGATTTGCTGAATCAGAAGTTTATCTATATTACCCGCTACGCGTTTAACGTAGACAACGCGAAGCTGGCGGAACCCAAGTCCTTGGGAATGAGCGGAAGATTGGCCCGCACCTACCACTTATCGCTCCGGCCCACCTACCCGGAGTTGTTGGCTGGCTATCGCCCCGACCGTCGCCGACACCTGAGAAAAGCTCAGGCTTATGGCTTGGTAGTGGAGCCGACGACCAATGTAAATTTGATGATAAAGCTATTCGATGAGAACACCGCTCATCGGCTGAATGGCGTGTTGGGTGAAGCTTACGAATACCCCATGCTGCGGGCGCTCTATGCTGCGGCAAGCCAGGCAGGACTGGCTTCCATGTGGCAAGTACGTGCTGCTGAAGGACGGGTGGTAGCTATGATGTTCCTGCTCCATTTTAAGCAGCAAATTATCTATTTGTTTAATTGTTCGACGGCGGAAGGAAAGGCTATGGGGGCCATCTCCGTGATGATTGACGAATTTTTGCGCCGCCACGCGGGGCAAGACTTATACTTTGACTTTGAGTCGCCGGGGGTGCCTAGCTTAGAGCGTTTTTATGGTAGTTTCGGCCCCACCGAAGCTCCTTATTTTACCGTAATGGCCGACCGCCTGCCGTGGCCGGTGCGTCAGCTCAAAGCGGCGCGGGCGGCGCTGTACCGGCGGCTGCGCCCACGCCCGGCCGCCAATGGCACTTAAGGGAGGGGTAGGGAAACATTACTGGCGCGGGCGTTGTTGGCCGCAGTAGCTTACTTATTACCTGGAAAATTATGGCTATTGGCGTTCGCTTTCGTGATTTCGTGCCCGATGAAAATGCGGGCGATAAGGGCTTTGAGCAGCTGTTCAAGCTGTTTATGCAGCTCATTACCATTACCAGCGGCGACGTGGGCGAGGCCTTGCAGTGGCTCAATGAGCTGGATAAGCAATACGGCCTCACCGACAACGACTACGGGATGGGCAACTTCATCGAGGACCTCAAGAAAAAGGGCTACATCGATGAGAATGAGCAGGAGCGGGGCGAGCTGAAAATTACGCCCAAGACGGAGCAGAAAATCCGTAAGTCGGCGCTCGAAGAGGTGTTTGGCAAGCTCAAGCGCGGCAATAGCGGCAACCACCGCACGCCCCACACCGGGCAGGGCGACGAGCAAAGCACCGACCTGCGCGAGTTTCGCTTCGGCGATTCGCTGGAGCAGATTCAGATGACCGAATCTATCCGCAATGCCCAGCTCAACCACGGCATGGACGGCGACAATTTCATGCTGACCGAGGGCGACCTCGAAGTGCGCGAAAATGAGCATAAGTCGCAGACCAGCACGGTGTTGATGATTGACATCTCGCACTCGATGATACTCTACGGCGAAGACCGCATCACGCCCGCCAAAAAGGTGGCGATGGCCCTGGCCGAGCTCGTGAAGCAGAAGTACCCCAAGGATTCGCTCGACGTTATCGTGTTTGGCAACGACGCCTGGCAGATTGAGGTGAAAGACCTGCCCTACCTGCAAGTTGGGCCTTACCACACCAATACCGTGGCGGGCCTGGAGCTGGCGATGGACCTGCTGCGCAAGCGCAAAACGCCCAACAAGCAGATTTTTATGATTACCGACGGCAAGCCGACCTGCCTCAAGGAAGGCAATGGCTACTACAAAAACTCGTTTGGGCTGGACCGCAAGGTGGTGAACAAAACGCTGAACCTGGCCGCCGCCGCCCGCCGCATCAAGATTCCGATTACCACCTTTATGATTACTTCCGACCCGTATTTGCAGAAGTTCGTGGAGGAGTTCACGGAGGTGAACCAGGGTAAGGCCTATTACTCGGGCCTGAAAGGGCTGGGCCAGCTGGTATTTGAAGACTATAAGAAGAACCGGCGTAAGTCGTTGTAGATTAACTGGCCAGAGTAGTTGCCAGCCACTGAAAAGCCGCCGAAGCTTCGTTGCTTCGGCGGCTTTCTTCATTTGGTAGCTGTTTTAGACTTCCTGAACAGCTTCGATAAAAAAGGATTAGCGCAGTAAATTACTGCGGTTTGCCGCACCTTGCCTACCCCCATTCGGCGGCCTGAACCGGCGCCATGCCCTTGCGTAAAATCTCTCGCCCGGCAAGCTGAACCTCAAGGCCCCTCAGTGGGTTTAAGGCCTAATGAAGCACGAAACTATCCGCACCCTGGGCCAACTGCGCGCCAGCGGTTACCAGCCCCGCACCGTCAAAGAAGAGCTGCGGCAGAACCTCATCGCTAAACTTAAAAACAAGGAAGACGTGTTTCCCGGCATCTTCGGCTACGAGGAAACCGTGATACCGGAGTTGCAGCGCGCCATCCTGGCCGGGCACCACATCAACCTGCTGGGCTTGCGCGGGCAGGCTAAAACGCGCATCGCGCGCCTGCTCATCAACCTGCTCGATGCTTACGTGCCGGTGGTGAAAGGCTCGGAGCTGAACGACGACCCCTTGCAGCCGCTGTCCATCTTCGCCAAAAACCTCATTGCCGAGAAGGGCGACGACACGCCCATCGACTGGCTATATCGCGACGAGCGCTACACCGAGAAGCTCGCTACCCCCGACGTGACGGTAGCCGACCTTATCGGCGACGCCGACCCCATCAAGGCCGCCACGCTTAAACTGCCGTACTCGGACGAGCGCGTGATTCACTTCGGCCTGATTCCCAGGGCTCACCGGGGCATTTTCGTGATTAACGAGCTGCCCGACCTGCAGGCCCGTATTCAGGTGTCGCTGTTCAACATCTTGCAGGAAGGCGACATCCAGATTCGTGGTTTCAAGGTGCGCCTACCCCTCGATATTCAGTTCGTGTTCACGGCCAATCCCGAGGACTATACCAACCGCGGCAGCATCGTGACGCCGCTCAAGGACCGCATTGACGCGCAGATTATCACGCACTATCCCAAGTCGATTGAAATCGGCAAGCGCATCACCAAGCAGGAAGCCCGCATCAAAGAAGAGCAGCGCGGCATGGTAACGACCAATGAAATCACCCACGACCTGGTGGAGCAGGTGGCCATTGAGGCCCGCGGCTCGGAGTTCGTGGATGCCAAGTCGGGCGTGTCGGCCCGCCTTACCATTTCGGCCTACGAGCAGGTGGTGGCCGCCGCCGAGCGCCGGGCGCTAATTAATGGCGAGAAGAAAACCTACGTCCGAGTGTCGGACTTTGTGGCGGCCGTGCCCGCCATCACGGGCAAGGTAGAGCTGGTGTACGAGGGCGAGCAGGAGGGCGCGGGCATCGTGGCCGAAAAGCTCATGGGCAAAGCCATCCGCACGCAGTTTCTCAACTATTTCCCCGACCCCGACAAAGCCAAGAAGCTCAAAGGCCGTCCCTCGCCCTATAAAACGGTGCAGGAGTGGTTTAGCAATGGCAACACCCTGGACCTGCTCAGCGACGCGCACGTCAACGACTACCGCGCCGCCCTCGACAAGGTGCCCGGCCTGCGCGACATCGTGAAGGAGCTGCACCCCAAGGAGGATGCCGACACGACGTACTTCCTGATGGAATTCCTGCTCTACGGCTTGGCCGAGTACTCGCTTATCTCGCGCAACAAGCTCACGGGCGGCGCGCAGTTTAAGGACCTGCTGGCCAGCATGTTTACCATGCCCAGCTTCGGCGAGGATGACGACGAGGACGAGGACGAAAAGCCCCGCCGCCGCCGGTAGCCCTACCCCCCTTAACTAGCACGAAGCCCCGCGTATCGGCCGATACGCGGGGCTTTTCTATAATTGTGTATCTTCGCGATAGCCCGTGTGGACGAATAAAACTATTGGCAATGCTTAAATCGGTTCGGCTCGTTAATTTCTTCAGCTTCGGCGATTGCACCATTGAATTGGAGCCGGATTTGAACGTGCTCGTTGGTATTAATGGCAGCGGCAAAAGTAATTTTCTGCGGGCGTTTCAATTACTGAAAGCCGGCATGGATGGGCGGTTGCGCGAGCAAATTGCGCAGTGGGGTGGGATGGATGCAATTAGGCAAAAGAATTCAGTTAGGCCATATATTCACCATAAAATTTCGCTGTCATTTACAATGTCTGGCGATAGGGTAGACGGTTGGGATGATAATTATAAAGGGGATATTATTTACCAAATTTCTCTTCTCGGCTTGTTTAATAATGGTTTTACGGTAGATGAATCAGTAGCGCAGGAGGATGGAAAAGTGTACTTTGACTCTTTGGGAGGAAATACATTTCTGTCGAATGAAGCAGTAGTAAAAGACGCAGTTGATAGTCGTCGGCCACTTGGTGACGGTAAAGAATTGCTGTTACCTAAAGCAGCTATTAACGGGATATTTAGTGGCTTACCAAGTCTGTATTACGAATTGCGCAGTCTGGACCTCTACCGCCTCTTCAACACTGTTGAAGACTCGCCCATGCGCACCACCGTGCGCGCCACAGGCGTAGATAAGTTGCTGCCCAACGGGGATAATATGTTTCAGGTGCTGAACACGACCGGGCTGAAATCGGCGGCGGCTTACGATGCCATTGAGGCCGGGCTACACGATGTGAACGAACATTTTCAGCGCTTTCGCATGAACGTGTATGGGCAGGGTAGCGTAGAATTTTACTTGCAGGAAAAGGGTTTGGAGACGCCGGTGCACGCGGCCCAGGTGTCGGATGGCACACTCTCGTACCTATGCCTGCTGGTGGCGCTGTATCAGCCGGGGCGGGGGCGGCTGGTCGTTTTTGATGAGCCGGAACGCAACCTGCACCCCGATATGCTACTGGAGCTGGGTAAGCAGTTGGAACGCGCCAGCGAGCAATGCCAGATTCTGCTTACTACTCATGCACCAGGGCTGCTGAACCAGTTTCCCCTGCGAGCCGTGCGGGTATTTGAAAAGGACGAAAACAACCAGACGCAGGTCCGTCAGTTCACCGAAGACGACTTTGCCGGGTGGTACGAAGCCTTTGCGCCTGGCCAGATGTGGCGCGATGGGGCACTGGGCGGCAATCGCTATTAAAGTATGGCCGAGTGCGTCATCTTCGTAGAAGGTAGCCGAAAGACGGATAACGGGGACCTACGCAACGGCTTTGGGCGATTACTGCGCCAGGCTAAGTTACTTCAAATGCCCTTAATCGTCATGTGCGACGATACGCACGGGGCCATCCGAAAATTTCAACAGGAAACTGCCAAAACCAATTCGGCATTTCGGCGCGTCTTGTTGCTAGTCGATTTGGATGGCCCGAGTGCCAGCCGGGCGGCGTGGCTGGCCGCTCACGGGCTGACGCCTCACGAGGAGCGCATCTTTTTTATGGTGCAGAAGATGGAGGCGTGGTTCTTGGCGCAACCCGTGATGGTCCACGATTTCTATCGGCCTAAATTGGCGCACACGCTACCCAAAGCAGCCCCTGAACAGGTGCCGCATCCCGACCGGGTGTTGGAGCACTGTACTATCGGCACGCGCAAGGGACGCTATCACAAAACGGGCCACGGAGCACTGCTGCTGGCTAACTTACAACTGACCGACTTGCAAGCCACGTTTCCTGACGTGGTCCGACTGCTGGAGGCCCTATATATCTAGGGCGAATTAGTTAGAGCAGGTACAGAAAAAGCCCATCTGCGCTAGCAAATGGGCTTTTGAGTAGTAAAAGAGCAGCGAACTTATGCTTATTCCTCGTCCTTCACCACAATCTTGGTAATCTCGTCGTTGCCGCGAATCTGGTCAATTACGTCCAGGCCTTCGACTACTTTGCCGAATACGGTGTGCACGCGGTCGAGATGGGCGGTATTCTGGCGGTCGTGCACGATGAAGAACTGCGAGCCGCCGGTGTCTTTGCCCGCGTGGGCCATGCTAAGCACGCCGCGCTCGTGGTGCTGGTTGTTGCCGCTGGTTTCGCACTTGATTTTGTAGCCGGGGCCGCCGGTGCCGGGCTGGCCCTTGGCGCCGGGCTTGGTGTTGGGGTCGCCGCCCTGAATCATGAAATTCGGGATGACGCGGTGAAACTTGGTGCCGTCGTAGAAGCCTTTGCTGGCCAGGTCGGTAAAGTTTTTAACGGTGTTGGGAGCGTCCTGCTCGTAGAACTCAACTTTCATTACCCCTTTGGGGGTGTGGATTTCAGCGGTTTTCATCAGAAAATAACCTGCGTAAAGGGTGGGAAAACAGCCCGGCTTTTTAGCTTAGGCACTACGAAGGTAAAACAAGCGGCGGCAGGCGGGGTTTGCAGAACTAAATAGTCCAGCTACTACGTATGCCTGGGCCAAGCTTTTCCCTACCCCCTCTTTTTCGATTCTTTCCCCATGAAGAAGCTTTTCTTTTCCCTCGCCACCGCCTTCACGCTCAGCCTCGGCCTCACCAGCTGCGGCGGCGACAAGACGGCCGAAACCACTACCACGACCACCGAGGCCAGCACCGCTAACCCCGCCGACTCGGTAGCCGCGATGGCCGGCGACTCGGCCCGCATGGCCAAGCCCGGCGGCGTAATGGTAGACGGCGTGGCCATGACGGCCGACAAAAACATCGTGCAGAACGCCATGAACGCCAAGAGCGTGAGCACGCTTGTCTCGCTGGTGAAGCAGGCTGGCCTGGTGCCGACCCTCGAAGGCGCGGGCCCGTTCACGGTTTTTGCCCCCACCAACGCCGCGTTTGACAAGCTGCCCAAGGCGGCCGTCGCTACCCTCACCGCGCCCGCCGAAGCCGCCAAGCTCAAAGGCGTGCTCACCTACCACGTCATCGCCGGCCGCCTGCTGGCCGCCGACCTCAAGGATGGCCAGGAACTGACCACCGTGAACGGTGAGAAGCTGCACGTCATGATTAAGGATGGCAAAGTGATGGTGGGCAACGGTAAAGACGCTCCCGCCACCGTGCAAATCCCCGACGTGATTTCGAGCAACGGCGTAACCCACGTCATCGACACCGTGGTGCTGCCGCTGGCAAAGTAGTCTTTTGTCATTGCGAGCGCAACAAAGTGGAGCGCGGCAATGACAGATGCTTACAGGCCCGCGTCTTCCGACACGCGCTTGGCGAAGCTGGCCCAGTCCACGTTGGGCTCGCCCAGCGCCACGGTGGCCGTGAGGCGGTCGCGGATGACGTTGGCGAAGGGCATGGGTACTTCGTTTTTGTAGGCCTCCTGCACCACCAAGTTCATATCCTTGCGGATAATAGCGGGCGGCGCGCCCACCGGCTGGTAGTGCTGCTCGGCGATGAGCTTGCCGTAGCCCTTGTAAATGGGGTTGTTGAAGAGCGTGCTGGTCAGCATCTCGTAGAAGCCCACGCGGTCGAGGCCGCACTTTTCGGCCAGCGTCAGCGCTTCGGCCAGGCCCTCAATCACGGTGCCGAGCAGGAAGTTGCCGCAGAGCTTGGCCACGCTGGCCGCGCCGGGGTCGTCGCCAAAATCGTGGGTGCCCTGGCCAATGGCCGCCTGCGCCGCCTTCAGCCGCTCGCGGGCCTCGGCCGGGCCCGACGAGCCCACCCAGAGCTTGCCCGCTGCTGCCACGTCGGGCTTGCCAAACACCGGCGAGGCCACCAGCACCGAGCCGTGGGCGGCGTGCGCCTCGGCCAGGCGGCGGTTGGTATCGGGCGCCACGGTGCTGCACGAGGCGTGGATGGCACCTTTCGGCAGGGCACTCAGAATGCCGTCGGGGCCGGTGGTCAGCTCTTCGAGCGCGTGGTCGTCGGTGACCATCGTGAAGACGATGGCGGCGCCTTGCACCGCCGCGGCGGGGGTAGGGGCCACCGCGGCGCCTTGCTGGCGCAGGGGCTCGGCCTTGTCGGCCGTGCGGTTGTAAACAGTCAGGGGGAAGCCGGCCTTGAGCAGGTTGGCGGCCATCGCCGCGCCCATGCTGCCCAGGCCCAGGAAGGCAATCTTATCAGCCATAAAGAAGGGGGTAGGAAATTACTAAATTCGGCGGTTGTACGCACGAAACGGGCAACTGGCCAGCCTAACGCCAGCCGTGCCTACATACCTTTGGCGCTCAGGCCGCCGTCTATCAGCAGGCACTGGCCGGTGATGTACGAGGCGCCCGGCAGGCACAGAAACGCCACGGCCGCCGCTATTTCTTCGGCTTCGCCCACGCGGCCCAGTGGCGTGCGGGCCACCAGCTTGTCCATAAATTCGGGCTGGGCCAGCAGCCCCGCCGTGAGCGGCGTGCGGATAAACCACGGCGCCACCGTGTTGACGCGGATGCCATCGGCGGCCCATTCCACGGCCAGGTTGCGGCCCAGCTGCTCCTCGGCGGCTTTTGTCATGCTGTAATATGCTCCGGTGCCCACGTCGAAGCGCCCGGCCACCGAGCCGATATTCACCACCGCCGCCTGGCTCGCGGCCCGCAGCAGGGGGTAGGCGGCCCGGCACATCTCAATGACACTAAATAAATTAACCTGAAACAGCCGCTCGTACTCGGCCGTGGTATAATCGGTGAATTTCTGGCGAATATTAGTGCCCACGTTATTTACCAAGATATCCAGCCCCTGCCAGCGGGCCTGCACTTCGGCCAGGATGCCGGCGCGGCCCGCCTCGGTGCTCACGTCGGCGGCGAGGCCGGTGGCGGGTAGGCCGCGGGCGGTCCAGTCGGTCACGGCGGCGGCTACTTCGTCGGCGTTGCGGGCCACTATCAGCACCTCGGCGCCCAGCGCCAGCAGCTCGTCGGCCACGGCCCAGCCAATGCCCTTGGTAGCGCCCGTCACGAGGGCGCGGCGGCCCGTCAGCTGCCAGCGGTTAGTCAAATCAGTCATGCACTTCTTTCAAAAACCAGGGTAAAAGAAGAACAACCGCCCAGCGGCGGGTTTGTCCGGCGCTCGGGAGCGGTTAATGGCGATTGTCCTCGTCGGCCAGCATACTCAGGTAGCTCTCGTAGCGGGGCACGGCCAGGCGGCCCTGGTCCACGGCCTCGCGCACGGCGCAGCCGGGCTCATGCACGTGCTGGCAGTTGTGGTAGCGGCACTGGCCCAGTAGCGCGCGCATCTCGGGGAAGTAGCCCGCCAGCTCGGCGGCGGGCACGTCCACGAGGCCCAGCTCCTTAATGCCGGGCGTGTCGATGAGGTAGGTGCCGGGCACCACTTCCAGCATTTCGGCGAAGGTGGTGGTGTGCTTGCCCTTATCCGAAAAGGCGCTGATTTCGGCCGTTTTCAAGTCTAAATCCGGCACTAACTCGTTGATGAGCGTGCTTTTGCCAACGCCCGAGTGGCCCGAAAGCAGGGAGATTTTATTGGGCAACAGCGCCGCCACCTCAGCCACGTGCGCGCCGGTTTCGGCCGAGCACAGCACGCTGGGGTAGCCCAGGCTGGCGTACATGCCGGCTATCTGCTGCTGGTAATCGAGCGTATCTTCGTCGTATAAATCCGACTTGTTGAAAATCAGCAAAGCCGGCAGGTGGTAGGCTTCGGCCGTGACCAGAAAGCGGTCGATAAACCCAAACGACGTGGCCGGCGACACCAGCGTGACTACCAGCAGCGCCTGGTCGAGGTTGGCGGCCACGATGTGGGCGTGCTCGCTCTTGTGCACCGAACGCCGGATGATGTAGTTGCGCCGCGGCTGAATGGTGTGAATGACGCCCGCGCCCTCCGACTGCTCGGGCACCTCAAACTCCACCACGTCGCCCACGGCCAGCGGGTTGCTCACCTTCAGGCCCTTATTCTTGAACTTGCCGCGCAGCCGGCAGCGGTGCAGCTGCCCGCCGGGCGTTTCGCGCACCACGTACCACGAGCCAGTAGATTTGACGACGACACCCTTCATATCAATTATGAATTATGAATTAAAAATTATGAATTACAAGCCGGTTACTTTGCTTCTTTGCCAGAGGAAGCATAACAATTCATAATTCATAATTCATAATTTTTAATTGCCGCAGGATGCGGCCTGTGGCCCCCGCGTGCGTATGCACGTACTCCAGGCTCATATCCTGCACCTTGAGCCGGGCTTCTTCATTATAATAGAGCCGGTCAAATGCCGCCTCCAGCTGCCGGGCCGATGCCACCGAAAAGGCGCAGCCCAGCTCCACCAGCTCTACGGCCTCCTGAAACCGCTCGTAGCGCGGCCCAAAAAACACCGGCAGCCCGAAAGCTGCCGCCTCCAGCGTGTTGTGCAGCCCCGCCCCAAAAGCCCCGCCGACGTAGGCGAAGCGCCCGAACCGGTAGAGCTGGCTCAGCATTCCCACGTTGTCGATGAGCAGCAGGCGGGCGTCGGCCACGGCGAGGGGGGTAGCGCGCGAGTAGCGTACCGTGAGGCCCGGCAGCGCCGCCTCCATCTCCTGCAGGTGCGCCTCGCTCACCTCGTGCGGCGCCACGATGAAGCGCATCGCGCGGGCGTGCTTGCGCAGCAGCGGGGCCAGCGCGGGCAGGTCTTCGGGCCAGATGCTGCCGGCCACCAGCGTGGGCGCGCCGTCGGCCACGAAGGCTTCGGCGAGGGGTAGGGGCCGGGCGGGGGCCAGCGCCGTGGCCGCCACGGTGTCGAAGCGCGTGTCGCCGGCCACCGTCACCCGTGCTAGCCCAATGCCGCGCAGCAGCTCGGCCGACGCCTCGTTCTGCGTGAAAATGTGGCTGAGCTGGCCCAGAATTTCCCGGAAAAAGCCGCCCCAGGGCCGAAAGAAAACCTGATTGGGCCGAAAAATCGCCGCCACTACCACCGCCGGAATTCCCTGCTCACGCAGTTCGCGCAGGTAATAATACCAGAACTCATACTTCACGAAAATGGCCAGCCGCGGCTGCACCAGGCGTACAAACTCGTGGGCATTGCCGGCCGTGTCGAGCGGCAGGTAGAAGATGTAATCGGCCCCCGGCCAGCTTTTGCGCACCTCGTAGCCCGAGGGCGAGAAAAACGTGAGCACGATTTTGTGGCCGGGGTACTGCCGCCGCAGCCCCTCAATGAGCGGCCTACCCTGCTCAAACTCGCCCAGCGAGGCGCAGTGCACCCACAGGCGCGGCGCCGCATCGGCGGCCAGTGCCCGCTCGATGCGGGGTAGCAGCCCTTCGCGGCCCGCCACCCAGGCCGCAGCCTTGGGCACGAAAGGCGCTACCAGCCGCAGCAGCAGCGCATAAAGCGAAAGACCTAAAGAATACAGAAAGCGCAAAAAAGGCCGCACCCGGTAGCAAAATGCCCGAGTGCGGCCCCAAAATTACGGCAAAGCGTACGGCACCGGCTTATTCTTCCTTCGCCTCCCAGTTGGCGGGGCAGGTTTCGCCGTGTTCTTCGAAGTGACGCAGGGCATCGACTATGCGCAGGGCGTCGGAAATGCGGCGGCCCAACGGCCGGTCGTTCACGAGCTGGTGCCGCACGATGCCGTCGCGGTCAATCAAAAACAAGGCGCGGTAGGCCTGCGGCGTACCCACGAACACCATCTCGCCGGTTTCGCTGTAGTCGAAGTGGCCGGCCAGCACGTCGTAATTGGCCGAAATCGTTTTGGTCGCGTCAGCTACCAGGGGGTAGGTCACGCCTGCCACGCCACCCTCATCGAGCGGCGTACGCAGCCAGGCCTGGTGCACCTGGTGCGAGTCGGTGCTACACCCAATTACGGCCACGCCCCGGCGCTCAAACTCGGGCAGCAGCTGCTGAAACGCCAGCAGCTCGGTAGGGCAGAGGCCCGAAAAATCGGCGGGGTAAAAAAAGAAGAGCACGTAGCGCTTGCCGAGGTAGCGGTCAAGCGAAAATTCTTCTTCTATCTGCTGGCCAATGACGGCGTGGGCCTTGAAAGCAGGGGCGCGCTTCCCAACGAGAACGGGCATCTTTTTAAGTATGAATTATGAATTAGAAATTATGAATTGGCGCCGTATGCTTCAGCGTCTTCTGCGCAAATCTTCTGCGCCCTCTGCGGGAACCGGCGTTGACCAATACTCCAAAACAGCCTCCACAGTTATTCGCGCACCAAAAACTGAAACGTGCTGCGCGTGCGCTGCTCCAGCAGCAGCACCCGCCCGGCGGTCAGCCGCGCGATGCTCCCCTCATCGTAATGCTTGATGGTAAACAGCGTCAGCGCCGCGTTGTACTGCACCCGAAACTGCCCTTGCAGCCGCTCCAGCAGCCGCCGCACGCGCATTTCGGCATAATCGACGCACACCGAAAAGCTGATGGCCGAGTTTTGCATCAGGTTGATTTTGAGCCGCGCCTGGGCCAGCACCCCAAAAATCACCTCCAGGTTTTCCTCCGAAATAAACGCGAAATCCTTGCTCTCAAACGACACCAGGCACTGCCCCGTTTTGCGAATAAAGGCCGGCACCAGCGGCGCGTGCTGGCAGTCGTGGATGAGCGTACCGGGCGCGGCCGGGTCCAGAAACGACTTCACGCGCAGCGGAATGCCGCGCTCAGCCAGCGGCTTCAAGGTTTTGGGGTGAATGACGCTGGCCCCGTAAAACGCCATCTCGATGGTTTCCTGGTAGCTGATTTCGGGGTATAGCACCGTATCGGCAAAGAGCTTGGGGTCGGCGTTGAGCAGGCCCGGCACATCCTTCCAGATAGTCACGCTCTCGGCGCGTAGGCAGTAAGCAAAGATGGCCGCCGAGTAGTCGGAGCCCTCGCGGCCGAGAGTGGTGGTGCGCTCCCGGTAAATAGTCTTTGCTAGGTTCTGAGTCATAGATACCCCGTAGCTCGTGCCGCCCAAAAAGCCCTGTGTTACTACAATTTGTTCGCGTAAATGTGGTATTAGCTCATTGTGAATGGCAACCTCCGTAGCAGTCCAGTCTACGCGGCTTTCGCGCCAATTATTATCTGTTTTTATCAGTAAGCGACAGTCAACCCAGGCGGCTTTAAGCGCACCGGCTACTAGTTCGGAAGCCAGCAACTCGCCGAAGCTGATTATTTGGTCATAATACTCATCGTAATCTTCACTAGATTTTACTTTTTCTAGACGTTGCTTTAGTTGTGTTAGTAGTTTAGTAAAGTGCCAGCTTTCTCTCGATTCAGTAGTAAGCTGTAAGTCGACGAGCGCTTGTTGGTGAAAATCCTCCAGCGTCGCCAATTGCGCCGAGTAGTCCCGCCCGTGATACGCCAGGTCATAAATCTCCTCTAGCGCATTCGTCGTTTTGCCCATCGCTGATACCACGATGAGCAGCGGCCCGCTACCCCCGTATTCCTTCACGATGCGGCACAGATTCAAAATCGCCGCCGCGTCCTTCACTGAGGCGCCGCCAAATTTATAGACTTGCAAGCCGGTCAATTCTTTTTCCATAGGCCCCAAAACTAGGGGGTAGGGCACGTTTGGGCCGCCGCCCCGGCAATGGTAGCTTTGCGCTAGCCCTTTTGCCCCCGCTATTTTTCATGGACCACAATAAATTTGCCCTACCCGTCGGCACGACCCTCGACCGCTTCATCATGCGCAAGCAGGAAGATTTCCCCTACGCCACCGGGGAGCTGTCGCAGCTGCTGCGCGATATCGCGCTGGCTGCCAAAATCGTGAACCGTGAAATCAACCGCTCGGGCCTCATCGACATTGCCGGCGCCTTCGGCAGTCGCAACGTGCAGGGCGAGGACCAGCAAAAGCTCGACGTAATTGCCAATATCCGCTTTATCCGGGCGCTGCGCAACGGCGGCGAGGTCTGCACCATTATCTCGGAAGAGGACGACGACATCATCCAGACCGGCAACAACCAGGGCAAATACGTGGTGGCCATCGACCCGCTCGATGGGTCCAGCAACATTGATGTCAACGTCAGCATCGGCACCATTTTCAGCATCTACCGGCGCGTGTCGCCCACCGGCCGCGAGGGCACCAGCGCCGACTGCCTCCAGCCCGGCACCCACCAGGTGGCGGCGGGCTACGTCATCTACGGCTCCAGCACCATGCTCGTGTACACGACCGGCAACGGCGTCAACGGCTTCACCTACGAGCCCAGCCTGGGCGAATTCTTCCTCTCGCACCCCGACATCCAGACGCCCAAAACCGGCGTCGTTTATTCCATCAACGAAGGCTCGTCCGAGTCGTTCTCGCCCGGCGTGGCCGCGTTCGTAAAGCACTGCAAAGACGAGAAATTCTCGGCCCGCTACATCGGCTCGCTGGTGGCCGATTTCCACCGTAACCTGCTCAAGGGCGGTATCTATATCTACCCCGCCACCGCCAAAACGCCCGGCGGCAAGCTGCGCCTCATGTACGAGTGCAACCCGCTGGCCTTCATCGTGGAGCAAGCTGGCGGCAAAAGCTCCAACGGCAGCCTGCGCACCCTCGAAATCGAGCCCAAAACCTGCCACGAGCGCTGCCCCGTCTTCATCGGCAGCAAAGAACTGGTCGAGCAGGCCGAAGCCTACCTCAGCCAGGAAAAGCCGGAAGAGTA
>JAABUN010004197.1_pt1 | contig 20230 bp, 12 predicted proteins | sample 5559311 | NCBI WGS metagenome assembly JAABUN01 (sample SAMN10711877, study PRJNA513370) | rock metagenome | isolation source: Antarctica rocks | place: Antarctica: Victoria Land, Siegfried Peak sud
GCCAAACTGACGAGTTCTTCCGCAGGCTCGCCAAATGTGTCAACAGCTTCAAGTTTAGAAAAGGCTTCTTCCCAAAATGGTTTATTAGTCATCACTTTCATATCAAAAGATAGCAGCCCAACTTTGAATTATACCGAATTAAATTCCGCATAAATTTTTATGCCGAATTATAAAATACTACAAATAATTGGTTTACTAAAATTGCGACCGACAAAAGCCGAATATTTGTAAAATCGATAACTTTTTGAATTTGTGTCAAAAACGGTCGCTTTTGCAACAGAAACTTATACTTCACCTTTATATCTGTCAGCTAAACTGAAACTTTTTCAAAACTCGTTTCATAATCAAAATTTCAAAAATAATTCGTTTAATTAGTTTTGAAACACTGTGTTGAGGCACCGAAAAGTAATCTCGTTTTCCAGCACCACAAGTTTAGGACACTACCAATTATTTTATTAACTAAAAATACTCAAGCCAAAGATTTTTCTATTTATTCCCGGAAAATATTCAATCTTTCAGTAGGTCTTGAGCTAAAAGTTTCGCTTGGTCAATAACCGTCTGGACGGCTTTTTCTTGCAAATCGGGCGGATAACCATACTTTCGCAGAATGCGGCGGATATTACGCCGAAGCGTGGCTTGGACGCTTTCTTTAATCGTCCAGTCAATTGTTGTGCTGTTGCGGACGCTTTCGAGTAACTCTCTGGCGATGGTCTGCAATTTCTCATCACCGAGAATTTTGACGGCGGAGTCGTTCACTTCCAGAGCATCGTAAAAGGCGAGTTCACGAAAATCGAGATTAAGAGATTCGCCCCGCTTATCGGCTTCTTTAATTTCTTTGGCGAGCGGAATCAATACTTTTTCGAGAAATTCCACTGTGTCAATCATTCCGTTGTGGTAACGATTGATCGCGTCTTCGAGATGTTCGGAAAACTTTTTGCTTTGGACAAGATTTGTTTTCTTGCGCTGCTTTATTTCGTCCTTGAGCAGTTTTTTAAGTAATTCGACCGCAAGGTTTTTTTGCTGCATATTTTGAATTTCCTTCAAAAATGCTTCGTCAAGAATCTCGATATTCGGCTTCTTAATTCCCGCCGCATCGAAAACGTCAATCACTTCATCGCTGGTTATCGCTTCGGAAACAATTTGTTTGATGCCGGTCTCGATACGTTCATCTTTATCACGGTCTTCGTTGCGTTCGACAATTTTGACCAGCCGGGATTTTATCGCTTGAAATAATGCGACATCATCCCGGAGTGCCATTGCTTTTTCGTGCGGAACGGAGATAGCGAATGCTTTGAGCAAGTTCTTGGTATTTTCGGTAAAACTGTTTTCGCCGTTTTCCTGACTGAAAATAAAGTCGATAATAATTGGAATAAATTTTAATTTGTCTTCTTTCGAGAGCGTGAAGAATTTACGCCAGTCGAAATGCCGTAGTTGATGCTCAATCGCTTCGTAAAATTCCAGCATTTTGGCAACCGCTAATTCTTGGTCGAGTGTCGGTTTGCCTTTGCCGCCCGAAGTCGTGTATTCAGCGAGCGCGTATTTTAATTCCTGAGCGATGCCGAGATAATCAACAATCAATCCGCCTTGTTTATCTTCGGTAAAGACCCGATTAACACGAGCGATGGCTTGCATAAGATTATGACCACGCATCGGCTTATCAACGTAAAGAGTATGGAGCGGCGGAGCATCAAAGCCGGTCAGCCACATATCACGAACAATCACCAATTTCAGCCTATCTTTGTTATCTTTTAGGCGTTCGCCGATTGCCTTGCGGCGTGGCTTGTTGCGGATGTGTTGTTGCCAGTCGGCATTGTCTGAAGCGTTCCCGGTCATAATAACCTTAATAACGCCGTCTGCGTCGTCTTCACTGTGCCAATCGGGGCGAATCTTTACGATTTGATTGTAAAGGTCAACGCAGATGCGCCTCGACATTGCGACAATCAAACCTTTGCCTTCCAAAACGCTGCTTCGTGCTTCAAAGTGATTGACCAAATCTTCGGCGATTTTTTCCAGCCGGTTTTCGTTGCCGACGATGGCTTCCAATCTCGCCCATTTCGCCTTGAACTTTTGCCGTTGCGTTAATTCTTCGCCTTCGGTCAGTTCTTCAAATTCTTCATCAAGTTTTACTTTTTCATCATCGTCAAAATTAATTTTCGCCAGACGACTTTCGTAATAAATCGGAACGGTCGCTTTATCAATGACGGCTTGGTGAATGTCATAAACGTCAACATATTCGCCGAAAACGGCTTGCGTGTTGCGGTCGCTTGATTCAATCGGCGTTCCGGTAAAACCGATGAACGAAGCGTTCGGCACGGCATCCCGAAGATGTTTAGCATAACCGTCAATAAAATCGTACTGACTTCTGTGCGCTTCATCGGCGATGACGACGATGTTTCGGCGCAAACTCAAGGCTTCGCTTGCTTCGCCGATACTCTGCCCGTTCGCTTCAAACGGCATAAACTTTTGAATAGTCGTGAAGACAATGCCGCCCGATGCGACACTTAACAATTCACGCAAGTTTTTTCGGTCTTCGGCTTGGCGTGGCTGTTGTCGTAGAAGCTGTTGGCAAGCGTCGAAGGTTTCAAAAAGCTGGTCGTCTAAATCGTTGCGGTCGGTAATGACAACAATCGTCGGATTGTCCAATTCCAAAACGACTTTGCCGGAATAAAAAACCATCGAGAGACTTTTTCCGCTGCCCTGAGTATGCCAGACGACACCGGCACGGCGATCTCCGGTCAGCGCAGACGCTTCGATTGTTTTATTTAATGCTTTATTGACGGCGTAATACTGATGGTATGCAGCGACTTTCTTGGCGGTATTTTCTTCTCGTTTCTCGAAGACGATGAAATGCTTTATTAAATCGAGTAAAACATCTTTCCGAAGCATTCCATTCGTCATCGTCTCCATCTGCAACGCCGAGTCATCGGCAAGACTTACGCCGTCTTCGGTCTTCCAAGCCATAAAGCGGCTGTATGGACTCGTTAGCGTTCCGCAGCGGGCATCCCAACCGTCAGAGACAATCAGCAAGGCGTTGTAAACGAACAGCGACGGAATTTGCGCTTTATATGTCTGCAATTGCTTGAACGCCGTATAAACGGTCGCATTTTCATCAGCCGCATTTTTTAGTTCTATCAGCACGAGCGGCAAACCATTAACAAATAAAATAATATCCGGTCGGCGGTTATTGTTGTTCTCGATAATCGTAAATTGATTGAGTGCGAGAAATTCGTTGTTATCGGGATTTTCAAAATCAACGAGATAAACTTTATCGCCACGAATGCCGTCATCACGCCGCACTTCGACATCAACGCCTTCGGTCAAGTATTTATGAAAAGTTTCGTTGTTAATTAAAAGATTCGGACTGTTGGTGCGTAGAATCTTCTTTAATGCTTCTTCACGGGCATCATAAGGAATCGTCGGATTCAATCGGTCAATCGCACTCCGCAGACGATTGATAAGAACGACTTCCGTGTATTTTCGTTCGGGATGTTCACCGTCGGGCGAGATGTCGGGAGCGTGAATAATGCCGTAGCCAAGCCGTGCGAGATATTCAAGCCCGATTTCTTCTATTTCATTTTCGGTGATGACTTTCGGCATTTATCAGGATTTATTTTTCTTGCCGTTTGTCGAAGGTTTTTGGTCGTTGAGTATATCGCCGTTGATTGAATACCAATTCGGGATTCCGAGCCGTCGGTTTTCTTCCTGCGCTTTGTGAACCGCAGCGTTGCCGATGCGTTGATATTCGATTGATTTACGCAGTGTTTTTTCGCTCACCGTGCCGTTTTGTTTTTTTACTTCACCATTTCGAGCCATTGTTTATACCTCGCTTCATCAATAATTGTAACGCCGTTTTCGTCTCCGTTGGAAACTTGCTCAAATGAATCTCCGACATTGAGAAACAAAAACCAATCGTCCGCCGATTCCTTGTATAGATTCCAAAAATTTCGATTCGAGCGTGAATATCTGCGCCGCACGTCTTCGGGCGGAATATGGTGTCCGCCTTTGGCGACTCTCGCCGCAATGCGCGAGATGCATAGTTCCGCCGAATCGAGATAAACGAAAAATATGCTGATGCTGAATTTGTTTGCGCGGGCTTTCGTCAAATACTTTTTGAGCGACAAACCCGAAAGAGTTGATTCGACAAGCAGCGATTTGCCGCTTGCGATGCGCTCGTCAAGCCGTTGACTGAAAATGCGGGCGGCTTCGATTGCCGCTTTTTCCGGTTCGGCAGCGTTAAGTTCGGCGGCGATTTCGTCTGCTCCGAGATATTCGATACTTTTGCGAGCGACAATTTCACGGGCAAAAGTTGTTTTGCCGCTTCCGTTCGCGCCGCCGATAACGAAAAGTTCGGGCTTCTTCATTTTTACGGGAACATTACGATTGCCTTGCGGTCTTCTGCCAAGTCTTCAAAATCGTATTCGAGCGGAACGCGATGCTTTTTCAAAAATGCGTTGGCTTCGTCAATCGAAAATCCGAGCAGTTCGGCAAGCCCGCCCAAACTCATCTTTTCGCGGGCGATAATTTTCGATGGCAAACGCTTCGAGCATCTGACGGGAAACCGCTTCGCCGTGCGGCGCATCGCTGACAAACTTATCGGGTATTGAAACGACAATTTCCATAATAAAAAGATTTTATCATTTTGCCGGTGTTTAGAAAATTTATTCGGCTACTCTGATTTTCCCGCTCATCAATTTCGGCAATAAACCGTTGCGGATTTGAGTAAGAATTTGATTTTCAAAATAATTTTCGCAAATTCTTTCAAAAAATGGATTAACTAATTCTCCAAATTGCTTGATTAAATTTTCGGTGGGAATTGTTGATTCAACTCTTTCTATTTGTGAAGAACTTATATTGGGTTGTGCGCTTCCCCTTGCCGAATTCAAAAGCACGTTTTGATATTCATTTGTTGAAAGAATCAAATAGACAAACCACTTCGCAAATCCAATTTTTTCTTTGAAACTTCCGACTCGTTGATTAAGCCATAAATACTTTTCAGTCTTGGGAACAATACCAACTTTGCCAACCTCTGCGCCTGTCATTGCGATAAGTAAATCTCCGCCTGAAATCCTAAATCTTTCAGCAACAATGTTAGCAATGTTTTCGTCAACAAATTGCATATTTTCAATATCTACGACATTGTTTGAAATGTTTTTAATTTTAATTACTCCATTATTTCCGTGCGCCTTGAAATCAGAGCTTTTGAAGGCGTAACCATTTTGAACGGAAATTATTTCACCGATTCCTGCCTTTTTCCAACCTTTCGGCAGACCGTCAACGAGTTCGCCGTCGAAACCGGGAAACTTAAAATCAACAAACCAATGCTTGAACGTCGCTTGGGCGATATTTTCCAGCGTCCGGTTCATTTCGAGATTGAGTTCGATGTTCTCGTCTAAGGCGGAAAGAATAGAAATTATTCTTTCTTGTTCGTCCAAGTCAGGAATACTAACTGGTATTTCTTCAACAACAGCACGTTTTGCAATATTTGCTTGAACAGACCCGTAAGACGCTTGAATGAGTTGGTCAAAACCATACGGAGTTAAAAAGAAATATTTCAAAAAGAGCGATTTAATAATTTTTGTGTCTGGTCTTAACAACAGAAGGGCTTGGCTGATGATGCCTTTTTCATCATTTTGACTAATGAGAGAGATTCTTCCAATAGTTCCAGAACAACTAATTATCAAATCATCAGTCTGAACTTGAAATCTTGACAACTCATTAAATTTTCTTTCGTTTATAAAGTATCTAAATTCACGATGATTATAGATAGCGTGTTGTTGTTCATAAACTGGAATGCCCGAAGTCTGCATTTCGGGTCTTTTCAGAGCAGAACCAAATGGTCCACGAATATAGCCACGCTTTCCTAATATTTGACCTAATTTGTAGGACTTCCAATTTTCAGGCATCGTTCTAAATTACCTCATACCCAATTTTGGCTAAATTATCTTTTATTTGCTGGTCGAGAGAGTGCGCCTTTGCCATCTGTTCCGACAGTTCAACGGTCAGTTCGAGCATTTTTCCATCGAATGTTTCGCCGTCGTCTTCCGCTTCTTTGAAATCAATGTATCTGCCGGGCGTTAGAATATAGTTGTTCTTGCGAACCGCTTCGAGATTGACAGCTTTGCAGAATCCCGCTTCATCGGCGTAAGACCCGAATGTTTCCTTGCTCCGCCAGTTGTGATATGCGTGTGTGATTTTGGCGATGTCGAGATTGGTCAAATCCTTCTGCCGACGGTTTATCATCGTGCCGAGTTCACGGGCATCAATAAAAAGAATCTCGCCGCTCCGGTTGCGAAACTTGCCGTCCGATTTATTGCGGGAAAGAAACCATAGACAAGCCGGAATCTGCGTGTTGTAAAACAGTTGACCGGGTAGTGACACCATACAATCGACCATATCGGTTTCAATCAAACTCTTGCGAATGTCGCCTTCGCCCGATGTATCGCTGCTCATACTGCCGTTCGACAACACGATGCCCGCCGAGCCGTTGGGAGCGAGTTTATTGATGAAGTGTTGCAGCCAAGCATAATTAGCGTTCCCGGTCGGCGGAACACCATATTTCCATCGGTAATCGTCTTCCGCCCGGTAATAATCCGAATCGTTAAACGGCGGATTGGCGAGAACGTAATCAACCTTCAAATCCGGGAACTTGTCATCCCGATAAGTGTCGCCGAGTTCGATTTGCGCTTCGATGCCACGAATCGCCAGATTCATCTTGGCGAGCTTGTAGGTCGTCGGATTCGATTCCTGACCATAAATAGATATTTTCCCGATTCGATGCTCGTGCATCTCGATAAACTTTTCTGACTGGACGAACATTCCGCCCGAACCGCAGCAACCATCATAAAACCGCTTTTCCGCTTCGGGAGCGAGCATTTCGACCAGCAGTTTAACGATTGATTGAGGAGTATAAAATTGTCCGCCTTTTTTTCCTTCGGCATCGGCGAACTGTCCGAGAAAATACTCATAGACTTCGCCTAAAACGTCTTTTTTGCGGCTATAAAGTGATATTGACCCGATAAGGTCTATCAACTCGCCGAGACGCTGTTTATCAAGTGCCGGACGTGCGTAATCCTTCGGAAGAACGCCTTTGAGCGATGGATTATCCCGCTCGATGGCATCCATTGCATCGTCAATGTCTTTCCCGACGGTCGGAAGCTTCGCCCGATTTTGCAGCCACTTCCAGCGAGCCGACGGCGGAACATAGAATACACGCTCCGCCAAATACTCGTCTTTATCTTCCGGGTCTGCGCCGGTCTCGGCTTCTTCGGCTTTGAGACGGTCGTAAAGCTCCTCGAATGCGTCGGAGATGTATTTCAGGAATATCAGACCGAGAACGACGTGCTTATATTCGGCAGCGTCCATATTCGAGCGAAGTTTATCAGCCGCCAGCCACAATGTTTTTTCTAATTGTTGATTTTCAGACATAACCTATTACTGGGGAATAAGAGAAAATGAAGAAGTGAGTTTTATTATTTTGCTATTTTGTAAGCCAGATTAATTTAGAGGTTTTTTAAAGAAATTTCAAACTTTTTTGTTTGACTTAAAATATTTCGAGTTGGTTAAATTCTCTAACAGATGCACAATATCGTGGCTGATGGCGTTTATTAACCCCAATTTAGTGAAGAACTGATTTAGTATGTTAATCCGTTAACATTTGCTCTAGGTGCTGAATCGCATAAAGTCCGCGACTTAAATAGGGCGGGTAGAGAACTTAGACATATAGAAAAGTAAAACCTACTTTAGAACAACAGAAAAGCAAAAAAATAACTATTGGAGTGTGTCGCTAAACCCTGTGAACTCAGCATAGTTACGCTATAAATTGAGTAGCTATACATAATAACTCAGGAGTATCCTAAGGTGCGTTGAAAACTAACACTTGAACCCCGATGACCAACTGCCTTCTTCGAGTTTATAGGGAAACCTCTGTATTCATTAAATAAATTTAATTGACTTTCAACAAGTTTTAACTATATAGTTCTTTGTCTGTCTTCTGGCAGGTACAATTCTTCAAACTGTGACAAACTTTTTTGAATTTTCATTCACCAATCAAGAAGCCTTACTTTTTGGTTAGAAAAATAACTGCAATTATCCTTCAATTCTTCCGTATAGTTTCCAGTAAATTTTTCTCAACGAACTACGTGTTCTAAGCTATTCGACATTTTCTGTAATAACGAAAATTGTCCGAAGGTCACGGTAACAATTAAAAAAGCTATTTCTTCATTCTTTTATAAGGAGTTTCAATTATGTCATTACTAGGACTGGAACAAAGAAACGAAAACAATCAGTCTAAAAATGCAACAAAACCTGCTCAACAATCAAATTCAAAGTTAATTTGGATTATTGGGGTAATCGTTTTCGGATTTTTAGGAAAGATGGTTGGTTACTCAGTTGGTAAATTTACGGCGGAGCACGAAAAAAGTTCGTCATCCATAGCCGCCTCTTCGCCATCATCAAATTTATCCTCAGCAACTTCTCCAGCAGTGTTAGCTCAGACTACGCCACCATCAGACACGAAATTTACAAAACTGAAATTGCCATTAGGCGTTTCTGTTGAAGTTCCAAAAAACTGGCGAGTTTTCGACAGCGAAACAAATTCTACAATCGAAACTGTAGCAGAAGCATCAATAAGCCTTGCGAATGTTGATATAAACTCACGCAAAAAAGTTAATCTATTCAGAGCTAACTCAGTACCTCAAACAACTTACGCTGCTATAGCAATCAATGCTACCGATTCCGAGCTTAACCCAGAAGATTTAAAGAGTGGTTCTGATGCTGAGCTTAAAGAAGTTGCGCCGATGATGAAAGGAATGATGGAGCAATCTTTATCAGCGCAAAATTTAAAACTTCTTGATTTTTATGAGGTGCGACGCGAGTTTATCGGCAGTCATCCGGCTTTGGTTATTGAGTATAAAAGGTCAGGTCCTCAAGGACCTGTAATTGTTCAGATGACGCGCCTACTTCTGAAAAATAAAGAAATTAGTTTGAATTTGTCTTATCGAGAATCGGAAGCCCAGTTATGGAAGCCTGTTGTTCGATATATTCGCCAATCGCTTGCGGTAGAATAAGCGAAGTTATAAGGCGACCATAGTGAAAAAGTTTTAGAACTGAAGTCGGAAGCTGTTACTTTCTCATTCACGTTATCTTTCGAAATCTAACTTAAATGTTAATGGATAACCACCCCGTCAACTAAATCATCAGCTGCTTTTATGGAGATAAACTATGAGTGATGTTGCTAGATGCCCTAAATGTTCGCGATATTTCGATAACAGTTTTGCTGTTTCATTTTGCCCAAAATGCGGTGCAAGTATAGATGGCACGCATTTATTGAACGAAACCTTTGCCAGCTCTAAAGTGAAAGCATCTGCTGGAGAAATCGCCCAGATAGATTCACATTTAGCTTTAAGCCTTCTTTCTATTATTTTTTGTTTTCCGTTCAGCATAGTTGCAATAGTTTTTTCAATTTTAACAATCAATGATAAAAGGAGAGGAAACTATTCTGCGGCTATATCACATTCAGCATTGGCGAAAAAAATAATGATTGCGTCCTTTATAATAGGTGGAATTTTATTTGGTCTAAATTTTCTTGGACGATTCAGTAGATAGTAAGTCTGGAAAGCGTTACTTTGAAATGAGCGGATTATTTTATGCAAAAGGACAACAAATCGAATTTTATTCTGCAAAAACGATTCGCAATAGAACATTTTTAATCATCGAACGCAACCGAAGCAAAATTTCTCAAAGTGGTTGGTCTGCCTTACGAACACCTGTTAGTTGCGGAGAGTTCTTTTATGGATACGTCCGGCGCAGCAATCCAAAATGTTGTGTCCGTTAAATTATTAAAAGAAATTCCGTTTCCAAAAATAAGCATTGAAGAACAAAAGCAAATCGTCGCCCAAATCGAGCGCGAGCAATCGCTGGTCAACGCTAATCTTGAGTTAATCAACATCTTCGAGCAGAAGATAAAAGACGAAATCAATAAACTTTGGGAAGAATAAGAATTTATTAAGAAATACACAGGTTAGTTTGCGGCTTTTTAATTTAATCTTAATGAAAGCGAGAACATAATATGAAATGGCTTAAGCAGTTTTTCACATCAAACGACAATAAAGAATTGGATAGCTTAACAAAAGAATGGAACGAGCAAGTAGATCCTCTCTTCGAAATGTTAATCACCACTTTCGGTGACGAAGGCTGGCTTAACGAACGGGGCGAACATGATGTAACGTCATTTGGGAACTCGTGCGTTGATAAAATAATGACCCTGACCATTAGATTGGTAGTTGTCGATAAACAAAATGCTGGCACTTATGTTGCGAGAGCCGCCGCAAAATTAGTAGCACTTGCCGGTAGATTAAATTCCAAAAAAGAATGTATTGCGAAAATTGAAGAAGGAATGAGCGTTTTGGAAGTTCTGAAGAATGGCTCTGATTCGAGTGCTGTCAGGCAGAATAATGAAAACAAAATGGAAATGTTCGAGCCTCCCATTTCTGAAAATGTTTTTGGTATTTGGAAAGCTGACGGCGAGGCGCTCGGACTTGATTCGTCTCAACTGAACGCGATAGCCTTTCTGATGGGATTTTTTAGCGGTTGGTATGAAGACCAAAAAGAGTTTGACGAAACAGTACCATTCTGTGAGGTTGATTATGATGACCCAGCTGATACTTACGGCAACATCAACGACGGACCATTAAAAGAGATTTTAGCCAAAGCTGCTTTGACCATTAATCCTGAGATTGAATTTCGCAACTTGTCTAGATTTGAAAATGAGCCAATATACTCTTGGGTTACAGGTGATCAGCCCGATTTCCCATTCAATAAACCTAATTTGAGTGGAATGGAAGTCTTCTATCAAGAATTGATTGATAGATTAGCTAAAGAACTAGACATGTCCGGCTATGATGAAAAGAATTGTTACGGGTCAGGCGTTTTTATTTTCAGTATGCAACATCATATCGATGCTGCAGGCACCATCCAATTAGCTTCCACGTTGAAAGCCTTGCCTCCTTCATATTTAGGTTATTTGATCAACTTGCCTAAAGGATTCCAAAAGGTTACATCCGATTTTTACAAGTTACCGGTGTTCTCGAAGGTACTTCGTACATTTATTGGTTCTGGTCGGCTACAGGAGAGAACTTGGCACATTCACAACTTGCAGTTCTTCAAGTCCGAAAAAGGTTCTTATGATTATTTAGACAATTGGACTGATACACCCCAAAATATGTGGGTCAGAGACATTTTGCAGGCTGTTAGTATGGTGTGGACTGGAGACAAGAGTGAATTAGTAAAAGAGTTAAAGAACTTGAATGAATACAAAGATTATCCATATGTGGAGGCTTCTCTAACTTGGGATATGTTTCAAAACGTTCTATGGGAAATAATGGAAACCAAGTATGGTTTTTCGCGCCGAGTTCCGTACTTTGAGCCTGCGAAATATGATTACAATGCGGCATTCTATAATGAAGCAGTAAAACTCCGCATGGTTTCTTATGTTCCCGAGATAGATTCACAATTAAGCAGTATGTAAATTCAATTATTAGCGGCATAAACGAGAGCAAATCGCTGGTAAATTGCAACAAAGAATTGATAACGATCTTTGAAGCGAAGATAAAAGACGAAATCAATAAATTGTGGGAAGAGCAAGAAAATGAGTGGAAACGCTGATAAGGGACTTCCCAGAGTGAAAATTGAAATCATTGCCGATTAGGCTGAATTAGTAGAATTGCTTGTGAAAGACTGGAATAGGCTTAATCCTGAAATGCTCGAACCGTTTTTAGCCATCGGTATGGTTTATTAGTTGTAATTCGTCCTACTCAAATGTATTAAAGCGGAAAAGGCTGATAACAATTCTGAGAAAAATCAAAAGTCGAAAGGGAAAGCAGCGAATCAATCAAATCTCTTTGAATAAAAACAGTTATGAACGAATTAGAATCTCTCAAAAGCATTTTCAAAGACCGCATCTTCAAAATTCCTGATTATCAGCGCGGCTATGCGTGGACGACCAAACAACTCAAAGATTTTTGGGAAGATGTCGTCAATCTGCCGTCTGACAGGTTTCATTACACCGGCTTGCTCTCGCTCAAAAAGGTAGATAAAAACGTTTGGAAAGACTGGAACGAAGAAAGATGGCTGATCGAAGATCAAGGCGTTAGACCTTTTCACATTGTTGACGGTCAGCAGCGTTTGACGACATTTGTTATTTTCATTCAAGCCGTTTCGGAATTATTACAGAATTTGCCTGAAAATGCCGACAAAACCGAGGACGATATCTACCTCGGTTCACTCAGTCTGAAAAAGATCAAAGAAGAATATCTAGTAATTCAGAAACCGCCGCAATTTATCATCAGAACTTACAAATTCGGCTACGAAACCGACAATCCGAGTTTTCTTTTTTTAAGACATAAAATATTAAACGAGCCGCACAGCGGCACGATCCAGGAAACTTTCTACACGCTCAATCTTGATAACGCGAAACGCTTTTTCCACGAGAATCTGGAAAACTATTATAACGAATATGGTTTCAACGAAATCGAAATTCTTTTCAAAAAAGTCACGCAAAACCTGATGTTCAATCTATATGAGATCAGCGACGATTTCGATGTTTTCGTCGCGTTTGAAACGATGAACAATCGCGGTAAAAAATTGTCAAATCTCGAACTGCTAAAAAACCGACTAATTTATCTAACTACTCTCTATGACAAACACGAACTAAAAGACGACGACCGCAGAGCCTTGCGCGAAAAGATAAACGATGCCTGGAAAGAGGTTTATTACCAATTAGGACGGAACAAAAAGAATCCTTTGAATGACGATGATTTTCTTGTCGCTCATTGGATAATGTATTTCCAATACACGCGGCAAAAAGGCGATGATTACATCCGTTTCCTGCTCGAAGAAAAATTCACGCCGCAAAACATCTACGCCAAAAATGAAGTAACACTTGATTCGATTCAGGAATTCGAGGAGGTTAGAGAACACGAACACGAACCGGAAGAAATCGAAGAAACCACAGTTTCCGAATCCAAAATAGTGATGCGTTCAAAACTTCCACCCAGAGAAATTGAACATTATGTCAATAGTCTCAAATCGGCGGCGGCTCATTGGTATAACACTCATAATCCGGTTAATAATCCCGATCTGACCGATGATGAAAGTCTTTGGATTGATAGATTAAATCGCATCGGAATTATGTATTTCAGACCACTTGTAGCAGTGTCATTCTTGGCTAAAACGTTTGACTCGGAACAGCGGATTAAACTCTTTAGCGCAATCGAAAGATTTATTTTTATTGCTTTCCGAATGGGGAGGGCAAAAGCAAATTACAGAAGTTTTGAATTTTACAGAGCCTCTAAACAAATTAGAGAAGGGCAATTAAGCGTCGTGAATATAGTAGATCAGATCAATGACCAGCTATATTGGTTTTTCAAAACCGATGAAGAAAGTGAAAAGAAATACTTTCAAACGATTTATTTTCATAATTATTTATTCAGAGAATTTCAGAATGAAAAAGGATTCTACGGATGGAACGGTTTGCGATATTTCCTCTATGAATATGAAATGGAAAAAGTTAGGAAAAGAGGAAGTCAAAAGATTGACTGGAAACTTTTTGTAAAAGGTGAAAAAGATAAAGTTTCGATTGAACATATTTACCCGCAGACGCCGAACCATAAATGCTGGAAAGAATCCTTTAGGGGAATCAAGAGAAAGGATTCAGAGCATCTCAAAGGCACGCTCGGAAATCTCGTTCCTTTATCTCAGAGCATAAATTCGAGTCTTCAAAATGATTGTTTTGAAGATAAGAAAAACCCGAAATACAACGACCGCAAAGAAAAAATCAGACAAGGTTACAACGATGGTTCTCATTCTGAAATCGAGCTATCACGTTATGAGGATTGGAATCCAGAAACAATCAAGGACAGAGGCTTAAAGCTTCTTGAATTTATGGAAAAGCGTTGGGATTTGAAGTTTGAAAATGAAGCCGCAAAAATGGAACTACTCTTTTTAGGCTTTTTGAACGAAGATACCGAGCAATAAAGTTTTGACTACTACACTGTACGTATCCAGGGTTGTGCTATTTCGGTTTCTTTGCTGTTGATTCCGATTTTTAATCCGGGCGTGGATACCAAAAAGAATTTTGGTAGTGTCCTAATAGTGTGTTGTTAGTCAATATCGGGTTAGTGGATCAGTTTGAAAATGAAAGTTATTTAAGATTATGTAACCAAACAGATAGAATGGCTTGCCTCTGATTTTTATTTTAATGTTTTTACCGAAAGACGATTCAATCCCGATAGGATTCAGATTGAAATAAAGTTCGGTGAAATGTTCCAGCCTGCTTTCTCTATTAGGTAGAAGCCGTCAGCGTAATTGCTTGCGGCTTTGAAAATATTTGCTTGACTTCGCAAAGCCATTGCAAGTAGTGTCATTGTAGTTCAACGCATCCTTTGACTAATCTTCCACGCTCTCGACAGCGATTCGTTTAAGGTTACTCTGCCTTCGGGCGCATTGAGTCCTCAGCATTCTCAAACAATACAAATTTGGAGAGTTATTCGTTTATGTCTGATTTGATCAATACCTTTCGAGTGTTTTTTCCATCATCGTTTCGCTTCTCTGGATTGATTACAGCGTTAATGTTTTTAATTTGTTTAGCTGCCGCTGAATCGGTAAGCGCGGCAACTTATACAGTGACAACAACGGCTGACAGCGGCGCGGGAAGTTTACGTGCGGCAATCGCGTCGGCAAACGCAACACTTTCCCCTGACACAATTGAGTTTGCGATTCCGGCGAGCGGTGTCGGCTGCACAGCCGGAGGAGTTTGCACGATTACTTTAACGAGCGGCGAGCTTGCCATCACTTCGGCTGCGACGGCAGACACATTGACGATTACCAATTCGACGGGCGCGAGCAATCTGTTGATTTCCGGCAACAATACAAGCCGCGTGTTTTTCGTTGATCGGAACGCGAATCTGACGATAAGCGGCGTAACAATCACGAAAGGCAATGGGACAGGAATAACAAATTCAATCTTTAACAACGTTGGCGTTGGCGGCGGCATTTTCACCAACAACAGCAGCACATTAACTTTGACCAACTCGATTGTCAGCGGCAATACGGCGGCGGATTACGGCGGCGGCATTTTCAACAATAGCGGCACATTAACTTTGACCAACTCGACTGTCAGCGGCAATACGGCGAGCGTATACGGCGGCGGTATTAACATCTATGGCGGCACGTCAACTTTGACCAACTCGATTGTCAGCGGCAATATGGCGGATTACGGCGGCGGCATTTACAACACCTCCAGCCCAACAACTTTGACCAACTCGACTGTCAGCGGCAATACGGCGAGTGGCAACGGCGGCGGCATTTTCAACAACGGTCCAACGACTTTGACCAACTCGATTGTCAGCGGCAATACGGCGGGTAGCGGAGGCGGCGGCATTTACAGCATTAGCATATTGACTTTGACCAACTCAACTGTCATCGGCAATACGGCGAGTAGGAACAACGGCGGCGGCATTCTCAACAGCCAAGGCACAACGACTTTGACAAATTCGACCGTCAGCGGCAATACGGCGGGTAACGAGGGCGGCGGCATTTCCGAAGAGAGCTATGACTACCAAGGCACACTAAATCTAACCAACGTCACCGTTACCCAGAACAAATCAACCAACGCAGGCTGCACATCTTGCGCCGGAGGCATCAGGAACTTAGATACAGCTAATCTAAAAAACACGATTGTCGCCGGAAACACTGCTGCTAATGCTTCCGCTTCGCCTGACTTCGGCGGCGCAGTCGCAGCAACAAGTTCTTATAACCTGATCGGCAAAGGTCAAAGCACGACCGGCATTTCTAATGGTGATGCAAACAACAATCAAGTCGGCTCGTCTGCCAGTCCGATTGACCCGAAGCTCGGCGCGCTTGCCAATAACGGCGGAGCAACTCAAACGCACGCCCTTCTTCCGGGAAGTCCCGCAATCAATGCTGGAAACAATTCGCTGAATAATTCAGCAACAGACCAGCGCGGATTCGCTCGCATCGTCGGCGGCATTATCGACATTGGCGCGTTTGAGGTGCAATCAACAATGCCGCCGCCACCGCCAACTTGCACGTTCTCAATCAATCCGACATCAGCAAACTTCTCATCCAGCGGCGGCGCGGGCAGCATCACGGTTACGACAACCGACGGCTGCGCTTATACGGCGCAACCTTCGAGCGACAGCGCGTTCGTGACAATTGCGAACCAGAACGGCGCGGGAAGCGGCACAATCAATTTTACGGTTGACACGAACGGTACAGGCGCGGCGCGAACGGGAAGTATTTTCGTCGGCGGGCAAATCTTTACCGTTAATCAATCGGCGGCAGGTGTCAGGCGAAAGAAAATCTTACTGAGTCCGACACAATAGGCAAATTCTGTTGCAAACGGCAAATATTACTCGTTCAGCCAGCCGCTACAGGTGCTGAACATCAATGAAGAAGCAAACGAATTTAATTTCATTGCCGATTCAGAAAAGAGGGTTAAGAGTTTTTTTAATCGGGTTTCAGTAAACAGAAACAGAAAGTCGTGAGTTTCAAAACTCACGGCTTTTACCTACTAAAAACACAAGTTGAACTTTTTTTACTTCTCTATCTCAAGCATTGAGTTCCAATTCATACCATCCCAAACTTCAACATCAAGCCATTCGGATTGCGGAACGGGTTCAAAACTAACCCACCACCCTTGCGGCTTTGCTCCCCATAATTCAGCCTTTTCTGTCAGACGTTTAGCTGCATTGTTGGAAATTTTACTTATTCGCTTAAAAGCCTGAAAGTTGTATGGTGCGGCTTCAGGCTTAACCCTTATCCTTACCAATCCGTTCCCATAGCGGTGAGTTTCTTCTTTGGAAAGTTGACGAAGTTTTCCTGTAATAGAATCTCGCCACAATTTGTTGCAAGTCTGTTCCCAGATAGGATTAGTTGAAAACCAAACAGCCGGTTTTTCCCTTACGCCGATAGTTGCTAATTTTATTAACTTGCTTTCAATGATTTTCGGTAAATGAATTCCGATTGTATAATGCCAAATCTTTTTTGGCTCGTTCATATTGGATTGCCTCTTTTTTTGTATCCTATACAAAAAGCCGTGAGTGTCAAAACTCGCGGCTTTTTTATTTTAATCTAACAAATCCACTATATTAATTTCAAACTGACCCACTACCCATTTTTTAAGCCGACACGCGGATTTTCAGTGTTCAGATTTTTATTTTTTTATTTTAATTGAGTTTGTAAGTGTTTGATTTTATTACGATTCTTCTTTTAGTAAGTTTGTCTCAGTATTCAGTATTTTGAGTAGTTTTGATAAGCTGTTGCACAAATGTTGCACAAGATTTTTTACTATGCTTTTCAACCAATAAAAACCTTTCTACGACATAAACGATTTTAACGACAAAAGCGGAAAAATCCCAATCTTGCAAATATCCGCGATTGCTACTTTGTAAGAACTTTCTGACAAGAATTATTTGGAACAAGTTTTTCGGAGCGGCTCGCCGTTCACGGAAACTCAAGCAAGGATAGAGTTTATACTAATTTTGTCCTGTACTTAATAAATAATAGACAGTTCAGAAATCTTACCGACAAATTCAAATGTCGCTTGAACTCGGGAAAGACAAATTGCCAACAGATTATTAAAAGTAAAAAGCCTTTAGTTTTAATAACTAAAGGCTTTTTTGATTGTAGTTTTTCAACGGCGTTTGAAATCTTTTCGCCGTCTATCATCACTTAAAAATCTATTGTTAATTTATTAGAAGTCGTCGGCGGAAGCAATGTCTTTTTGCGGCGAACTGGTGCCGCTGCTGCTTGAGTGACGGTGAAAGTTTGTCCGGCGACTGTAATTGTTCCGCTTCTTGCCGTCGTAACAGTGTTTGCCGCAACCGAATAAGCGATTGTGCCGCTGCCGCTGCCGCTGCCGCCGGTAATCGTTATCCACGAAACGTCGCTCACCGCAGACCAACTGCAACCGCTTTGTGAATTGATATTGAAATTGCTAGGTGGTGCTATTGCCGAAACACTCGGTGCGCTGGACGGCGACAGCGTGTAAGTGCAAACAGTTTGGGATGCTGATGTTTGATTGACCGTAAAAGTTAGTGACTCTGAAAAACCGTTGACATTCATTACCTTCACGGTCACGGTTCCGGAGCGGGCAGGACCAGAATATGGCAAAACTGTAATTGAATTGGCGGTATTCGTGTCAATCCAAAAAGGACCGGTCACCTCCGTCGGTGTCGGCGTGCCGCATCCCGAGGGGGAAATTAACGCATAAGACGCGGTGCCGCCGCTCGCCGTAAAATTGAAACTTGGAGGGCTGACCTCATAAGTACAGGTTCCGGGAGCCTGCGAGACGTTAAAAGTTTGTCCGGCGACGGTTATCGTTCCGTCTCTCTTTATACCCGAATTCGGCGCGACGGAATAAGCAACCGAACCGTTTGCGATTCCGCTGCCGCGAGTTATGGTGATCCAGGAAGTATCGCTCGTCGTCGCCGTCCAGCTACAACCGGTTCCCGCCGCGACATTGATAGTTCCCGTTGTTCCGCCAGCGGCGGAAAAAGGCGCGCTGGTTGGCGAAAGAGAATACGTGCAATTCGCGTTTTTATAAAGCTCAACTTTGATGTTAAGGCTCTGCGGCGTTGTATTTCCCTTTCCCAAAACCGTGATTTTTATCGCGTAATCATTTCCGCTCTCCTCATCAGTAAAACTCTCGCCGATTGCGAGAGGCGCATCAAGGATACCTGGAGTCGCCGGATGCATATCTAAAAGCTCTGTTTGGCTAAAGTTATTGCTCTGGTAGTCCCAATGAATAAGCGCGCCGTTTGCCGCGTTACCGCCGGACTGCGGTTTGAACTCAATCCAATAATTTTTCGTCGCGTCCTTCCTGATTTTCAGAGCGTGCGCTTCCGTAGTCAACGACCCGAAATCCTGCGCGTAGAGTGTGTATGAAAATGTGCCGATGCTTGTCAGTGACCGAATATTCGCGTCGGGCAGCCATTCCAAACGGTGTTTGTATTGAACGTTAAAATGCGAATTTGCATTTTGAGTATAACCGTCGCCCATTATGTCGAAATCGTCGCCGTAATCAATGTCCCTTCCCTGACCGATAGCGGTTCCGTCGGTCGTTTTCCACAAATTTGCGTGCAGCAGTCCGTAATTATGACCTAATTCGTGGGCAAGGACAGGCAATGTGAAACCGCCGTTGATTAAACTACCCTTTGTGCCTATCAGAGATTGTCCTAACCAGTTGAACCCTTCCGTAAAACTGAATCCGACGACATCAAAATCAAAATTGTTCGAGTCAAGACCGGTTTGCTGAAAAGCGGCAAGACGCGCGTCATCTTCCATTGCCTTATCACTTTCCCTATCATTTTTCGCCTGGACGTAGTAAGCCTGCGTATGCGGCATACGCACTACCTTTGATGTAACGGTTACTTGGAGCCAGGTATTGCCGTAAGAATTCTTTACAAAAAATGGATTGACTTGATTATCATATAGTCTTTGCGCTAGATCCTGTGTAAGCCGCTGTCCGCTGGCTCCGTAAATTATCGGGTCGCCAACTGCGTCAGAAAAATCAACGCGAATAAATAAGATTTTTTTCGGTCCGAGAGTCAGAGCCGAAGTGGTTTCTTCGGGCGCGAGATTTCCGTTGGCAGAGTTTTCCTTCGGGCGCACCGGTCCGATTTTCGATTCCCAGGCGATTTGTTCGTCAACGAAATTATCGAGTTTCGATTGATTCGAGAAATTAACGACTTTTCCGCCGATTTCAGCCGAAATCGTCTCTTCGCTGAATCTGGAATCGTTGATGGCGCGTTCCGCCGAATTTAATATTCGTTTCGGACTTTCGTCTACCGCCATCGCGTCTCCGATGACGATTCCCTGAAGCGGAATGTTCATTTTAGTCGTCATCGAAGCGCGTCTGCCGTAAACAAAAGCGTCGTATTTGGAATCATTGATGACAACCGTGCGTCCGATGCTCGAATCTTCCGTTTCCGCGCCCGAATGTTCTCGTCCGCAATGCGTGAAAACCAAAAAGTCTCCGTAAGCGCTCACGCGTTTCTCGGAATGTTCAGCGATGGCGGCGGGCAGTTGGTTGGAAATTTCAGCGGAGACGGCTTTTTCGAGAGCGGCTTGCGGGTCGAGTCGAATCAGACGTTCAAGAAGCTTTTCGCGCTTAATCGCCAACTCCTCACCGTAAATCATTTGTTCGTCGTCG
>JAABUN010004198.1_pt1 | contig 20228 bp, 16 predicted proteins | sample 5559311 | NCBI WGS metagenome assembly JAABUN01 (sample SAMN10711877, study PRJNA513370) | rock metagenome | isolation source: Antarctica rocks | place: Antarctica: Victoria Land, Siegfried Peak sud
TTCAGCCCGTGATTCGTCTCGCGGGCAGGAATCACGGGCTGAAGCCCGCGCCACAGACTACCCGATTAAGTTGTTAAGGTTCATTAGCCCATCCCACCACACCTACACATCGGTCAATCGGCGATTGCCGCCCGCTCCGCCTCCACAGCGGCGAACCAGTCTTCCAATCGCCGCAGCATCGCGCCCGCCCGCGCAGGCTCCGCCGCCACGAGGTCGCGCTCCTCACCGGGGTCGTCGCGGAGATGGAACAGGAGCGGCGGCGGCGGCGGCGGCACGTCCCGCACCGGCTCCGGGTCGCGCCGGATATCGGCGAAGGCGTCCGGCTCGTACTTCAGCCGCCGATCCATCGCCAAATCCTCCGGGGCCACCCGCATCGCCTCGGAGATCGCCGGACGCACCAGCTTCCACGGCCCGTCGCGCATCGCCGCGTTGCCGGTGACGAGCGGGGTGTAGCGGTTCCACTGCCAGAAGCGCGGCGATTGCCCCCCACCACCTTCGCCGCGCAGATGGGGCAACGCGCTTTCGCCGTCGAGCGGCAGGGCGGGCAGGGCGGGCGGGACCGTCACTCCCGCCACCGTGAGCAGCGTGGGCAGCCAATCCGCGAAATGCATCATCTCGTGGACGTGCCGACCGGCGGGCAGTCCGGCGGGCCAGCGCACGATGGCGGGTACGCGGATGCCCCCCTCGAACACCGCCCCCTTGCTGCCGCGAAAGCCCGCGTTGAAGCGCACGAGGCTCTCCCCCTCGTAGGAGAACTGCGGGCCGTTGTCGCTCGTGAACAGCACGAGCGTGTCGTCCCGCAGGCCCAACTCGTCGAGCGTGTCGAGCACGCGCCCGATGCCCGCGTCCATGCGGGCGACCATGCCGTAGAGCGCGGCGAGCGGCGGGGGGAAGCCCGCCTCCCGGAAGGGACGCGCATCCTCCTCCGGGCATTGCAGCGGGAAATGCGGCGCATTGTACGCGAGGTGCAGGAAGAACGGCTCGTCGCGGTGGCGGCGCACGAACCCGACCGCCTCCTCGGTGAACACGTCGGTGAGATAGCGACCGTCTGCGGGGAACGACCGACCGTTGCGGTCGAGCCGCCATTGATAGTAGTCGCTCCACCCGCCCCGGAAACCGACGAACTCCCGGAAGCCCCGCGCATTGGGGTGGTAGCGCGGGTCGAGCGCACCGAGGTGCCACTTGCCGATCAGCCCCGTGGCGTACCCCGCCGCCCCTAGCGCGTCGGCGAGGGTGCGCTCCCGCAGGGCGAGCCGGTCCAGCCCGCGCCCTTCCAGCGTGTCTATCGCCCCGGTGCGGTGCGGGTAGCGGCCCGTGAGCAGTGACGCCCGCGCCGGGGCGCACACGGCGGACGCGGAGTAGTGCTGCGTGAGGCAGAGGCCGTCCGCCGCCAACACATCGAGCGCGGGCGTGCGCGATGAGCCATCCCCGAACACGCCGAGGTCGCCGTAGCCCATGTCGTCCGCGAGGATCAGCACGATGTTCGTCGGTCGCGTCATCGTCATCCAACCACCCCCCCGACACAAGCCACGCCCGCTGCTCCGGTGACATGCCGAGACATTCGAGCGTACGGCGCGTATCCGCCAATCAATGACGCATCGCTGACATGCACGGTACCGCAATGCACAAGAACCCTCAAGGCCGCGCGGTGTCCCCCTCGCGGTACCGTGCATCGGCGGAGTAGCGCACATGGAGACGCATCGCCGCCGCCGCCGCGTCCGCATCCCCAGCGGCGATGGCGGCGGCGACGCGCCGGTGCTGCGCGGCGGCCACCGACATCACGCCCTTCTCGCGGAGCACGAGGGGGATGACATCGCGCTGCATGTCGCGCACGGCTTCCAGCGTCACGGCGAGATACGGGTTGCCCGATGCCTCGGCAATCGCGCCGTGGAACGCCCAGTCGGCCCGTTTGAAGGCGGGCTGATCGCCCGCGTCCGCGCACCCGGCGGTTGCCTCCGACGCATGATTGATCGCCGCCTTCTGCGCCTCGGAACGGCTTCTCGCCGCCAGCCATGCGGCATGTACTTCGAGCGGCTCGCGGTATGCGAACAGGTGCTCCACCGAATGCTCGCTCGCCGCCACGGAGAGCGTCAGCGCACGCGACACCACCGGCACGGGTTCGCGGCGCACGTACGTGCCGCTCCCTTGGCGCGACTCCACCAGCCCCATCGTCTCCAACACGCGCAGGGCATCGCGCACCGCCCCACGACCGACGCCGAACGACCGACCGAGTTCGCGCTCCGTGGGCAGTTTGTCCCCCGCAGCAAGCCCCCCGCCGCGCACACGCTCCTCGATCTGCCGCACGATCTGCTCATATGCGTGTGCCACGACCACCGGCCTGAACTCCATCTGACGCCTCGTCCTCCCCTGCCGATTGGTTCGGTCGTCCACTTGTCAAACAAATCCCCCTACGATAGTATGCAATCGTCAACCGCTCGTCAATATCGGCCTGTACGCCCGCTACACGGAGAAGCCTCCGTGATGTCAGGTGCGTGTACCCGCTCTGCATCGCCCCGCCCGCGAGGGATTGCGTGTCGGGGACAGGCGTGGGAAGCAGACGGTCTACGTGGAAGGGAAGCGACGATGGCGCAGGATACTGGGAACCCGACCGTACAGACGCACCGACGCCGCACGGTGCTGCGCGGCGTGGTCGCGGGGGCCGCGAGCGTCGTCGCCGCCGGGGCGGTGCTCGCGGCGTGTGGCGACGAAGCAGCACCCACAGCCACCATCGCACCCGCGCCTGCACCCACGAGTGCGCCCGTACCCACCGCCCGCCTCGCCGCGTCGGTGGTAGCGGCGACGACCGCGCCCGTGGCGGCAGCGGCAGTTGCGACCGCGCCGGGTGCGACCGCCGCGCCCACCGCCGCGCCTGTAGCGGCAGTTGCGACGGCAACGAGCGACCCGCGCCCCGCAACAACGGCGGGCGCACCCGCGACAAGTGCCGTCGGCCCCGCCGCGATGGCGAGTGCCGACGGCAAGATTCCCGGCGGCGCACCCGGCATCCCGGATGCCTATACGAAGCCGGTGGCCCCGTTCCGGGCGGTTGCCGCCGTACCCGGCAGGGGCGGCAAGGTAACGACGTTCCAGATCGCGGAGACGGCCCCCGTGCCGCCACGCGACCAGAACCCGTACTGGCAGGAGTTGGAGAAGCGGCTCGGCGTGACGGTCGAGCCGACCTTCGGACCCACCTCGTCGTGGGCGGAGAAGTCCGCCACGGTGATCGCGGGCGGCGACCTGCCCGACCTCTACTGGCTGTACCCGCAGGACTCCCGCGCCAACGACCAGTACCGGACGATCCAGCAGGGGGCGTTCACCGACCTCACGCCCCTGCTCACCGGCAACGCCCTGAAGGAGTGGCCGAACCTCGCCGCCTTCCCGCCGGAGGCGTGGAAGAACATCGCCATCAACGGCAAGCTCTACGGCGTACCCCGCCCCCAGGCCCTGCTCGTGAGCACGATGATCTACCGCAAAGACTGGGCGGACAAGCTCGGCATCGGGCCGCTCAGGAACGCCGACGACTTCCTGAATATGATGGTGGCCTTCGGCAAGGGCGACCCGGACGGCAACGGGCGGGCGGACACATTCGGCCTCGGTGCCATCTCGCCCGCCCAACACCTCAGTTTCGGCGTCATCCGCTCGATGTTCCGCACGCCGAACGGCTGGCGTGCAAACCCCGACGGCACGCTCACGAACGCCATCGAGACACCGGAGTACCGGCAGGCTCTCGCCTTTGCGCGGCGGCTGTGGGAGGCGGGCGGCTACCACCCGGACGCCCCGACGATGACCGCCGCGCAAGGCCGCGAGGGCTTCGACGCGAGCCGGTTCGGGGCGTTGCAGATGGCGATGAGCGGCCTACCCGGAACGGGCGGGCGGCGAGCACTGACCAAGCGGCTGACGCCGTCGGCGGAGGTGTTCGGCCTGATCCCGCCCGGTCACGACGGCGGCACGGCGGTCACGCAGGCCGGGGCGGGACACGTCGGCTTCACCGGCATCCCGGCGCGGGTGGGGAGGGACCGCGAGCGCGTGCGGGAACTCCTGCGCATCCTCGATTACCTCGCCGCCCCCTTCGGCAGCGAGGAGCGCGTGTTCCTCGCCAGCGGCATCGAGGGCGTGCATCACACGGTGCGGCCCGACGGCGTGCGCGTGCTGAACGACAAGGGCCGCGCCGAGATCGGCGACTTGGCGAACCTCACCTTCGCGCCCACGGTCTTTTCGTATCTGGAGAATCCGGGCGAATCGGAGTACATGCAGCGGTTCTACCGGGAGTTCTCGGCCCTCGCCGTAGACAACCCCACCACGGCCCTCTACGCCCCCACATTGGGGATGCGCGGCCCGCAACTCAACCAGCTCGTGACCGACCGCGAGACCGCGTTCATCACCGGGCGGGAGCCGCTCACCGGGGTGGACGAGTTCATCCGCGACTGGCGCAGCCGGGGCGGCGACCAACTCCGCAAGGAGTATCAGGACGCCCTCAAAGGGCAATAGAGGGGCAGTGAAGGGACACGGCTCATTCATATGTCGTGAGCGCACGTCGAAGCCCGGATGCGCCCACCCCCCGGCCCCTTCCCCTTCGGGGGAGGGGAAGCGTACGGCGAGATCGAGACGTGCGCGGGATGCCGCGATGCTGCTGCAAGTCACCCCCTCCCCACGGGGGTTCAGGAGCCGGGGGTGGGCGCATTCGGGGACAACGAATACGCCCTACAGTGAAGGGGTTGCTCACTGCGCGACGTATCCACCGTCCACCGCCAGAATATGCCCGGTGACGAAGGACGCCGCATCGGAACACAGGAACAGCGCGGGGCCGACGATCTCCTCCGGCTGCCCGAAGCGACCGAGGGGGTGTCTGGCGCGGAATGCCTCGTAGAACGCGGGTTCCCGTGCGATCTGCGCCTCCACCCCCGGTGCCTCGATCACGCCGGGGGCAATGGCGTTCACGCGCACGCCGCTCGCCGCCCACTCCACCGCGAGGGCGCGGGTCAGTTGCACGACGCCGCCCTTGCTGGCGATGTACGCCGGGTTGCCGGGATACCCGACGAGGCCGGCGATAGAGGCGATATTGACGATGCTCCCCCGCCCCGCCGCGCACATGACGCGCCCCGCCGCCCGACAGCAGAGGAACATCCCCGTGACGTTCGTGTCGAGCACCGCCGCGAACCGCTCGCGTTCGTAGTCGAGGGCGGCACCCCGGCTCCCGAACCCCGCGCACGTCACGAGGATATCCACGCGGCCCCATCGCTCCACGACGCGACGCACCATCGCATCCACCGATAATTCGTCCGTCACTTCGGTCGCAATCGCACATGCGTCGCCGCCGCGTGCGGTCAGTTCCGCGACAACCGCTGCCGCGCCGGACTCGTTGCGGTCGGCGATTGCCACGGACGCCCCCGCCGCCGCGAATCCTCGCGCAATCGCGGCCCCGATAGCTCCCGCACCGCCCGTGATGATCGCCGTTCGCCCATCGAGACGGAACAGTCCCGGCCCCACGTCGCCATTCGTCGTCTCGCGTCCTGTCGCCATCATCTCCACCCTCCACCTACCCGAACGCATACCGCCGCTTCACCCGTGGATCGCCGCACCCTCGACATTGCGGGCCGCCTCCGCGATCACCTCGGAGAGCGTCGGGTGCGCGTGGACGGCGCGGGCTAGTTCGGTCGGTGTGGATTCGAGGGCGCGGGCCACAGCGAGTTCGTTGATCAGTTCCGTCACGTCGGGGCCGATCAGGTGCGCACCGAGGATTTCGCCGGTGCGGGCGTCCGCGACGATCTTCACCAGCCCCTCGGTGTCGCCGAGGGCCATCGCCTTGCCGTTGGAGCGGAAGGGGAAGGTGCCGACACGGATTTCGCCGCCGCCCGCACGCGCTGCGGCCTCGGTTCGCCCCATCGCCGCCACCTGCGGCTGCGAGTAGATGCAGCGCGGTATCGCGTCGTAGTCGAGCGGGGCGGGGTCGCGGCCCGCGATAGCCTCCGCCGCGATTTCCCCTTGCGCGGAGGCGACGTGCGCGAGCGCGAGTTTCCCCGTCACGTCGCCCACGGCGTAGACATTCGGCACGCTCGTGCGCATCGCGCCGTCCACCGCGATGAACCCGCGCTCCGTGGCGACACCGATGCTCTCAAGCCCCAAGCCCTCGCCGTTCGGCAGGAAGCCCGCCCCCACGAACACGCGATCCACGACGAGGGTTTGCGGCGGGCCGCTACCGGGAGTCGTCCGCACCGCCTGCGGCCCCCGCGTTTCCCACGCATTGACCTGCACCATCTCGCCCCCGGTCACGGGCGAGAGCCGGACGTGAACGGCGTCCCCGGAGACCGTCGCGCCGTCCACACGGGTGGCGACGAGCATCTTCACGCCGCGCTTCGCAAGGGCGTGCGCCAAGCCCGCACTCATCGCCTCGTCCTCCAGGGGAATGATGCGGGGCAGGTACTCCACGAGGGTCACGTCGCACCCGAACGCCCGGTAGACCGTGGCGAACTCAACGCCGATGGCCCCGCCGCCGATGATGAGCACCGAGCGGGGCAGCGTATCGGCCCCCCACACCTCCCGTGCGGAGAGGATATGCGTGCCGTCCACGACCACGCCGGGGAGGGGGCGCACCCGCGATCCGGTGGCGACGATGCTATGCGCCGCCCGAATCTCGCGGTCGCCGTCGGTGCCACCGGTGACGGCGATATGTCCCGGCGCAAGGAACCGTCCCGCCCCGCGCGCCACGTCAATATGGTGCTTGCGCATCAAGGAGGCGACACCCCGCGTCTGCGTCTCGACGATGCGGCGACAGCGGGCGAGGGCCGCGCCGTAATCCGCGTGGACGCCCTCGACGGTGATGCCAAACGCCGCCGCCCCATGGATCGCGTTCAGGAGTTCGGCACTCCGCAGCAACGCTTTACTGGGGATACAGCCCCAGTTCAGGCAGATGCCGCCCAACGCCTCCCGCTCCACGAGGGCGACGCGCAACCCCAATTGCGCCCCCCGGATCGCCGCGACGTACCCGCCGGGGCCACCGCCGATCACCGCCACGTCATATGTCGCCTCGCCCCGGTCGGACACCGCGATTCCCCCCCGCGCACGGCGAACACGCGGGGCAACCGCCGCCCGTGACGCGCTTTTTTCGTCGCTCTCGCTGTGAACAATCGCACAATAGAGGGTAGGGGTACTACTGTCAAGCACGAGGTTTTTGCCGGAACAGGAGCAAAAACAGTCAATAAATGGTTAGTGACAGTAAACGATAGGTGACATTAGTGCTTGACACGGGTCGAACCAGCATGTATTGTATGATTGTTAACAGCCACAACCGAATACAGCGACAAGGCTCTAGCGGGGGCAGCAATGCAGGCAGACGTGCGAGAGGGCATCCTGTCGTCGCCGCTCAATCGCGGTTTGGCGACCGACATCGCGTTGCGGCTCCGCACCGCGATTGTCCACGGGCATTTCAGCCCCGGCGAGCGATTGCGCGAGGAAGGGCTGGCGAAAACGCTCGGCGTCAGTCGGGGGCCGGTGCGCGAGGCATTGAGCCAACTCGAACGCGAGGGGCTGGTGGTAATCCAGCGCAACCGGGGAACATTCGTCGCCACGCTGACGCGGGAGGATGTGGAGGAAATCTACAGCCTGCGGCGCGTTCTGGAGCGGCTGGCGACACAACGGGCCGTGGCCCACGCCACACCCGCGCACCTCGACGCGATGCAGCGCGTGGTGGCGACGATGGGGGCATACAGCGAGCGCGGCATCACGGAACAGGAGGCGGCGGAACTCGACATGGAGTTCCACGAACTGCTCTACCGGGCAAGCGACCACAAGCGGCTCTACGACTGCTGGGCGAACATGCGGCGGCAGATTCACATCCTGCTCCTCAGCCGCAACGTGGCGAACGCCGACTTCCGCATCATCACGGAGTCCGCCCATCAGGTGATCCTCGACGCGATCCGGGGGCGGAGCGAGGCGGTGGCGGTGGCCCTGATCGAGGATCATCTGCGCGGCTCGTACGAGCGGGTGATTGCCTCGATGGGGCGCACAACGGACGGTACAGGGTAGATACGCGGACAGGCGGGCGACACCGCACGGGGCGCGATAGGCGCGACAAGCGCGACAAGCGCAATAGGCGCGAGGGACACGGGGTTCGGGCGACACGGGCGACACGGGCGACACGGGCAACACGGGCAACAGGAGGGGAACGACATGGCAGGATACGAAGGCAATGACGGACGGCGCGGGCGGACATCCCTGACGCGGCGGCGGTTTCTCGCGGCGAGCGGCGCGGTCGCGCTCGGTGCGCTGCTGGCGGCGTGCGGCGACGAGGCGACGAGTGCCACGAACACGCCGGGGGCGGCAAGCGGCGGCAGTACCACCGGGGCGACCACCGGCACGCAGCAGCCCGCAGGCGCGGCGATGGCGAAGCCGATCAAAGGCACGGAACTGACGATCCTCTGGCAGACGCCGAGCATTCAGGAGGCGGCGGACCTGCAAGAGAAGAACATGGACGAGTGGGCGAAGGCCGCCGGGGTGAAACTGACGAAAGACACCGTGGCCCTCGACCAGTGGGACGCGAAACTCGCCACGAACGCGCAGACCAAGCAGGGTGCCGACCTCGTGAACATGTACGCGCCGCATGTTGCCACGAACGAGGCCGTGATGCAGGACCTCACGGAATTCGCGGGCCAGATCGGCACGACCGTGGGCGGCTGGTACGAGGGGCCGAAGACCGTCTCGGTGCGGGCCGGCAACCAGTGGAAAGCCCTCCCGGCGGCGATCTACGGGCAGTACTGGATCTACCGGCAGGACCTGTTCCAGAAGGCCGGGATAGAGAAGTGGCCCGAAACGTGGGCCGACCTGCAAACGGCGGGCAAGAAACTGAAGGCGGCGGGGACGCCCATTGGCTATACCCTCGGTCACGCCGTCACGGACGGGGCGACGCACAACTACTCGCTCATGTGGAGCTACGGGGCGAAGGAGTTCGAGGCGGACGGCAAGACGCTCGCCCTCAACTCGAAAGAGATGCTCGACTGCCTGACCTTCTTCCAGTCGTTCTACAAGGACGCCCTCGCGGAGAGTGCCTTCGCGTGGGACGAGACGGGCAACAACAACGCCTTCACCTCCGGGCAGGTCGCCGCCACGAACAACGCGAACACGATCTACGCGGGGCTGCTGAAGAACAACATGGATTTGGCGATGAAATCCACCCACGGCACGACGCTAAAAGGCCCAGCCGGGGGCTTCCAGTTCATGAGTATGCAGTTCTGGGGCATCCCCACCTACGCGAAGAACGCCGACGCCGCGAAGGCGTACCTCAAGGAGTCGTTCTACACGAAGGAGTTCCAGACCGCGTGGACGAAGGCGGGCAACGGCTACAACCTGCCGCCCTTCGGGTTGCTCGAAACCGTAGACGCCGCGTGGCCCACCGACGCGAAGCTTGCGAGCGCACGCACCCTCGCCAAGAGCGCACGCATCCCCGGTTCCCCCGGCCCGTACACCTCCAGCGTCGGGGCGGCCCAGAACAAGTTCATTATCATTGACACCTTCGCCAAGGTAGCGCAAGGCACGGCCCCGAAGGACGCGATCACCTTCGCCGTGAACGAGTACAACACGATCCTCAAGGGGGCGTAACGGGGAAATCCCTCCCCCGGCCCCTCCCCGTTGCGGAAGTGGGGGAGGGGTCTTTCGGGCGGCGTTTTTGTCGCGGATACCGTCGCGTTCGACAGGGGAAAGGCGGAGGGGGCGATGGCACTCTCATCGCGGGCCGTGGGGGGGCGCGATCAATCCACGGGAGGCACCGAGCGGCGATGGCTGCGGCGCAGCGACACCACCGAGGGGTACGCGATGATCGCCCCGGCGGCGATTGTGCTCGTCGTGCTGATCGCCTACCCGTTCGCGCTCTCGCTCTGGCTGAGCATGACGAACGCGAGCATCGGCAATCCGGGCCGCTTCGTGGGGCTGGCGAACTTCACGAATCAACTGGGCAGCGAGATCTTCCGTCTCGCCTTTCGGAACACGGTCTGGTACACCTTCGTGACCACGATCATCAAGCTCGTGCTCGGCTTCGCGCTGGCCTTGCTGCTCAATCAGCAGTTCGTCGGGCGCAAGTTCGTGCGGGCGGCGGTGCTGCTGCCGTGGATCGTGCCGAGCGTGCTCAGCACGATGTCGTGGCTGTGGCTGTTCGACTCGAACCTCAGCAGCCTCAACTGGCTGTTCAAGAACCTCGGCCTGATCGAGAAGAACCTGCCGTGGCTCACCGACCCGAACTGGGCGATGGGCTGCATCATGGCGGTGAATGTCTGGCGCGGCACGCCGTTCCTCGGCATCACGATCCTCGCGGTGCTGCAAACGGTGCCGAAGGAACTCTACGAGGCCGCCGCCCTCGACGGGGCCGGGGTGTGGACGAAACTCTTCCGCATCACGGTGCCGCTCGTGATGCCGGTGCTCACCGTGGGGCTGATCGTCACGATCATCGGTACCTTCTCGGATATCCAGATCGTCTACGCCCTCACGGGCGGCGGGCCAACGAACAGCACGCAGGTGCTGGCGACGCTCAGCTACTCGGCGGGGCTGAAATCGGGGATGCTGGGGCAGGGCGCGGCGATCTCTCTGTACATGTTCCCGGTGCTGCTGCTCCTCGTGATCGTGCAGGTGTGGAACGTGCGGAGGCGGATGCAATGACGGCACCTACGATGAAAACGGCGGCGACGGTGGCAACGGCGCGACGCAAGGCACCCGCCGGAACGTGGGTGCGCCTCTTGACGATCTACCTGCCGGTGGCGGTGGTGCTGCTGCTGGTGCTGTTCCCGTTCTACTGGATGGCCGCGACCTCGTTCAAGGCGAACGCGGAGCTGACGAACCTCCAACTGAACCCCTTCTACCCGAACAACCCGACGCTCGACCACTACATCCGCCTGCTGACCACGACGAACTACCCGCGCTGGTTCTGGAACACGACGTACGTGGCGGTGGTCAGCACCGCCCTGTCGCTGGTTATCAGCATCCTCGCGGGGTACGCGCTGGCGCGGCTGCGCTTTCGGGGCAGTTCGGTCTTCACGGGGGCGATCTTCGTCGTCTACCTCGCGCCCTCGACGCTGCTGTTCATCCCGATGGCGCAGGTCATCACGCGGTTCGGCCTCGTGAACAACCCGCTGGCCCTCATCCTCGTCTACCCCACCTTCCTCGTGCCGTTCTGTACGTGGCTGCTGATCGCCTACTTCCAGACCGTGCCGCGTGAACTCGACGAGTGCGCGATGGTGGACGGTGCCACCCGCGTGCAGGCACTCGTGCGCGTGGTCCTGCCCACGGCGATCCCCGGCATCGTCACGGCGGGCATCTTCGCCTTCACGCTCTCGTGGAACGAGTTCATCTACTCCTTGGTGCTCGTCTCCACCGACGACAGCCGCACCATCGTGGTCGGCGTGCTCACGAAACTCGTGCGGGGCGACCTCGTGCCGTGGGGGCCGCTGATGGCGGCGGCGTTGCTCGGCTCGATCCCGGTGGCGGTGTTGTATTCATTCTTCGTGGAGCAGTACGTCTCCGGCCTGACGGCGGGAGCGGTCAAGGGGTAACGCGGGAAGGGCAGGGAGAATGCGCCCCTCCCCCCTGCCCCCTCCCCCTGTGGGGGAAGGGGGAGAACCGTTGCGAGATCGCGGCGTAGCGGGAAAGCCCGTTGCTTGCCGTGGTTCTCCCCCTTCCCCACGGGGGGAGGGGGCAGGGGGGAGGGGCGTTTCGATTGAGACGTAAGGGGAGGGGAAGCACCGTGGACACACCGACCGTGGCGATCACGTACGAGGGCATGGGCGCGGGCGACATCGAAGAAACCGTGCTCGCGGAAACCGGCGCGCGGGTGGTGCGCATCAAGGACTTCGCGGACACCGATGTGCGGGCAGCGGACGCCATCATGGTGACGACGCGGCCCGTCGCGGCGGACTTCCTCGGCACGCTCACGCGCTGCCGCATCGTCAGCCGTGTCGGTGTCGGCCTCGACAATGTGGACATCGCCGCCGCCACCGAGCGCGGCATCTGGGTCGTCAATGTGCCGGACTACGCGATAGACGAGGTAGCGACGCACGCGGTCGCCCTCGCTCTCGCGCACATGCGGCGCATCCCGCAGTGGGGGGCGGCGACGCGGGCGGGGACGTGGGACGGCGGCACCGCGAACACGATGCGTCGCCCCGGCGCACTGACCTTCGGGGTGCTCGGCTGCGGGCGCATCGGCGGTGCGGCGGCGGCGAAGGCACGCGGCCTCGGAATGCGCGTGATCGCGCACGACCCCTATCTTGCCCCCGAAACCATCCGGGCGACAGGCGCGGAACCCGTGGATTGGGATACACTGCTGCGCGAAGCCGATTATCTCTCGCTGCACACGCCGCTGACGGCGGAAACGCGCCGCATCGTGGACGCGAACGCCTTCGCCCGCATGAAGCCGGGGGCGTACCTCGTGAACACGGCGCGGGGCGGCGTGGTGGACGAGGAAGCCCTGCTCGATGCGTTGCGGCGCGGGACGCTCGCGGGGGCAGGTCTCGATGTGCTGACCGTCGAGCCGCCGCCGCCCGATCACCCGCTGCTGCGCGACGAGCGCGTCACCGTGACACCGCACGTCGCATGGGGGTCGGTGGAGTCGAGCCAAGACGTGCGCACGAAGGCGGCTCAGGAGGTCGTGCGCGTGCTGCGCGGCGAGCGGCCCCGGTACCCCGCCAACGAAGTCGCGGGGGCGTTCGCCGGGGCGCGACACGACTAGGCGCGACACGATTAACGCGACAACGGGGAGGATACGAGCGATGGCACTGGACACGGCAACGGAGACGATCCGCCACCTCGCGCTCGACCGGGAACCGGCCCTCGCGCTCTACCGCGAGATGCTGCATATCCGCCGCTGCGAGGAGCAACTCGTGCGCTCGTACGCCCAAGGGCTGATCCCCGGCGCGTGCCACACCTACATCGGGCAGGAGGCCATCGCCGCCGGGGTCTGCGCCCACCTGCGCCCCGACGACACCGTGCTCAGCACCCACCGGGGCCACGGACACGCGCTGGCGAAGGGCGTCCCGGCGCGTCAGGTGATCGCGGAGCTGTTCGGGCGGGCGACGGGCTGCTCCGGCGGTCGCGGCGGCAGTATGCACCTGTTCATGCCGGAGGTCGGGATGCTCGGCACGAGCGGCATCGTCGGGCCAAGCATCCTCATGGCGACGGGCGCGGGCTACTCGTTCAAACTGATGAAGAGCGACCGCGTGAGTGTCGCCTTCTTCGGCGACGGGGCGGTGAACAACGGCGCGTTCCACGAGGGCATCAACATGGCCTCGATCTGGAACTTGCCCGTGGTGTTCGTCTGCGAGAACAACATGTACGCCACCGAAGTCCCGTTCGCCACGGTTGCCCGCAACACGAGCGTCGCGGAGCGCGGTGCCGCGTACGGCCTGCCGGGGGTGGCGGTGGACGGCAACGACGCGGCGGCGGTCCACGAGGCCGCCGGGGAGGCGGTGCGCCGCGCCCGCGCCGGGGAGGGGCCGACGCTGCTCGAATGCCGCACCTACCGCACCCGCGCTCACTCCGAGGGGATGCGCGACGCCGGCTACCGCACCCGCGAGGAGGTCGAGCAGTGGAAAACCCGCGATCCCATCGCGGCCTACGGCGAACGGCTCGTCGCGGACGGCCTCGCCACGCGAGAAGACCTCGACGGGGTGGCGGCGGAAGTCGTGGCGACGGTCGCGGACGCCCTCGACTTCGCCACGCACAGCCCGTGGCCCGACCCCGCGACCGCAACGGCGCACGTCTACAGCGAATAGTCGGCGGTCGGCAGTCGGCAGCAGAATGCGGGGGTGTCCCGTTTTTGCATCTGATTCGCTGCCGACCGCCGACCCTCGACTGCCGACCGCAAGAAGGAGCGATACATGCGCGAGATGACGTTCACGGATGCGGCCCGCGAGGGGCTTGCCGAGGAGATGGCCCGCGACCCGACGATCTTCGTGGTCGGCGAGGGGATCGGGGCGCGGGGCGGCAATTTCAACACCACACTGGGGCTGTACGAGCAGTACGGCCCGGAGCGGCTGCGCGACACGCCGATCTCGGAGCGCGGTTTCGTCGGCCTGTGTACCGGCGCGGCGATGACCGGTACGCGCCCGGTAGTGGATTTCATGTTCCTCGATTTCATCCTCGATGCATTCGGCGAACTCATCAACCAGACGGCGAAGATTCAGTACATGAGCGGCGGGCGGCTGAAGATGCCGATCACGCTGCGGGGCTGCATCGGCCTCGGCGGGGCGGCGGCGACGCACCACTCCGGCAACTACTACCCGATCTTTGCGCACCTGCCGGGGTTCCGCGTCGTGATCCCCACGACGCCGTACGACGCGAAGGGGCTGCTCAAGGCGGCGATTCGCTCCGACGACCCCGTGCTGTTCCTCGAACACAAGAGCCTGCTGAACGCGAAGGGGCCGGTGCCGGACGAGGAATATGTCATCCCCTTCGGGCAGGCCGTGGTGCGGCGCGAGGGGACGGACATCACCGCCGTGGCGGTCGCCTCGATGGTGCCGAAGACGATGGAAGCGGCGGAGCGATTAGCGGGCGAAGGTGTCTCGGTCGAGGTGATAGACCCGCGCACCATCGCGCCGCTCGATATGGATACTATCCTCGCCTCCGTCCACAAAACAGGGCGTCTCATCATCGTGGATGAGGATTTCGCCCCTTGCGGCATCGGGGCGGAGATCGCGGCGCAGGTGATGGCGCGGGCCTTCGACGACCTCGACGCCCCGGTGCAGCGGCTGAACGGCGCGTTCGCTCCCGCGCCGTACAGCAAGCCGCTCGAAACCGCAGTCGCTTTGGACACGGAGCAGGTCGCGGCGGCACTACGCGAGTTGCACGCCCTCTAGGGGAGGAACGAATGGTCAGCGAGATCGTGATGCCCCGACTCGGTTGGACGATGGAGCGCGGCACCGTGGTGCAATGGCTGAAGGCGGACGGCGAGACCGTCGCCATCGGCGATGTGGTGCTCGAAGTCGAGGGCGACAAGGCGGTCAGCGAGGTGGAAGCCCTCGACGGCGGCATCCTGCGCCTGCCGCCCGACGGCCCCGCCGTGGGCGACGAGGTGGCGGTCGGTACCGTACTCGCCTACCTCGTGCCGAGCGGCGCACGCGCCCCCTTCGAGGAAGCCGCCGGGGGGGCCGCGAAGGTCGCCGTCGCGCAACCGACGGATGGCGGTGCGCGTCGGGGCGCGAGCGACGCGACGCCCTTGCTCCCGCAGGTGGGCAGGAACGGGAACGGGAACGGCACGACGGCAACCCCCGCGATCAGTCCCCGCGCCCGGCGCGTCGCCGCCGAACTGGGCATGGACTGGATGGGCCTGCACGGCAGCGGCAGCACCGGGCGCATCGTGGAGCGCGACGTACGCGCCGCGCTGCATACGGCGGAAACCGCTACCGCGCCCGCCATCGAGAGCGCGGCGAACGAGCGCGGGCCGCGCATCAGCCCGCTCGCCCGCCGCGCCGCCGAAGCCGCCGGGGTTGACCTCGCACAGGTCGCGCCGCGCACATCCGACGCCCGCATCAGCCGTGCGGATGTGGCGACGGCGCAGGCGACACACGCCGCGTACCCCGCCCTCGCCGCGCCCGTTCCACCCGTCGCGCCCGTGATCGCGGTGCCTGCGGGGCAGGCGGCGGCGGCATTAGGCGCGGCGCGGCGCGTCACCGCCGAGCGGATGGCGACGAGTGCGCACACCGCTGCCCCCGTGACGCTCACCACCGACGCCGACGCCACCGAACTTGTGCGCCTGCGTTCGCAACTGCGCGAGTTGGGCGGGGACGCGCCGCTGCCTTCGTACAACGACCTGCTGACGCGGCTGGTCGCGCTCGCGCTCGTGGAACACCCGGCCCTCAATGCCTCGTGGGGCGACGACGGCGGGGTTGTGCGGCACGACGCGGTGCATGTCGGCGTGGCGGTGGAGACCGAGCGCGGCCTGCTCGTGCCGGTGATCCGCGATGCGCACGCGAAATCCGTGGGGCAGATCGCGGCGGAGTCGGCGGCGATCATCGCACGGGCGCGTGTGGGGCGGGCCACGCCCGACGAATTGCGCGGGGGAACCTTCACAATCACGAACCTCGGCCCCTACGAGATAGACGCCTTCACGCCGATCATCAACCTGCCGGAGTGCGCCATCCTCGGCGTGGGGCGCATCGCGTCGCGGGCGGTGGTCGTGGACGAGGAAACGGGCGCGATTGCCGCCCGGAAGATGCTCGCCCTCAGCCTCACCTTCGACCATCGGGTGGTGGACGGTGCGCCCGCCGCTCGCTTCCTGCAACGCATCAGGCGGTTCGTGGAGCAGCCGCTACTCTGGCTGTTGCGGTAGCGAACGGGCGGATAGAACGACCGGAACGGGGAGGGGTGCGATGGGGGTGGACTGGTTAGATCTGACGGGGCGCGTCGCGGTCGTCACGGGGGCGTCCGCACGCGGCGGTATCGGCCACGCGACGGCACACGAACTGGCGCGGGCGGGGGCCGACCTGTTCGTGTGCGACGTGGACGAGCCGGGGGCGCACGAGACGGCGGCGGAAATCGCGGCGACGGGGCGGCGTTGCACGGCGGTGCGCTGCGACTTCGACGACGCGGCGCAGATCGCGGCGATGTTCGCGGCATTTGACCGGGCGTACGACCGCTGCGACATCCTCATCAACAATGTCGGCATCGGCTCGCGCCACCGCCCGGAGACGCTACCGCTCGAAGAATGGCGGCGCGTGGTGCGCGTCAATCTCGAAGGGACGTGGGTCTGCACACAGGAGGCGGGGCGGCGCATGATCGCGGGCGGGCGCGGCGGCAGCATCGTCAGCATCAGCAGCATCGCGGGGAGTTCCGCCCTCGGTCGCGGCAACTTCGTCTACAGCGTCACGAAGGCGGGCATCATCCAGTTCACCCGCGAACTGGCGGTGGAGTGGGCGCCGCACGGCATCCGCGTCAATGCCATCCAGCCCGCCCAGACGATGACGGCGGCGATGACCGCGATGCTCAACGACCCGCAACTCGACCCCGCCACGCTCACCGCCCGCTTCGTGCGCGGCATCCCGCTCAACCGCATCGGCGAGCCGGAGGACATCGCACGGGCCTGCCTCTTCCTCGCGTCGGATGGGGCAAGTTTCATCACGGGCCACACGCTGCCCGTGGACGGCGGCAACCTCGCGCTCAACGCGGGGGGTAGCAAACTCTGGCCCACCGACGAGGGGGTGTCGTGAGTACGCCATCCGCCGCGCTCGCGTTCGTCGGGGCGGGGTCGCTCGGTCAGACCTACGCGGCCCTGCTCGCCCGGAGCGGGCAGGCCGTCACGCTGCTTGCCACGCCGTCAACCGCCGCCCGCCTGCTCGCCGCTAAACAGATTCGCCTCGTCGGGGTGGTGGACGTGTCGGTGCCGGTCGCGCCCGCCCCGGCCCCACCGGGGAGTGTGGGCATCACCGACGATCCGGCACGGCTGCCCCCCGGCGTCGGGCTGGTCTTCACCACGAAGGGGCATCATCTCCCCGCCGCTGTCGCATCGGTGCGGGCGGCGTGGCCCGGAGCCGACGACGCGGCGGCGTGGGTCGCGGGCGTACAAAACGGCGTGGCGAAGGACGACGTACTCACGGAGGCGTTCGGTGCGGCGCGGGTCGTCGGGGCGGCGACCATCCTCGGCGCGGGGCGCGTCGAAACCGGGGAGGTACGGGTGACGAGCCTCGGCATGACCTATCTGGGGGAGTTTTCGGGGGAAAGGTCGGCCCGCGTCGCGGCGGCGACGGCGGCACTCGCGGCGGCGGGCATCCCCGCCGAGGAGCCGGGAGATATTCGCGGCGTGCTGTGGTCGAAGGCGTGCAACGCGGCGGGCGTGTTCGGGGTCGCCGTGCTCGCCGCCCCGAACGGGCCGTGGCTGTTCCACAACCCCGACCTGATGCGGGCGTACCTCGCGCTCGTGCGCGAGACGGCGGCGATTGCCCGCGCCGAGGGTGTCCGGGTCGGAAACTACCCGCACTTCCCGCCCATTCGTACGTATGCCGAGGAGCCGATTGGGGAGATCATCGCGGCGATGCCCCCGCCGCCCGCGCCCGCCGAACCCGCGACACCCGCCGCGCCGCCGAGCCACCCCTCGATGGTGCAGGACTTCCTCGCGGGGCGACCGATGGAGGTGGACGAAATTTTCGGCGATCTCGTGGCGCGGGCGGAGCGGGGCGGTATCCCGGCACCCACCCTCGCCTTCGTGCGCGATGTGCTGCGCGGCCTGAATGGTGCGTCCCGTGCGGCGGGAACGCGGTAGATTCTTTACGAGACTACAAACGATGGAGGCGAACATGATGCGCACGAACACCGCGAAGGCAAAGATGGCGACGGGGGTACCCGCATTCGGCTACTCGCTCGGCATGGGGTCGCCCCTCGCGGCGGAAGCACTGGCGGGCAGCGGCATTGATTTCATCCTGCTCGACACGCAACACGGCTCGTTCGGCCCGGATTCCACCATCGCCTGCCTGATTGCGATGGCCTCCGGTGCCGCGACACCGATGGCACGGGTGGCCCGCAACGACTACACACTGATCGGTCGGTTGCTCGACGAGGGCGTTCTGGGCATCGTGGTGCCGATGGTGGACACGCCGGAGCAGGCGAAAGAAGCCGCCGATGCTTGCCGCCTGCCGCCCGTGGGTCGCCGGTCGTGGGGGTGGGGACGGGCGGGGCGGTACGGGAGCGAATACCCCGACCGCATCAACGACGAGATGTTCGTCGCGGTGCAACTGGAGAGCATCACGGCGGTGGAGAACGCCGAGGCGATCATGAGCACATCGGGGGTGGACGGCTGTTGGGCGGGGCCGGCGGACCTCGCGCTCTCGATGGGCATAGACCCGCGCCGCGCCGGGGAGGACGACCGCCACGCGAAGGCACTGGAACGGATCGTCACTGCGTGCCGCAACACGGGCAAAGCCCCCGGCCTCTCGTGCAGTTCCCCGGAGGAGATGGTGCGGCGTGCGGGGCGGGGCTTTCAGTTCCTCACGGGCGGGAGCGATCTGGGCTTCATCCTGTCGGGCGCGGCAACGGGCATCCAGACCCTTGGCCTGTGACCGCGCCGAAGCGCGTAGCGCGATCATTGGCTCGTGAGTAATTGCATGAGTAGGGGCAGGCACAGGAGCTTGCGAAGTCGGTGGAGGGTTCCGATAGATGCCACAACCCCATTGAACCCCGCTCTACCTTGGGGCGTCTCATCTGCAATAGGTGCCAGAAGCCCCGCCACACTCGGTAGTGTGGCGGGGCTTCTTCGCGTGTGCGACTACATGAGACTACGGCTTGAAGACGGGGGGGTTGAGGACGACGACATCCGACAGGACGATCAACGGCTTGCGGTGGAAGGTGTGGGTCGCATTCGTCGCCGGGTTGCCCCCTTGCGAAAGGCGCGTTTCCATGAGCCGCAACTTCGTCCGCGTGTCGTCGGTGAAGTTCAACGTCACCTTCTCGAACACGATCACCGGAGGGTTGGCGAAGGTTCCGACGAGCGGGTCGGCGGTGAACGTCGTGGTGCCGGTGAGGACGAGGGTATCGCCGGGGCCGGCTTTGTTGTCATAGATCGTGATCTTCACCGAGTTCCCCGTGGCATCAATGACGAGCCGGATCACGCCCGCCGGGTCCGCAATGTCGTTGATCCACGTCCCCTCGTAGCTCTCCGCATTCGGTTGGGCCGAGAGCGTGGTGAAGCCAGCGAGCGTCGAGTAGCCAATCGGCCCCATGCCGACCCGTGCCGCCCCGCGCACCTCGTACTGCGTGTTCGGGGCGAGGCTCGTGAGCGTCGCGGTGAAACTCGTCCCCGGCGTGCAGGTGAGGCCGTCGAGGTTCGACGTGAACGCGGTGTCGCCCTTGACGCGCACCTCGGTCGTGCCGCACGCCGCGACGTTCGTGGTGAACGAGGTGGTCGCCTTCGAGGAGGTGATATTCACGAGCGAGAGGCTAGACACCACAGGGGCCACCGCCGGTGCCGTCGTTGCTGTGGCGGTTGCCGTTGCCGTTGCCGTGACCGTCGCGGTCGCGGTCGCGGTCGCGGTGGCACCCGGTGCGGCAGTCGGGGTGGCGGTGGTACCCGGTGCGGCGGTCGGGGCGGTCGTGGGGATGACCCCGCCGCCGGTGTTCGTCATGTATCGCCACGTGTAGTAGTGGCTGCCGATGTTCCCGAACTCCACCCGGAACGCCGCCGGGTTCGCCGGCGTATACGTCAGCACCCGCCGCTCGAACGCCTGCATCAGCACGTCCCGCTGCACCCCCGCCACCTTCACGTTCGACCAGAA
>JAABUN010000249.1_pt1 | contig 20225 bp, 22 predicted proteins | sample 5559311 | NCBI WGS metagenome assembly JAABUN01 (sample SAMN10711877, study PRJNA513370) | rock metagenome | isolation source: Antarctica rocks | place: Antarctica: Victoria Land, Siegfried Peak sud
CCTCCCGCAGCAACCCGTTGACCGCTTCCGTGAGTTCCACCACGCCTTCCTCCCGCACGCCACCCGCCCCTCCGTCCGACCGGAGTCTACCACGCACGGGATACGTATTTCGACGCGAGGCCCTAAGAGCCGAGCGAGGATTGAAACATTTACCTTGAAGGTACTGCATCTACACCGGGTGCGCCTATCCCGATGCGCTACCCATGGAGGCGGCGATGGTAGCGGAGCGCGACGCGCGCAGTGTTAACGAGCAAGAGGCACCCGACCCGATCGCGATCTCCGCGCTGCAGCACTGGAGCTACTGCCCGCGCCAGTGCGGGCTGATCCATCTGGAGCAGACGTTCAGCGAGAACCTCTGCACCGTGCGCGGGCGGCACGCGCACGAGCGCGCGGACCAGCCGGGAAACGAGACGCGGCGCGGGGCGCGGATCGAGCGCGCCTTGCCGCTCTGGTCGCGGCGGCTCGGCCTCACCGGCAAGGCCGACACGGTGGAGTTCGTCGGCGACGTGCCGTACCCGGTCGAGTACAAGGTCGGGGGCCGCAAGGCGGGCGGGCACGACGAGGTGCAACTGGCCGCGCAGGCGCTCTGCCTGGAGGAGATGCTGGGGGTGGCCGTGCCGCGCGGCGCGTTGTACTACCACGCCAGCCGCCAGCGCCAGGAGGTGGCGATCGACGCCGCGCTGCGCGGCAGGGTCGAGGAGACCGTGGCGGCGATCCGCGCGATGCTCGCCAGCGGCGCGCTGCCGCCCGCGCCCAACGACAGCCGCTGCCCCAAGTGTTCACTGATCGACTCCTGCCTGCCGGGCGTCGTCGGCGGCAACGTCGTCGGCGCGCAGTACCTCGCGCGGCTGTTCGCGACGGAGGGGTAGGTGGCAGGCGGCAGGCGGTAGTCGGTGGCGGCGGGATGACCCTCGGCACTTGGCCCTCAGCACGCAGCATTCGGCACTTCTGTACAGGGGTAGGTCGATGCAACAGATCCTCAACACCCTCTACGTCCTGACGCAGGGCACCTACCTCCATCTCGACCACGACACGGTGCGCGTCGAGGTGGAGCGGGCGACCCAACTGCGCGTGCCGCTCCTCCAGCTCGGCGGGCTGGTCGTCTTCGGCAACGTGCTGATGAGCCCTGCGCTGATCGGGCGTTGCGCCGAGGACGGGCGCGCGGTGACGATCCTCGACCGCAACGGGCGCTTCAAGGCGCGCGTCGTCGGCGCGACCGGCGGCAACGTCCTCCTGCGCCGCGCCCAGCACGAGGCCCTCTCCGACCCGGCGCGCACGCTGGCGATCGCACGGCACTTCGTCGCGGGCAAGCTGCAGAACGAGCGCCAAGTGCTGCTGCGCGGCGCGCGCGAGGCGGTCGAGGCGGTCGACGTCGTGGCGCTCGGCGCGGCGGCGGGCTTGGTCGCGCAGGGCGTCGCGGCGAGCCAGTGGGCGGGCGACCTGGACATGCTGCGCGGCGTGGAGGGGACGGCGGCGCGCACCTATTTCGGCGTCTTCGACCGCCTGGTGCGCGACGACCGGGTCACCTTCCGCATGGCGGGGCGCAACCGTCGCCCCCCGCGCGACCCGATCAACGCCCTGCTTTCCTTCTGCTACGCCCTGCTGACCACCGACTGCGTCGCGGCGCTGGAGGGCTGCGGCCTCGATCCGCAGGTCGGCTTCCTGCACGCGCTACGCCCCGGTCGCCCGGCGCTCGGCCTCGATCTGCTGGAGGAGTTGCGCTCGCCGATCGCCGACCGCCTGGCCCTGACGCTGATCAATCGCCGCCAACTGACCGCGAGCGACTTCGAGGAGCGGCCGGGCGGCGCGGTCAGCCTCACCGACGCCGGGCGCAAGCGGGTCGTGATCGCCTACCAGGAGCGCAAGGCCGACGAGGTGCCGCATCGCCTGCTTGACCGCAAGCTGCCGCTCGGCCTGGTGCCGCACGTCCAGGCCCGCCTCCTCGCGCGGCACCTGCGCGGCGATCTCGACTACTACCCGCCGTTCCTGATCCGCTGACCACGCCGTCCGGGCGTCCGCGCGAAGTGTTGGCCCCGCCCGCGACCGCCGACCCCGCGCCGGGAGCCGTCGCCGCACTGTCACGCTGGAGGGGGGACGACCCGACGATGGACATGCTGATCGCCTATGATGTCGCGACCGACACCCCCGCCGGGCGGCGGCGGCTGCGCAAGGTCGCCCAGCTCTGCGTGGCGCACGGCCAGCGGGTGCAGCAGTCGGTCTTCGAGTGCGACCTGACCGACGCGCAACTCGAAGAGCTGCTCCATCGCCTCCTCGCCGTCATCGACGACGCGCAGGACAGCCTGCGCGTCTACCGCCTGCGCGAGCCGCGCGACCGCTACACCGCCATCTACGGCCTGCGCCCGGCGGTCAATTTCCGCGCGCCGTTGATCATCTGACGCCCATGTCGCGCCGTCCGCGCCGCGCGCGAACCGTGCGTGTCGGCGCGCGACCGGGAGGTTCGCGCGCGGCGCTTTTTCGCGCAGTGAAAGGGGGAAAGTTATGATACCCGTCCCGCGCAACCCGGAAACCGCAGCCTGCCCCACGGGGTCCGCGCATCCGGCCACTTTTCCTCGCGCCCCGCCTCAAAATTCGCGCGAACCGTAGCACTCGGCCTTCGGGCCGGGTGGGGATTGAAACAGGAGTTGGTCGATCAGCGTCGCCTCCACGATACGGTAGCACTCGGCCTTCGGGCCGGGTGGGGATTGAAACTTGGTGTCCTACGTATGACAAAGGGGGGTGCCCATGGGTAGCACTCGGCCTTCGGGCCGGGTGGGGATTGAAACGCGGATTGCGTGTGGGATGCGGCGCGGGGCGTCTAGTAGCACTCGGCCTTCGGGCCGGGTGGGGATTGAAACTCGACCAGCGAGGCCAGATCGGTAGGCTCGCCCTGGCGTAGCACTCGGCCTTCGGGCCGGGTGGGGATTGAAACGTTGTGCGTCATCGTCCCGCCCCCGCCCTGCGGCCGTAGCACTCGGCCTTCGGGCTGGGTGGGGATTGAAACCTCCATCGTCTTGGCGGCCACGTCGGTGGGGGCTTGGTAGCACTCGGCCTTCGGGCCGGGTGGGGATTGAAACCGGATCATCGGGGCGAGCGACGCGGACGGGCTGTGGTAGCACTCGGCCTTCGGGCCGGGTGGGGATTGAAACGTCTCGGAGCGCGAGTACATCACGCTCAACTGTGATGTAGCACTCGGCCTTCGGGCCGGGTGGGGATTGAAACGATCGCGAAGTGCCGACCATAGCATCACCACCCACAAGTAGCACTCGGCCTCCTCGTTTTCGCGCCGGCCGTCGGCACTGATCTCCGTCGACTGCCTGAAGGGCGGCGGCGGCACCTGCACACGCTCATGAATGCGCATGGCGACGGCACGCTGGCCTCCGAGGAACTACGCGAGCTGGCGGCGCTGGTGGCGGAGGCCGACGACCTCGACTGCGCGAACGCGCCTACAACGTCCCGGACGACACCCGGCGGTTCTGCGGAGCGTCGCGCGGCGGAACGGTGCGAGTACTGCCACGCGCCGTGACTGCTCGCCAACAGTCCGTTCCACATCGAGCATATCCTGCCGAGCAGTCGCGGCGGCACCGACGCCGCCGACAATCCGGCCCTCGGCTGCAACGCCTGCTACCTCGCCAAAGGCGCGCGGACCACAGGGGTGTCCGCCGACGATGGCGAGGCCATCCCGCTCCTCCATCCCCGGCGCAAGCGCTGGGATGCACGTTTCGCGTGGGCCGGGGATGGGCTCATGCCGGTCGGGCGCACCGCGATCGGGGCGTCGACAGTCGACACCCTCAACATGAACGGCTTCCGGCAGACCCGCGCCCGACCGTTGTGGCGGCGACTCGGCCTGTTCCCCTGGCCGGTCGGTTCCGCGATGACGGGGGGCGTTCGTCGCGGAACCGACCGGGAACCCGCGCCTCGCCCGCCGCCCTACCGGCGGGCGAGGCGCGGGTTCCCGGCCTCGTTCAGCCCGTCGGCGAGCAGGCTCATGGCGAGGACGGTCAGGGTGATCGCCAGGCCGGGGAAGAGCGAGAGCCACGGGGCCGACCGCACGAACTGCTGCGCGTCGTTCAGCAGCGCGCCCCAGCTGACGACGTTGCGGTCGCCCAGCCCGAGGAAGCTGAGCCCCGCCTCGACGAGGATCGCCCCGCCGACCCCGAGCGCCGCCTGCGTGACGACCGGCGGCAACGCGCCGGGCAGGATGTGGCGGATCAGGATGGTCGGCCCGCGCACCCCCACCGCCCGCGCCGCCACGACGTACTCGCGGTCGCGCAGCGCCAGCACCTGCCCGCGCAGCAGCCGCGCCGTGCCGGGCCAGAGGGTCAGCCCGAGCAGCAGGACGATCAGCCAGAAGCGGCTCCCCAGCAGGGCGACCGCGACCAGCACCAGGAAGAAGCGCGGGATCACCTGGAAGAGTTCCGCCAGCCGCATCAGCGCGTCATCGACCAGCCCGCCCGCGTAGCCGGCCACGCCGCCGACGGCCACGCCGAGCGTCGTCGCCACCGCGACGGAGACGAACCCGACGAGCAGGGAGACCCGCGCGCCGTGGAGCACGCTCCGGAAGAGATCGCGACCGAGGTCGTCGGTGCCGAACGGGTGTGCCGCCGAGGGCGCCAGGAGTACGTCGCGCGAGGTCGCGAAGGGGTCGCCGGGCGCGAGGCGATCGGCGAGCAGCGCCGTCAGCAGCAGCGCCGCCAGGGTCGCCGCCCCCGCGAGCGCGGGACGGTGGCGGCGGAAGCGCCCCCAGAAACCGGGCGGTCGGCGGCCCCGGCTGGGATCCACCGCCCGTGGACCCGCGCCCAAACGGCCCCGCCCGACCCGCCCGACCATCTCAGGCCAGCCTGACGCGCGGGTCGAGGGCGGTGTAGACGAGGTCGGTCAGCAGGTTGGCCGCGACGACCACGAGGGAGACCAGCAGGAAGATCGCCATCAGCAGGGGATAGTCGCGCTTCAGCGCCGCGTCCAGCAGCAAGCGCCCGAGCCCCGGCCAGGCGAAGACCGTCTCGGTTAGCGCCGCGCCGGTCAGCAGGACGCCGACGTGCCCGCCGAGCGCCGTCACGACGGGCAGGAGGGCGTTGCGCAGGGCGTGCCGCCAGAGGACCGCGCGCTCCGCCAGCCCCTTCGCGCGCGCGGTCGCGATGTACTCCTCCGCCAGCGCCTCCCGCAGGCCGGTGCGCGTCAGCCGCGCGGTCAGGGCCAGTTGCGGGAGCGCCAGCGTGAGGGCGGGCAGGGCGAGGTGCCGGGCCACGTCGAGCAGATGCCGCGCCCCCGTGTAGCCCTCCCGTACCGAGACCATCCCCTGCACGGGGAGTAGCCCCAGCCGCACCGCGAAGAGCAGCACCAGGAGCTGGCCGAGCCAGAAGACGGGCATGGCGTAGGCGGTCAGGGTGGCGACGGCGACGCCGTGGTCGAGCGCGCTGTGCGGTCGCGTCGCGGTCAGCACGCCCAGGAGGATCCCGAGCGCGGTCGAGAGGGCGAGCGCCGTGCCGGTCAGGAGCAGCGTCGCCGGCAGGCGACCGACGATCACCCGGCCCACCGGCTGCCCGTAGCTGAACGAGTAGCCGAGGTCGCCGCGCAGGATCGCCAGCGTGTAGCGCCCGAATTGCTCGGGCAGGGGGCGGTCGAGGCCGTAGCGGGCGCGCATCGCGGCGTAGTAGGCCGCGTCGCCCCCGTCGCCCGCCAGGGCCTGAATCGGGTCGCCCGGCGCGAGGTGGATCAGCGTGAAGGCGATCGCCATGACGCCGATGACCAGCGGCACCGCCGCGAGCAGGCGGCGGGCGATGAAGAAGGGCAGGAAGCGCGGGCCGACGGTCACCGGCCCGGCCCCGTCGTCCAGGCCGTCTCCAGGACGTTGCCGCCGGCGGTGCGGAAGCCCTGGTAATTGGTGCGATAGGCCCGGAAGCCCCGCGAGTCGATCAGCCAGAAGTAGGGCAGATCCTCGGTCAGGATCTGCTGCATCTGCGCGTAGAGTCCGGCGCGCTCCGCCCGCTCCGCCGAGGCCGCCGCCGCGTCGAGGAGCCGATCGACCTCCGGGTTCCGGTAGCCCGCCCCATTCGAGAAGAGGACCGGCCCGATGTTGGTGGAAACGTAGACGCGCCGCACGCCGATCTCCGGGTCGGAGCCGTTACAGTAGGAGGCCACGCCGAGGTCGAATTCTTTCTTCACGAAGACCTTGTCGTTCGCGGCGTTGACCTCCAGCGTCTCCAGTTCGAGCTTGATCCCCACCGCCTTCAACTGGTCGCGCAGCGCCTCGCCGAGTTTGGCGAAGGAGGCGGCGTGGGTGAAGGTCACGGTGAAGCGATTGCCGTCGGCCCCGCGTGGGAGTCCTGTCGCGTCGAGGGCGCCGTTCGCCCCCGCCTGGTCGAAGGGATAGGCGCGCACCTTGTCGGTGTAGGCCCAGGCCATCTGGCGGCTGATCGGCCCGGTCGCGAGGCCGCCCTGTCCGAAGTAGACGCGGTCGAGGAGGAACTGCCGGTCGATCGCCTGGTAGAAGGCGCGGCGCACGCCCGGCTTGTCGAACGGGGCCTTGGCCAGGTTGGGGATCAGCACATCCTGGCAGACCGACCCCCCCGAGCCGCCGAAGCCCTGCACGAGCGTGATGCCCTTGTTCGAGCGCAGCCGCTCCAGGTCGGAACCCTGCACACTCCCGAGGTAGTCGACCTCGCCCTGTTCCAGGGCCTGCGTCGCGGTGGTGGCGTTGGGGATGACGCGGTAGACCGCCTTGTCGAAGTAGGGCCGATCGGGCCGGAAGTAGGCGGGGTTGCGCTCCAGGTTCACATGATCGCCCTTGACATACTCGACGAAGCGGAAAGGTCCCGTGCCGATCGGCTTCAGGTTGGCCGGGTCCTTGTCGACCTCCTTACCCTCGTAGATGTGCTTGGGGATGATCGACGCCTCGACCACGTCGAGGCGCTGGAGGAGCGGCCCGTAGGGCTGCTTGAAGCGGAAGACGACCGTGCCGGCGTCGGGCGTCTCGATCCCCGCCAGCACTGGCTCGAGCGCCGCCTTCGTGCGCGAGTGGAATTTGAGCAGCGCCTGCTCGAAGGTGAACTTGACATCGGCGGAGGTGAACGGCTGGCCGTCGTGCCACTTCACGTTCGGCACGAGCTTGAAGGTGTAGACCTTGCCGCCCTCGCCGATCTCCCAACTCGCGGCCAGTTCCGGCACCGGGTTCAACTGCTCATCCAGCCCCACGAGCCCGTTGAAGATCTGGTCGGTCACGTTGTGGGTGCCGCCCGCCGTGGTGATCGCCGGGTTCATCGCGCCCGGGTCGGCGCTGACGGCGATCACCACCGTGCCGCCGCGCCGGGGCGCGACCGCCCCGGCCACCGTCCCGGTGGGCACCGGCGGGGCGGCGGTCGCGGCACCGGGCGCGGCCTGCCCGGACGTGGCGGCGGTCGACACCCTGGCCGCAGTCGCCACGGGGGCCGACGTGCCGGTCGCGGTCGCCGCCGCGGTGGGGGCCGACGGCGGGGCGGTGCTGATCGCCGGTGCCGCGCCGCCGCAGGCGACGAGCAGCACCGTCAGCAGCAGGGGTAGCAGGGTCCGTTCGCGACGCGCGGGGCCGTTCGGGCGGAACATGGACAAACCCTCCCCTTGGCGAGAATCGCGCAACTCCCCGTTCGGCGATGGCATCCCCGTCCGGCAGGTGAATCACTGATGAATGTGCGCTTTATTCTAGCACAGGCCGCCGTGCCACATGTCCAGCCCCCCGACCGCCCTTACCCGCCCTCGACCGCCTCGTCGATCGCCCGGCCGATCAGGGCGAACGCCGCGATCGTCGCGGCGATGCACACCAGCGGCGGGAGGAGCCACCAGCGCCAGGTATCCGTCGCGAAGATGAGGCCGTAACCCACGGCACGCCGCGCCGTGCCGCCCCAACTCGCGGTCGCGGGATCGCCGAGGCCGAGGAAGGCCAGGCTCGCCTCGGCCAGGATGGCGTATTGGACGGTCAGCACGAACTTCGCCGTGGCGAGCGGCACGGTGGCCGGCAGGACGTGGCGCGCGAGGACCCGCATCGGGCCCGCGCCGAGCGCCCGCGCCGCCTCGACATGGCCGCTGCGCAACTCGTCGCGCACCCGCGCCCGGATCACCCGCGCGAAGGTCGGCCAGGAGAGGAGGCCGAGCGTCAGCGCGATGACCGGCGGGCGCCCGCCGACGTGGGCGATGATCAGGATCGCCAGCGGGAGGAACGGGAGCGCCAGGGCGAGATCGATCGAGGCCGCGACGGTCGCGTCGGCGCGCGGCCCCGCCCCCGACAACAGGCTGAGGAGCCAGGCGAGCGCGGTCGAGAGGGCGGCCGCAGCGAGGCCGATCGCCAGCGAGGCGCGCGCGCCGTGGAGGACTGCGGCGAGCAGATCCTGGCCGACATCGTTCGTGCCGAGCGGGTGTGCCGCGCCCGGTCGTTCCAGCGGTCGTCCGCTGAACGCGCCGGACAGCCCCGGGGCGAGCCGATCCGCCAGGAGCGCGGCCCCCACGAGCAGCAGCAGCAGGGCGAGGCCGACCCGCAGCCGGGGATCGCGCCACGCGTCGGCCACCGCCCGGCCCGATTCCATCGCGCCGACTCAGGCCGCGCCGGACTGGCGCGGGTCGGCGAGTCGCAGGAGCAAGTCGCCGCCGAGGCCCGCGACGAGCACGGCCAGGCCGGAGAGGAGGAAGAGGGCCTGCAAGAGCGGGTAATCCCGCGCGCCGATCGCCTGGAAGGTCAGATACCCCAGCCCGGGGTAGGCGAAGACCGTCTCGACGACGACCGCCCCGCCGAGCAGCAGCCCCACGCGAGCGCCGAGCAGCGCGAGGGTCGGCGTGAGCGCGTTGCGGAGGACATGGCCCAGCGCCACGCGCCCCTCCCGCAACCCTTTCGCCCGCGCCACGGTCACGTAGCCCCGCGCGAGTTCCTGTCGCGCCGCGCCGCGCATCAGCGGATAGAAGGCGGGCAGGTGGGCCAGCGTCAGGGTCAGGCCCGGCAGCGTGGCGTGGCGCAGGGCGTCCCCGGCGCAGCCGAGGAGCGCCGCGCCGTCGCAGGGGCGGAACGGGGTGAGCGCCCCGCGGCCGGGCAGGACCGGCCACCAGACCGTGAAGGCGACGACGAGGGCCAGCCCGGTGACGAACTCGGGCAGGATACCCGGCACGAGGAGCGCCACCCCCGCAGCCCGCGCTGCGCCGCCCGCCCGCCCGCCGCCCGGCCAGGCCGCGAGCAGCCCCAGGAGCGTGCCCACGACCGACGACAGGGCGAGCGCGCCGCCGACGAGGAAGAGTGTCCACCCGACGCGCCGGGCGATCAGCGCGCCGACCGGCTGGTTGAAGGCGCTGGAGAACCCGAGGTCGCCCCGCGCCGTCGCCAGGAGGAAACGCCCGAATTGTTCGGGGAGGGGCCGGTCGAGGCCGTAATAGGCCAGCAGACGCGCGCGCGCCTCCGGGGTGAGCGCCACGGGGTTGTCCTGTCCGCCGCCCGCCGAGGGCGCGGCGAGCGGGTCGCCGGGCAGCAGGCGCGGCAGGGCGAAGTCGGCGACGAGGAGGACCGCGAGGAGCAGGAGCGGGCGACCGAGACGGCTCATGTCGGACCCGGCGGCAGGAACGCGAGCTTGTTGTCGAGCAGCGGGATGCCGTTCATCAGCCCGCCCGCCGTGTTGATCCAGCCGTCCCACTTCGCCGGGTCGTAGACCCAGTAGAAGCGGCGGTGGTAGAGCGGCAGCGTCGGCAACTCCTCGGCGAGGACGTCCTGGAGCCGCGCCACCAAGGCACGTCGCCGCGCCGGGTCGGCCTCGCGCATCTGCTCGTCCGCCAGCCGAGTGAATTCGGCGTTGTGCAAGACATTCCCGTACTCGAAGCTGTTGTAGGCCTGCCCCGCATACCAGCGCCGCAGGAAATCGGGGTCGCCGCCGACCCCGATGTGCGAGACGAGGGCCATGCCGTAGCGCAGCGACTGCAACTGGTCGTTGCGCGACTTCGCGTCCCCGGTGACGAGGCGGACCGCGAGCCCGACGTCGCGCAGCATCGCCGCCACGATCTCCGCATCGGGCATCGCCGGGTCGGTCAGCAGCTCCAGAGTCAGCGGCGTGCCGTCCGGTCCCTCACGTCGCCCGTCGCCGTCCCGATCGCGGTAGCCCAATTCGTCCAGGGTCGTGCGGGCGCGATCGGGGTCGAACGGGTACTGGCGCACCCCCGGATGGTGCCAGGGACTCTCCGGCGGCACGACGCCGGCGCTGCCGACGACGACGTCGCCGTGGACGACGCGCTCGCCGATCTGCCGACGATCGAGCGCCCAGGCCAGCGCCCGGCGGAACTCGGCGCGGTCGAACGGCGGGCGATCGACGTTGAAGACGAGCCGCACGATGCTGAAGGGCGGCGTCGCCAGCGCCCGGTAGGCGGGTCCCTGGCCGAAGGTGCGGGCCACATCGTAATCGGTCGAGAGGGCCGCGTCGGTGGCGCGCTGCTGGAGCGCGACAACGTTCTGCGCCTGCGGCACGAGCAGATACGCCAGCTCCCCGACGAGTGGTTTCCCGCGAAAGTAGGCGGGGTTGGCGCGGAGCAGGTACTCGCCGGTCCCCTCCTTGTAGCTCGCCAGGGTGAAGGGGCCGCTGCCGACGGTCGCCTGCGGACCCAGGAACCTGAGCGGATCGGCGACCGGCTCCCAGATGTGCCGGGGGATGATCGGCACGACCCCGGCGATGTCTTCGAGGAAGGGCGCGAAGGGCCGCCCGAGCCGGACGACCACGGTGCGGGCGTCGCGGGCCTCCGCGCGCTCGACCATGTCGGTCGCCGCCCATTTGAACGGGTGCGCGGTGTAGTAGGCGAAGCTGAACGCGACATCCTCGGCCGTCAGCTCCCGACCGTCGTGCCAGCGCACGCCGGGTCGCAGGTGGAAGGTGTATCGGAGGCCGTCGTCGGCCACCTCCCAACGCTCGGCGAGCCAGGGGATGAGTCCCTGCCCGTCTTTCCAGGTGAGCGTGTCGAAGAGCAGGCTGAGGCGCACCACGCCGCCTGGCCCGAGCGCGCTGAAAGCGAACGGCGAGGGGAACCCGACGTCGGTCCACTAGGAGAGGGTCAGCCGCTCGATCGTGCGCGGCCCCGCCGGGCTGGCCGCTGTCGCGCCGGGCATTGGTGTGGCGACGGCTGGCCCCGCCGAGCGTGGGCCGGGCGCGCACCGCGCCAGCACCGCGCCGCCCGCGAGCGCGCCCACGAGCAGGCCCGCCCGGCGCAGGAGGTCGCGCCGCCCCACCGACGCGATCACAGCGTCTGGCTGGCGAGCGCGAGGTGGTGGCGCGTGTAGCGCTCCAGCGCGCGCACCTGGCCGTCGTCGAGGACGTCGCAGGCCCAGCCCCAATGGATCGACAGCCAGTCGCCGATCTGCGCGCGATCGGCGAAGCCGCGATCGGCGACCTGGCGGGTGATCCGCGCCGGCTGCACCGGGCCCAGGGCGAGCTTGCCGCCTTCCAGCAGCAGCGGTCGTCGCTCGACCACGAAGACCGGCCCGTCGATCGCCGTGACCCGGCCCCAACTGATGCGGCAGTTGTCCATCGTGTCCAGGCTGTGCTCCAGTTCGCCCGCGCGGCTGTGGACGTCGAAGACATGGAAGCTGTGGTGCGGGCGGGCCCCGGCGGGGGCCTTGCCGACGACCAGATCGAGCGTCCGCCCGCTCAGTTGCTTGCTGTAGCGCGCCCGCAACGAATCGTAGAGTTGCCGGACCTCGACCCCCTCCAGCAGCGCGTTGCCGATCCAGTACGCCTCGACCACCCGCCGATCGAAGGGGTCGGCGATGCCATTCGCCCGCGCGATCAGCGCCAGGTAGGGATACGCCCCGGTGAACTTCCGCAGCAGCGGCGGCACGCCGGCGTCGGTCTCCCCGGCGATCGCGTGCTGGAAAAGGGTCGTGTTGTCGTCGCCGCCGCAGTAGCGCAGGCGGTTCGGCATGAAGGCGTAGCGAATGAAGAGCAGCGTGCCGTCGAGCGGCGCGCGCGGTTCCTCCTCCCGACCGACCGCGCCGAGTAGCGGTGTCGCCATCCGCTCACCTCCGCGCGGTCGTGGTCGTCGGCATGAAGGCCAGGAGTTCATCGACCCCGTCGGGGTCATCCATCAGCGCCTCCATCGCGGCGAGGAAGGCCAGCGTCTCCCGCGCCTCGTCGGCGGTGAGCCGTTGGATCGCGGCGTCGGCGTGGAGCAGGACGTAATCGCCGGGCGCGAGGCCGTCCAGCCCCGCGCACACGACCTCACGCGGCCGCTCGTCGATCAGCACCTCGGCGCGATCGGCCCAGACCCGCACCACCTGCCTCGGTATCGTCACGCACATCGGGGCCTCCGCTATCGCGCCGCCGGACAGAGTACCGCCCGGTCATGCCGCCATCACTCCGTGTCGCACCCGACTATACCCCACGCCGGGGTGCCGTGCTACGCCCCGCGCCGACCGAGCTCACGGCAAGGGCGCCGGAGCGGCGCTCTCCCGATTCAGCAGATCCGCCACGATGCGCGGCAGCCGGGGGACGACCGCCTCGACCGCGCGCGCGACCGCCGGAGTGAGCCCCTGCATCAGGTCGTCGACCGTGGCGACCTGACAGCCGACGATCAGGACGAGCGGCGGCAGGGCCCCGATCGCCTCCGCCAGCGCCAGCGCGTGCGACGGCTCGGCGTAGTGCGTGTCGGCGAAGAAGTCGCGGCGCGTCTCCGCCGACCAGTTGGCCGTATCGGCGCGCTCCGGCTCCAACAGGAAAAGCGTCCCAGGCGCCGCGCCGCGCTCGACGGCGTCGAGCACCACCAGCGCGTCATAGCCGACCATCAGTTCCTGCACCAGGTGCATCCCGCCGATGCCCGTCTCGATGATCGTCACCGCCACGCCCGGGAGCGTCGGCGGGTGGGCCAGGAGTCGTCGCGCGACCTCGACGCCGAAGCCGTCGTCGCGGCGCAGCAGGTTCCCCACCCCGGCGATCAGCACCCGCCGCTCGCCTGGGGTGCCGGGGGGCTGCCCCGCCGCTGGGTCGAGCCGGGATGTGGCCCGCATATCCTCCGGCATACCGCCCTCATACCCGGTGCGGGCCGCGCGCCGCGTCGTGTCCCGCCCACAGTCGGTTGAGCCAATCCGGCGCGGTGGCATCGGGGCGCAACTCGTCGCGCAGATAGTACCCCTTGAGGTCGAGCACCGGCGTGCCCGGCCAGCCATCCATGCCGGTCACGCGCAGCAGATTGCCCTCCCGCCCGAGCAGGCGCGGGTAACAAAGGCCCAGGGGGTTCGGTCGCCGGGGGCTGCGCGTGCTGAACAGCCCGACCTCCGGCATCCCCTCGACCGACTCCACGCGGTGCAGGAGCGACTCGTCGGCGTGGCGCGGCGCGGCGCGATCCATGTAGAGGACGAGCGCCAGGTGGCTGAATTCCTCGATCCCGATTAGACCCGCCGCCCACTCGGCATAAATCTCGATCACCGACTCGGCGAAGGGGTCGAAGTAGTCCGTCGGCGCGGTCATGGTGTCGTCCGGCCAGCCCGGTCGGAGGACGACGCCGATGGCGGTGACACTGAAGCTGGGGCGCGGATCGGCCACGGTTCCTCCCTGGTTGTCGGCGGCCTATGGTCGGGAGCGGTTCGTGACCGCGATCAACTGCCCCCCGCTGGGACGCGGGCCGGTGACATTCACCGCCACGCGGATCGCCGTCCCCGCGAGCGACACCGGGAACGACCGCAGCCCCGTCCCCCGGTGGACCGTGCGCCGCCCGGAACGCGCCTCGAAGCGGCAGCCGTGCCAGGGGCAGACGATCTCGCCCCCGTCGAGTTGCCCGAGCGAGAGCGCGAGCGGCGTGTCGGGGCAGGCATCCTCGTAGGCCACGATGTCCCCGGCCGCGTTGCACAGCATCACCGCCACGCCGTCCACCCGGAAGCCGCGCAGGGTGCCGGGCGGCAGATCGTCGAGACTGGCGATGTCGCGCCAGCGCGGCGCGGGTGTCGCCGGTGCCGCGCCCGACGCGACCATCGGCAGCGAGCGCTTGCCGATCACCGGCGCAGGCTCGTGCCGCACGGGGAGCGCGGAGGCGGGGCGGGGCGGCGAGGGTGTTGCGGGCGGATCGGCCCGCCCCGCCGCCGTCTCCCCGCCCTGCACCAGATCGTAGAGGAGGAGCACGGCCCGGATCACCGGGTCCTGCCGGGCCTGCGCCCACACCTCCCCCCCGCCCGGTGCCTCAAGCAGCGCCACCAGCCGCCCGAGGGCCGCGCGGTGCAGCGCGTCGATGCCGTCGAGCAGGGCGAAGGCGCGCTCGCCGACCGTCGGGTCAGGGTGCGCCGCGAGTTCCTGGATCAGCCCGTCCACCCACGCGCCGAGCGCCGCGAGATCGGTGGGGGGCGTCGCTGGGGCTATGGGGCGCTGATCGGCCATCCGGGGCCATCCTTCATGCGCGACTGCTCGTCTCCGCGACAACTCGGCTCAGAGTTTGTGAATCAATCCCCTGAGGGTTCTATTCCAGCCGCATACCGACGCGGGCTTGGCGGATAGCCACCACCTTTGATTCACAAACTCTCAGGCGACCAGGTTCTTGCACGCCCCGATGCCGTGCTGCTGGCAATTCAGGCAGCCCGGACCGCACTCGCCGTGCGCCGCGCCGGTCAGCTCGGCGAAGTCGTCGGCGAAGACCCGACCTCCTTCCCGGCCCCCCGACTCGCTGAGACCGTAGCGGGCGTCCTCGCCCTCGCCCGTTCGCGCGAGGTAGCCGCCCGCAACGAGCCGCTCGAGTTGGGCACCGAGCACGCCCGCGTCGGCGACCAGGAAACCGCTGAGGTCGCCGACCGTCGCGGCGGCCATGATCCCCTCACCCCGGAGCCAGTAGAGGACCCCGAGAATCTCGTCGCGCCAGCGCAACTCCTCCACCGCAGCGTGCCGCGTGCTGATCAGCGAATCCTGGCCCACCTCGTCCTGCGCCATGCCCCTGCCCCGTTCTACTCCGCCATCCGCGCGGGGGCTACCCCTTCGCCCGCCGCCGTGCCGCCGCACTCATCGCGCAACTGGGCGACCACATACGCGATCGAACGGGCGACCGGCGGCGAGAAGTCGTCGCCCCAGCCGTCGTCCTCGGGGGCGATCTCGATCACCGTCACCTCCGGCGGCAGCGCCCCGAAGTGGCCGCAGATCACCAGCAGATTCTCCAGGCTGATCACCCCGGTCACCGCCTCCGCGACGCGCGCCTGGACCAGCGCGGGCGGCTCCGGCTCGTAGTGCCAGCGCCGCCGATTGATCTCGCCCGGTCGCCCGGCCGGCCCGGTCGCCGCGCCGATGACGATCAGGCGCGCGAAGCGGGCCTCGCGCAGCCGGAAGATCACATCCATCGGCCCGTAGCTCAGATCCTCGACTTCCACCCCGTCCGGCCAGGCCAGCGGCAGCAGGGCATCCACGATCGCGTTCCCCGCCGAGAGGTCGCGCAGGCTCCGATAGCCGACGCCCGCGATCAGTGTGGGCGGGACCGTCCCCACCCGCTCCGTCGACACTGTCCCATCCGGCCTGGTCGTATCGCCCATCGCTGGCCCTTCGTCAAGCGGCATCGTCGTCAGTCCACCCCGCAGGCGCAGGTGTTGACCTCCCGGACGATCGTGCGGTCCCCGGCGTAGACGTGGGTCGTGCAGGGCATGCAGGGGTCGAACGAGCGGATCGCGCGCAGGATATCGATCCCCGTGAAATCCTCCGGCTTCTTGAACTGTTCGAGGAGCGGCGTGTTCAGCACCGCCTCCTCATACGGCCCCATGTTGCCGAACGGGTCGCGCGGCGAGGCCATGAAAGTCGAGGGCGTGATGATCTGGTAATTGGCGATCTTGCCGTTGTCGACCACCATGTGATGCGTCAGGTAGCCGCGCCCCGCGCCCCAGAAGCCGACGCCGACCTGCGTGCCGCGTCGCGGCAACTCGAACGGCGTGCTGACCGCCGTCTTGCCGGCGCGCAGGAGTTCCATCCCCTGCAACCAGTTGTTCATCGCCACCAGCGCGGTGTAGGCGACGGCGTAGGCCCGCGCGCGGTTGCGTTCCAGCGCGTTCCAGTCCTGCGGGACGTGCCACTCCAGCTCGAGTTCGGGGGTCATCGCGCGGGGGAGGCGCATCTTCAGGCTGTGGCCGGTCGCCTCGATGAAGTCGTTCTTGGGCATCTTCTGGGCGATGGCGGTGTTCCACATCCGCGAGTATGGCCCGGTCTCCATCGCCAGGCGGTCCCAGCGCGGCGCGGTGTCCCAGGTGTATTTCTCTTTCCAGTTGATCCCCTCGGGACGCGGCTTCGTCTCCTTGTTCCAGGGGTGATTCGGGCTCAGTGGCCCGCCCGACGGGTCGGTGCGGAAGCGCTGGGCCTCGTCGGTCCAGCCCTCGTAGAAGGAATGCTCGACGAACTCCTCGATCCCGATGTTGATGTCCTTCAGGTTCGTCGTCCGCAACTCGCCGTCCACGATCACGCCGGGAGTCGCCCAGCGCCCGTTCCCCCAGGTGTTGCAATTCTCGTAGGTCGTATCGTAGAGATTCGGGTCGTCCCAGATGCCGGTGTCGATCATGTTCTTGGCGCGCGCGCCGACCTTGGCGTACTGCGGATTGGCGCGCAGGAAGAAGTCGAAGACGTCATCCCAGAGGAGCGCGACCTTCTTGGCGTAATCGAAAAGCTTCACCAGCCGCGAGTAGTACTCGTTGAAGGTCGTCAGCGAGACGGTCGTGCTGATGCCGCCCGGCACGATCGTCTCGGGGTGCGGGTACTTGCCGCCGAGGATGACGTACGCCTCGCGGGCGATGCGGGTCATGGCGAGTGCTTCCAGGTAGAGGCGACCCTCCAGCGGATTGAGGTCGGCCATGATCGCGCCGATCGTGGCGTAGCCGTGGACGCCGCCATGCTCGCTCGGGGTCCGCTGCGCCAGTTCCCAGATCTCCGGGTTGGTGTGCTCCACCGCCATCTGCGAGTAATCAGGCCCGGCGAGCAGGAAGAGGTGCAGCGGGTGGTCGTAGAGGAATTCGGCGGCGAGCAGCATGTTGCGGACGATGACGCCGAGCGGCGGCGGCACGATCCCGAAGGCCATCTCCAGCGTCAGCGCGGCGCAGGTCGAGTGGACGCCGCCGCAGACGCCGCAGGCGCGGCTGCTGATGAAGATGGCGTCGCGCGGGTCGCGCCCCTTCAGGATCACCTCGTAGCCGCGGAAGAGGGTCGCGACCGCGTTGGTCTCGACGACGGTGCGCTTCTCGAGGTCGGTCACACTATGGAAGGCGAGCGCGCCGGCGACGCGGGTCACCGGGTCGAAGTTGACCTCCTTGAGGTGGCCGTTGCGGGTGAGCAGATCCTTGATCTGGCCGTCGGTCAAGTCCTGGCGCGGCTTGTACTCGTAGGGATTGGCGACGCCCTCTTTGAGGTAGGGCTTGCCGTCGGCGTCGAACTCGACCGGCAAATTCTTGAAACACATACCGCGCTATCCCTTCCGCAACGCATCCTCGACGTGCGCCAGGTGCCCGTCGACCGATCCGAGTCCCTGGCCCACCGCCGTCAGGCCCCCGTTGATCTGCGTGATGTGCCCCTCCAGCGGGGCCGTCTGCGAGTCGATCGCGCGCAGGCCCATCGTCACCTTCGCCAGATTCTTCTCGACGCTGGTCAGCGCGGTGCCGATCTGCACGAGCGCGGCGGCGAGGGCCGCCACCAGCGCCAGTACCTCGGTCAGCGAGAGTATCGCGAGTATGCGCCGCATGATCCCCCCTCCCCTCCTACGCCGTCGGCGATACCGCTTCGACCGCGTCCGCCTCGACTGGTTTGGCACCATTGAGGGCCTGATCGATGGCCGCCGCGTGTCCGTCGATCGACTGCGCCGTGGCGAGGATCTGCCCCGCGACGCTGTTCGTCTGGCCCAACTGCCAGATCGCGGCGGTGTTCCGCGCGATCGCCTGCCCCGCGTCCCAGATGTCGGCGGCGTAGCGGTCGATGCTGTTCGCCGCGCGGATAATCCGCAGCAGCAGCGCGGCGACGACGCCGATCACGACCGCCCCCACCGCGAGCGTCAGCACCCACCAGCGCGTGATCGTCGCGCTCGCGCTCTCGGATTCCGCCATCATCCCCTCCTCACCTTCGATCCCACACCGCTCGAATCACCGCGACGCCGCCTACTTGTCGAACCGCACATCCTCGCCGGTACGCCCGGGCGGCTCGCTGCCGAGGTGCTGAAGCTTGTCGTAGAAGAAGTGCATCGCCTTCCCCGCCATGGTCGGCTGTCCCTTGTGCCGCGCCCAGCCGCTCGGCACATCGTTCTCCTTGTCCCAGAGCGGGGTGCGATTGCGATCACGCTGGCTGATCTGACGCAGCGCGCGGATCCCCCCGCCGACCACGCGCGAGGTCGTGCTGGAGACGAGCGAGCCGGGCGGGGCCTTATAGAACGGGGCGAACTTGTCGGGGAAGCCGGGCATCGTGCAGCCGATGCAGACGCCGCCGACGTTCATGCAGCCGCCGACGTGATTGATCGCCCCGCGCGAGGTGATGTTGCACTGGACCACCGGCCCCCAGCAGCCGATCTCGACGAGGCACTGCTTGTCGCCGTACTCGTGGGCGAAGACGCCCTCCTCGTAGTAGCCCGCGCGATTGCAGTTGCGGTGGACCGTCTCGCCGAAGAGCCAGGCCGGGCGACCGAGTTCGTCGAATTCCGGGAGGGGACCGATCCCCTGGAGGAAGAGGAGCACCGCCGCGACCGTCTCGGTGAAGTTGTCCCCCTGCGGCGCGCAGCCGGGGACGTTGATCACCGGGAGGCCGAAGGCGCTCTTGTAATCCTTGCCGAGGAAGTCCATCAGGCTCATCGAGCCGGTGATGTTGCCGGCGGCGGCGGGGACGCCGCCCCAGGTGGCGCAGGTGCCGATGGCGAACGCGGCGGCCGCCCCGGGGGCCAGGCGCGTCAGCCACTCGTTCATCTTCGTCGGTCGGCCCGCGCCGTGTTCGTTCAGCCCCCCGGTGCCCATCGCCGAGAACCAGCCGTCCCCCGAGAGGCTTTCGTCGGGGACCGAACCCTCCAGGATAATCACGTAGGGCGCGTCGAGCTCGCCGTGCCAGGCGTCCTCGAAGTGCTTGACGAAAGCCTCGCCGGCATCCATCGAGAGCACCGGGTGGTGCAGGATCACACGGGGGATACCGGGGATCGTGCCGAGCAGGAGCGACTCGACGGTCGGCTGCGTGGCCCCGAGAACGGAGATCGAGCAGCCGTCGCAGCTCATCCCCGCCATCCAGAAGGCGTAGACCTTCTCTAGCGGGCCGAGCGGGTGCGTCGGACGCTCCACCTCCAGCATCAGCCCTTGCCCGGTGACATTGCCGGCTTGCGGGGCGGTGGGGAGATCGTGGCCACCTTCCACCGGGGCCGCAGGCGCGGTGGCGCGGCCCTGCCAGCCCTCCTCGACGACACCTTCAGGCGTGCCGTGCCGCGCCACGCGGCCCTGTAGCGATTGGTCGCGGCCATGATCTTCGTCCATCGCCCGTCCTCCTGCGCGCTTGTCCGGCCCGGTGGGCTGCGGCCTAATCGGCGACGCGATCCTCGCGCAGCGCGCCCGGCACGGCGAGTATGCCGTGCGCCAGCTCGCGGATCGCCGCGACCGCCGCCGCGTCGGGCGCGAAGTCGAACGGCGCGCGTCCCTGGCGCTCCGCCTCCGACACGTCGTCGTCGAGCGGGACGACGGCCACGATGGGGAGATCCTTGGTCGCGCAGAAGCTGCGGATGGCCGCCTCGTCCCGCGCCGACTGCACCTTGTTCGCCACCGCATAGATGGTTGGCACGCCGAGGTTGCGCGCCAACTCGACGACCCGCCCGGCGGCTTCGAGGGACTTGAAATAGGGCTCGATGATGATCAGGAGCGTGTCGGCATGTTCCAACGTGCCGCGTTTGAGGTGCTCGAGTCCGGCCTCCATGTCGGTGACGGCCACGAGATTATCGCCGGTGTCGAGGTGCTCGAGGATACCACGGACCGTGGTATGGGCGCTGCAGTTTCAACCGGCCCCCGCCTGATCGAGCTCAACGCGCCCGATCAGCAGGAGGGTGATGCCATCCGGGGCCGGGGTGCCGTACTCCGCGACGATCTGTTCGGGAGGCACGCTCATCCCCACCGAGTAGCGCCCGTGTTCGTCCTCGGTGTGGTGGACGAACGAGTGCGGCACGGGCGTGAGCCCCGCCATCATCGCGACGGGCAGGCCCAGGCTCACCGCCAGATTGGGGTTGGGGTCGGCGTCGATCGCCAGAACCCGGTGCCCGTCGCGGGCCAGCGCCCGCGCCAGCGTCCCCGCGAT
>JAABUN010004200.1_pt1 | contig 20213 bp, 16 predicted proteins | sample 5559311 | NCBI WGS metagenome assembly JAABUN01 (sample SAMN10711877, study PRJNA513370) | rock metagenome | isolation source: Antarctica rocks | place: Antarctica: Victoria Land, Siegfried Peak sud
GTTCCCGGTAAGTATAGTTCCCGGTTAAATACTCGGCTACGATTTCTTCTTTTGACTTTCTTTTTTGACTCATTTTGTGCGAAATTAAGTTAACAGTTTTCTGTCAACCTATTTCAGGACAAGTCAAAAGAACATACAGGTATGCCGCGTTCCCTCTTACTCACCGGAAGCGGTGGCCGAACATGCCGTTGCTATGATACTTACTTTAAACCGCAAAACACATAAAGCCTATAACCGTGTTCGGGAACAAAACTTTTCTTTAAACGGCTTACTTGGTTTCGACCTGCATGGTAAAACGGTGGGCGTAATCGGAACCGGAAATATTGGAAAAGCGTTTTGCAAAATCATGCTTGGCTTTGGTTGCAAAGTTCTTGCTTATGATCTTATTGCAAACAGAGAAGCAGAGGCTTTAGGCGTCACTTATCTTCCGTTCATAGATGTTATATCGCAAAGTGATATTATTTCCCTCCACTCGCCGCTTAACGAACAAACGCATAACATTATTAATTGCGATACCATTAAAATGATGAAGACCGGCGTTATGCTTATTAATACAAGTCGCGGCGGATTGGTAGATACGAAGGCTGTAATTGCAGGTCTTAAAACCGGTAAGTTAGGCTATGTTGGCATTGATGTATATGAACAGGAAGAAAAGCTTTTCTTCCGCGACCTGACGGGCGGCATTATACAGGATGATATTATTTTCAGATTAATGAGTTTTCCCAATGTGCTGATTACGGCTCACCAGGGCTTTTTTACTAAAGAGGCACTGACCCAAATTGCTTCAATTACTTTACAAAATGTTAAAGAGCTTGCAAATAGCAGAAATATAAGTTTAGAGGCTGCATTATTGTCGTAATAAAAATTTATTGTTCAATATTCTTTCATCAAAAAACTTTTTCTTTGCTTTATGAAAATCATGAAAAACCTAATAGTAGTATTAACAGGAATTTTTCTTGTTATTGCTTGTCAAAAAGAGTATAGTTTAGATTCTGGAATTGCAACAGGCAGCTCTGCTACCGGAACTTTAAAAGATACGCTGGGCAATTGTCGGCCTATTATAATTAATGGAAATTATATTACTGACAGCACTTTAAAAGACAGCAGTTATGTTTTAATCCAGGTTAATATTACAAGCCCCGGCAACTATAAAATAAATACCGATATTCAAAATGGCTATTCGTTCAGAGACTCGGGTTATTTCTCCGCTACGGGATTACAAACTGTAAAATTAAAAGGTATCGGAAAACCAACATTACCTATTGCCTCAGATTTTACTGTAACTTTCAATAATTCAAATTGCTTCTTTAGAATAACTGCTACCGGTTCTTCAGGTGGAGGTGGAACAACACCGGCTGTCTATACTTTATCTGGCTCTCCTTCTGCCTGCTCCAACTACAAGGTACTTGGGGTTTACAAAACAGGAACCGCACTTTCTACTGCTAATACGATAACTGTGCAGGTTAATGTAACTACAGCAGGCAGCTATACAATCAGCACAACTACTGTAGGCGGAATGAAGTTTAGCGGTTCGGGCACCTTTGCCTCTACCGGCCTTCAAAATGTTACATTAACTGGTTCAGGTACACCAACAACTGCGGGAGCTAATACTTTCCCTGTTACTGCCGGCACCAGCAACTGCAGCTTTGTTGTTAACGTAACCGCAGGCTCTGCAACAGCAGAAGACTCTGCCTGGTCGTTTACTCAGGGCGCTAAATTTTATTATGGTATGGTTGATACCATTACGACAGTAACAGACTCCGGACGCACGGCTTTAATCTTTATAGGTGCTGCTTATCCAACTTACGATACAGCCTTATATATAGGTGTCTTACTGCCGGGATCAACTATAGTTGCCGGAACTTATCCATCAACTACCAAAGCTCAGTTTGCTTACGAAGATATTAATGGAAAAACCATTTTTAAAGCTGACCCAACTACACCAACTGCTACCTTACAGGTTGTCATTTCAAGTTATAACGCTGCTACTAAACTTGTAACAGGTACTTTTTCAGGTACGGCTTTAAATGCTGCAGGTATGCCCGTGCCAATTACTAATGGGAAATTTAAAGGTGTGGTTAAGTGATGACTCCATAAAAAATAAACAAAAAGCTTTCGGATAAAACCGAAGGCTTTTTGTTTAGATTAACCCAGAAACTTAACCTTCTAACATCCTCTTCAACTCCTCAATCACCTTAGCCTCGCCCCATAATCTTTCGCCTGATAATGCATTCATGTGTTCAACAATTTCTGAACATATCTCATTATTCATCTGGCTCTTATAAATACAGATGGCCTGCTCTTTATCTATCTTACAATTCCTCAATCCCTCTGTATAATTTATGAATTCAACTTGCAATCTTTCTTCTGCATCTTTTATATGTGTGGTTAATTCGGTGGTAGTGATTCTGCAGGCATAAGGAAGATCCTCGTAAAAAAGAACGTTCAGGTTTTTATATAGCTGTGCAACTGCTTCCAGGCATATCGCATGATCAATATGATTGCCTATGCCAAGCGGACAAAACAGTAAACCATCCACATGCAGTTGCAACAGTTTCTTCAGTTCTTCAATCAACTCCAGTTCATTCTGTTGAAAAGGTTGATTTTGGAAAATGTAGCCATTTCGTAATGGCGCATCAAGCAGGTCGAGATTGATGATATTTATTTTGCCGTTAAAAGCTTTGTAAAAAGCTTCATCTTCATTTTTTCTTAAACGGCTCACTGCATTTACTTCCTTTGTTTCTACTGAAACAGCTGTCCATTTTGTTACGGTGAAACAATTAATTATTGTTACCGGTATTTGCTTGTCAGCACATTTGGAAATTGTTAGGCCAAGGCCGAACGCAGCATCATCTATATGTGGAGAGAGGATATAAATTTTCAATGGCTTACTTATTGTAAGGAAAGGGCGTAATTGATCTGGTCTTTTTTTGAACCTCTTAGCATCACTCGCCAACCTTTGCATTCATCAACTTCAACGGATTATTCACCTCATTCTTCTTACTAATTATATACGGCGGTACAATTAAATAATGGATAGCATTATTTACAAAGCAATTAATTGCATCAGTCAGCGTCTCCACCATTGTTTCGTTCTTTCCGTTAAATGATGTATTGGCAATAATACCTACGCCGGTTTTCTCCTTGAAGTTTCTGATAACGTTATAGATAAACTCATTGTCTTCTTTGCTAACTGTTTGTATCCTTGCACTGTGGTCAACGTGTTCTATGGTCGGAAACTTATCTTTATATTTATCTCTTACAAAGGCCGTAAACAACATAAAAGGAGTTCTGCCTTTAAAGTTGAAATATTCATTCACATCTTCTTCCAATACAAACGGCGCAATAGGACGAAACCATTCCCTGCCCTTAATAAACGCATTGATCCAAAACTTGTTTACCGCATACCTTGTATCGCCCAAAATGCTGCGATTGCCTAAAGCTCTCGGGCCAAACTCACTATTGCTTTGAAACACACAAAGTATCTTACCCCACATTAAATGATCGGCGCATAGTTCTATAAGATCAGCCGGTTTTTCAATACTCAAGTCAGGATAAGTTTCAATCAGCTTTGTTACTTCATGTATGTCAACATCAGGTCCTAAATAATCCAATCGCCAGTCATATTCATTCTTCAGCTTAAAGCACTCCATCACTCCATAAATAGCACAACCAACCGAAGTGCCCCCATCATGCGGAGCAGGCGGAATGAAAAGATCGTAACCTTGTTCGAGCACCTTGGTATTGGCAACACAATTTAATGCACAACCACCTGCATAAGCTATGTTCTTTGTTCCTGTTGTTTCCGTAAGCCATGCAGCTATTTCTATCAAAGCCTTTTCAAAAACATCCTGTCCCTTTGCGGCAAGATCTGCTTTCTCCTGAAAGGTTTTCTTATCTTCTTTATAATTATAATCCGTAACCTTAAACATCTCCCGCCACTCTTTTGGTATAAACACCTCTCCTTCCTTTACAAGCAGATCAGGCAAGTTTAAGGCATCTAAATTTCCATAAGCTGCAAGACCCATTACTTTGCCTTCATTGCCTTCGCCTTTAAACAACATATCAGTAAGCTTATAATAAAAGTTGCCCAATCCATGAGGTTCATCAGGATTGCGGTCGTGCAACTGTTTTTTGATACATTTTATCTCACCATTATGACAATAATAATACGAGGCAACTTCAAACAAATTTTGCCTGCCTTCTTTACCGGGATAATCGTATTTAATCAATTCAACAGAGCTGCCAACACTATCAATGATCATAACGGCGCACGTATTGAAACCGCTGGGAGGATAACAACTATACAAGTGCGAAAGATGATGCGAGATTTCAACAATGCGGGCATCAGGCTTAAGGTTTAAAACTGTTCTAAGTTCCTCGTGGTATTGCTCCATCTTTTCGCGTTCGTTATCGGCGCTCCAGCATTCAACCACAAGGTCATAAGGCCTGTCAACTACCGGAATTTTTTCTTTATACAACTTCATATCGCCCAACCTTCCCCAGTGATGTTTGCGTTTTGTAAGCCGTTCTTTATGTATTGACATTATATGTTTACCGCCCTCGAATATTGAAATAGTTCCGTCTTGTGTTCTGTTAATGCCAAGGATAGAAGGTGCGCTCATATTTAAGAGAAAGTTTAGCGTTGAATGAGTAGATGTTTTGGGAATTTTATAAAAAATTATACCACTTTAATTGCAATACAAATTCTAACGATGAACGACAAACCAACTTTATAAATTATTGAAGCGAATGAATGTTATAGTCGTTTGTATGTGCTTAACTTCGTCTATCCTGATTACTTCAATCTTTTATAAATTGTTTGCATGAAAAAACTTTTCATTTATTTGATAGCCTTTCATTTTACTCTATCAACCTTTGCCCAGTTAAATGATGAAACTATGGTGTCGCGTGTAAAAACTGTTAATGGCATTCTTGAAGGTGTCAACGTTTCGGGTGTTCGCACTTTTAAAGGAATCCCTTTTGCAGCGCCGCCTGTTGGTAACTTGCGATGGAGAGAGCCACAACCGGTAAAGAACTGGACAGGTGTGCGTAAAGCAGATAAGTTTGGACCCCGTGCAATGCAACGGGCAATGTTTGGAGATATGAATTTCAGGTCGGATGGTGTGAGTGAAGATTGCCTGTATTTGAATGTTTGGACACCTGCCAAAACCGGCACTGAACACCTTCCTGTTCTTGTGTATTTTTATGGCGGCGGCTTTGTTGCAGGCGATGGATCGGAGCCACGATACGACGGCGAAAGTATGTCACGCAAAGGTATTGTTGCCATTACTGTAAATTACCGGCTTACCGTATTTGGATTTTTTGCCCATCCTGAGCTAACTAAAGAATCTCCGCATCATGCATCAGGCAATTACGGCCTTTTGGATCAGGCGGCTGCATTACAGTGGGTTCAGCAAAACATCGCTGCCTTTGGCGGCGACCCTAAAAAAGTTACCATCGCCGGTGAATCGGCAGGATCGTTTTCGGTGAGTGCGCAAATGGCTTCTCCATTGTCTAAAAATCTCATCGCAGGGGCTATTGGCGAGAGCGGCTCTTTGGTGGGAACAAATCCTCCTATGCCTTTATCTGAAGCCGAACAATTAGGTGAAAAGTTTGCCAGTGCCGTTGGCGCTAACTCACTCGCAGCACTTAGGGCTATGCCTGCCCAACAGGTGCTTGAAGCTACAGCCAAACCGGATCTCGGGCGATTTCCAGTAACGGTTGATGGCTATTTTTTCCCAAAATCTCCCCTGGCAATTTATACAGCCGGAGAACAGGCTCATGTGCCTTTACTGGTTGGATGGAACTCCGAAGAAAATAATTACAGAAGCATTTTAAGTCAGGACAAACCCAACATGGAAAATTATACCAAAGCAGTACAAAAACTATATGGCGAACGCGGAGCCGAAGCATTAAAAGCATACAATGCTGCCACCGATGAAGACGTTGAACAAGCAGCAACAGACCTTGCTGCCGACAGATTCATAGGCTTTAGCACATGGAAGTGGAGCGACCTGCAAAGTAAAACCAGCAACAAACCTGTTTACCGGTATTTCTACCGGCATCCTCGTCCTTCAATGAGAGCAGAGATGGGCAATGCTGTTGCAGGTCTTGCAGGCGGAGTGATAAGAGATACTGCTGCTGCAAAAGCACCAAAACCACCTGCGCCACGAGGAGCTGTTCACTCTTCTGAAATTGAATATGCAATGGGAAACCTGCCAACCAACAGAGTATATGACTGGCAGCCCGAAGATTATAAAGTGTCGGAAATTATGCAGGCTTACTTTGCTAATTTCATAAAAACAGGAAATCCAAACGGATTAGGTGTGCCTGCATGGCCTGCCGTAAACAACAACAAAACAGTTGATGTAATGCACATAGATGTTAATACAAGAGTTGAACCCGAGAAAAACAGGCAACACTATTTGTTTATGGATCAGTTTACAAAGTAATTGAGACAGGATGGACAATCTATAGTGTAATTAAAAATAATTTTAGGATTGCGCTCACAGAGGACATGGAAAGTCACAGATGAGCTTTATCTGTGTTTATCTGTTCAATCTGTAAAAACTCCATAAACTTTACACCTACCCACGTCTTGTGAAAAAAAATTGCATTGTTATCCTTTTATTGATAAGCTACTCTTCATTTAGCCAGGATTATAAATATGCTAAACACATCGTTGATACCTTAACCTCAACAATCTTTTGGGGACGTGGCTATACAAACGATGGCATGAGTAAAGCTGCAAGATTTTTGTCTTCGCAACTGCAATCATTTGGATTGCAACCAATGCAGGGAAACAGTTTTTTTCAAACTTTTAGTTTTCCGGTAAATACATTTCCTGGCAAAATGGAAGTGGCAATTAATGGAAAACTGTTAGTGCCCGGAAAAGATTTTATTGTGTTGCCCAACAGCCATAGTTTAAAAGGTAAAGCAACACTTATCCAAACAGACAGCACTCACTATATTAATGCAGATAAGCACATAAAAGTTTCGCTTGCTAATAAATTAACATGGTCTGTAGCACACGAAGTTTCAGATTTTACAACTATACAGGTTGACAAAAAAGCTATTTATACAAAGCCGTTAAATGTTCAGGTGAATATCGAAAATAAGTTTATAGAAAATTTTGAAGCATCAAATGTTTGTGCAATGGTGAAGGGAACAGTTAGACCAGATTCATTTATTCTTTTTACGGCACACTACGATCATTTGGGAGGCATGGGTAAGAGCACTTATTTTCCGGGAGCCAACGATAATGCAAGCGGTATTTCACTTTTGCTAAGTCTTGCTAAATACTATTCGGCAAATCCACAGCCTTATACAATCGGCTTCATTTGCTTTGCCGGCGAGGAAGCAGGTTTATTAGGCTCAAAATATTTTACTGAAAATCCTTTGGTCCCGTTAAGCAACATAAGGTTTTTAACCAACGTAGATTTGGTTGGAACAGGCGATGAAGGAATAGCAGTGGTAAATGCAACTGAATTTCCTGAAGAGTTTTCATTACTTAACAGCATTAATGATGATGGAAAATACCTTGTAAAAATTAATGCACGTGGTAAGGCTGCAAACAGCGATCATTACTGGTTTACCGAGAAAGGTGTTCCTTCATTTTTTATTTATACACTTGGCGGAATCAAAGCTTATCATGATGTTTTTGATAAAGCTGAAACCCTGCCTTTGAACGAATATAACGATCTGTTTAAACTGATCGTGAAGTTTAATGAAAGGCTGATGAAATAAGCAGTTATATAATACGATAAGTTACACCTTCGATAGCCAATTGTGTATTAGGAAAAACCTCTGAAGCTTCGGCTAAAAATTCATCTAAACTTTCATACTTGCTGCTGAAGTGACCTATCAGCAGGCTTTCAGCATTTGCTTTTGCAGCTATGTCTGCTGCCTGTGTGGTGGTAGCATGAAAACGTGCTGCGGCACGTTCTTCCAAACCTTTTAAATAAGTTGTTTCGTGGTATAAGAGCGAAACGTCTTTTACTTTATCTGCTATTGGTTCGTTATAAATAGTGTCGGCGCAATAGGCATAACTTCTCGCAGGTTTGTTGGGTAAGGTCACTTCTTCATTCAGCAACATTTTGCCATCTTCTGTTGTTATATTTTCCCCATCTTTCAAACGCTCAAAATTCTCCGTACTTATATGATATGAAGCTATAGCTTCTTTATTAATCTTACGTGGTTTTTTCTTTTCGCGAAACAGAAAGCCCCAGCACTCGATGCGATGCAATACTTTAAAACACTCAACTGAAAATTTAGGGTCTTCCACTAAAATTCCTTCTTCAGTAATGGGATGAAAATGAAGTGGATAAGGCAATACTGCATTAGCAGCATGCAGAATATTATCAAGTATAATTTTTAATGCGGGTGATGCATAAATATGAAGGTCGGTATCGCGGCCAAGTAAACCCATGCTTGTTATTATGCCGGGCAAGCCAAAATAATGATCGCCATGAAGATGAGAAATGAAGATGTGATTAATGCGGCTTCGCCGGATCTTATACCGGGATAATTGCATTTGGGTTCCTTCGCCGCAATCAATGAGAAACTGGTATTGATCAAGAGTAACTACCTGCGCGGTGGGATGCCGGTCGAAAGCCGGCAAAGCAGAATTATTTCCTAAGATAGTTACTCCAAACATGTGCTGCGTAAAATTTAACCGTGGTAAAGATATTCCAATAGTTGAAGCCGGCCCTAAAGGGAGAAGAGAGTAACGAAGCCCCAGCCCTAAAGGGAGAAGATAGAAAACCTATCAACTTATCAGCCTCTCAATCTCTCAACTTATCAACTCAATCTACCAAACTTTTCAACTTATCAACCAATCAACTTTTCTTAGCTTCCTTAACCCATGTATCTTTTAAAGAAACAGTTCTGTTAAAAACCAATTTGTCTTTTGTACTATCCTCATCCAAACAAAAATAGCCTTTGCGTAAAAACTGGTAACGCTCATTAAAATTTGCTTCTGCAAGTGCAGGTTCTATATATACATTTGGTAAAACCTGCAAGCTGTCGGGGTTTATATAATCTTTAAAATCGCCCTCCTCACTTCCCGGATCATCAACTTTAAACAACCGGTCGTAGAGGCGTACTTCGGCTGTTTTTGCGTGTGCAACACTTACCCAATGGATGGTTCCTTTTACATTAATGCCGCTTGTATCGTGCCCGCTTTTACTTTCAGGAAAGTAGGTTACGTAAACTTCGGTTACCTGTCCTTCAGAGTTTTTATTAAAGCCGGTACATTCAACAATGTAGGCATGCTTTAATCTTACTTTCAATCCAACTCCAAGCCTGAAGAATTTCTTAGGGGGAGCTTCCATAAAATCTTCACGCTCTATCCATACCTTTTTACTAAAAGGCAATGTTCTTGTTCCGCCACCATCATCAGCTTCAGTATTGTTTTCAGCAATTAGTTCTTCTCCCTGGCCATCAGGATAATTGGTGATAATAAGTTTTATAGGATCAAGCACCGCCATTCTGCGAAGAGCGATCTTGTTGAGGTCTTCCCTTACACAAAACTCAAGCAGGCTAATATCAATCAGGTTCTCTCTTTTTTGAATACCAACTTTATCACAAAACATTCTTATGCTTTCAGGTGTATATCCTCTTCTGCGAAAAGCTGCGATGGTTGGCATTCGCGGGTCTGTCCAGCTTTCTACAATCTTCTCGTTCACTAACTGTAACAATTTACGTTTGCTCATTACAGTATAATTCAAATTGAGACGTGCAAACTCAATCTGACGGCTGGGAAAAATTTCTAACTTTTCTATAAACCACTCATACAATTCGCGGTGAGGAATAAACTCAAGTGTACACAACGAATGCGTGATATGTTCTATGCTATCGCTTTGCCCGTGTGCGAAATCGTACATAGGATAAATGCACCACTTATCCCCGGTACGATGATGATGTGCATGTTTAATGCGATACATTAATGGATCGCGCATGTGCATGTTGGGGCTTGCCAAATCTATTTTTGCCCGCAGCACTTTTTCGCCGTCTTTAAATTCTCCGGCTTTCATACGGGAAAATAAATCGAGGTTCTCCTCTGCTGTTCTGTTACGGTATTCGTTTCCTTTACCAGGTTCGGTGGGTGTACCTTTTTGTGCGGCTATTTCTTCAGGCGTGCTGTCATCCACATAAGCCAGCCTTTTTTTAATAAGGGTAACTGCAAAATCGTATAACTGATCAAAATAATCAGATGCGTATAATTCGTTCTCCCATGTAAAGCCGAGCCATTTTATATCTTCTTTTATACTGTTAACGTATTCGGTTTCTTCTGTTGTAGGGTTAGTGTCATCAAAACGGAGATTGGTTCCTCCGCCATACTTATCTGCTAATTCAAAATTTAAACAAATGCTTTTTGAGTGACCTATATGTAAGTATCCATTTGGTTCGGGCGGAAACCGTGTCATAATGCTTTTATGCTTCCCGTTTGCCAGGTCAACCTCCACTATTTCTTCAATAAAATTTAAACTTTTTTCTTCGCTCATGTATGGTAATTAGGATTGCAAAAGTAAGGGAAGATGGGCGGATGTGAAGAGGCGAATAAGGTACATAAAAAAAGAGCCATCTTTTTTAGATAGCTCTTTTTCAAAATTTGAAACTCTTAATATTTACCGTGCAAATTATCGTAAAACTTAGCCTTGGCATCGTACTTATCATAATCCTTGGGATTAACCCCACGGCTTCTGTCTTTTTTATAAGCATAGAGATTATAGAGCAAGTCGGTAGATTTACTTAAGCAACCTTTTTCAAGATTAGTTCTTGTTGGTTTTGCTGCAAGGCTTCTGAAAGCTTTTTCTAACCATTCAATACTTTTGTCTGTAGCGGCATCAGCTACTTTATCGGCAGCAGCTCTTTTTGCCTTAATATCTGCTGTTGTACCTTTTATTTGTCGGGCAGCCTCTGTCTGTTCTTCCCATTGTGCATAAGTGGTAACGCCAACATTATAACTTGCTAAAGCATTGGCTGTATCTTTTTCATACGCTTTAGTAAAGGCGTAAATTCCCTTTTTAGTATAATCGGCACGCCTGGCAGCTTCCATATCCCTTATTTTCTTGTCACTAACAAACAGGTTACCATAATCAAAGTAGTTAGACGCTGTTAGCTTACCTGCTGCATCATCTTCATCAAACTTTTTAACCATATCTGTAACATCCGAATTTTTCGTTTGATACATAAACTCCAGGTCATTCCAAAGGGTGTTGTTGGGATAAACTTCTTTGGCCAAAGCAGTATATTTTTTAAATTCAGCTTCGTTCTTGTTGTTGAGGTAATACTTTGTCAGAAATTCATAAAGGCTTTCATAATCCTGGCCCTTTACTTTATGACTTGCTAAAGCACCGTAATATTTTGCTGCTTCTTCTTCTTTTTTTGCGTTTTGGGCTGTAACTCCTGCATATAAATTAGCAGTAGTATCAAATGCAGTGTTCGACCATTTTCTGCTGATAAGAATATCTGAGAGTTCGGTTACATTTTTAAACTTATCAAAAGCGGCATCCCAATTCTTATCATTGTACAACTTAACGCCACTATTGAACAAAGAGGAATAAAGCTGGTTAACGCCCTGATACCTGTCGTCTTTTAATGTTTTTTCGGAAGGATCTAATTCAAGATATTTTTTTAAAGCCTGCAAACCTTCAACATCTGCATTGGGATATTTTGCTTTAAGCGATTCGTTAGCTGCAATTAAACCATAAACTTCGGTTTTTAAAGCCCATGCTTCAGGGTTGGTAGCTCCCTTTGGATCGGCTATCAATTTGTCAACTTCTGCTTTTGTGCTTTCAAGTTTGTCGGCACCTGCACCTGGTAAAGAAGCAAGGGTTAAAGCCGTTCTTGCTTTTTTTACATCCTGAGCTTTTATGCCTGAAACTATTGCAAAAAGCAGCAAAAAACCAATCGTTATTTTTTTCATAGTTGTATAATTATTGTTTGATTACTTTATTATTACTAATTATCCTCACCTTCTGTGTCGTTATCAGAAGTATTATCTTCAGTGTTGTTTAGATTATCTTCTTGTGTATCATTAATAGTTTCGGCAGCGTTTTCTTCGCCTTCTATTTTTTCCAGCGCTTCTGTTTCAGCTACTATTGATGTTTCGTTTAAGGCCATTGCTTCTTCCTGTTCCTGAATTTTAGAGATAGCTGCAATTTCGTCGCCTTCATCAATCCTTATCAGTTTAACGCCTTGCGTAGCCCGTCCCGCTTCTCTAATATCGGCAGTGCTGGTTCTTATGGTAATCCCTGATCTGCAGGTTATTACAAGGTCTTCCTTTCCTGTTACGTCTAAAATTCCTACCAGGCTGCCTGTCTTTTCTGTTACGTTTATTGTTTTAACACCTTTTCCGCCGCGATTGGTAATACGGTATTCATCAATATTGGTACGCTTTCCAAAACCTTTTTCACTCACCACCAAAATATTGCGGGTGGTGTCCTCTTTATTTACACAAACCATACCAATCACTTCGTCTTTTTCATTATCCAAATCAATACCAAAAACCCCTATTGCGCCACGGCCCGTTGGTCTCACTTTATGATCGGGAAACCTTATAGCCCTGCCCGATTTTACTGCGAGCATAATTTCGCATTTGCCATCGGTTAAACGAGCCTCAATCAATTCATCGCCTTCATTAATATTAATGGCATTTACCCCGTTTGCTCTGGGGCGACTAAAATCTTCTAAAGTTGTTTTCTTAATTATTCCTCTCTTGGTACAAAGTAAAATAAAGTGATTATTAATATACTCTTTATCAGAAAAATCTTTTATGTCAATAACTGCTCTTACTTTATCATCGTTTGGTAGCTGCATCAGGTTTTGAATAGCTCGTCCTTTAGATGTTTTGTCACCCTCCGGCACCTCATAAACTTTCATCCAGTAGCATCTGCCCTTTTCGGTAAAAAACATTAAGGTATGATGAGTGGATGCAACAAACAAATGCTCAACAAAATCTTCATCCCTGGTACGGCTCCCTATTGAACCGCGACCGCCTCTTTTTTGCTGGCGGTATTCGTCTGATGAAGTTCTTTTAATATAACCTAAATGTGAGATAGTGATTACAACATCTTCTTCTTCAATCAAATCCTCAATTCTCATTTCGTTTGATAAATAAGAAATCTCTGTTTTTCTTTCATCCCCAAACTTGTCTTTAACTTCCTGCAATTCTTTTTTTATCAGATCGTACCGAAGTGCTTCGCTTGCTAATAATTCCTGTAAACGGGCTATTAATTGCATCAACCCTTCGTGCTCTTCTTTTATTTTTTCGCGCTCCATCCCTGTAAGGCGTTGGAGGCGCAGCTCTAAAATTGCTTTGGCTTGTATTTCATCCAATCCCCACCCGGCATTTATTAAATTCCCGCGGGCAATATCAGGTGTTGCCGAACCTCTTATCAAAGAGATGACTTCATCCAAATGATCAAGTGCAATTAAATAACCTTGCAAAATATGTGCACGTTCCTGTGCTTTTCTTAATTCAAATTTTGCTCTTCTTGTTACAACCTCCATTCTAAAATCAATGAACTCTACAATCAATTCCTTCAGGTTCATTGTTTTAGGACGTCCCTTTGTAAGTGCTACATTATTTATTCCGTAACTGGTTTGCAGTTCGGTAAACTTGTATAATTGGTTGATTATTACATTAGCAACGCCGTCACGTTTCAGATCAATAACAATACGTGTTCCTTCCCTCTTGTTACTTTCGTTATTAACATGGGCAATTCCTTCAATCGTTTTATCATTCACCAATTGGCCAACCTTATCGGTAAGCATGTCGCGGTTTACCTGGTAAGGAACCTCAGTAATAATGATCTGTTCTCTTCCGCTGCCTTTGGTTTCAACGTGGCATTTTCCGCGAAGCACCACTCTTCCACGCCCGGTCATCATTCCCTGCTTCACGCCTTCCATTCCGTAAATTACACCACCTGTAGGAAAGTCTGGCGCCTTTATGTGAACCATTAATTCTTCTATCGTAATCTCTTTATTATCAATGTAGGCAACACATCCATTTACTACTTCACTTAAATTGTGAGGAAGCATATTTGTGGCCATGCCTACTGCAATACCACTGCTTCCATTTACCAATAATTGGGGGATACGCGTTGGGAGCACAGTTGGCTCCTGCAGGCTATCATCAAAGTTTAGCTGAAAATCTATGGTGTCTTTTTCAATATCTTCGAGCATGCTTTCGGCAAGCCGCTGCAAACGAACTTCGGTATATCGCATGGCAGCAGGCGGGTCTCCGTCCTGGTTTCCAAAGTTACCCTGTCCTTCAACCATCATATACCGCATCGTCCAATCCTGAGCCATCCGCACAAGGGTATCGTAAATAGAGGCATCACCATGCGGATGATATTTACCCATTACTTCGCCCACAATACGTGCTGATTTTTTATATGGCCGGTTGCTGAAGTTACTTAACTCGTTCATTGCATACAGCACACGTCGGTGAACGGGTTTAAATCCATCACGTGCATCGGGCAAAGCACGGCCAACTATAACCGACATCGAATAATCAATGTAGGCGGTCTTCATTTGCTCCTCGATATTTACTTGTATTATGCGATCGTTATCGCTTGTTTCCAGGGGTTCTAAATTCTCTTCCATCTACTGTTTTAAGTCCTGTTTATTATGGTATTTTTTAAAAGGTTTTCGCACCAGATTGCAGGAGTACAAATGTAACATTTTTAAGTAAGAATTAAAGCTAAAAAGCATTGATTTATATAGGGTTTTTCCACCACAGTTGTTAAATATCACTTTACGGTTTACTGCTTATTTTATGTGCATTCAACGAGTGCGAAAAATTATAAAAAAGGCACTCTTTTGCTCCCCTATCTTTGCACCTCTTTAAAAAACAGTAGCATGAAAGTTTTTAAATTTGGGGGAGCCAGTGTAAACAGTGTGGAGAGAATTAAAAATGTTGCAGACATAATCAGAAGTTATGGAAATGAAGATTTGATGATCATTATTTCGGCAATGGGCAAAACAACCAACGCGCTGGAAAAAGTGGCAGAAGCTTTTTATGCAGCAAACACCGAAGAAGCCCTAACCTTATTTAATGCCGTTAAGCAAAATCATTTAACTACAGCTAAATACCTGTTGGTTACTTCGTACAACCGAACCCTTGACGTGCTTACCGATTTTTTTACAGAAGTTGAGTGGCTGTTACACGACAAGCCCGTTCGCAACTTTGATTATTACTACGACCAGATAGTTTGTACAGGCGAACTTTTAAGCACCTGTATTGTATGCGCCTTCTTAAATGAAAGCGGAATAAAAAACGAATGGATTGATGTAAGAGATATTATAAGAACAGATAATAATTTTAGAGAGGCAAACGTAAACTGGGAGGTAACGAGAGAAAACCTGTTGAAACAGGATGTTGGTAAAAGAGCGAAAATTTACATTACGCAAGGTTTTATTGGCTCTACCGACCAAAATGAAAGCACTACACTTGGGCGGGAGGGCAGCGATTATACAGCAGCCATTTTCGCCAATTTATTTAAAGCAGAAAGCTTAACAATATGGAAGGATGTGGAAGGCGTAATGAGCGCCGACCCAAAAGAATTTCCTGAAGCTACACTTTTAAACGAGCTTAGTTTTAATGAAGTGATTGAAATGGCATTTTACGGTGCACAGGTAATTCATCCGAAAACAATTAAACCTTTGCAGAACCTGAAAATTCCGTTGCATGTTAAATCCTTCATTCACCCCGCTTTAAAGGGCACAATAATCAGCGATAAGCAAGGTAAAAACCTTCCGCCTATTGTTATTATTAAGAGTAACCAGGTGTTGGTTCATCTGCAAAGCCAGGACTTTTCGTTTGTGGGAGAGCAGCCCATCAGCGAGCTATATAAACAGTTTTGCCACCTCAATATAAAACCCAATCTTATACAAACAGGGGCAATTAACCTTCAGGTTTGTTTAGATAACCGGGCAGATAAAATTGAGCAAATAGCGGTAGCGGCAAGCGAGATATTTGATGTTCAGATTGAGAACGATCTTTCGTTGTTAACCATCCGTCATTACACAAATGAGCTTTTAGAAAAGATGACTTCAGGAAAAGTTATTGTTCTGCGCCAACAGACGAAAGAAACAGTTCAGGTGCTTTATAGATGAAGTTGATTGGTTAACAAGTTGAGAGGTTGATTGGTTGATAAGTTGAGAGGTTGAAATATTAACGTTTCAACTTATCAACCTTTTCAACTATCTTCTACATCACCACATACTCGCCTTTCTTATTAATTGAAATTAAAGGAAGCTTCTTCTTCTGTTCAAAGTAATCGTAAACCTCTTTTATTTTAACAGCAAAGCGTTGAACTTCCTGGTTGTCTTTAGTAGTTCGCGCAAAGTAGTCGAAGCTTTTCTTGTTATTGTACCTTACCGGAAAAATATGAACCGGGATAAAATCCTGACCCTGAGTTTTAGCCATTGCTGCCAAAATATACACCTCTTCAATCTGATTGTCTTGTAAAGGGATGCAACCAACAGTAAGGCAGCTTCCATGAATATAAATATCACCCCCGGGCTTTAGTGAATCGCTCAATAGTTTATCTGAAGCATTTGGATAATTAAGTCCCAACGACATGTGATATGTACTATTTGGATTAAATTCATTTATATAATAAAACCCTTCAGGAACCTGGTAATCACCCTCCATTCGCTTTGGACCCATACCGCCGGCTAAAGCGCATATCTTGTAAGTTTTAAACAATTTGAAAGGTTCGTCATTGCTGTTTCTTGCCCAAACTTCAAGCTGGCTGTCGTACTTAAAAGAGCGGATGTAAATTTGTTTGGCAGGCCATTGCAGTCCCGCTTTTTCAAGCTGTTTTTTTAAAGTATCTTCTTTTAGCCTCATGGCAGTTGCCATGCGTGGATACGTTTTCTGATAATCAACAAAAGAAGGTTGCGCAAACGATGTTTTAAGAAGAAATAAAACAAACACAACAGATATAATACATCTCATATTAGCCCAAAAATATTTTATGCGAATGTATTACAGAAATATTTTGCGTTAAAGAATAAGAAATTAACTGTTGTTAATAAGCGTTACCTGCATTATTGGTTACTGAACAACTTTAGCCTTCCGGTTTAGGCATTGACCCTTGGCTTGGGACTTCTGAAAAAATCAGTCTTTCTTCTTCAATTTCTTTCACACTTTTTGCTTAAGGCTAATACTGTATCTTAGTGTTTTTTATTGATGTTTTACTTATCATTACTGTCAGATTTCGTTTTTAAACCTGTCCACCTAAATAAGGATAAGACACTTAAACCCTATACCCTACGCCCTAAACCCTAAACCTTAACATGAGCATAATAGAAGTGCAGAACCTTGTAAAAAAGTACGGCGATTTTGAAGCAGTAAAGGGTATAAGCTTTGAAGTAAAGGAGGGGGAGATTTTTGGATTGCTCGGACCTAACGGAGCAGGAAAAAGCACCACGCTCGAAATAATTGAAACCTTGCGCCCAAAAACAAGCGGCAAAGTTTTAGTTGACGGAATTGACCTTGATACCCAACCCAACGAAATAAAAAAGATAATAGGTGTTCAACTTCAAACTTCTGGTTACTACCCCGGCCTTAATCTTAGCGAACTAATCGTATTATTTGGTGGCTTGTATAACCGTGATGTTGATGTGGTGCAATTACTCGAACTGGTAAATTTGAAAGATAAAGCAAAAGCTAAGTTCAAAGAATTGAGCGGCGGCCAGAAGCAGCGTTTTTCGGTTGCCACTACTTTAATCAACCAGCCTAAAATCATTTTTTTAGATGAACCAACAACCGGCTTAGATCCACAGGCACGGCATAATTTATGGGCGTTGGTGCGCGAATTTCGCCAAAAAGGAACAACAGTAATCATTACTACACATTATATGGATGAAGCCGAGGTTTTATGCGACCGTGTGGCTGTAATTGACAGTGGCAAAATTATTGCCATCGATTCTCCCGATAAACTTATTGATGACCTTGTAGCTTCAGGGTTCGAACGAAAAAAAGAAGTAAAAGCCGCCACCCTCGAAGATGTATTTATTCATCTTACCGGCAAATCCTTACGCGAAGAATAAACAAATATTAAATCAATCATCCTTAATACAATTATGAAAAGAGTATTCCTGTTACCGTCTGTGTTATTGTTTTCGATAACTATTAATGCACAAACAAAAACTGCTAAACCCGCAGCAAAGCCAAAAACTGCAACTGCTGCTGTTGGTAGTTTACGAACAACAAACGATAGTTTAAGTTATGCTTTCGGTGTTTCGTTAGGGTCGTATTTGAAAAGTCAGGGGATAAGCAACCTTAATTATACAATGCTTAATAAAGCTATTGATCAAACCATGAAAGGCCAAAAACCTTTATTGAGTTCGGAAGCCTCAAACCAGTTGATGGGAAGACTGGCCGAAGCAAAAGCCCAAAAAGCATCAGGCGCAGAAAAACAAAAAGGCAAACAATTTCTCGAACAAAATAAAAAACGCAATGGCATTGTAGAAACCCCAAGCGGACTGCAATACGAAATACTTACCAAAGGAACAGGCCCCGTACCAAAAGCAACAGATACGGTGATGGCACACTACCGTGGCACTTTGCTCGATGGTAAAGAGTTCGACAATTCGTATAAGCGTGGCGAGCCGCTAACCATTCCGGTGACTAGCGTTATCCCGGGTTGGACAGAAGCTTTGCAATTAATGCCCGTAGGCAGCAAATGGAAACTATACATTCCTTCATCACTTGCTTACGGCGATTATGGCGCAGGCCAGGAAATTCCGGGTGGCTCGGCTTTAATTTTTGAAGTTGAATTAGTAGGCATTAAAAACCAAAAAGCAGCATTTTAGTATGTCCGCAACCGAAAACGATCCTCGTTACCCGATAGGTAAATATGTTGTTCAACCATATTCTGAAGAATTAAAAAAAGAATGGTTAAGTGACATAAAGTTTTTGCCTAATGATCTGGAGGTAGCTCTTCAAAACCTCGATGAACATGAACTTGATACACCTTACCGCGAAGGCGGATGGACTATCAAGCAATTAGTACATCATATTGCAGACAGCCACATGAATGCTTATATCCGCTTTAAACTGGCGCTTACAGAAGATAACCCCACCATTAAACCTTACGAAGAAAAAGATTGGTCAAACCTGTACGATGTATTTACTGTTCCGGTAAATGTATCGGTTACTTTGTTGCATGCCTTGCATCGCCGCCTGCTTGCAACACTTGAAGAGCTAAATGAAGGACAATGGGAAAGAACAGTTTTTCATCCTGAGCAAAAAAATCGAATTTCGTTATGGGAACTGTTGGGCATGTATGCATGGCATGGCAAGCATCATGTTGCGCACATCACTTCACTTAAACAACAAAAAGGCTGGCAGCATGGATAACGACAGCATGAAGTGGAAGATGATCTCCTCCGAATATTTATTTAATGATACCTGGTTAACCGCAAGAAAAGACAAATGTGAAAGACCGAACGGTAAAATTGTTGAACCCTATTATGTATTTGAATTTCCCACCTGGGTTACGGGTGTAGCAATAACAGATGACAATAAAATAATTCTTGTAAAACAATACCGGCACGCATTAGGTGAAGTATGCGTAGAAACTCCAGGTGGTTGCGTAGATGCAACGGATGCAAATTTTGATGAAGCCATACAAAGAGAATTATTGGAAGAAACAGGTTATGCTTTTGATAAGGTAACTTATCTCGGACGAACCTCTCCCAACCCTTCTACCAATAATAATTTAATGCACATGTATTTGCTACAGGGCGGCAAAAAAGTGCAGGAGCAGGATTTAGACACCAACGAAGACATTGAAGTAATGCTTGTAAGTTTTGAAGAATTGAAAGCTATGCTGGAGCGTAAAGAGATTATTCAGTCAATGCATGTAACGGCTATTTTTTATGCGTTGGTTAAACTGGGAAAGGTGGACCTTGATTTTTCTTGATTTTAGGATTACTTGATTAGATAGATACTTAATCAAGTAATCTTATAATCCCATAATTATGGTCAGACGATTGTTCTTGATTTAAGGATTACTTGATAAGATACTTAATCAAGTAATCTTATAATCCTATTAATCATGGTGGACCTTGATTTTTCTTGATTTTAGGATTACTTGATTAGATAGATACTTAATCAAGTAATCTTATAATCCCATAATTATGGTCAGACGATTGTTCTTGATTTAAGGATTACTTGATAAGATACT